>Ga0111539_10001534_pt1 | contig 30747 bp, 24 predicted proteins | sample RhiMethybrSRZTD1_FD_79667 | JGI IMG/M metagenome (GOLD analysis project Ga0111539, IMG submission 79667) | Populus rhizosphere microbial communities from Tennessee, USA - Rhizosphere MetaG P. TD hybrid SRZTD1 (version 2) (version 2) | ecosystem: Host-associated > Plants > Roots > Rhizosphere >...
CATCCCGGTCTTTCACGATGATCAACACGGCACGGCGATCGTGGTGCTCGCTGCGCTCTACAACGCGCTGCGCGTGGTGGACAAGCAGATCGCCGACGTCAAAATAGTGATGTCAGGCGCGGGTGCCGCCGGCACAGCCGTGATCAAGCTACTGCTTGCCGCTGGTGCGCGGGACGTCGTCGTGGCCGATATCGCCGGGGTGGTGCATCGTGGCCGCACGGATCTCGCCGGTGAGCTGGACTGGCTCGCGCACAACACCAACCAGCCCGGGTTTACCGGTTCGATCAAGGAGGCCGTGGTCGGTGCCGACGTATTCATCGGACTCTCCGCGCCGGGGGTACTGTCTGCGTCCGATGTTGCGGCGATGGCCGACCGATCGATCGTGTTCGCTCTGGCCAACCCGGACCCGGAGGTGGATCCTGGCGAGGCGTCCCGATACGCGGCGGTCGTCGCCACCGGAAGATCTGACTTCCCGAACCAGATCAACAATGTCTTGGCGTTCCCTGGGGTCTTTCGTGGCCTGCTTGATGCTCACTGCGCCCATGTCACATCGAGTATGCTGCTGGCTGCTGCCCGCGCACTTGCCGGCGTCGTCACTGACGACGAGCTGAACGCCGCCTACATCGTGCCGAGCGTATTTCACGCCGACGTGCACCACACGGTGGCGGCGGCCGTGCGCCGCGCAGCCGGGGGGCCAACCGAATTACCGACTGATACTGAAGTTGCTTTCTAAGCAGATGTCGTACCGAGCCTTGCCGCAGCACTCGCAGGCCTCGTCGTTACGTGGCTGGCACTTGGCCGCGTCTGGCGCGGTTCTCGCGGTGTTGCTGCAGTTGTGGGGGCTCTACCGGGTCAGCGGACCGCCGCAGCCGGCGTGGTTCCCGTTGGCCGACAAAGCCGAACATGCCGTCGGATTCGCCCTCCCGGTGCTGTTGATCTTGTTGGCACTGACCCTGCATGGCCCGCCTGGTTGGCAGTGGCCGGACCCTCGTGCCAACGCGCTTGTCGTTGCAGTCTTCGCGGCCCACGCCGTCGTGAGTGAGGTGATCCAGCACCTGTGGTATCGCTATCGAACCGGCGACGTTCTTGATGTGGTAGCGGACTGGGTTGGCGTCGCTGTCGGCGTGCTACTGCTTCGGCTGATCTTCGTCCTGCGATCTCGCAGCACGGAGGAAAGCCTCGCCCCATCATGAGCGAGCCGAGCATCGAGCCGACCATCAAGCGCGACCCAGTCGCCGGTGATCTGCTCGTCGCAAGCATCATGCTCGCTGATGGAGTCTTCAACCAGACGGTGGTGTTGATCTTGGACGCCGACGAGGACGGCGCTCTTGGAGTGATCTTGAACGAAATCGCTCAGACACCACTCGACGCCGTGCTCCCGGATTGGGTGAGCGCGGTATCCGAGCCGCGGATGCTCTTTCACGGAGGGCCGGTGTCACCCAACGGCGCGATCTGCCTGGCCAGCGTGGCGGCTGACGGTGAGGAGCCGCCAGGCTGGCGGCCACTGTTCGACACGGTCGGCTTGTTGCACCTGGATACCCCGATCGAGATTGTTTCTGGCGCGTACCGCGATCTACGGATCTTCGCCGGCTACGCGGGGTGGGCAGCCGGCCAGCTGCAGGAGGAGATCGCCGAAGGCATGTGGCACCTGGCGCCGGCGGACTATAGCGACGTCTTCGGTGGCCGACCCCTCGAGTTGTGGCGTACAGTGCTACGCCGACAGCGGAGCGAGATCGCGTTCTTCTCAACATGGCTGGAGAATCCCGAGCTCAACTAAGGGGATTCCCAGGAGGCGACAAGCGGCGACACAGTGAATGCTGTAAAGCTAGTTTTCAGGGTGCATAGGATTACGTCGCAGAGTCGCAGAGTCAAGAGGTCATCGCGGGTCTGCTCACCGAGGATGTCGGTGTCCATATCCCAATGACTGAAGGGGTACAAGTGTCTGAAACAACCAAGAGTGCAGGGCCGCGCAGCCGGGTGCTGGTGGTTGACGACGACGCAGCGCTCGCCGAGATGCTCTCCATCGTGCTCCGCAACGAGGGTTTCGAGCCGATTTGGTGTGCTCACGGAGACAAGGCGTTCTCGGCGTTCAAGGAGGCCAAGCCCGACCTGGTGCTGCTGGATTTGATGCTGCCGGGCCGCGATGGCGTCGACGTGTGTCGCGATATCCGCGCTGAGTCGGGCGTGCCTATTGTGATGCTCACTGCCAAGACCGACACGATCGATGTGGTCGAGGGGCTCGAAGCAGGCGCTGACGATTACGTCGCCAAGCCGTTCAAAGCCAAAGAACTTGTTGCCAGGATCAAGACCCGGCTGCGGCGGATGCCCGCCTCGGAAGATCTCGATGTCGAGACGTTGCGGATCGGTGACCTGTCGATCAGCGTTGACGGGCATTCCGTCAAGCGAGATGGTGTGCAAATCCAGCTCACACCTTTGGAATTCGATCTCCTTCTCGCCTTGGCGCGACGGCCGTGGCAGGTCTTCAGTCGCGAGGTCTTGCTGGAGCAGGTGTGGGGCTATCGCCACGCTGCAGACACGCGACTGGTCAATGTCCACGTACAGCGGCTACGTTCGAAGATTGAGAGGGACCCCGAGCACCCGGAGATCGTGGTGACTGTTCGAGGAATCGGCTATAAGGCCGGCGAAACGGCGCAGGTCAGATAGCCACTCCTGCTGCTATGCGGTCGCTCACGTAAACGTACGGCATTCGGCATTCGGCACATGGTCTCGATTCCGAGGATCCTGAAATCGCATTGGTGGCGGTTCCCCATCACCTGGTGGTGGCGGTCGTTGCCGCTGCGAGTCGTGTTGACCGAGTTTCTGGCCTCAGTGATGGTGGTTGTGCTGGGCGGGTTCCTGCTGATGCAGCAAGCAACGATTGGCGTCATCGACGGCAAGAAAGAGACCGCCAAGAACGAGGCCCGTCAGGCCATCAATACAGCCCAAGGACAGCTCGATGCCGCCGATCTCACAGGTGAGGTAAACGTTGACAAGCTGCTGCTCGACTTGGCCACCGGTTTCGCGAGTCGAGCGCAGCAATACGAAGTGATCATCATTGCCCGTGGTCAAACGATCACGGCAGGCAACGCGGTGTCCAAAAGCATTCCGCCTCTGTTTCGAAAGCAGGTTGAACAGAGCAACGACCTGTGGATGACCTCGACCCAGATCGAGTATCGCGGCCGGCCCTCCGTAGCAGGGCTCGTGGCAGGCGCCACCCTCACCCTGCCGGGCACTGGTCGTTATCAGATCTATCTGCTGTTTCCGCTCACACAGGAGGTTGCCACACTCGTCGTCCTCCGCTATGCGGTGGTGACGACAGGTGCGATCTTGGTGATCTTGCTGACGTTCATCGCGGCGTTGGTGAGCCGCCAGGTCGTTACTCCGGTGCGCGCAGCCCGCCGAGCCGCTGAGAGCCTGGCGTCGGGCAACCTGCGCGATCGAATGAAGGTGCACGGACAAGACGACCTGGCCAGATTGGCGACGTCGATGAACTACATGGCCTCGGAGTTGGAGAAGCAGATCAACACACTCGAAGAGCTTTCCGCGGTCCAGCAGCGATTTGTCTCCGACGTCTCGCACGAGCTGCGCACCCCGTTGACCACGGTCCGGATGGCTTCCGAGGTGTTGTACGAGGCGCGTGATGACTTCGATCCGGTCGCGGCACGCTCCGCCGAGCTGCTGCAGAACGAGCTGGATCGCTTCGAGGCGCTGCTCAGCGACTTGCTGGAGATCTCACGCTTCGATGCGGGCGCCGTCCAGCTCACTGTCGAGGAAGTCGATCTGCGCGATCTCGTGCGACGTGTTGTCGATGCCAACGTACGCCTCGCGGAAACCAACAACACCGAGGTCACCGTGCATGAGAGCGGCGAGGCGAAAGCTGAGGTCGATACGCGGCGCATCGAGCGCATTCTGCGTAACCTTCTGGTCAACGCGATCGAACACAGTGAAGGCCATCCGATCGACATCTTGATCGAAAGCGATGAGGCCGCGGTGGCGATCGCGGTTCGCGACCACGGCGTGGGGTTCGAAGCGAGCCAGGCCAGGCAGGTCTTCCACCGATTCTGGCGCGGGGACGCGGCGCGCGCGCGGACAGTCGGCGGAACCGGGCTCGGTCTTGCCATCGCCATGGAAGATGCGAATCTGCATGGCGGCTGGCTGACGGCATGGGGCCGGCCCGCGATGGGCGCCCAGTTCCGGCTCACGCTGCCAAAGAAAGTGGGAGCCATCCTGGAGACGTCACCGCTACCCCTGGTACCGCGCGATCTCGTGGGCCCTGGCGGCACCAGATTCGACGGGCTCGAGGCGCCCGCGCCTCTTGCGGCCCCAAGTTCACCCGCATCGCCGGCACCGGCGCCTAGGCGCGCAGCTGCAGAGACGACAGCGAGCCCGTCGTGATGTGGACTCGGCGTCATCTCGCGGCGATCTTCATCGTCCTCGCCGGCCTCCTGGGCGCCTCCGGCTGCGTGAGCGTTCCGACGGCGGGGCCAATCGAGAAGGTTGAAGGCCAACAGCTTCCATGCCAGAACTGCGTGAACGTCGAAGTCGCACCCCCCGCCCTGGGCGACAAGCCGAAACAGATCGTCGAGGGCTATCTCCGCGCGACGTCCAACTATCAGCCGAACTACTCAGTGGCCAAGCAGTTCCTCACGCGGATGGCCGCGGAGAAGTGGAGTCCCGAAACCGGAGTCTCGATCTATCGGGGATTGCCGACGGCCATAGGTCCCGCCAAGGTCAAGCTCAGTGGCACCCTGGTCGGTGCACTGCTTTCGGACCGCACGTACGTGGCGCAAGACCAGCCTCTGAATGCCCAATTTGAACTGGTCAAAGACAAGGAACAACACGGCGAGTGGCGCATCAACAGCCTTCCGGGAGGGCTCATGGTTGATGAGTTCTACTTCGCTCGCTTCTACCAGACCTACGATCTGTACTTCGTCGGCAACGGAACCTCGCTGGTTCCCGACCCGATTTACCTCCCTGTGCTGCGCAACCCTGCAAACGTCGCGTCTGCCCTGATGAAGGCCTTGCTCAACGGGCCTTCGAGCTGGCTGAAGCCCGCAGTCTCCACTGCAGTCCCGTCGAACACGACGCTAAGCGTCGACTCGGTGACCATCACCGACGGCATTGCCGAGGTGCCGCTCAGTGATGCGGTACTCGCTCTGCCAGATCCGCAGCGCGGTCTGCTGGCCGCTCAAATCGTCTACACCCTCAAGCAGGTCAGCGGGGTGAAGGGTGTGAGCATCAAGGTGAACCAACAGCCGTACCGGGTGCCGGGAGCTGACCCGAACAGTCTGGTGGTCTCCGTTGATGCCATTCCCCCAGACGTCGGCCCAATCCCGTCCATACCCGCTGACCAGCTGTATGCGGTGAAGAGCGGGGCGGTCCAGCAGGTGACGACCACCACCGATCCACCAACTGTCGCAAAACTGCCTGGATCGCTGGGCACAGCCGTGTATCCGGTGAATGAATTGGCTGTATCGGTAACCAACACCGATTTCGCTGTCACAACCAACGGCCGGAGAATGCTGCGCCGTGCTCCTATTGCGGCGGGGGAACAGCCGATCACTTTGCTGACCGGCGCAACCGAACTGCTCAGGCCACAGTTCAGCAGGTATGGCGAGATCTGGGAGATCGGACAGCAGGGTGGGCGGCAAAGAATGTGGATGTTCACCCCCGACAACAACAAGCCGCACCCGGTCACTTCACCGGTCCTGCAGGGCGTCAAGGCGTTCAAGATCTCACCTGACGGTACCCGGATGGCCTTGGTTCGTCGTAGTGAGTCTGGGTCAGGGTCCGAGCTCGGCCTGGCGAGAATCATCCGCTCAGACAACAAGATCATGGTTGATGGCTGGCGACCTCTGGACACCACGCGAACGAACCTGCCTCGGATCGGCACAATCGCCGATGTCGGATGGCTCGATGACACGGAGCTGCTGGTCTTGGGAGCGGCGGACGCCAACAACGCGTTCTCGCCGTTCCGGGTGGCGGAGGATGCCTCGGTGATCACCCAGCAAGGGGACCCCGAGAACTGGGATGCCTTTGAGATCGCCGTACTTCCTGGGACTCAGTCGGCGGTCATTGTCGGCCACGCCGGCACTGGTCCTGCCCAGGCCTGGAAGTACAACGGCAGTCAGTGGCTGCCTTTCGTTCCTAACATCAGCACCCTCGCCTATCCCGGCTGACATCTGCCAGAGCGCCACGGCTATCCACAGATTGTGTCGCGCAAGCCGACTCTGAGGCCGAGCCGCGGCAGACTCAACCGGTGGGTTTCGTGGAGTGGCGGGCGGCTGCAGGTGACCTGTTGCTGGGCTCGAGCTGCCATGGCTGTGGCCGACCGTCGTGGGGGGTGTGCCTGCGCTGCCGTCAGCGGCTCGCCAACCGACGACCGTTTCTCGCAACGCCGGTGCCCTGTCCTCACCGATTTCCCGTTACGGTCAGCTCGTCCGCGTACGACCGGACACTGCGCAAGATGATCAATGCGCACAAAGAGCGACAGGCGCTCATCCTGACCCGCTTTCTCGCCGAGCGTCTCGCATTGAGCGTGCAGGCGTTGCTGGCTTACCAGGCCTGCAGCGTTGCTGCCAGCAGGATTGTCTTGGTGCCAATACCCTCAGCGACCCGAACCGTACGCCGTAGAGGATTCGACGCGACCGCATCGATAGCCCGCCTTGCCGCCCGCCGCCTTCGGGTGCTCTACCCGATGACGGCTCGATCTGTGCTGGCCCATAGTCGGCCGGTCGCGGATCAGGCAGGCTTGGGCGCTCGGGCCCGGCAAGAGAATCTTTCAGGCGCCTTCCGGCTGCGAAGGCATATCGGGGACGGTGCCGTGGTGATCGTTGATGACCTGGTGACAACCGGCAGCAGCCTTACGGAGGCAGCGCGTGTTCTGAGAGAGGCCAGAATCCCGGTGTTGGGCGCCGCGACCATTGCGGCCACGGTGCGCCTCCGACCTCCGGAACGACCGCCTCGCTGGCCGGTTGTCGCGGACTGAGAACTCAGTGAGATCTCAAGTAACCGGTAGAAATACCCGATACCAAGGATTAGCGTCTGTGTATGGCGCTTGCGCACCAGGGGGATTTCAGGCTGAGGATTTCAGGTTGTGGATTTTCAGGATCGGCCGAAATCAGGGTGCGATGAGTGCCTACTTCATTTCTGGACCGACTCCGCAGGGCTGTCCGCGGTCGGTACCGAACGCCGGGCACATTCTTGCCTGATCGTGTCTTTCGAACTCCCACTCCTCGATGGAGGTAGACATGGATGTTGTCGTCAAGTCCCGACATTGCAATCCGTCGGACCAGTTCCGCTCTTACGTGGACGAGAAGATCAGCCGGCTCGAGAAGCTCGACGACCGGGTTATCCGGGTTGAGGTCGAGGTATCGGCAGAGCGGAACAAGCGACAACATGACCAGGCGAGTCGTGTCGAGATCACACTTCGGACCAAGGGCCCGGTGGTAAGGGCTGAGGCTGCGGCCGGGGACAAGCTGGCGGCCTTTGATCTGGCACTAGACAAACTGATGGCGCAGCTCCGCAAGGCGTCCGACCGCAAGCGCGTGCATCGCGGCTTACATTCACCTCGCTCGCTGCATCAGGCTGCCGCGGAGCTGCCGTTGATCGAGGGTGGAGCTCCGGAGACGAATGGCTCCTCGGTACACACCATTGCCGGGATGGAGGTTCACGGCGACGGTCCGATGGTGGTGCGCGAAAAGGTGCATCCGGCGGTGCCGATGAGCTTGGACCAGGCGCTGCTGGAGATGGAGCTTGTCGGTCACGATTTCTATCTCTACATCGACTCCGAACACATGGTCCCGAGCGTGGTCTACCGCCGCCGCGCGTACGACTACGGCGTGATACGCCTCGACATGGCCTACGCTCTGGTTTCCTGATCGCACCCAGTCCGCCGCTTCCCTCTGCCCCACTGACACTGGGGAGGCGCTCGAGCGGGCTAGGCAAACGTGGTGGTCGGCTCTGTGCGTGGACGTAAGTTCCTGTGTGGCTGGGATTCAAGCATCTTAGGTTTGCTACGCCCGATCGAGCGCCTCCCCACTGTCAGTGGGTGGCGCTAGCGTTATATGCGTGCGACGGGAGACGCTCCGCAAGGCCGAGGCCAGGCGGATCGCACTCGGCGCGCAGGGCTTTGCTGCGCCGAAGCTCGATCGTCCGGTCACTATGCGCGACGTGCAAGCAGTAACCAACCGGCTCGCGCAGTTCCAGATCGACTCCATCAATGTCGTGACGCGGGCTCAGTTCATGCCGCTGTTCTCGCGGCTGGGTCCTTACGACCCAGCTCTCTTGCAACGTGCCGCGTACCAACCGCCGCGTCGGCTTTTCGAGTACTGGGGTCACGCAGCCAGCCTGATCGACATGTCTCTTCAGCCGCTGCTCCGGTTCCGTATGCAGCCGGGCTTCCGCGACGTCTGGTCCGGAGTCGAGCGGGTCGCGCAGCAAAATGCCGATCTGATTCCCTTCGTACGCGAGGAGGTCACCGCACGCGGTCCGATCAGCGCCAGAGATCTGGAGGTCGTCGAGCAGCGCGACCGCAGCAACTGGGGCTGGAACTGGTCGCGCGTCAAGACTGTTTTAGAGTGGCTGTTCTACGTCGGCGAGGTCACGTCTGCGTACCGCAATTCCCAGTTCGAGAGGGTCTACGACCTTCCCGAACGGGTCATTCCCCGCGCAGTGCTCGCGATCCCGACGCCCACCCCACAAGAGTCGGTGACTGGCCTCATTCGGCGGGCTGCACGCGCTCTTGGGATAGCGGATGAGTCCTCTCTGCGTGACTATTTCCGCACCCGGCCGCCCATGACGCGCCTAGCGATCGCTACCCTCGTCGAAGGTGGTGAGTTGCTCCCGGTAACGGTCGAGGGAACCGGAAGTCGGCCATGGTATCTGTGGCACCAGGCACGGGTGCCACGTCGCGTCGGCGCTCGGGCGCTATTGAGTCCTTTCGATTCGATGATCTTCGAGCGAGCGCGGCTCGAGCGCCTGTTCGACTTCATTTATCGGATAGAGATTTATGTGCCAGAGCCGAAACGGCTTCACGGTTATTACGTCTACCCCTTCCTCCTGGACGAAGACTTCGTGGCGCGAGTTGATCTCAAAGCAGACCGGGCGCGTGGGGTGCTGCGGGTCAATGCCGCGTGGATCGAGCCAGGATGCGACTCATTTGATGTGGCGACCGAGCTTGCATCGGAGCTCAAGATCATGGCCGAGTGGCTTGGCCTCCATGCTGTGGAGATCGTGCCGCGAGGCGACCTCGCACCGGCGCTCGCAGCAGCCTGATCATCACATCGGTGAGTCAATGGTCGTGAGGTCTCGTCTGGCTGAGGTAGGCGGCGATGTAGGCGAGAGGGGCATTCCAACGGATGCAGATGTCATTGGTGGTCTCAGAGGTTGGTTCGTCCAGGTAGCAGCATTGCGGCGGCAGGTCGCGTAGCCGTGGGTCGCTAGGGAAGCCCGGAGTATCCGTAGAGTTCGGGCCTCCGGCAAGCGCCCCGGGAGGCGGTGGTGGAAGCGTGGAGTCGAGGTCTCGGCCGAACTGTCGGGTTCGTAGGTGCGCTGTCGCATCCGGACCGTAGCCACAGATGTAGCTCTGGCCCAACGCATTCCGGCCCAGAAGGTAGTCCATGCCGGTGACGACGCCGTCCCGGAAGCCTGCGTCGTCGGTGATCTGAGCGGCCGTGGCCAGGACGACGAGGTTGTTGAGGATCCGACCGTTGGAGCCCCACGCCCAGCCCTCGCGTGGCGCGTAGGGCTGACCCCACGGCTGGTCGCGCTGCAGGACCAGCAGCTGGTCGCCCGCCTGTCTCACGGAGTCAATGACCCGATCATGGTCAGGCAGGCTACCTCCGAAGAGCGCGAGGTCGATCCGGGCCAGTGCCGCCACCTGGTCGAAGTCGAATCCATCAATGTCGAACGCATCGGCAGCGTGCCGCGTCAGATCGAGCATTTCGCTGTGAAAGCGTTCTTCACCTGTGGCGAGCCACAGCTCGCTGGCCGCCCAGTAGAAGTCGTCGTCCAGCTCCGAATCGCCGTACGGACCGCCGCCGAATCGGCCCTCGTCATCAGGCGCGATGAGGTTCGGGTGCGCATATGCGGCCCGATGCGCGGTGCGGGCCGCCGTCAGCAGCCGGTTGGCGTAGCCACGGTCGATGTCTCGTACGAGACGCGCAGCCTGAGCGGCTACGGCGGAGAGATGCAGCGTGGCGGCCGTCGATGGACGGTGTAGCACTCTGGCGGTGGGGTCCTGATGCGCCCAGCCGGGCATCGGAGACCAGACGGTGCCGTGTACGCGGTGAAAGGCCATGCCCGCCAGTGGCTCGCCCGGGCGAACCTGCATCCGCAGGAGCCAGTCAAGCTGCCAGCGGCACTCGTCCAGTAGCGCTGCCTCCAATACGACTGCGCCGCGGCCAGGCCCGCGCCGCAGCAAGTCGAGGAGGTTGAGCAGCTGCCATACTGCGATGCTGCCGCTAACGGTGTACTTGCCGTAGTCTCCGGCGTCGTACCAGCCACCGGATACGTCGAATCGGCCCGTCGGTGCCCATCCTGGGTAGATTCGGTCGGCCTCTGGTCCGCTCCACGCGGGAACCGCGGTGTCTCCTTGGTTAGGTGGGACGCCGGCGTGGCCGGCGGGCCGGCCGTAGCCGGGGGCCCGCCCCTCATCGATGGGACAACCGGACCGGAGCAGGTAGAAGAGTTCTAGGGCGTCGCGAGCCAGCGGGTCATACAGGTCCTCGGCAATCCGGAACCGATGGCTTCGTTCGTCACCGACCAGCACGCGGTAGCCAGTTCCTGCGGCAGTCAAACGGGTGAAGTCGAGGGTGTGCACCGACTGCCCAGAGGTTGGGTCAGTTCGCTCCGGCCACGGCTGCGTACGGCCATGCACACTGACCGAACCGTCTGCCGCAATAACCCTGAACTCGGCTGGCCGCGACTCGTTCGTCACCCAGGTTGCCTGCTTTGGGCCGAGCGGAAGATAGCCCAGCTGATTGACGCGCACCGCCGGTCGCCCGGCAAGCACGCTGGCGAGGTCCCACTCCGGCCATTCCGAGTCAGGCATAGTCCTCCTTCTGCCGCTCGTCACGCCGCTCACGCTGCCGAGCTGTCCTACCCATGACAGCGCAGCTTGATCGCCCCTTGCGGCGATTCACTGGCCTGCGATGATCTGCGGGTGGCAGAGCTGCAGGTCGGGCGTCCAATCTTGGTAATCGTGAGCGGGCCGGCCGGGTCGGGAAAGACCACACTTGCTCACCGGCTAGCTGCAACCATCGGCTGCCCGGCTTTGTGCCGGGACGAGATCAAGGAGGGTATGGCTGTTGCCAGCCGCGGATTCGTTCCGGGGCCCCTAGATCCGCTGACCCTGAGGACATACGACCTCTTCTTCGCCGTGATTCGACTGTTCCTCGAGAATGGCGTAACTCACGTGGCTGAGGCCGCCTTTCAGCATCCGAACTGGGCCCGCGGACTCGAGCCACTCAGGCCGCTTGCCGAGCTGCGGATTCTGCGCTGCCAGGTTCCAGACGCCCTTTCGCAAGCCAGGGCCGAAAGTCGGCGACACGAACAGCCAGCCCGAGCAGCCCACGACGACGCCGGCCATTTCAGCGTGGCACGGTCCTTCGACCTGATCCGGCTCAGCGCGCCCACTCTCGACGTCGACACCACAAGTGGTTACAACCCAGATCTTGAGGCAATCGCGGCCTTTGTTCGTCTCGATAGCGGCGCCGTGACCGGCCCCACGACATGACCGTCGCTCGCACCCGAACGCGTCGAATTTCAGCGCTGCGCCAGCAGCTAACCATAAGAGGGGCACGGGCTTACGATGGGGGACGCGCTGGGCCACTTCTACGATGGAAGGATCCTGGCGCAACCGAGCGGCATGAGGGAACATCTCGGCGCCGGAGACCGTGCAGGTAAGTGATAACCGTGCAGGTAAGTGATAAACGAGGGTAAGGGAGCCTGTTTTAAGTGGCTTTGATGGATAGGTTGCTGCGGTTAGGCGAGGGCAAACTTCTCAAGCAGCTCAGCAATATCGCCAAACAGGTGAACGCGATCGAGGACGACTTCGTCGCGATGAGCGACGAGGAGCTGCGCGGTCAGACCGGGGAGTTCCGGGCGCGGTATGAAAAAGGGGAAACCCTCGAGTCGCTACTGCCCGAGGCCTTCGCAACCGTACGCGAGGCCAGCCACCGGGTTCTGGACAAGCGGCACTTCGACGTTCAAGTAATGGGCGGCGCGGCGCTGCACATGGGCAATATCGCCGAGATGAAGACCGGCGAGGGCAAGACGTTGGTTGCGACGATGCCGTCCTACCTCAACGCCCTGACGGGCAATGGCGTTCACATCGTCACGGTCAACGACTACCTGGCCAAACGCGACTCGGAGTGGATGGGGCGTATACATCACTTCCTGGGCGTGGACGTCGGGGCGATCTTGTCGCAGATGGATCCTGCTGATCGGCGTAAGGCGTATCAGGCCGATATCACCTACGGCACCAACAACGAGTTCGGCTTCGACTACCTGCGCGACAACATGGCACTCGGCCTCGAGGATTGCGTGCAGCGTGGGCATCACTATGCCATCGTCGACGAGGTCGACTCGATCTTGATCGACGAGGCGCGCACGCCGTTGATCATCTCCGGGCCGGCCGAGGACACCGGCAGGTGGTATCCCGAGTTCGCCAAGCTGGTGAATCGGCTGCATCGCGACGAGCAGTACGAGGTAGACGAGAAGAAACGAACCGTCGCGATCAATGAGATGGGCATCGATGCCGTCGAGGACTGGCTTGGCATCCACAACCTGTACGAGTCCGCGAACACCCCGCTGATCTCATACCTGAACAACGCCCTCAAAGCCAAAGAGCTGTTCAAGCTCGACCGCGACTATGTGGTGATCGACGGCGAAGTGCTCATCGTCGACGAGCACACCGGTCGTACCTTGATCGGACGTCGCTACAACGAGGGCCTGCATCAAGCCATCGAGGCCAAGGAATCTGTCCAGATCCGCGACGAATACCAGACACTCGCCACCGTCAGCCTCCAGAACTACTTCCGCATGTACGAGAAGCTCGCGGGAATGACAGGCACTGCGCTCACAGAGGCCAGCGAGTTTCAGAAGATCTACGGCCTCGGCGTCGTGCCGATCCCGACGAACATGCCGATGGTCCGCGGCGACCAGCGTGATCTGATCTACCGCACCGAAGAGGCAAAGTTCGCCGCGATCGTCGACGATGTGACGGAGCGACACGAGAAAGGCCAGCCGGTGCTCATCGGCACCGCATCGGTCGCGAAGTCCGAGATCTTGTCGGGGCTGCTGAAGCGCGCTGGCGTCAAGCACGAGGTCCTTAACGCCAAACAGCATGAGCGTGAAGCTGCGATTATCGCGATGGCGGGTGCCAAGAGCGCGGTCACGGTTGCCACCAACATGGCTGGCCGCGGAACCGACATCATCTTGGGCGGCAATGCGGAGTTCCTCGCTGATAAGCAATTGCACGACTCCGGCATCGACGCACTCGAGAACTCCGAGGAGTACGAGAAGCTCTACCCAGAACTCCTGGAAGGTTTCGAGAAAGAAACTCAGGTCGGGCATGACGAGGTTGTCGAACTCGGAGGGCTCTACGTCGTTGGATCGGAGCGGCACGAGTCACGCAGGATCGACAACCAGCTACGCGGTCGTTCGGGCCGTCAGGGCGATCCCGGGGAGAGTCGGTTCTACCTTTCTCTCGGTGATGATCTGATGCGGCTGTTCAAGTCCGACATCGTGGATTGGGTCCTGCAGGCTCTCAAGATGCCCGACGACGTGCCTATCGAGAACAAGCGCGTGACATCCTCTATTGCGAGCGCGCAGAGCCAGCTTGAGGCGCAGAACTTCGAAATCCGCAAGAACCTTCTCAAGTACGACGACGTCATGAATCGCCAGCGGCATGCGGTCTACAACGATCGCCGCAAGGTCCTGGAAGGGGCCGACGTCGAGCCGCGGCTGCGGGCCACCGTGGACACCGTTATCGAGCAATATGTTGTTGGAGCGACCGAGGGATTTGCCGAGGACTGGGACCTGGAACAGCTGTGGATCAACATGAACACGCTGTATCCGGTGTCCTTGGTACGCGCCGAGTACGAGGAACGCGACGACCTCGATCGCCAGATGCTGATCGATGACTTCAAGGCCGACGCGCAGTCCGCGTACGACAAGCGCGAGGAGGCACTTGGCCCCGAGGTGATGCGAGAGCTCGAACGCCGCGTATTGCTGACGGTTCTAGACCGCAAGTGGCGCGAGCACCTCTACGAAATGGACTACCTCCGCGAAGGCATCGGCTTGCGGGCCATGGCGCAGCGCGATCCGTTGGTGGAATACCAGCGAGAGGGCGGCGACATGTTCAACGCCATGATGGAGGCCTTCATGGAGGAGGTCGTGGGCTACGTCTTTCATCTCGACGTCGAGGTTCACCAGACCCCCACGGTCGGTGTCGTCACTGATTCGGACGGGCAGGCGATCCACATTGGATCCGGCAGTTCTGACGGGGACCGTAGGAACGGTCACGATCGGCATCTCGTGGAATCTGGACCTGATCCCGACGGCCCAGGCGTGGCCGTGCATTCGGTCGAGGACGAGGAGCCCGCGTCCGCATCATTGGCGGAGGAGCCGCTTGCGGCGCGGCCCCAGGTCACAGCCAAGGGCCTCGCTGGCCAGACCGGTTCACGTGCCCCGCTCAGCTACTCGGCTCCAGGGGAGGACGGGTCAGTGACGACCGCTAGGAAGAAGGCGAGCGAAGCCAACGACCCGTACGCCAACGTAGGTCGCAATGCGCCGTGCCCCTGCGGCTCCGGCAAGAAGTTCAAGATGTGCCACGGACGGCCGGGCGCCGTCTAGTCTGTCGCGCAAGGTTATTGGTTGGTGGTCGCTCGCGCAGTGCCGACGCTCGCGATCAGCGGCTGTCCTCGTTACTCTCGCGATCCCTGAGGTCATCGTCATGCCCACGAGTTCATGAAGCGCGCGCCCGTCATCGCCGTCGCGGCCGCTGCCGTCGTCGTTGCCAGCGGGGTCGGCCTCGCAGCTGCGCTCAGCCGACCCAGCTCCCAGCCGGTGACGACCAGTTCCATCACAACCAGCTCCTCGATGCCGACCCCAACCCCGTTGCCAAGCAGCACGCCAACCTCGCGATCCAAGGCCAGCGACCCGCTGACCGGCGGCAAGGTGAGCGATCATGAGGTGATCGCGGTCAAGGTGGAGAACATTGCGGCAGCGAGACCGCAGGTCGGCTTGAGTGTGGCTGACATCACTTTTGTCGAGGAAGTCGAGGGCGCTCAAACTCGGCTCATCGCGGTCTACCACTCCAGATTCCCCAAGCGACTCGGTCCCGTTCGCAGTGCCCGCAGCACCGACGTACAACTGCTGCCATTGTTCGGCAAGCCTGGACTTGTCTATTCGGGCGCCAACTCCTCAGTCCAGCACAAGATCGACAACGCCTCGATCGTGCCGATCCCGCGCTCGACTCGTGATCATCGGCGAGTGGCGCCGCACAACGTGTTCGTGGACCTGGCCACGATCGCGCGCTCGACGAAGCTAGCCAAAGCCACGCCGATTGGCTGGACCTTCCAGGACGCAGCGCCGCATGGCAGCACGTCAAGCGGGGCCAAGGTGCGTGTCGGACATGACACGTTCGACTTCACATACTCCTCGGGTCGATACGTCGTGCGCTGGAACGGATCGCGGTACGCCGATGGCGACAATGGCGCGATCACCAAAGCCGACAACGTGGTGATCATGAAGGTGCACAATCATCCGGACGGGAATCGTGACGTGCTCGGCGCCCCCTCGGTGCAGTCCGACACGGTCGGCAAGGGCAAGGTGACCATCTACCGCGACGGCAGAAAGATTGTCGGTCAATGGAGGCGGTCGAAGGCCTCTGCTCCGCTCCGCTTCACCGACAAATCGGGCGATCCGATCGCCCTCAAACCTGGTCAGACCTGGGTTGCGCTTGCGGGCTAGAGAGGTGCACGATTCCTCAGGGCGGCGGAAGCGTGACGCCAAATCCGGTCATTGCCAGGTGCAGCAGCACGTGCCCTGGCCCTAACAGGTCAGCGATCTTGGCCGCCGAGAGCACCTCAAGCTCATCCAGCCGGCCGTAGTAGACGTCGGCGCCCTCGATTCGCGCCTGTTGGAGCTCAGCGACATTCAGCCAGACTTTTCGCCGAGCCTCGCGCAGGAAACGCCGCGAGCTCAGTCGGTTGGCCGGTGTTAGCAATCGGTCCAGGACAGTCCGCGGCCCGCCGATTGTGTGATCTTCCGCTGTCACCCGTCTGGCCAGGATCTGGTCGATGCGTTCATGATCACGGCGGCGCCTCTCGATCAGAACTGGATCCTCGAACTCTTGGTCGGTGATCACGGATAGCGTCGCCTGCGGCAGGTCGTAGTTGATGTGCGCATTCATGCCCAAGAGCAGGTGGACGATGGTGGGCAGGTCTGGGTCAGCCTGGAATGCGAGCCGCCAGGGCCGCGGCACCCGGCCACCTGTTTGATCAGCATCGTGCGCCACGATGAAAAGGTCCGCGAATGCGATATCCCAGCGGACCACCCATTCGGGATCCTCGAAGAACGCTGCATCAACACCGTCGCCGACGGCCTGGGTGGTGCGCTGATAGGTCTTGATGAACGTGCGGCGATGCACTTGATCGTGAGGCAGCACGTCGATCCGCTGCTGCAACTTCTCGACGACATCGCCGATTGAGGAGGCTGGTTGATCGATGCCGCCATCATGCATGGCTGCCAGTCTTCCCCGATGCGATCCGATCAGGAAGGATCGGGGGCATGTTAGGCCGGGGGCAGCGGTTTAGCTTCGATCCCGTCGCAGTCGGGCGGAGTGAGTGTGACGCATGGGTGGCCTACTACCGCCGGGATTGGCCGCGGATGCTTGCCGGGGCGCTCGGCATGGTTCGACACGGATTTGCGCTTGGACCGCTTCGAAACCTCAGGGCGGCCTGGCATGTCATGCGTGCGAATCAAGCATGGGCGCCCTACCCGGCCAACGATCCGGTGGCCGCTCGGCAATACATGGCACGGTTCTACCGAATGGCCGGCAAAGCGGGACGGCTTAGGGTCGACCCCGATGCTGCAGCTGAGCTGGAGCTGGCGTGGTGGCGTGCCCATCGCGCGCATCAGCACGATGGTCAGGTGAGCAATGAGGACCTGCTCGCTGCGCTGGTCAGCCTGTATTGCTACATCTATCAAGCCCAGCCAGACGATGTACGCCGCGCGGCCGAGCTTCGGGTGCAGGCCATGGACCTCTCCGATGCCTGGGTTGCTGCAGGATGCCAACTCACCGACCCTAGGTTGGCCCAGGAGCGACTGGTACTGGTCGCCTCTTTCACCGCTCTGCGTGACGTCAGCGATCGCCAGGCTCTGCAGCGCCAATTGCCGACGTCAGCTTCCGAGGACCGCCGCGCGAGCAGCCCCAACTAGGACGAGCTGAGCCAATACGGAATTGTCCACAGATTGCCCCCGGGTGGTTTCGCGGCGGGCGACGGCTGAGCCAACCTGTAGGCCGACCAACCAAGGAGGCCTGCATGTCGATCGCCAGCGTCCAGTGGCTCATCGAAAGTCGGCCGCCCGGCATGACCTGGTCGCGGCCGTCGTCATCCCTGCACCCAAATCAACCGCAACTCGACCTGAGCGATCACGAGGCCGACCGTGTGCAGGCGCCCTCGAACGATCGCGGCGTACGGGTGAGCACGGTCAGAGCACGCTGGGCCGCACGGCCGCGACGCGGCTTGCCTGATGCGCAACAGTGGAGTACCACACTGGCGTTGGCCCTGATTCAAGCGCTACTGGCCCAGCGACCTGTCGCTCAGCTGAACCGCTGGGTGGCTGAGGAAGTCCTTGCGGCAATCAGCATGTACCAGCGACGCAGCCTGCGAGTGCATGGGCGGATCGCTGTACCTTCGGCGGTGCGTTCGGTGCGCGTTCAGCATCCTGATCCAGAGGTTGCCGAGGTCGCGGCACATGTCGTGATCGGAAAGCGATCGGCCGCTATGGCATTCCGGCTTGAGGCGCTTGGCGACCGCTGGCTGTGCACCGCGTTGGAGCTAGGTTCTCCGCGCGGCGCTTCAAGAGTGTCCGTCCCCGTTGCTCGAGTCACAGGGTTGCGGGCCTGTTGAGCTAGGCCACGAGCGAGGACTGAATCGAGTAGTGCCCGGCGTGGTACATGTGGCGGCCATACTCGACGAACTGGCCAACGTCGTCGTACGCGAGACGGTCGACGGTCAGACATGCCGTCGGTGTCTGGGCATCGAGAAGCTCTGCCTCTTCCTCGGTCATCAGCCGTGCCGAGATCTGCTGATGGGCGATCTTGAGGTTGACGCCGAGAGACCGCAGGCACGCGTACAAGCTCTTGGTCCGCAGATCATCTTCGGTGAGTTCGAAACGGGCCGGCAGATAGTTGGTGAGGATCGCGAGGGGCACGTCGTCGGCCAGCCGCAGCCTTCTGATCTTGAGGAATTCCGAGTCGGAAGCGGTGACGGCGTCGATGGCATCGCGAACGTCGTCATCGAGCATGCCGAGGGAGAATTCAAGCAGCTGCGTGCTGGGCGTCTTGCCGGCTTTGATGATGTCATCGTTCAGGCTGCTGAGCGCTTCGGTCCGGCGGAACTGGGACCGTACGACTTGGGTGCCGACTCCGCGCTTGCGGACCAGCAGTCCTTTCTTGACCAGCTCCTGAATAGCCTGACGGGCGGTGGGCCGGGAAAGGCCCAGCCGGCTGGTGAGCGACAGCTCGTTTTCCAGGCGATCACCTGGGGCCAGCGCACCGGTGTTGATGGCGTGTTCGATGGATTGCGCAAGCTGGTAGTAGAGGGGGACAGGGGAGTTGCGCTCGAGGGTGATGTCGAGCTCACGCACCGGGGGCGCTTCTGTCATGTGGGCAGCATATCGGGCAACGTCATTTTGTCCGAACAAATTCACTGACGGATTGTTATCCAGCGACCACTCCGGGCCGACTCGGACATCGCTTCAACGATCTCCGCTGCCGCCAGCGCATCCTCCACCGTTGCTCCGTGGGGCTTTCCGGCCGCTATGGACTGGACCAGGCGGGAAGCCTCGACGACCTTGAGGTCGTCGTATCCCATCGCGATACCCGCTGCGGGCTGGAAGCGCGCGAACTCACCATCACCTGGTGCCACATAGCGCCTCACGTAGCGGGCGTTCTGGTAGTCCTGGTCGAGGCACAGCTGCAATTCACGCGCGCGCATGCACTTGACCCGTCCAGCCCCAGCCGACAATCCGGACGCCTAGCACGCAGGACTCCTCAGTCATGCCGTCGTTCACCACTCTGCGTGCCTCCTCTTGTTCTTGTCGCATTCCACGTCGAGAAGTCCACACCGGTCGGAATTTCGATACTCCGTAACTGGGTTCGAGGTCGAAAAGTTCGCACTGGTCGGATTTTCGATCACTGGGTGACCAGATCGGGGCTCAGACCCGGGACGTTGATGGAGCCTACGGCGAGAACAGCAAGAACAAGCCGGCGCAGGTATAGCCGATCATTACCAGCAGCAGCGGCAGCTGGCCACGGACAGCCCGTTCCGGGGGTAGCAGGGCGACCGCCTTCTCATGCGCGCAGATGATGCCGAACACGTGCCCGCCGACGATGGCACACGCCTGCACCATCGCGATCGCGGTCGGATGGTTGAAGATCGCCGAGTTGACGCCCATCTCTGCCGATCCGAAGACATTCCACCCGCGGCCGAGCGGATCAGAGAAGCTGATCGCGGTTCGCTGCCCTTCGACGATGAGAAGCGTCGCATAGTGCGCTACCACATAGCCCAGGACGATCGGTAGCAGGGAGCCCACCATGAGCCGGGGATACGCCGTCGCGGGGCGGTTGCCGTAGCGACCCATCCAGGCCGCACCGAGGCTGAAGCTGACGAACACGATGATGATCATCGTCAGCAGTCCACCGGTGCCCCACAGAGTCGCGGGCGCTGTGGAGTCTTGCACCGTTTGGATCCACCACGTGGTGTTGGTGAAGCTGTCGAACGCGGTGCTCCCGAGCAGTGCTGCCACCACCGCAGTGGCCCCGGGCGGGGCGTGCCAGGCATTCAGGCCGGCCAAGGGGTTGACCAGTTTCATCTGATCACCCACACGCCGGAAGATCGACATCTGGGCCAGGGTGCTCGCATACACCTCGAAGGGATCCGCCGCACCGATCCAACGCTGGCCGAATACGATTGCACCCAGTATCAAGATCACCAACCAGGCGAGCACCCAGAGTCGCAGCACCGCCAGCGTGGTTCGATCCGGCTGGACCAGCTCAAGCCAGCCGAAGCCAAACAAACCTGCCGCTGCCGGCCAGACGCCGATGCCGGCAGGCAGCGTGAGCAAACCCTGCTCCGGGTCGACGCGCGCCACGGCGGACAGCCCGCGATGGATCGCCCGCAGCGGGTTGGTTGCGCGCCAGAACTGACCGAGCAGCAGCGAGATCGGCACCAGGCCGACCCACATCCAGACAAAGACGAAGCCGAAGATCGGATTGGTCAGCAGATCCTGGCCGGCCATCATCGCCAGGCCCGCCCAGGCGTACGTGGCAAGGACCAGCACTCGGGCGACAAGCCGAACGATCGGGTGGTCCAGGACTGCGGTCAGTCCGGGCAGCGGGTGGCCGCCGACGTAGTGGAACCGCGGCTTGCGCCACGCGAAGATCAAGATTGCGAAGGAGATCACCAAGGCCAGGACGGCGCCGACCACGACGAAGGAGAAGGGCAGCGGCAGGTCCCGCCGCGACGCGATCCCATGCAGTGGTATGAGCATCAGGCGAGTGAGGGGGAGCTAGCGCGCGTTCAAGATCACGATGATCTTCTCGAGATGGTGAGACTCCACTTCGAAGCTGCCCGGGCTGTCAATGGTGAACTCGCCCTTGGCCGGCGTGCCTGCCGTCACCTGCAGCTCATAACCCGGCCCACCAATATGAGCATGGACCTCATCATCGGTGTCACTCGTCACATTCAAGATCACCTTCTGGCCGACTCGCACGTTGATCTTCTCCCCGCTGGGGATGGTCTTTCCATTCGCGATGGTGACGTTGATGGTCAGGGCGTAGTCAGGATTCAAAGACGGCGGGCTTGGCGGGATTGATGTTGGGGATTCGCCGGACGAAGAGGGCGCGCTAGGGCTGGCTGCCACCGGTGGGCTCGCGTTCGCCTGCGGTTCGGCCGCACTCGTACACGCGCTCATCAGCAGGCCCAGCGCCACGGCTCCACAGACCAGCGCCCCTCGCGCCTTGCTGGCGCTTTCGCTCATCCGTTCCAGCCTTTCTCCCGCACCCGATCATCTAAGGAGTTTGAGGACCGCGAAGTCCTGCGATGATCCACCAATCCTGTACGAAGCTGATGGGACCCAGGTTCCCGAACCGCCGTGACCCTCGCCGTTTGCCCACAGGGCACGCGTACGCCGGTAGTACCGTAATGGCTCCAGGGATTCCAGGCAGGAAGGGCTCGTATGCCGCAGCGGCTCACGCCCCTCGAGGTGTCGTTGCTGGCGCTGGATACTGCGCATACCCCAGGCCATGTCGGCACCGTCGACATTTTTGACGCTGGCCCTGAAGGCTTCGACTACGAGCGGCTGGTCGCGCTGATTCGCGAGCGGATCGCCTTTGTGCCGCGTTACCGGCAACGCGTGCGAGCGATTCCAGCGCAGCTCGCTGGGCCGGTATGGGTCGACGACGAGAACTTCGATCTGACGTTTCACGTACGGCGCTCCGCGCTCCCGCGGCCTGGCTCGCTCACCCAGCTACGGGAGTTCGTCGGGAGGGTACTCGCGCGACGCCTCGACCGATCGCGGCCGCTGTGGGAGATCTATCTGGTGGAGGGCCTGGCAGACGGTCGATTCGCACTCGTGGCCAAATCTCATCTGTGTCTGGTGGATGGTATTGACAACGTAGAGATCGGCCAGGTGCTGCTCGACTCGACGGCTCGCTCGCACGCGATCCCAGGCTCCGGAAGCGATGTCGATTATTGGCAGCCGGTGCCTGAGCCATCGTCCTTGGAGTTGCTGGCTGGCGCGCTGTTGGAAAGTGCGCAGGACCCCGGAATGGCGCTGCAGAATCTGCGCGGCGCGCTGGCGAGCGCTCTCGGAGTCGCGGTCGCCGTCGGCGAAGTCGTCGGTGGAATTGGCGGTGCGCTCGGCGAGCTGGCCGCCGATGCGTTGCGCGGGCAACGTCCGTCCGCCGACTCCCCCCTGGCCGGCGTGGTTTCCGAGCAACGCCGGTTCGCCACAATGACGACCTCGCTCGGTGCGCTGAAGGCGGTGAGCCAAGAACACCGTCACACGATCAACGACGTGGTACTGGCCATGATCTCTGGTGGGCTGCGTACCTGGCTCTTGACGCGGGGTGAGTCCATCAGATCCGGAACCTCACTGAGCGCACTCGTGCCGATGAGCATCACCGAAGACGATGGCGAGCCGACGTCCTTGGGCAGCCAGGTGGCGCCGCACCTACAAAGCCTGCCGATCGGCGAGCCGAACGCATTGATGCGGCTGCACCAGGTGGCCTATGACACCCAGGCTCACAAGGACTCGGGACGGGCGGTGGCTGCCCGGTCACTGGCAGACATTGCGGGCTTTGCCCCGACGACGCTGCACGCCCTTGGCGTACGGACCTCAACCGAGGTGGTGCGCAAGCAGCACGATCTCGTGATCACCAATGTTCCCGGACCGCAGGTGCCGCTTTTCGCTGCGGGTGCTCAGCTCGTGGCGAGCTATCCGGTTCTTCCGCTTTCCGCGGGCCACCTGCTGGCCATCGGGGTTACTTCATACGACGGAGAGGTCTTCTTCGGGCTGAACGCTGACCGAGACGCCATCAGCGATCTCGACGTACTTGTCCAATGCCTGCTCGATGGCCTTGAGGAGCTGCTGGATACCGCTGTGCATGGTACGGCCGTACGTCAGCCCACTCGGAAGGCGCCTGCGGCCGCCCGTCGCGCCGCTGCCAAGAAGGCTGCGGCACGGCAGGAAGCCGCCCGCAAGGCGGCGGAGCAGAAGCGTGCGGCGGTGCGCAATCTGGTGTCCCGCGCGGCTGAACTGGGCAGCCGCCCACCAGCACCTCCAGTACCGAAGAGCCAGACAACCTCGGCGAAGTCTCGGCAACTAGCGGCTCCCAAGAGTGCCGCCAAGAAGTCCCCGCCCCCGAAGGCAGGCGCAGAGAAGCGTCCTGCTGAAGGACCTCCGACCAGCTGATGGCTCAGATGATCTTCGTTCCGATGACTCCGGACGATGCTGCGGCCCTTCGCTCCGGCGTCGGCGTGAACCACCATCAAGGGTGTGCAGCGACTGCGAGCCTGGTTGCATCGATGGAGGCAGACACTGTCATGGAGGAGATCGAGTACGCCGCGCTCAGCAACGCCGGCGTACTGGCTCTGGTGCTGAAGCCGAACGCGCCGCGCCTCGTGGTGGCAGCCGAGGTGCCGGAAGAACAGATCGTCGATCAGGGGGCACCACAGGGGGAGGTCGAGGTCCATAGACTGACCTGGGCTCAGGTACGGGCGTTGTTCGCTGACGAGCCAGCCGCACGGGAGGCGGTCAAGCTGGCGAGCAAGGCCGTAGCCGGGCGGAGCCTCGCAGCGGCCCTCATCGCACCGGAAGTGGCGGCGGTACTCGATAGGTATGACTTGCTGTGGTACGCGCCCGAGGAGCTCAATCAGCTCTGAGTGTTGATCGAGTCTGCGCCGGCGACGGCCACGATGTACCGCCGGAACTGTCAGTGGGATCGGGCAGACTAGGGGAATGCCTCGTTCAATTTGGAAGGGTGCAATCTCCTTCGGCCTGGTCACGATCCCAGTGAAGCTCTTCTCGGCGACCGAGGAGAAGGACATCAGTTTTCGCCAGGTCCACCCAGAAGATGGCGGCCGGATCAAGTACAAGCGCGTGTGCGAGATAGATGGGAAGGAAATTCCCTACACCGAAATCGCCAAAGGCTATGAGATGCCGGATGGCCGGATGGTGATTTTGGAGGCGGCAGACTTTGATGCCCTCCCACTTCCGACCACGAAAGCGGTCGAGGTCGTGCAGTTCGTAGCTGAGGAGGACGTCGATCCGACCTACTTCAACAAGACGTATTTCCTCCAGGCTGAAGGCCCCGGTGTCAAACCGTACGTGCTGTTGCGCGATGCCTTGATCAAGAGTGGCCAGAGTGCCGTGGTCAAGGTCGCCTTACGATCGCGCGAAGCGCTCGCGCTGATCCGGCCCAAAGACGGTGTGCTGGTGATGCACACGATGCTGTGGCCGGATGAGCTTCGCGACGGATCCTTTGCCGCGCCACCCGAGAACGTCACCGTGTCCGACGCTGAAGTCACGATGGCGCAATCGTTCATCGACGCTCTGGCGGGCGACTTCAACCCTGAGGACTTCACCGACTCTTACCGTGAGGCGCTGGAGGCGCTGGTCCAGAGCAAAGCCGAGGGCGTGCCCCTGGCCGAGCCGGAGGCCCCGAAGGAGGCCGAGGTGGTCGACTTGGTGGCCGCGTTGCGGGCGTCGGTCGAAGCGGCCAAGAAGCGGCGGGAAGAGGCTGAGACCGCCAAGGCGGTGTGACGTCCAGCCCCAAAGCTGCGCGAGTAGGTCTCCGGACCGACGAGAGTAGCGTGGCTTTGTGGATGCCATGGCACATGTGCCCGTGCCGGTCAACGAAACCGTGCTCGGTTACGCTCCGGGTTCGCGGGAACGAGCAGGGATCGAGTCAGCGCTCGAGCGTATGGCGAACGAGGATCCCATCGAGCTCACTGCCACGATCAACGGAGTGAGCAAGCCAGCCTCGGGAGAGGCTTTCGATGTCACGATGCCCTCCGAGCACTCCCACATCCTTGGGCACGCGGCACATGCCACCCAGTCTGACGCGACCGAAGCGATCGAGGCGGCGTTGGCAGCCGCCCCTGGGTGGGCCGATCTGGGCTTCGAGCAGCGGGCAGCGGTCTTTCTCCGTGCGGCTGACCTGCTCGCCGGACCGTGGCGGGACACGTTGAACGGCGCGACGATGCTCGGCCAGGGGAAGACAGTGCAACAGGCCGAAATTGACGCGGCCTGCGAGATGATCGACTTCTGGCGATTCAATGTCGCTTTTGCCCGTCGCATCTTCGAAGATCAACCGATCTCATCGCCTGGGGTCTGGAACAGGGCCGACTACCGGCCACTCGAAGGCTTCGTATACGCGATTACTCCGTTCAACTTCACCTCGATTGCGGGCAATCTGCCGACGGCGCCTGCCTTGATGGGCAATGTCGTCATCTGGAAACCGAGCCCGACTCAGCAATTCTCGGCGCACTTCACCCTGCGGCTTTTGGAGGCTGCCGGTTTGCCGCCAGGGGTGATCAACATGCTGCCGGGAGATGGCATCGCGATTTCCGAGGTTGCGCTGCCTCATCGTGATCTCGCCGGCATCCATTTCACCGGCTCGACCAAGACCTTTCGGCATCTGTGGCAGAGCGTCGGTACTAATATCGGCGGCTATCGCAGCTACCCCCGGGTGGTGGGGGAGACCGGAGGGAAAGACTTCGTCGTCGCCCATGCCAGCGCCGACCCCGATACCGTGCGTACCGCGCTAGTGCGAGGTGCGTTTGAGTACTCCGGGCAGAAATGCTCGGCTGCATCTCGGGCGTACGTCGCTCGCAGCGTCTGGGACCGGATGGGCGACGAGCTGATCGATGCCACTGAGGGGCTGCAGGTCGGCGACGTGCGCGATCTATCCAACTTCACCTCAGCCGTGATTGATCAACGCGCCTTCAGCAAGCATGTAGCCGCCATCGAGCGGGCTCGCGATTCTGCAGATGCGAAGATCATCGCCGGCGGACTGACCGACGATCGTGAGGGCTGGTACGTGCGGCCGACCTTGATCGTGTCCGACAATCCGAGAAACGACGTCTTCACCACCGAGTACTTCGGGCCGATACTGGGCATCTATATCTTCGACGATGACGACTTCGAGGCCACTCTCGATGATGTTGATCGGGCGGCTCCATACGGCCTCACGGGCGCGATCATCGGCGATGATCGCGAGGCACTTGATCTTGCGAGCCGTCGGCTGCGATTCGCGGCGGGAAACTTCTATCTGAATGACAAGCCAACCGGCGCGGTCGTCGGTCAGCAGCCGTTCGGCGGCGCCCGGGCTTCCGGTACCAATGACAAAGCCGGCTCGATGTGGAACCTGATCCGTTGGACCAGTCCACGATCGATCAAGGAAACCTTCGTTCCCGCAACCGACTACAGCTATCCCCATATGCGGTGAGCAGGACACTCGTCGAGATGCCGCGTTTCTTCGCACAAAGCGAAGAAAGTTCAGGAAATCCGCTAGCCGCCGGCTTTCGTCGCCACGTGCGGAAAACGCGACAGGTGGCTGCCCGAGTGCACGCGACGCCGTCGCGCTAGCCGGAGGCGCGCTTGGTTAGCGAGCCAGCCAGCTATCGCCAACCTCCTGCTGGCTTCGGTAGCTTGCGGTCACCGCAGGTGCCGCTGACTCTTCGAGCTTCCTGCCGAGCAGCGGGATCGTGACCTTCAGTTCGCCCCGGACATCCACCACGCTGCCGCGACCACCGGGGGAGAGGCGCATCCCTCCCTTGAAGGTCACCGGTTGTCCGAGCACGGTCATCGTCACCGTTGCACTCCGGGAACCGTCGGCCGCCGCCTCTCCCCAAACGACCTCGTCGTTGACGGTCAGCTGGGGGCCGGTGAACCGAGCCGCGGCTTCGGGTGCCGGCAATGTCCGCGACGTCCGGGTAGTCGAGCCGTCCGCTGAGACGTGGTAGCTGAGCGATTCGCTGGCGACACAGACCTCACCAAGGAACTTCTCGTCGGTCAGCATTGCGTACACCTCAGCAGGGGCAGCGGCGAAGTCCATGTGGCTCGAGATGTCCATGTCGATCCTCCTGTGCTGCTTGAGCGGCTAGGCAAACGTGTCGAGGGCTTGGCGGCAACTTGGCCCCAGGCTCTATCTGGGATTCAAGCATCCTAGGTTTGCTACGCCGCCAGAGCGGCACATGAGAATTTTGTTTGGCTGAAAAGACGTGCTGGGTGAGGCTGGGATCGTCGGCCGGCGCAATGACTGGACGGGCTAATGTCGGAGATAGCCACACAGCGGGGTGAGGCTGCATTGATCGGATGGTCGACGTGACAACTTTCGAGGTCGAGCTCGAGCAGGAGAAGGAGAAGACCGAAAAGATCGCTCAGGTAGCGGCTCGCGCAGCCAGCATCGCTGCCGAGTTCGGTCATGACCCGGAGGCGGTACAAGTCTTCCTTCGTCACTATTTCCGGCACGTCGATGCAGTCGACGTCGACTCACGCAGCGTCGCGAATCTCCTCGGCCTCGTGGAAAGCCATTACCGAGCAGCGATGCAGCGGCCGGCCGCCCGCGCGGTGATCACCATCCGGATACCGAGTCAGAAGGACGATGGGTGGACCACCGGCGGGGCGACAGTCGTGCAGATCATCACCGACGACCGACCGTTCTTGGTCGATTCGGTCACCATGGAGGTATTGCGCCAGGGTTGGAGTATCCGCGAGGTCTTCCATCCGCAGTTCATGGTGCGACGCGATCTCGATGGGAATCTGCAAGGCATCCTGCGTGCCAGCGAGGCCGAGCACGACCCAAGCGCCATACCCGAGTCGTGGATGCACTTGGAAATCCTTCCTCCCGCTCGTCCTGACCGCCGCGACGCGTTAGTCCCCGAACTGGAACTGGGGCTGAAGGAGGTTCTGCGACTCGTCGAGGAGGCGGTCGAGGACTGGCAGAAAATGATCACCAGGTCCGAAGACACCATTGAAATGCTCAAGGACCCAGAGTTCATCGGGGGGCGCACGGACCAGGCAGACCTCGCCTGCGAACTGCTCAGTTGGCTGAATGCGAACCACTTCACTTACCTCGGCTACCGCGAGTACGACGTGGTGAGTGATGAGTCAGGCAGCCAGTTCAGGGTGCGTCCTGGAACCGGCCTCGGCATCTTGCGAGCAGATCAGGACCTTCCAGGCACCTTCCATGCGGTTCCGCAGCCCAATGGCAAACCCGAGTTGATGATCATCACCAAGGACAACCAGAAGTCCCGGGTTCACCGACCGGCCTACCTCGACTACATCGCCTTTCGCATCTTCGACGCGAGTGATCACGTCATTGCGGAGCGGCGTTTCCTGGGGTTGTTCTCCTCCTCCGCGTACTCAGAAAGCGTCGCCCGGATACCGGTGCTTCGGCAGAAGGCCGCCGCCGTCATCCAGCTGTCTGGATACAGCGAGCACAGCCATGGCGGCAAGGCGATCATGGACGTGCTGGAAACCTATCCGCGCGATGAGCTGTTCCAGACCCCGCTGCCGGAACTGGCCGCGATCGTGGAGAAGGTCGCGCACCTCAAGGAGCGCCGCCAGGTGCGGATGTTCGTACGGCGCGACCCGTACGGACGGTACCTGTCGTGCCTGATCTATCTCCCCCGGGACCGATACACCACATCGGTGCGCCGGCGCATGGAGAACATCTTGATGAATGCCCTCGGAGGAGCCTCGATCATCTACACGGCCCGCGTCACCGAATCCGTGCTCGCGAGGCTGCACTTCGTCGTCCGGATGCCGCTCGACACGGCTCTGGGCGAGGTGGACGTGCGATCCCTGGAACGGGAGCTGACGCTAGCCACCCGCTCCTGGGACGACGAGTTCGCGGACCTGATGGCTGGCGGGGATCATGCCGAGCATCTTGCAGCGTTGGTGGCGGCCCTGCCTGAGGGCTATAAGGAGGACTACACCCCTCGGCAGGCTCTCAAGGACCTAACCGCCCTTCTATCCCTAGACGATGCGCACGACATGTCGCTGGCGATGTACAAGCCGGATCGACCCGACGACGAGGCGCACCTTCGGCTGAAGATCTTCCGGCGCGAGGCATCGCTGTCGCTGTCGAACATCCTGCCGCACCTCTCAGTGCTGGGTGTCGATGTGATTGATGAGCGGCCGTACGAGCTGGCCATGGGCAACGGTCAACGAGAATTCATCTATGACTTCGGCGTGCAGGTTCCAGGTGGCGCCGATGCCGTCCGTAGCCGCTGGACATCCGAGGGGCGGCATCGGTTCATGGACGCATTCTCGGCCTCCTACGTGGGGGACAGCGAGGCCGACGGCTACAACGCGCTGGTGATGGGGGCAGACCTCGAGTGGCGCGACGTCAGTGTGCTGCGAGCTATCGGCCATTACCTGCGGCAGGTGGGCGTCACCTACAGTCAGTCCTATTTCGCCCAGGCGCTGAGTAGCAACGTCGCAATTGGCCGCCGTCTGGTGCAGCTCTTCCGGACCCGTTTCGATCCCGAGATCGGGCTGGACGTCAAGGCCCGGACCGAGGCAACGAGCGAGCTCGTCGACAAGATCAAGAAGGCGCTCAACGACGTTGCGAGTCTTGATCATGATCGAATCTTGAGGTCCTTCCTGACTGTCCTCCAGGCGATGATCCGAACCAACTACTACGTCCCGGGCCGTCGCGCGATCGCCGTGAAGCTGCTGCCGCGCCAGATCCCGGATCTGCCCGAGCCTCGTCCGCAGTTCGAGATCTTCGTCTACTCGCCACGGATGGAAGGAGTGCACCTGCGCTACGGGCGGGTGGCGCGTGGCGGTCTGCGTTGGTCCGACCGTGCGGAGGACTTTCGTACCGAGATCCTCGGTCTGGTAAAGGCCCAGATGGTGAAGAACACCGTGATCGTTCCGGTCGGCGCCAAGGGCGGCTTCTATTGCAAGCGATTGCCGGATCCACGGGAACGTGAAGCCTGGCTGGCCGAAGGGCTCGCGTGCTACCAGCTCTTTGTCTCCAGCCTGCTCGATGTCACCGACAACATCGTCGCCGATACTGTGGTTCCCCCGGCCGATGTCGTCCGCTATGACGATGACGATCCCTACCTGGTCGTGGCCGCCGACAAGGGGACCGCCACCTTCTCCGATGTCGCCAACAAGATCTCGGTCGACTCCGGATTCTGGTTAGGCGACGCGTTCGCTTCCGGAGGCTCGGCTGGGTATGACCACAAGGCCATGGGGATAACCGCACGAGGCGCGTGGGAGTCGGTGCGCCGGCACTTCCGCGAGATGGGCGTGAATCCGCAGACCACCGACTTTACGTGCGTCGGCATCGGCGACATGAGCGGTGATGTTTTCGGCAATGGCATGTTGCTGAGCAAGCACATCAAGCTCGTGGCGGCGTTCGATCATCGACACATCTTCATCGATCCCCAATCCGATCCGGCGCGCAGCTGGGAGGAGCGAGCGCGGCTGTTCGCCTTGCCGCGCTCGAGCTGGGCCGACTACGACACCAGCTTGATCTCTGCGGGCGGTGGAGTGTTCGCACGCACGTTGAAGTCCGTTGCGATCACCGATCAGATGCGGAGCGTCCTTGGCGTCGACAAATCGGTTCACGAGCTCACGCCTGCAGAGTTGATCAAGGTCTGCCTGCGGGCGCCCGTCGACTTGCTGTGGAATGGCGGCGTCGGAACCTATGTCAAAGCGATCACCGAAACCAACGACGACGTGGGCGACAAGGCCAACGATGCACTGCGCGTTGACGGTTGTGAGCTACGCGCCAAATGCGTGGGGGAGGGCGGGAATCTCGGCTTCACCCAGCTTGGCCGCGTCGAGTACGCCGAGCGGGGCGGCCGGATCAACACCGACTTCATCGACAACTCCGCCGGTGTCGATACCTCCGATCATGAGGTCAACATCAAAATCTTGCTGATCGGAGAGGTGGCCGCTGGCCGGTTGTCGTTGGAGGAACGCGAC
>Ga0111539_10001535_pt1 | contig 30735 bp, 26 predicted proteins | sample RhiMethybrSRZTD1_FD_79667 | JGI IMG/M metagenome (GOLD analysis project Ga0111539, IMG submission 79667) | Populus rhizosphere microbial communities from Tennessee, USA - Rhizosphere MetaG P. TD hybrid SRZTD1 (version 2) (version 2) | ecosystem: Host-associated > Plants > Roots > Rhizosphere >...
AGTCGCGCGTGCGCACCGGAAGGCGGATGCGTCCGCGAACTGTGCCTGACGTGTCCAGCGCGAACAGCACCGTGGCATTGCCCGAGTCATTGTGTGACCACAGCAGCCCGGTCGTGCGCCGGCTGATTGCCAGGCCGCTTGCTTCCGGAAGCTCCGGCAGCATTACCGGCCCTCTTGCAACCGCACAGGGTCCGGCACCGGTTCCGGGGCGAGACACCAGCGCCACCAGAAAAAGGGCGCCGACGACCAATGCCGCCGACAGTCCGAGCTGCCACACCCCTCTGCTCATTGTTCCAGCCATTCGCCTCCGCGCTGTCGCATCCGCCGACGCTGATAAGCTAACTCGTCATGCTGAAGGTTGGTTTCATCGGGCTCGGTCGTATGGGCTCGGGAATGGCCCGCCGGATTCTTTCCGGTGGCCACGAGCTGGCGGTGTATGACGTGGCCAAGCCCGCGGTTGATGCGCTGGTTGCCGATGGCGCGCGCGGGGTGGGTTCGGTGCGCGAGCTGTGCGACGGCCGAGACGTCGTCGTGACGATGCTCGTCGAGGACGCAGCGGTCGTTAGCGTTGCGACGCAGCCGGGCGGACTGTGCGAGTCTCTGCCCGAGGGAGCGATCCATCTCGCGATGGGCACCTATGGGGTCGGCGCCATCCGTACTCTCGAGGCAGCGCACGCACAGGCAGGTCAGACGCTCGTCGCCGCGCCCGTTCTTGGCCGGCCGGACCTCGCCGCTGCCGGCCAGCTCGGGGTCGTGCCTGGTGGACCGGAGGAGGCCGTGGCGCGATGCGCGCCGCTGCTGAATCTGATCGGCAAGAGAATCTTTCCCGCCGGACCCCGGCCCGAGTGCGCGACGGCGATCAAGCTCGCCAACAACGCCGTGCTTGGTTGTGCGATGGTCGCGATGGCGGAGGGCTTTGCGCTGGTCCGCAAGTACGGCGTACAGCCGCAGGTCTTTCAGGACGTGATGGTCGAGGGACTGTTCGCGTCGACGGCGTACAAGGTCTACGGACAGAAGATGGTCGATGAAAGCTACGACCAGGTCGGTTCACCGATCACTGTCGGCTTGAAGGACGCACTGCTGATCGCCGCGGCGGCCGATCTCGCCCGTGTGCCGATGCCGAGCCATGACGTGTACCACCAGCGCCTGCTCGGCGCCGTGGCGCATGGCGACGCCGACCGCGATCAGGCTGTCCTGGCGCGCGAACAGGCACGGGCTGCGGGAATCGAGGCCTAAGGCCGAAGGCCCAAGGCCTAAGGGCTGGTCAAGGAATGGGCGGTCAAGGAATAAGGGCTTCGGTCTTCTCTTAGGCCTTGGCCCTTCGGCCTTAGGCCTGTTAAGGGAGGCGTCAATCCATGCCGACGAAGAATTTGTCGCGGCGGAAGTTGCTGAAGAGCGGGGCGGCCGCCGGCGGCGCCGCTCTGCTGGCGGGTGCTGCACCTGCGGCCGCGCAGGCACCGGCTGCGATCACACGCCGACGATTCAAAGCGTGGATCTCGCGCGGTAGCGGCGCCGGGCGAACCGCGCTTCACGACGTGACGCTGCGTCCGATCTCCGGACGCCAGGTCGTCGTGCGCACCGAAGCGACCAACCTCTGTTATTCCAACGCGCCGGCGGTGCTCGGGCTCCAGCCCGCCGTCGCAACGGCCGCCACCCCAAGCCCGCTCGCCATCGGATCCGGCGTCCGCCAGATGAACGAGATGGCGGTCATCCAGGGCCATGGGGGCGTCGGCATCGTCGAAGCCGTCGGCCCGGAAGTTCGGCGCGTACGCGTCGGCGATCGTGTGCTCGTGTCCGGAACGCCGCAATGCGGCTCCTGCTACCACTGCCTGCGTGGACGCGCCGACATGTGCCAGTTCCTCAGCGCCATTGGCGCCGACGATCTCGTGCCGATCGCCGATATGAGCGACGGCACGCCGGTCTTCGAGAATTCGCACATCGGCGGTCTCGCCGAGGTGATGGTGACCTTCGAAGAGTGGATCGTGCCGGTCTTCACGAAAGCCGCCGCGGTCGATCTCGAGATGGTGCTGAGTTGCGTCAGCGTCGCCGGACTCGGCGCGACACTGTCGCCGTCGCTGGCGCCTGTCGAACCCGGATCGACGGTCGCTGTCGTCGGCTGCGGTCCGCTTGGCTTGAGCGCGGTGCAGGGGGCACGGATCGCCGGCGCGTCCACCATCATCGCCATCGATCCGATTCGCATTCGCCGTGAGGTTGCACAAAAGGTCGGCGCCACGCACGTCCTCGACCCCAACGCCGAAGGCGCAAAGCTCGTCGAGCGAGTCCGGGCGCTTGCCGCCTGGCCGACCGATCGTCTGTGGTCTGGCGGACGTAATTCCGGCGGACGACGACCCGGAGCGGGTGCGGACTTCGTGATCGAGGCGGCCGGAGCGGATAATGCGCCGCCCAAACTCGAGCGCGGACCGGATCCGACCGGCGTTCAGGCGGTCCAGCAGGCGTACCAGATGTGCGCCCTCGGCGGCCACCTGATCACGACCAGCCTCGTTCGCGGCAACATCTCGTTTCCAGGAACGCAGTTCACCATTGGCGGTGTGACCCATCACCCCGGACAGGCCGGCGGCGCCAGCCCGATGCGCGACGTTCCGAAGTTCGTTCGCCTGCTCGACGAAGGCCAGTACAACGCCAAGGTTCTGGCCACGACTGTTGTGCCGTTGGAACGGATGCTCGGTGCCTATGAAGAGGTCGCGTATCGGACGACGATTACGGCGATCATGACGGGGTGATGAGGCCTAAGGCCTGTGGCCGAAGGCCCAAGTGAAAAACGAAGCTGCCAGAGTCGTGGAGAACAAGATGCGATCAACCCGCAGTGCCGCGTGGGCCTTGGGGCGGCTCGTAACCGCTGTCCTCGTCATGATGGGGGCACCATTGGCATCGAGTCTGGCTGCTCAGTGGCTGAACGCTCCGACTGCTGGTGTGCCGCGGAAGGCCGACGGCAAGGTGGACATGGCAGCGCCGGCGCCGCGCATGGCGAACGGCAAACCCGATCTGTCGGGGCTGTGGATGACCGCAGAGCCGAATCGAGGGAACGGTCGCGGGACGCAGCCCCCCGCGAACGCCGTCGACGCGCCCGGCGATCCGACCAACATCACCGCCTCGCGGCAGATGCGCGATATCGGAGTCGATTTGCCCGGCGGGCTGCCGTATCAACCCTGGCTGATACCGATCGTCAAGGAGCGCACTGCCAATGAGGCGCTCGACGATCCGCACATCAGGTGCCTGCCGGACAACTTCCTTCGCGCCTACGGATTGCCGCACCTGCTGAAGTTCGTCCACTCGCCGCAGTTGCTGGTCGTGCTGAACGAAATGAATGCGGGATACCGTCAGGTATTCACGGACGGGCGGCCGCTGCCCAAGGATCCCAACCCGGCCTGGCAGGGATACTCCTCGGCGCAGTGGTCCGGCGACACGCTGGTGATCGACACCATCGGCCTACGCGACGATACCTGGATTGATTGGAACGGCAGCGTACTGACAGAAGCGGCGAAGGTGCGTGAGGAGATCAGGCGTCCCGACTTCGGGCACCTCGAAATCAAAGTCACAGTCGATGATCCCAAGGCCTACACCAAGCCCTGGACCGTCACGCTCAAGCAGCGTATCGTCGTTGACGCAGAGCTGATCGACGAAGTCTGTCTCGAGAACGAGAAGTTCGAAGAGTTCGTCGACAAGCTCAGAAAGTAAGGCCCAAGCCTAAGGCCTAAGGCCGAAGGGCCAACGGCTGGTCAAGGAAGCAGGCGGGAGGAATAAGGGCGGAGGTTCTGGATGCGCGTCCGAACCGCGGTCTTCGTCGTCGTCGCTGTGAGCACCGTCGGCCCGATGATCCCGCGATCTGTGCTGGACGCTCAGCGGCCCGTTCGTACTGGTGTCCAGCGCTGGAGCCCGCCGCGCACGCCGTGGGGCGACCCGGATCTGCAGGGTGTCTTCGCGAACGACAACGAATACGCGACGCCGCTCGAGCGCCCGCGCGAATTCGCTGGGAAGACGCTCGCCGATGTGACGGCGGACGACATGGCCCGGGTGCGCGCGTCGGCGCTGCAACAGATGGTCACGGCGCTGCCCGGCGGTCGCGTCCGCGGTCCCGACGAGTGGTGGATTCAGAATCTCGACCTGTCGAAGCGCAGCCAGCCGTGGTTGATCATCGATCCGCCGGACGGCCAGATCCCGCCACTGACCGCTGAAGCGCAGAAGCGGCCGCCGTTCGCGCGCGGCAGCTTCGTCGGCGGCCCGTTCAACAGTCCCTCGGACTTCAGCCTTCTCGATCGTTGTATTTCGCGCAGCGTCCCTGGCTCGATGATTCCTGTCATGTACAGCAATGTGTACGACATCGTCCAGGCTCCGGGCGTTGTGGCGATCACCTACGAGATCGTCCACGAGGCGCGGGTGATTCCGCTCGATGGCCGCGTCCACGCCGGTCCGACGATTCGTCAGTACATGGGTGACGCGCGAGGGCGGTGGGAAGGCGACACGCTGGTTGTCGAAACGGCCAACTTCACAGCGGCGGCAGCGTATCGCGGCGCGAATCCCGCACGGCTCCGCGTCGTGGAGCACTTCACGGCGGTCGCGGCGGACACGATCGCGTGGACGGCCACGCTCGACGATCCGACGACATGGACGCGGCCGTGGACGATCGGGATGCCGTTACGGCGTATGCGCTCACCGTCGCTGCCGTTCGACTGCCACGAAGGCAATTACGGACTGCGCAACATCCTCAGCGCGGCACGGGCGCTGGAGAGGTAGGAAGGCCTAAGGCCCACGGCCCAAGGGCGAAGGGCTGGTCAAGGAATAAGGAATAAGACAACCTCTATCCTCGTTCCGACGAGAAGCTGCGTCTGCAACTCAGCTCCGGATGCATGGGCTGTCCACAGATGCTGGACATAGGAGGCAGTTGAGTGTCGCGCAAAGCCTTCTGCGATATTCGAAGGAACGGACAGTGACGACTTGCGTGTCTGATAACCGAGCACCGGCTGTTCACGACGAGGCAATCGTCGGGCGATATGGTGACATCGCACGGCACCTTCCACCTCCTTCCTACTTTGCCCCGTTCCCTCCAGCCTTATTCCTGAACCAGCAATCAGCCCTTAGGCCTTAGGCCTTCATATCGCCGGCGGCACGTACACCAACGTGTAATTCAACGCCCATACCAGGAACAGGACGAGCGGGACGTGCACGGCGAACTGCAGCATCGAATACCCGACGATGTCGCGCGCCTTCAATCCAAGGATGCCAACCAGCGGCAGCATCCAGAACGGATGAATGAGGTTCGCCAATGCTTCTGTGGCGTTGTAGGTCTGCACGACCCAGCCAAGGTGCACTTCGAGGGACTTCGCGGCGTCGAGCATGTACGGCGCTTCGATCAGCCACTTGCCTCCGGCCGACGGGATGAACAGGCCGAGAAACGCCGAATAGATTCCGATCATCACCGGGAAGGTGTGCTCGGTCGAGACGTTGACGAAGAAGTGCGCCAGCTTCGTCGCCAGCCCTGACTCCGTCATCATCTTCACGATCCCCGCATACAGCGGGTACTGAATCAGCACGCCGCCGACGGGTCCGATCGCGCTCGCGATTGCATTGACGAACGAGCGTGGCCGCCAGTGCAGCAGCAGGCCGACGAGGAGGAATGTGAAGACGTAGTGATTCAGGTCGAGGATGATGCCGGCGCCGGACGTCGCCACCTCGCGGGCCAGGTATCCGAACCCGAGCGCGCACACGATCACCGTCAGCACCGGGCTGTATTCGAGCCACTCACCTGGCTTCTCCGCGCGTCCGGCCTGCGGCGCAGCCGGCTCGTAGGTAACGCCCATGTCCTTCATCCCGCGCGCCTGTGCGGGCGTGGGCGCGGAATAGAAGGAGACGAACATCGACGCGACGATGATGGCCGCGGCGATCAGCAGGCTTTGCCACAGTCCCAGTGTCTGACTGAGCGGGATGACGCCGCTGATGCGCTCGATGGAATCCGGCAGCGATGCCGGTGCGGCCATAATGAGCGCGGCCGACGACGACAGGCCGAGCGCCCAGACGCTGCCGACGCCGAGATACGCTGCGGCACCGATGGCGCGGTAGTCGGAGCCGCGGACGCGGTGCGCCACTTCGCGCGCAAGCAGCCCGCTGAAGATCAGGCTGAAGCTCCACGATACGAGCGACGCCAGCATCGAGAACAGACCGACGTACGCGGCGGCACCGCGGCCCGTCTTGGGCACGGCAGCCATCCGCCGGATCACCGCGTATACCGGCGCCGACGTCGCCACGGCGTAGCCGGTGACGATGATCATCGACATCTGCATCGTGAAAGCGACGAGGTCCCAGAACCCGGAGCCGAACCACTGTGCGCTCTGGGCCGGCGAACTCCCTGCCGCCAGCGTGGCGACGAAGACGATGGCAACCGCGGCCAGCGCCAGTGCGAACGCATCGGGAAACCAGCGTTCGAACCAGTCGGAAAGACGAAGACCAATCAGCGCCAGGCGGGACGCAACGGCTGGCGATTCAACCTGCGGCATTGGGCGGCGAATATATCAGAGCGTCTGGACGCGCGGTACGCTGGCGGTGCAGAATGCAGGATTCAGAAGGCAGCCGTTCTGCATTCTGCATTTCGAATTGAGGCCGCCCATGCTGCGCCGTGTTCATGTCTTTCTCCTCGTGCTTGGTCTCTTTCTACTGCCGTCTGCCGTCTCGGCGCAGCTCCTGGCGGCCAAAGACGGTCCCATCGTCTACGGCCACCACCACGTCAACGCGACGGACCCGGCCGCTCACAAGAAGTTCTGGGCCGACAGCCTCGGCGGCACCGTTGCCACGGTGGGGACAGACGGACGTGAGGTGATCAAGATCCCGAACGTCTGGATCTTCATGCGCACGCAGGCGGCGAAGGGCAGCAGCAAGGGAAGCACCGCCGACCACATCGGCTTCTCGGTGCAGAACCTGGATGCGACGCTTGCGAGAGTGAAAGCCAACGGCTTCCGCGTCGCGACAGCGGAGGAATCGCCGGCCAGCTACAACGTCAAAGGCGAAGTCGCCAGTCCTGGTCCGGGCACTCGGCTCGCATTCGTGTTCGGTCCCGACGATGTGAAGGTGGAATTGCTGGAAGCGACCAACCAGGCGGAGCCGATCAGGCTGCATCACATGCACTTCTTTGGTGAGCAGAACACGGCGATGCGTGACTGGTATGTGAAGGTGTTCGGCGCGATGCCTCAGCCGGCCGCGGCGAACGCACTGTTCGTGAGTGCCACGCTCCCCGGTCTGCGGCTGAATTTTTCCCCATCGCCGACGCCGGTCGTGGCGACTGCCGGCCGCGTTGTCGATCACATCGGCTTCGAAGTGAAGAACCTTCAGCAATTTCTGGCCAGGCTCGAAAGTCAGGGCATCAAACCTTCGGTCACCTTCCGCCGCGTCGACGCCCTGGCCACCAATATCGCGTTCATCGTGGATCCATGGGGTACGAACATCGAGCTCACGGAAGGTCTCGATCAGCTCCCGTAGACCTGGATCAACGGCCCAACTTCCAATTTCCAACTTCCAATGGAAGGCCGACCTCGAGTCGGCCTGACCGATTCTCAATCTGGCACGCGCCATCGGGTCCGCCGTAGCGGCCGACCTTCAGGTCGCCCGTTCGGGAGTTGGTTGTTGGGAGTTGGGCGTTGATCAGAAATATACTTTTAGGCTGTTCCTCCTATGGCAAACCTTGGGTACATCGGCCTCGGGGCGATGGGCGGCCGGACGGCCGATCGACTGCTCTCGAAAGGCCACACCGTCACCGGCTACAACCGCACCAAGTCAAAAGCGCAGTGGCTGCTCGATAAAGGGATGAAATGGGGCGACTCGCCCCGCGACGTCGCCGCCGCTGCCGACATCACCTTCGTGATGGTGACCGACACGAAGGCGCTGAACGCGGTTGCCGACGGGGCGAACGGTCTTCTTGCCGGACTCGGGCCGGGCAAGGCGGTGATTGATATGAGCACCGTCAGCCCGGAGGCCAGCCGCGCGCTCGCTGAACAGGTGCGCTCCCGCGGCGCCGAGATGCTCGACTGTCCCGTATCGGGCAGTGTCTCCACGCTCGAAGCCGGCAAGGCGACGATGATGGTCGGTGGCGAAAAAGCGACCTACGAGCGGATGCACGCGCTGCTGCTCGACATCGGGCCGAAGGCGACGTACGTCGGGCCGAATGGCGCAGCGGTGTCGATGAAGATCGCGCTCAATCTCAGCATCGGTGTTCAGCTCCTGGCGTTCGCAGAAAGCGTGCTGCTGGCCGAGAAGAGCGGCATCGATCGCAAGACCGCGATCGAGGTGTATCTCAACAGCGTGCTCGCGTCAGGGATGCTGCAGTACCGCGGACCGTTCGCGATGGGCCTGCCGAAAGAGGCCTGGTTCGACGTCAACATGATGCAGAAGGACACCACCTACGCGCTCGACATGGGCAAGCAGCTCGGCGTGGTCCTGCCGACGGCTGCGATCGCCAATCAGTTTCTTACCGCGGCGCGCGGGCTCGGGCTCGAGAAAGAAGACTGCGCCGTGCTCTTCCACGTCCTCGCGAAGATCTCAGGAGTTCCCGCATGACCACCGCGACGAAGATGGCGACAGACCCCGGATTGAAGATTGGCAAGGAAAAGCTGCTGCGCCTGTATCAGCAGATGGTCGCCATCCGCCTGTTCGAAGAGCGTGTCAACGACCTCTACACCCGCGCGCTGATGCCCGGTCTGGCGCACCTCTATATCGGCGAGGAAGCGATCGCGGTCGGTGTCTGCGAGGCGCTGCGGCCGGATGACTACATCACCAGCACGCATCGCGGTCATGGACATTGCCTCGCCAAGGGGGCGACGCCGGACCTGATGTTCGCGGAGCTCCTCGGCAAGGAAGCCGGCTATTGCAAAGGCAAGGGCGGTTCGATGCACATTGCCGATCCCACCACCGGCAATCTCGGCGCCAACGCGATCGTCTGCGGCAGCGCCGGCATTGCCACCGGTGCGGCGTATGCGTCGAAGTACCTGAAGAACGGGCGGGTCGCCGTCTGCTTCTTCGGTGAAGGGGCGCTCGGCCAGGGCATCCTCTACGAAGAGATGAATCTTGCCCAGCTCTGGAAGCTGCCGGTCATCTTCGTCTGCGAGAACAACAGCTACAACGAGTACACGCACTTCAAGGAAGCCACCGCCGGCGACGTCGCCGCGCGCCCTGAAGCGTTCGGCATCGCCACACACACCATCGACGGCCAGGACGTGCGCCTCGTCCACCAGACGGCCTCGCACTACATCGAGCGGGCACGACGCGGCGAAGGGCCGGCGTTCCTGCAGTGCCTCACCTACCGCTACCACGGCCATCACGTCGGCGATATCGCCCGTGCCTACTACCGCCCGAAGACCGAAGAGCAGGAATGGGTGACGCAGAAGGATCCGATCACGCTGCACGGGCAGTGGCTGATGGACAACGGCATGGCGGATCGCGCTGCGCTCGATGCGATTCAGGAGAAGTTGGTAACAGAAATGGATGCGGCGGTGGAATTTGCGGTCAACGCGTCCTATCCCGATCCGAGCCGCGTGACCGAGGACATCTATGCCTGAAGCAGCTACCGCTACCGCAACGCCTGCCCGCGACGCCACCAAGGAGATCGGTTTCGGCGACGCTGTTCGCGAAGCCATCGCCGAAGAAATGCGGCGCGATCCGACGGTCGTCCTCCTCGGTGAGGACGTTGCCGAAGCGGGAACGACCTTCAAGGTCCTGAAAGGGCTGGTCGAGGAGTTCGGTCCCAGCCGCATCATCGACACGCCGATCTCGGAAGTGGGGTTCACCGGTCTCGGTGTCGGCGCGGCGATGACCGGGATGCGTCCGATCGTCGACATCATGTTCGGCGATTTCCTGATGCTGGTGATGGACCAGATCGGCAACCAGGCGGCGAAGATCCATTACATGTCGGGCGGCAAGTGGAACGTGCCGATCGTCATCCGCGCGACGATGGGCGCGACCCGCCGCTCCGCCGCGCAGCATTCCCAGTCGCTGCACGCCTGGCCGAGCCACATCCCCGGCCTGAAGGTCGTCGTCCCCTCGACGCCGCACGATGCGAAGGGGCTGTTCAAGGCGGCTGTCCGCGACAACAACCCGGTCGTCTTCTTCGAGGACAAGATCAGCTACACCAAGGTCAAGGGCCTCGTGCCGACCGAGGAATACGTCATCCCGCTTGGTGTCGCCGACGTGAAGCGCCAGGGCACCGACATCACGTTCGTGGCGACGAGCAGCATGGTGCAGGTGGCGCTCGGCGCCGCCGCGATGCTCGAGGAAGTCGGCATCAGCGCCGAGGTCGTCGACCCGCGGACGACCTGGCCGCTCGACGAGGAGACGCTGATCAATTCGGTGAAGAAGACGTCGCGCTGCATCGTCATGGACGAGGGATACGGCCGCTACAGCGTGGCGGCGGAACTCGCCTCGGTCGTGCAGGAGGGGGCCTTCTACGACCTCGACGGTCCCGTGCGCCGCCTCTGCGCGATGCACGTGCCGATTCCGTTCTCGCCGTCGCTCGAGGACGCGACGGTGCCGACCGAGCGGCAGGCGTTCGATCTCGCGCGGCAGATGTGTAATAGGTAGATTGGCGCCGGGTCCGCGACGCTTACAGCCGGGTCCGCGACGATTCCTGTATGCGTCGCGGGCCCCGGCCTACAGTCATTAGGTTTTGTAGGGCGGGTGCCGCCGGAGTCTGATTCCGGCGGAGGCGGACCCGCCGGAACGAAAGGGGAATTTCGCCGTGGCAATTCGCACTTACGGAACGATGGCCGTCGATTGGGAACGAAGGATCGACTTCGATCGACTCCGCCGCGAGCGGCTGGCGCGCATCAAGAAGCTGCTGACAGAATCTGAGCTGGGCGCGGTGCTCTGCTTCGACATGAACAACGTCCGCTACATCACGGCCACGCACATCGGCACGTGGGCGCAGGACAAGATCAGCCGCTTTACGCTCTTACCGCAGAACGACGAGCCGATCCTCTGGGACTTCGGCTCCGCGGCCAAACACCACCGGATCTACTGCGACTGGCTCGGCGAGCGGTCGCGTGCCGGCATCCCGCTGATGCGCGGCGCGATGACGCCGGAGATGGGACGCTCGGAGGACGTCGCCCGCAAGATTCGCGTCGAGCTCGAAGCGCGCGGTCTCCACAAGGAGCCTGTTGGCGTCGACGTCGTCGAACCGCCGGTGCTGTTCGCGCTGCAGAAGGAAGGCCTCAACATCGTTGACGGCCAGCAGTTGATGTCGAACGCACGCGAGATCAAGACGCAGGACGAGATCTCGCTGCTGACGCATTCGGCCGGGATGGTTGACGCCGCCTATTACGACCTCTACAAGGCGATGAAGCCGGGCATGCGCGAGAACGAGGCGGTTGCACTCGTCGCCTCGCGGCTCTACGAGATGGGCTCGGAGTACGTCGAAGGCGTCAACGCGATCTCCGGCGAACGCTGCAGTCCACATCCGCACGTCTTCTCCGATCGTGTCTACCGGCCGGGTGACCCGGTCTTCTACGACATCCTTCATTCGTACATGGGGTATCGCACCTGCTATTACCGGTGCTTTGCGGTCGGCTCGGCGTCGCACGCGCTGGTTGACGCCTACAAGCGCTGCCGCGATTACCTCGATGCGTCGATCGAGTTGATCCGCCCTGGTCGAACGACGGCTGAAGTCGCCTCGGTCTGGCCGAAGGCGACGGAGTTCGGGTTCCCGGATGAGGAGTCTGCCTTCGCGCTGCAGATGGGCCACGGCGTCGGCCTCGCCATCTGGGAGAAGCCGATGATCAGCCGGCTCGTGTCGCTCGATCACCCGCACGAAATCAAACCGGGGATGGTCTTCGCGCTCGAAACCTACTGGCCGGCGTCGGACGGCTGGAGCGCCGCCCGCATCGAGGAAGAAATCGTCGTGACCGAAAAGGGGCACGAGGTGATCACGCGCTTCCCGGCCGAGCAGCTGCTCGTCGCCGGTGCGCCATTCGTGACCGTCACCGGCACGCTGCCGCTGGTGCGTGAAACCGAGGCGCCCACGCCGAATCCTGAAGTCAAGGAGATGATCGCGCGCGCGGCGCGCGCCGAAGCGGCGACCGCGACCCCGGTAGGAGCACAGAGTTAGTGGCGATCTCAGTTGTCATGCCTGCGCTCGAGATGGCGCAGGAAACGGGCAAGCTCGTCTCGTGGCTGAAGAAGGAAGGGGAGCCGGTCAAGAAAGGCGACATGCTCCTCGAGGTGGAAACCGACAAGGCCGTCGTCGAGATCGAGGCGCAGAGCGATGGCATTCTCGGCGGCGTGACGGCGAAGACCGGCGACGTCGTGCCCGTCGGTCAGACGATCGCCTGGCTCCTCAAGCCGGGCGAGTCGGTCCCGCAGCAGGGCACGCCCGTGCAGACCGGTCGCACGGGAGCGGCCGCGGCCCCCTCCGCCTCCGCGCCTGCCTCCGCATCGCCGGGACCGCCTCCTGCGGAGGCGGGCTCGGCAGCAGGCGCGCGCATCTCGCCGAAGGCGCGAAAGCTCGCGCGCGAGCACGGCGTTGACATCGGCAAGATCAAAGGATCCGGCCCGGGCGGCGAAATCCTCGCCGACGACATCCTGAAGGCTGCCGCCGCCAGCGTCGCCACACCGGAAGCCGAGGTGCGCTCGGCGGCCCCACCTCTCACCGCATCGCCCGGCCCGGCGGACACGATCACGTCGATCGGCCGCATCATGGCCGAGCGGACGACGCAGAGCTGGACGACGGTTCCGCACTTCTTCGTCTCGCGCGAAATCGACGTCAGTGCACTCAAGTCGGCGCGCGATTCGCTGGTGCCCAAGATCGAAGAGCTGCAGGGTGTGAAGATGACGCACACCGACCTGATTGTCGCGGCCGTGGCGCGCGCGCTGCGCAAGCATCCGCGCATGAATGCCAGCTGGGACAACGGCCGGATCACGCTGCATCAGGACATTCACGTCGGGCTGGCGATTGCCGTCGAAAACGCCGTGGTTGCCGCGGTGGTGCACAACGCCGACAAAGCGTCGATCGGCGAGATTGCCAGGCAGCGCATCGACAAGGCGTCGCGGGCGCGGGCGAACAGGCTGCAGCCGTCCGATATCTCCGGCGCCACGTTCACGGTCAGCAACCTCGGCATGTTCAACGTCGACACCTTCACCGCGATCATCGTGCCGCCGCAGGTCGGTATCCTCGCCGTCGGCGCCATGGTCGATCGCGTGGTGGCGGTTGATGGGATGATCGCCGTGCGGCCGATGATGACCGTGACGCTGTCGTCGGATCACAGGGTGGTAGACGGCGCGAGCGCCGCTCGATTCCTCAACGACGTCGTGCTCGCGATCGCAGAAGCGGGCAAATATTCGTAGGGCGCCCCTTCCAGGGGCGCCTCGGCGGCGCGGCTGAAGCCGCGCCCGGCGGAAGGTCGAATGGATCTACGACTGAAAGGGCGCGTCGCCCTCGTCACCGGCGCCAGCAAGGGAATCGGCAGAGCGATCGCCCGCGGGCTCGCGCAGGAGGGGGTCAACCTCGTTGTCCTCGCCCGCGGCAGGGAAGCGCTCGACCAGGCGGCGGAGCAGATCCGCAAGGAGCAGGGCGTGCGCGTCCTCGCCCTCCAGGCGGACGTTCGCGACATCGGTCAGGTCAAGGCGGCAGCTGACGCCGCGAAGGCTGAATTCGGCACGGTCCACATCGTCGTCAACAACGCCGGCAGCGGCATCCGTCGCCAGGATCGCCAGATCACCTGGCCCGATTCGGATTGGGTCGACGATCTCAACCTCAAGCTGATCGGCGCGCTGCGCGTCACCCAGTCGTTCATGCCGATCATGCCGCGCGACTGGAGCGGACGCGTCATCAACATCAGCGGCATCGCCGGCATTTCCGCGTTCATCGGCGCTCTGACACACGGCCTGAACAACTCGGCGATGAATCACATGACGTCGTACCTGGCGCGCGATCTCGCGGCGGAAAAGATCACGGTCAACACCGTCGTGCCAGGTCTGATTGCCACCGAATGGCGCCACGGGTGGGCCGAGAACATGGGCAAGCAGCAGGGCAAGTCGAAGGAACAGTTCGTCGAGGACATCTGTCGCGCGTGGGGCATCGTCCAGGGCCGCTGGGGAACGATGGAGGAGCTTGCGGATCTGGTGACGTTCCTCGCGTCCGATCGCGCTGTCTACGTCAACGGCGCACGCATCGCATTCGATGGCGGGTACGCAATCAATCCGAGGTAGTCACATGCCGGCAGAAACATCCGCGGCCACAGGTATTCAGCTCACCGATTCGAAACTGTTCCGCCAGTCCTGCTACATCGACGGCGCCTGGGTGAACGCCCGCGCCGGTGCCGCGATCAACGTGGACAACCCGGCGACCGGCGAGATCATCGGCACGGTCCCGAAGCTTGGCGCTGCGGAAACGCGCGACGCAATCGAAGCTGCCAACCGCGCCTTTCCGGAGTGGCGAAAGAAGACAGCGAAGGAGCGCGCGGCGGTGCTGCGCAAGTGGTTCGAGCTGATGATCGCCAACACCGAGGATCTGGCAAAGCTGATGACGACCGAGCAGGGCAAGCCGCTGGTCGAGTCGCGCGGCGAAGTCGCCTATGCCGGGGCGTTTCTCGAATGGTTCGCCGAAGAGGCCAAGCGCGTTTACGGCGACACGATTCCCGGGCATCAGCCCGACAAGCGGATCGTCGTCATCAAGCAGCCGATCGGCGTTGCCGCCTGCATCACGCCGTGGAACTTCCCGCTGGCGATGATCACGCGCAAGGCCGGCCCGGCGATCGCGGCCGGCTGCACTGTCGTGCTGAAGCCTGCCTCGCAGACGCCGTTTTCGGCGCTGGCGCTGGCGGAGCTGGCCGAGCGCGCCGGCATCCCGAAGGGTGTGTTCAACGTCGTCACCGGATCGGCGTCCGATATCGGCGGCGAGCTGACGTCGAACCCGATCGTCCGCAAACTGTCGTTCACCGGCTCCACCGAGGTCGGCAAGGTGCTGATGGCGCAGTGCGCGCAGACGGTGAAGAAGCTGTCGCTCGAGCTCGGTGGCAACGCGCCGTTCATCGTCTTTGACGATGCCGATCTCGATGCCGCGGTCGAGGGCGCAATCGCGTCAAAGTATCGGAATACCGGCCAGACCTGTGTGTGCGTCAATCGCATCTACGTGCAGGACGGTGTCTATGACGCGTTTGCGGCGAAGCTGGCCGAGTCGGTCAAGAAACTGAAACCTGCACCCGGGCTCGAGGCGGGGGCGACGCAGGGTCCACTCATCGACGACAAGGCGGTGGCGAAGGTCGAGGAGCACATTCAGGACGCGGTGAGCAAAGGCGCGCGCGTCGTCGTCGGCGGTCATCGCCATGCGCTCGGCGGACGCTTCTTCGAACCGACCGTGCTTGCCGACGTGGCGCCGACCGCATTGATGGCGCGCGAGGAGACATTCGGCCCGGTGGCGCCGTTGTTCCGGTTCAAGACCGACGAGGAAGCCATCGCCCATGCGAACGACACCGAGTTCGGACTGGCGGCGTATTTCTACGGCCGCGACATCGGGCGTGTCTGGCGCGTTGCCGAGGGTCTCGAGTCTGGCATGGTCGGCATCAACACCGGCCTCATTTCCACCGAGGTAGCACCGTTCGGCGGGGTGAAGGAGTCCGGACTCGGACGCGAGGGCTCTAAGTACGGGATCGAGGAGTTCCTCGAAGTGAAGTATCTCTGTTTCGGCGGAATATAGATCGTTCGAGTCGTTCGAGTCGTTCCCTACCGCGGCGTGGCGTTGATCTTCTCCAGGCCGCACACGACCATCGTCTGGTCTCCTGCGATCCCGCCGAACAGCGTCACGTTCTCACCCGCCCGCGCGAGAACATCCGAGCCGCGTACCAGTTCGCCGCCGCCAGTCTTGTTGACACGCGTCGTCAGCGTGCCCGGCAGGAGGACGATCACGTCGCCCTCGGGCGTGTCGAGCCGCGCGCCGCCGGCGTCGATGGCCAGAATCCCGCGCCAGAGCGACGGGAGACGCGGGTCGTTAGCGGGCCAGCATTTCTCGCGGCCGCCGAGTGTTCCTCCGCTTAATGAACAACCGCTCACGGCACATGCAAAGACGGCGAGCACAATCGTCGTTCGGATCGTTCGGCGTCGAAACGTTCTCGATCGGACCATTGCGGATGAAAACAGGGGCTTGAAGGACCCGAACGATTAATCGAGCGCCTGCCCGCTCCGATCCGGCAACGTGAAGACGAGACCGGCCGCAAGGAGGAAGAACGCGGAGGTGACGCCAAGAGCCAGACCGATGCCGACGCCAGGAATCGTTGCGACGGCTCCGATGACGTAGGGCGCGACGGCACCGGCCATGCGACCGATGTTGTAGCTGGTCCCCTGACCGGTCGCGCGGATGCGCGTCGGGAAGAGCTCGGCGACGAAGCCGCCGAACATGCTGAAATGGCCGCTGGCGAAGTAGCCGAGCAGCGGACCGGCCAGCATCAGCACGACGGGCGTCCGCGCGAACTGACCGTAGATCGGTGCCAGCACCGCCGCTCCGACCATGAACAGCACGAATGCCTGCCGGCGTCCCAGCCGATCAGCGATGAATCCAAACGTCAGGTACCCCGCGTAGGCGCCGAGCTGCACGGGGATCAGCCATCCAAGCGAGCGCACCACGTCCAGTCCGGCACCTCCGGCCGCCATCGGGCGGCCGAGAAACGACGGCAGCCAGGTGAACACCCCCCAGTATCCGAACTGCACGGCGCCACCGAGCAGGATGATCAGCACGGTGCGTGCAATCAATGTTCGACCGAAGATTTCCGCGAAAGGGTTCGGCGCGGTATGGGCCGTGGCACGTCCCGCCGCCCATTTCTCCGGCTCTTTCACGTACCGCCGTATCCAGATGGCAAAAAACGCCGGCAGGATGCCGAGCGTAAACAGCAATCGCCAGCTGTCCTGTCCGAATGGCGCCCAGCCGAGGATCGCCTGACCCGCGAGCAGCGCGAGTATGTTTCCGAGCGCCCAGCCGGATTGCATGATGCTGATCGCCTTGTTGCGGTGTTCGGCGGGCCAGGTCTCGCTGACGAGCACCGCGCCCGACGCCCATTCGCCGCCCATGCCGAGTCCGAGCAGTGCCCGCCAGGCCATCAATTGCCACACACTCTGCGACGTCGCCGCGCCAACCGACGCAATGGAGAAGAGCGCGATCGTTCCCATCAGCGCGCGCGTCCGCCCGAACCGATCGGCGACGTAGCCGAAGGTCAGTCCACCCACCCCCGACATGACGAGCGCCACGGTCGCAAGCAGGCCAGCGGTCGCGTCGTTGAACCCGAAGTAACTCCGGAGCTGATTGAGCGCGACGACGTAGAGCATGAAGTCCATCGCGTCGAGCATCCAGCCAAGCTTGGCTGCGGCCAGCGCCTGCCACTGCTGGCCCGTGATCGTGCGATACCACGGAACTGCCGGCGCGACGGCCGTGGTTGCGGACAATGGGGTCACGCTCGCTCCCTCGAGGATCTGCTGAAACCGAACCAGCAGAGAAATCTGAGTGAGAATATACGATTCACCGCCCGCCTCGCCGGGCCTGCCGAACGCAGCGGCGGCGGGGAAAAAGGAGACTTCGATGTCCGTAGACGTTGGCGCCAAGGCGCCCGATTTCACGCTTCACAATCAGGATCGACAGGATGTGACCCTCAGCGACGAGCTGAAGAAGGGGCCTGTGGTCCTGGCGTTTTTTCCGGCGGCGTTCAGCAGCGTCTGTCAGCAGGAGATGTGCACCTTTCGCGACTCCGCGGCGGATCTGAACAAGGTCAATGCCAGAGTGCTCGGCGTCAGCACCGACACGTTCTTCGCGCTGAAGGCGTGGGGCGATCAACATAAGCTGACCTTCCCGCTGCTCAGCGACTACAACAAGGAAGTGATTCGGAAGTACGGCGTCGTCAATCCCGACATGATTGGCCTGAAGGACATCGCCAAGCGATCCGTCTTCGTCATCGATCGCAGCGGCGTTGTGCGCCATCGTGAAGTGCTGGACGATGCGCGGAACGAACCGAACTACGAAAAAGTCAAGCAGACGCTCGCGTCTCTTTAGTCCACTCCCGACTTCCAGCTCCCGACTCCCAGCTCGCGAAAGTTTTTCGCGGCAGTTGGCAATTGGGAGTTGGGAGTTCGTTTTGGACCTGCTACACTCCTCAGTCTTCCCGTTAACAGTCTCTCCCGATGGCCGAAACCGCTGTTCTCGCTGCTGAACGTACGCTGCCGCACAATCTCGAAGCGGAGCGTTCGGTTCTCGGCGCTATTCTCATTCACAACGACGCCTTCAACCTCGCCGCGCAGGTCATCGACAGTCGCGACTTCTATCGTGACGCGCATCGCCGCATCTTCGACAAGATGGTGCTGCTCAACGAGCGCCACCAGGCGATTGACTTCGTCACGCTGAAAGAGGAGCTGTCGCGGTCGGGAGAGATCGACGAAGTCGGCGGACCGGCGTATGTGGCGGCGCTCGCCGACGGCGTGCCGCGCGCCACCAACGTCGAGTACTACGCGCGCATCGTCAAGGAAAAGGCGACGCTGCGGAACCTGATTTTCGCGGCCAACAAGATCCTGACCAACGCCTACGAGGCGGATCAGGAGTCCGACATCATCCTCGACGAGGCGGAAAGCTCCATATTTTCCGTTGCCGACGACCGGCTCAAGGCCGGGTTCGTCCCGATGCACCAGCTGGTCAAGGACAGCTTCCCGAAAATCGAGCAGCTGTTCGAGCAGAAGCGCCTGATCACAGGCGTTCCCACAGGGTTCGTCGATCTCGACGAGATGACGCGCGGCCTGCAGGGTGGCGACCTGATCATCGTCGCCGCCCGCCCATCGATGGGAAAGACGAGCCTGGTGCTCAACATCGCCCAGCACGTCGCCATTCAGCCTGAGCACACGGTGGGCTTCTTCAGCCTCGAAATGTCGAAGGAATCGCTGTTTCTGAGGCTGCTCACCGCCGAGGCGCAGATCGACAGCCACCGCCTGATGAGCGGAGCGATCGGTCAGAAAGACTACGGCCGCATCTCGCATGCGCTCGAGACGCTCAGCGCGATGTCGCTGTTCATCGACGACACGGCGAATATCGGCGTCCTCGAGATGCGCGCCAAGGCGCGGCGTCTTCAAGGCGAACATCGCCTCAGCCTGCTGGTGGTCGACTACATTCAGTTGATGAGCGGACGTGGTCGTTTCGAAAACCGCACGCTCGAGCTCGCGTCGATTTCGCGATCGCTGAAAGGACTGGCGAAGGAGCTCGGCGTTCCGATCGTCGTTCTCTCGCAGTTGAGCCGTGCGCCGGAAGCGCGCTCCGATCATCGTCCGCAGTTGTCAGACCTGCGCGAATCCGGCGCTCTTGAACAGGACGCCGACCTCGTCGTCCTGATCTATCGAGACGACGCCTACAACAGGGATCCCAACAGTCCTGACGCCGGCACGGCGGAGTTGATCGTCGCCAAACAGCGCAACGGTCCCACCGGCACCGTGCGCCTCGCCTTCCTGCGGGAGCAGACGCGGTTCGCGAATCTGGCCGTGGGTGGATAACGGCAGTTCACGGTTCCATGTGCTCGCTTCTCAGTTCGTGTTCGGAGTTCGGTTCGGGCGAACCCAAACCCGAATCTGAACCCGAACCTGAACACGAACCGGGAACTGAGAACCGGGAAGAGCGAACAGTTCATGGTCCGTAATACCGTTGCTCGAGTAAATCTCGGTGCGTTGCGCCATAACTTCGCCGCCATTCAGCAATACGTGGCTGCCGAGCCCGGGCGCACCCCTCCAGGCATCATCGCGGTCGTCAAGGCGAATGCGTATGGCCACGGCGCCGAGCGCGTGTCGATGGCGCTCGAGCAGGCAGGCGCGACCATGCTCGCGTGCGCGGATATCGAGGAAGGCATCGCGCTGCGACGCGCGGGCGTGCGCGTGCCGATTCTGGTCTTCGGCGCGCTCAGCGTCAGCGACCTCGAAGGGCTGTTCGAGCATTCGTTGACGCCGACCATCTCGACGCCAGGCGCGGCGCGCGCGGTTCATGCTGCCGCGATGAAGCGACGGTCGACAATCGGCTACCACCTCAAGATCGACACCGGCATGAACCGGCTCGGCTTTCGCCACGACAACCTGCGGCGGACGCTGCCTGACGTGCTCGCCAGCGACCACCTGCGGCTGGAAGGTGTCTTCACGCATTTCGCATCTGCCGACGCGCCGGAGAGCCCGGTGTTCAACGCACAGAGGGAGCGGTTTGAACAGGCCTGGAGCACCGTCTCCGAGCTTGATCGTCCGGCGAACGCCGGAAGCGACGGACCCTCTTCAGGCGTGGCTTCCTCGTTCAGGCGAAAAGTCCTGAAACACGCGTGCAACAGCGCGGCGCTGCTGCGCGATTCACGCGTCTGGTACGACGCCGTACGACCCGGTCTGCTGCTGTACGGAATCGTGCCGCCGCCGCTTGCGTCGACGATTCCACTGCAGCCCGTGATGTCGCTGACGAGCCGTGTCGTCGCCGTCAAAGGCCTCCGTCCTGGAGAAGGCGTCGGCTACGGTCTGCGGTTCGAAGCCGACTCGCCGCGGACGATTGCGGTGATACCGGCGGGATACGCGGACGGCCTCGACACGCGGCTCTGTGGCCGCGGCCACGTATTAATACGCGGGCGGCGCGTGCCGATCGTCGGCGCGGTGTCGATGGACATGATCACCGTCGACGTCACTGACGTCGGTGAGGTGCAGCCGGGCGACGAAGTGGTGCTGCTTGGACGACAGGGCTCCGAAAGCTGGCAGCAGATCGACGCGCGTGAGGTGGCGGCGTCGATCGGAACGATCCCGTGGGAGGTTGTCTGCCGCCTCGGTACGCGAATCGAGCGCCACTATGAATAGAGCCGGCCTCAGGCCCAAGGCCGAAGGCCGAAGGGCTGGTCGAGGAAGAAGTGTTTGGGACTTCCCCGAAATATGAAGACTCCGAAGGTCGTCTTCGTCTGTCAGGAATGTGGCGCTCAAGCGCCGAAGTGGATGGGCCGCTGCGCAGAATGCGGGGCGTGGAACTCGCTGGTCGAAGAGCGCCTCGCCGTTCCCTCCGATGCGGCTGCGGCGGGGAGGTCCGAGAATCGCTACGCGCAGTTCGGCGCCGGGAGCAACGCCAAGTTGTACGCGGAGGTCGAAACCGCGCACGCGCTGCGTCTGACGACCGGTATCGGCGAGTTCGATCGCGTGCTCGGTGGGGGAGTGGTGCCGGGCTCGTTGGTCCTGCTCGGCGGCGAACCGGGGATAGGCAAATCGACGCTGCTTCTGCAGGCGGCAGGACACTTCGCGCGCGAAGTGGGGCCGGTCCTGTATGCGTCGGGCGAAGAGTCGGAGCACCAGATCAAGAGCCGCGGCGATCGTCTGGGTATTGGCGCCGCGCCGTTGTATCTGCTGTCGGAAACCTGCATCGAGCGGATTCTCGAGGAAATCGCCCGTCTCAAGCCGGCGCTGGTGGTCATCGACTCCATTCAGACTGTCTTCTCCATCAAGTTCCAGTCCGCGCCCGGCAGCATCGGCCAGGTGCGGGAGGCGGCAACGCAGTTTCTGTTTGCAGCGAAGGGACAGAACATCCCGACGGTGCTCGTCGGCCACGTCACCAAGGACGGCAGCCTCGCCGGTCCGAAGGTTCTCGAGCACGTCGTCGACACGGTGCTGTACTTCGAAGGCGAACGGCATCATTCGCATCGTGTGGTTCGTGCCGTCAAGAACCGGTTCGGCGCCGTCAGCGAGCTTGGCGTGTTCGAGATGACCGGCGCCGGCCTTCGTCCCGTAGCAAATCCGTCGAAGCTGTTTCTCTCTGAGCGTGCCACCGGCACTCCGGGCTCTGCCGTGCTCTGCTGTGTCGAAGGGTCGCGTCCGATCCTGGTCGAAGTGCAGGCGCTGGTAAGCACGAGCACCTACGGCAACGCGCGACGAATGGCGATCGGAATCGATCAGAACCGGCTCTCGCTGCTGCTGGCGGTGTTGGAGAAGCGCGCCGGTCTCAGCCTTGCCGGAGACGACGTGTACGTAAACATCGCCGGCGGGATGTCGGTCGAGGAGCCGGCCGCCGATCTGAGCGTCGCCGCGGCGGTCGCGTCCAGCGTCCGCAACCGCGGTCTCGCCCCGGCGACGGCGATGTTCGGGGAAATCGGTCTCAGCGGCGAAATCAGAGGCATCCCTCAGGCACCGCTGCGGATTCGTGAAGCCGTCCAGATGGGGTTTACGCGCATCGTCATGCCCGCCGCCAACCTCGACCCTGATGAAGAAGGCTCGCGTGGGGCGGAGCTGGTTGGTGTCAGAACGGTAGGAGAGGCCCTCGACGCCCTGATTTAGCCGGGCGTGCCTCACAGCTCAGGCGACTTGCTTTTCAGGGCCCGGCGGTTCTAAGGTTCACCAATTCATACCGTGGGACACCTGAGGGTTCATCAATGGCCTGGTTTCTCCTCGCTCGTCTTCTTATCGTCGTTGCCGTCGGGTACGTAGCCCACCAGCTGCAGCCTCTGATCGGCGGCGATATCGTCAATACGCTCTTCGGCGTCGTCCTCGGGCTCGCGATTGTCGGGTTCGAGATCCGCCTGCGTCACAGCTCTGTCACGCATATGCTCGGCGCGCTGCTCGGCGGCGCGATCGGGCTCGGCGCGGCCAAGACGATTGGCGCTGCGCTCTACTGGGCAAATCTGAGCGATGGCCGCGTTGTGTTTCTGCACAGCGTCATCCTCCTGGCGCTGCCGTACCTGGGGCTCGTCCTGGGCGGCCGGAAAGGCGATTGGCTGAAGCCGGAAAACATTGTCGGGCTGTTCCGCGACACCGGACCGCGCAAGCGTTTCAGGATTCTCGACACCAGCGTCATCATCGACGGTCGCATTGCCGACATCTGCGAGACCGGCTTCATGGACGGCACGCTCGTCATCCCGCAGTTCGTGCTGAAGGAACTGCAGCTCGTGGCGGATTCGTCCGACTCGATGAAACGCAACCGCGGTCGCCGTGGCCTCGATATCCTGCAGAAGATCCAGAAGATGTCCGGCGTCGAGGTGATGATTTCGGACGTGGACTTTCCCGAGGTGCGCGAAGTCGATCTGAAGCTGATCGAGCTGGCGCGCTCGCTGCAGGGGAAGATCGTCACCAACGACTTCAACCTGAACAAGGTCGCGCAGCTCCGCGGCGTGGACGTGCTGAACATCAACGAGCTCGCCAACTCGCTCAAGCCGGTCGTGCTCCCGGGCGAGATCATGAAGGTGTTCATCCTCAAGGAAGGCAAGGAATACAACCAGGGCGTCGCCTATCTCGATGACGGGACGATGGTCGTCGTCGACAACGCGCGCAAAATGATCGGTCGGACGATCGACGTCGTCGTCACCAGCGTGCTGCAGACGACCGCCGGCAAGATGATCTTCGGCCGCTTCATCGATGCGGCGATGGCCGCTCAAGTGACGCCGACGCCGGCTGCGGTGATGCCAGCGGATGGCGAGATTGCTCGACGGCCGCGGCCGCAGATACCTCCTTCAGCTGCGGCGGCCGGCAAGTAACCGCAGCGAGGTATGCAAAATGCAAAATTCAAAATGCAAACGCCGCATTTAGAATCTTTTTTGCATTTTGCATTTTGCATTTTGAATTTCCGACTTCCACCCTTCCACTGGTGGCGCACGGTCTTCTACCTGATTCCGCTGATCACGATCTACACCATCGTGCTCGGCACGCTGTCGCTCGCCTCCAGCCTGTTTCAGAAGACGGGGTATTTTGCGCACTGGTGCGCCCGCACGTGGTCGCGGCTGATCCTGGCGACGACGGGCGTGCGTGTCGACATCAGCGGCCTCGACCGACTCGAGCGCAACCGCACGTATGTGTTCGTCTCCAATCATCAGAGCGTCTACGACATTCCGATTCTGTTCTGGTCGTTGCCGTATCAGCTTCGGATCATCGCCAAGGAATCGCTCGGCCGGATTCCATTTCTCGGCTGGCACCTGAGTCGCACCGGTCACATGCTTATCGATCGCAGCCGCCCTGATCGCTCGAAGATCTTCGGCTGGGCTTCGCGGCTGACGGCAAACGGCCTCTGTCTGATCGTGTTCCCGGAGGGCACGCGCAGCCGCGACGGCCGTGTGGCGCGGTTCAAGGGCGGAAGCTTTTACCTCGCGCTCGAAGCCGGCCTTCCGATCGTGCCGATCTCGGTCGTTGGCAGCCGACACGTGATGTGGAGAGGGCGCGTGGCGACCTATCCCGGCACGGTGAAGCTCGTCGTCCACGCGCCGATTGACACGACCGAGCTGGCCGGGAGCGACGCGAAGGAGTTTGCCGAACGCGTCCGCGCGATCATCGCTCCGGTTGCCGAGTCGGACGTCGGTGTCGTCCCACCTGATTGCGCACCGAGCAGCGCCGTTGAAGCTCTCCGTCGCGCCTGATCTCGCCGGCGTCGTTCGCGCCGGCGTGCTGTGGCTCGAGGGGGCCACGGTCGTCGAGCGTGAGCCGCGACTGAACGCCCCGCTTGCTGCCGCGGAAGCGGCGATCCGAACCGCGTCGGGCGCCACCGGGCACCCCTTCAGGGGCGCCGATACCGACGCCGTGCGGGCGATGTACCGGCGCGTCGGACTTGATCCCACCAAGACCCGGCCCTCATCTGAAGCGCTGCTGCGGCGCGTCCGCAAGGGCGACACCCTGCCGCGGATCAACAGCATGGTCGACGTCTGCAACTGGTGCTCGCTGGAGTTTCAGTTGCCGTACGGCCTCTATGACGCGGACAAGATCGACAGCGGCGTCGAGCTTCGGCTCGGGACTGCGGGTGAGTCGTATGCGGGCATCCGGAAAGACGAAGTTCATGTCGATGGCCGGATCACTCTGGCCGATCGACGTGGTCCATTCGGAAATCCCACGTCAGATTCGGCGCGCACGATGGTCACGACCACCACAACGCGTGCGTTGCTGGTCGTGTTCGCCCCGCGGGACGTGGATGAGCGCCGATTGGCTCAGGTTCTCGACGCGACGTCTTCACGGATGGCGGAGTTTACCGGCTGCATCGAAACGAGCCGGACCATTTGCTAGACGGCAAGAATTCTGCAGTAGAGGTCGGCTATGAGAACTCAGCCGTCCCGACCTGCGTTTGCATCGTTCCTATTTGCTGTCACGTTCGCCACCGTCGACTGCAGCGGTGGGCGGACGGTGAAGACGGCTCCGGACGCGGCGGCTGGAGCGGCCATCTCGCAGCTCTGGCAGGAACCTGTCGATCTCGAGAAGCGCGATCTTTTCATCGGCCCGAGTGCCGGCGCGCCGCAGCCGGAACCGCCGACGTTCGTGTTCGTCAAGGCCGATCGCACCGGATTCAGCCCCGGCTACGACGTTCGTCATGCCAGCGGCGTTGAATGGAGCATCAAGCTCGGACCCGAAGCCCAGACCGAAGTTGTGGCCTCGCGCATCCTCTGGGCAATCGGATACCACCAGATCCCGACCTACTACCTCACGCAATGGAGCATGAAAGGCGGTCCGGATGGCACGCCGGGCCCTGGCCGCTTCCGTCCGGAGCTGCCGAACGCCAAAGTGGTTGGCGAATGGGCGTGGCATGAGAATCCGTTCGTGGAGACACAGCCGTTCAGAGGGCTCATCGTCGCGAATCTGATCATCAACAACTGGGACTGGAAGACCTCGAACAACAAGATCTACGACATCGTGAACCCGGATGGCACCGGCGTCCGCAAGTACATCGTTCGCGATCTCGGCGCATCGTTTGGCAAGACCGATGCTCCGGCAATCGGCCGCCTGCTCGGCGCGCGCATCGCCCAAGGCAACCGCAACGACCTTGAAGACTTCGAGCAGCAAGGATTCATCAAGCGCGTGAGCGGTGACGACGTCGAGTTCGATTACGACGGCATCTATGGATCGGTCGTGGATATCGTCACCGTCAAAGACGTCGTGTGGACCTGCCGGCTGCTGGCGCGACTGTCCGACGAGCAATGGAATGCGGCATTCCGCGCCGCCGGCTATCCACCGGACCAGGCGGCACGGTTCATTGCCAAGCTGAAGTCGAAAGTGGCTGAGGGTCTCGCGCTGGCGACGTAAAATCGATCGCTCTGGCTCACGTTACTGCCATCATCGCCGCGGGCGGCCGCGGGCTCCGCTTCGGCGGCGGGCAACCGAAGCAGCTTGCTCTCCTTGCCGGACGCTCCGTTCTTCAACGCAGCGTGGATGCGTTCGTCAACTCCGCTGCGATTGACGCGATCGTCGTTGCGCTGCCGGCGGAGCTCGCAGCAGCGCCTCAGGATTACCTGCATGGGCGGACGAAACCGCTGGCGATCGTCACGGGCGGTGAGCGGCGTCAGGATTCCGTGCGCCATGCCTTCACGGTGGCGGCGCGGATCGCCGACCTGGTCGTGATCCATGACGCAGCGCGGCCCCTTGTGACGGATGCGTTGATCCGCCGTACCGTCGACGCCGCCGTCGACAGCGGCGCTGCGATCGCAGCGCTCAGGGTCAGCGATACCATCAAGCGCGGTGATTCGACTGGAAGGATTGTCGAAACGCTTCGACGCGGCGATATCTACCTGGCGCAGACGCCGCAGGCGTTTCACGTGCAGGTGCTCCGCGATGCGCTGGCGATCGCAGACGAGGCGACCGACGAAGCGGCACTGGCGGAGCAGGCCGGCTACCCTGTTCAGCTCGTCGAGGGCGATCCCCGGAATCTGAAGATCACGACTCCGGCAGATCTCGAGATGGCAGAGCGCCTGCTTGCTGCCCCCGCGGGTGCCGCCGCGATGCGCATCGGCAACGGCTACGATTTGCATCGTCTCGTCATCGGCCGTCCGTTGATTCTTGGCGGCGTCACGATCCCGTTCGACAAAGGCTTGGTCGGTCATTCGGATGCAGACGTGATTTGTCACGCCGTCACCGACGCCATCCTTGGCGCTGCCGGCGCGGGCGATATCGGGCGCCACTTCCCGGATACCGATCCAGCGTGGAAAGGCGCGAACAGCATCGACCTGCTGCGCCGGGCCGCCGCCGTCGTTGCCGCCGCCGGCTTCGCGCCCGTCAACGTCGATGTCGTCGTCGTGGCGCAGCAGCCCAAGCTCGCGCCGCACGTCGGTGCCATCTGCGCGAATGTCGCTGCCGCGCTTGGTTGTGATCCCTCGCGGGTGAGCGTGAAGGGAAAGACGAACGAGGGAGTCGATTCGATCGGCGCCGGCGAGTCGATCGCCGCGCACGCAGTGGCCTTGCTGGTAGGACGCCCGTAAGAGGGCGCGCTACGGTGTCCGCCTGGAGGCCGAAGCCGAGGCCGGCGCCTGCGCGAAGCCAACGACCTCGGTGCGAAAATGAGAGAGGATGCGTCTTCGATTTGCACCGAGCCCGACCGGGCAGCTCCATGTCGGCAATGCGCGTACGGCTTTGTTCAACTGGCTCCTGGCGAAGGGCCAGGGCGGCACGTTCATCCTCCGCATCGAGGACACCGACATCGAGCGCTCCTCGCGCGAGTCGGAGCGTGCGATTCTCGACGACCTGCGATGGATGGGGCTCGACTGGACCGAAGGCGTCGAGGTGGGCGGCGAACACGGTCCGTACCGGCAGACCGAGCGCCTGCACATCTACCGCGCTTACGCCGTGGAACTGTTATCGTCCGGCGCCGCCTATCAGTGTTTCTGCTCTGCCGAGCAGCTCGAAGCCGATCGGCAACAGGCGCTCACGGCGGGGCGGCCGCCCAAATATGTCGGCCGCTGTCGCCACGTTCCCCGAGACGAGGCAAGGCGCCGCATCGAGGATGGCGAGAAGGCCGTCATCCGCTTCCGCGTCCCCGACGAACATCGCGACGTCGTCTTCAACGACATCGTACGTGGCGAAGTTCGCTTCAGCACCGACGTCATCGGCGATCCGGTCCTGGTGCGCTCGGACGGCATTCCTGCGTACAACTACGCGGTCGTCATCGACGATGCGCTGATGGAGATCACACATGTGATCCGGGGCGAGGATCACATTTCGAACACACCGCGACAGCTGCTGTTGTACGAGGCGTTCGGCTGGAAGGCGCCGGCGTTTGCGCACGTGTCGCTGGTGATGGGTCCCGATCACAGTCCGTTGTCGAAACGTCATGGTGCGACCTCGGTCGCCGAGTTCCGCGCGCGTGGCTATCTGCCCGAGGCGCTGACGAATTACCTCGCGCTCATCGGCTGGTCACCGGGTGCGGACGAAGAAGTGCTGCCGGGCGCGGAGCTGGCCAGGCGGTTCCGCCTGGAGGACGTCGGCCACAGCGCCGGCGTGTTTGACGTCGAGAAGCTGGCGTGGGTCAACCGGCACTATCTGAAAGTCGCGGCGGCGGACCGACTGGCTCGTCTTGCCGTCCCGTACCTGCAGAATGCCGGGTGGCTCGCCGAGCCTTCGGCCGCAGATCTGAGCTATCTCGAATCAGTCGTTGTGGCGGCCGCGGCCTCCGTCGATCGGCTCGAGCAGATTCCTGCTCGTCTCGCTTTTCTCTTCAACTATTCGGCTGTTCGCGCTCTTGAAACCCCGGTCCTCGCACAGGAAGCGAAAGACGCGGCTGGCGTCATCGACGCGCTGGCGCGCGCGCTGGAGACATCCTCACCCCTCCTCGATCGCGACGCGTTCCGCGCGCTCGCGAAGCGTGTGCAGCAGGCCAGCGGCGCAAAAGCAAAGGCGCTCTTCCATCCGATTCGCCTGGCGCTCACGGGCGAGCCCGAAGGCATCGAGCTCGACATCGCCGTTCCGGCGATCGAGCGGGGAGCAGGGCTGGCGGAATCAGGCATCAAACGAATTCCCTCCGCCCGTGAACGTGCGGCTGAGTTCGCGGCAGCGGTTCGCAGCCTGCAATGATCGTCTACGGCATCAACCCTGTGCTCGAAGCGCTCCGCGCCGGGCGCGTCACCGCGCTGCGCGTCGGCCATCGCAGCGGCGGCCGTATGCAGGAATTGATGGCGCTCGCCGCAGATCGCGGCGTACGCGTCCAGCACGTCGAACCGGATCTCCTTCATCGATTGTCGAAAGGCGGCGTCCATCAGGGCGTCGTTGCCGACGTCGAGGACGCGTCCGTTGATTACAGTGTCGAGGAGCTGGTTCTTGGTGCCCGCGGTCCGGCGCTGCTCGTGGTCCTCGACAGCGTCGAGGATCCACAGAACGTCGGCGCAATTCTCCGGACCGCCGATGCTGCCGGTGTCGACGGAGTAATCGTTCAGAACCGCCGGTCGGCGGCACTTGGTGGCGCCGTGGCCAAAGCGTCCGCCGGCGCCGTTGCGCACGTGAAGATCGCACAGGTCGTCAACATTGCGCGGGCGATCGATGAGTTGAAGGACGCGGGCGTCTGGACGGTTGGACTCGCCGGCGACGCCGAAGCGTCTTACGCTGCAATCGACTTCACCGTGCCGACGGCCATCGTGGTCGGCGCCGAGGGGGGCGGACTGCGTCGCCTGGTGCGCGAGAAGTGCGACTTCACGGCGCGGATACCGATGCATGGTCACGTTTCGAGTCTCAACGTGTCGGTCGCCACCGGCGTCGTATTATTTGAGGTGTTGCGGCAGCGGTCGGCGCCCTTCTCACGAGCCAAAGTGTGAAACCGACCTAAACAGCTGAGCTGTAGACGGTTAGTCGACTCGCGTCTTTTCAGGTTGACACGCGCCGTCAAGACGCCCGAAGTTGCCTCGGTGGCACGGGAAGTGCTATTATTCGCTCTTTGTCTGGCTGGCGTAGCTCAGTCCGGTAGAGCAGCTGATTTGTAATCAGCCGGTCGGGGGTTCAAATCCCTCCGCCAGCTCCATCGGAACATCCAGCCAGGCGCGAGCGGAGCGTGGCGACGCGCTCGCCAAAATTAGGTCTGCAGGAAACGAACAACCACGATTTCCATGACATGGCTACCGGTGTCCGCGCGTGACGCGTGACCGCCGGAGGCACGACGAAAGAATTTCGGGGAGGTGGCGGAGCGGTCAATCGCAGCAGGCTGTAAACCTGCCGCCCTTGTGGCTACGGAGGTTCGAACCCTCCCCTCCCCACCAACCCTCGCTCGCTTCGCGAGCTGCGGTTGGCGAGCCAACCGGCTTTCGGGCGATTAGTTGGAGTTGCGGTGCGCGGTTTCGGTCGCGACAGCATGACGGGCTTGCCCGCCGTAGCGACGAGAGCGCGCCGCGAAGGCGGGAGTAACTCAGTGGTAGAGTCACAGCCTTCCAAGCTGTTGGTCGCGGGTTCGATCCCCGTCTCCCGCTCCATGAAAGGCAGGCCCAAGGCCGATGTAGCTCAGTTGGCAGAGCGCGTCCTTGGTAAGGACGAGGTCACCAGTTCAATCCTGGTCATCGGCTCCAGACTTCGTTCGCTGGCTTGCGACCGAGCTTCGTCTGGGCAAGTGAGCGAGTGAAGTCTGTCCCGCCGCAGCTCCGAAGGAGCGCAGGCGGACTGCTGGGCGTGGCGAATTCGACTGGCGAAGCGAAACGCTGAGGCAACCCTAATCTCGAGAGCGAGCACGAACAGATATGGCGAAGGAAAAATTTGATCGTTCGAAGCCGCACGTCAACGTGGGGACGATCGGCCACATCGACCACGGCAAGACGACGCTGACGGCGGCGCTGACGAAGGTGGCCGCGGACAAGGGCTGGGCGAAGTTCGTGCCGTATGACGAGGTGGCGAAGGCGTCGGAATCGCAGGGGCGGCGCGACGAGACGAAGATTCTGACGATCGCCTCGAGCCACGTCGAGTACTCGTCGGCCAACCGCCACTACGCGCACGTCGACTGTCCGGGGCACGCCGACTACATCAAGAACATGATCACCGGCGCGGCGCAGATGGACGGCGCCATTCTGGTGGTGTCGGCGGTGGACG
>Ga0111539_10001536_pt1 | contig 30730 bp, 25 predicted proteins | sample RhiMethybrSRZTD1_FD_79667 | JGI IMG/M metagenome (GOLD analysis project Ga0111539, IMG submission 79667) | Populus rhizosphere microbial communities from Tennessee, USA - Rhizosphere MetaG P. TD hybrid SRZTD1 (version 2) (version 2) | ecosystem: Host-associated > Plants > Roots > Rhizosphere >...
CCGAGGTCGGGCTCGATGCCGGTGGTGTCGCAGTCCATCATCAGGCCGATGGTGCCGGTCGGGGCGAGCACCGACGCCTGGCTGTTGCGGACCCCGTAGCGGGCGCCGAGCTCGTTGGCCATGTCCCAGCTCTCCTGGGCGGCCGACAGCAGCTCGGGCGGCACCAGCTCCTCGTCGATGTGGGCCGCCGCCTCCTGGTGCTGCTGGAGCACCCGGAGCATGTGCTCGCGGTTCTCCGCGAAGCCGGCGAACGGGCCCATGCGCGAGGCCGTGCGGGCCGACACCTCGTAGGAGTGGCCGGTCATGAGCGAGGTGATGGCGGCGGCGTAGGCGCGGCCGGCGTCGCTGTCGTAGGGCAGGCCGAGGGCCATCAGTAGGGCGCCGATGTTGGCGTAGCCGATGCCCAGCTGGCGGAAGCGGCGCGACGTGTCGGCGATGCCCTCGGTCGGGTAGTCGGCGCGGCCGACCAGGATCTCCTGCCCGGTGAAGATGACCTCGACCGCGTGGCGGAAGCCCTCGATGTCGAACGACTCGTCGTCGTTCAGGAACTCGAGCAGGTTGAGGCTGGCGAGGTTGCAGGCCGAGTCGTCGAGGTGCATGTACTCGGAGCACGGGTTCGACCCGTTGATGCGGCCGGTGTTGGCGGCGGTGTGCCAGTGGTTGATGGTGGTGTCGAACTGCATGCCGGGATCGGCGCACTCCCACGTGGCCTGGCAGAGCTGGCGGAACAGCTCGCGGGCCCGCACCGTGCGCACGACGTCGCCCGTCTTCACCTCGCGCAGCGACCAGTCGCCGTCGTCGACGACCGCCTGCATGAACTCGTCGGTGACCCGCACCGAGTTGTTGGCGTTCTGGTACTGGATCGAGTGGCTGTCGCGGCCGTCGAGGTCCATGTCGAACCCGGCCTGCTCGAGCACCCGCGCCTTGCGCTCCTCGAGCGCCTTGCACCAGATGAACTCCTCGATGTCGGGGTGGCCGACGTCGAGGATGACCATCTTGGCGGCACGGCGGGTCTTGCCGCCCGACTTGATGGTGCCGGCCGAGGCGTCGGCGCCCCGCATGAAGCTGACGGGGCCCGAGGCGGTGCCGCCGCCCTTGAGCAGCTCGACAGACGACCGGATGCGCGACAGGTTCACGCCCGAGCCGGAGCCGCCCTTGAAGATCACGCCCTCTTCCCGGTACCAGTTGAGGATCGAGTCCATGCTGTCGTCGACCGACAGGATGAAGCACGCGCTCGCCTGCTGGGGCACGCCCTTGACCCCGATGTTGAACCACACGGGGCTGTTGAACGCCGCCTTCTGGGTGACCAGCAGGTGCTTGAGCTCGGCGTTGAAGGTGTCGGCCTCGGCATCGTCGACGAAGTAGCCGCCCTCGACCCCCCAGCGGGTGATCGTGTCGGCCACCCGGTCGATGACCTGGCGCAGGGACCACTCGCGCTCGGGGGTGCCGATCGTGCCCCGGAAGTACTTCTGGGCGACGATGTTCGTGGCGTTCAGCGACCACGTCGACGGGAACTCGACCCCGAGCTGCTCGAACGCCACCGACCCGTCGCGGAAGTTGGTGATGCGGGCGTCGCGGCGGTCCCAGTCGAGCTCGTCGTAGGGGTGGACGCCGTCGATCGTGAAGTGGCGACGGATGCCGATGCCCGCCTGCTCGGGAGCGAGAGCCATGGGGTGCCTCCAGGTCGTGTGGCCGCGAACGTGGCCGGTTCGTGTGGCTGTGGGGAGAGTTGCGACCGGGACCGAGCTACCAGGGCTTGTGGTGACTCGGCCGCTGAGCCACAAGATGTGGGTGGAAACTACAGCCGTGTAACTACATCGTCAAGGGTGTCGGAGGACGTTCACCCGCCTCGGCACCGGCCTTGGTACAACGCCACGGGAGGCCGGATCGTTCCCGTGGCGGTGCCCCTGTCCCCGGCGCGGCTCGGGGCCGCACGAGACGCTGCGGCGGAGTGGCACGGCACGGACTGCCACACGGCACGTCCCTCCCGTCGACCCCGACCCCCAGCTCTCGTGCGACCGGCCCGACGCGGACTCGCAGGTTGAGTGCAGGGGCGCCCACCCGGGGGTGGGCGCCTCGGCCTCAGGAGTCGCTCAGCCCACCACAGACACGGAAGCGACCACCGCCATTCCGCTCGTCCGCGCCGGGGCACAGTTGCACGAAGGGCAACCTACGGTGAACGGGCTGTGGACGACTAGAGGATGAACCTGTGAATTCAACGTGGACAGAGGCCCCCGCAGTCCACAGGCTCCCGGCCCGTCCACAGACGGACGCCACGACACTAGGTTCGCCGACGTGAGGATCGTGTGGCCGGCAGCGACGGTGGCCGACGACGTCGACCCCGTCGGCCTGGTGGCCGGCGACGATCGCACGGCGCCGCCCGGACGTCCGTGGGTGCTCGCCACGATGATCGCCTCGGCCGACGGCAGCGCCACCGACCAGGGCGGCCTGTCGGGCGGGCTGGGCGGACCGGCCGACAAGGCGATGTTCGCCGCGGTGCGGGCGGTCGCCGACGTGATCGTGGCGGGCACGACCACCGTGATCGCCGAGGACTACGGCCCGAGCCGCCCCTCCCCCGCCGTGCGCGAGCAGCGGATCGCCCGCGGGCAGACGCCGGCCCCCCGCATCGCCGTCGTGACCGCCTCGCTGAGCATCGACCTCGGGCACCGCCTGTTCGCCGACGCGTCGCCCGAGGCCCGCCCGCTGGTGCTGACCGTGTCCAGCGCCGATCCCGGCCGCCGCCGGGCCCTCGAGGCGGTGGCCGACGTCCACGTCGCCGGCGACGGCGCCATCGACTGGCCCCGGGCCCTGCACCTGCTGCGCGCCGACGTCGGCGCCTCGGTGGTGCTCTGCGAGGGCGGCCCCCACACCGTCGGCCAGCTCGTCGACGCCGACCTGCTCGACGAGCTCTGCCTCACGGTGTCCGCCACGCTGGTGGCCGGCGACGGCCCGCGCCTGGCGGTCGGTCCCCCGCCGGGCAGGCACCGACCCCTGCACCTCGCCCGGGTCGTCGTCGCCGAGGACGACGCCCTCCTCCTGCGCTACGTGCGGGCCCGACCGGCGCTCGACGGGGCCTGACGGCGCCGGCGTCAGTGGCGCTTCGGCGCCGTGCGCTTCGTCAGCAGCGTGAGCTCTCGCTCGAAGTCGGCGAGGTCGTCGAAGCCCTTGTAGACCGACGCGAACCGCACCGCCGCGATCGGGTCGAGCTCGCGCAGCCCCTCGAGCACCGCCCGCCCGATGCGCTCGCTGGTGACGTCGACGCTCGGCAGCAGGCGCATCTCGTCCTCGACCGCCCGGGCCAGGGCCTCGGCCTCGCCGGCGCCGACCGGCCGCGCCTTCACGGCCGCCTGGATGCCCGCCACGACCTTGGCCCGGTCGAACGGCTCGCGGTCGCCCGACCGCTTGATCACCGCCAGCGTCACCACCTCGGGCCGTTCGAACGTGGTGAACCGCTCGCCGCACGCCAGGCACTGGCGCCGCCGGCGGATGGCGCCGCCGTCGTCGGACTGGCGCGAGTCGACCACCTTCGAGTCGAGGTTCCCGCAGGCGGCGCAGCGCACGAACTGCAAGCTATACGCCAGGTCCCGGCCACATGCCGTGTCCTCTGCGCGCGCTGCGTCGCCGTCGCCGCGCCCTCCGAGCCGGCAGTAGTGTCGGGCCCGGAGCGTTGCCGCGACGCTCCGACGGACTGAGCTGGGAGGTCCACCCATGGCCAGCGACCCCACCCCCACCCACTACGACCGCGTCGGCGGTCAGCCGGCCATCCACGAGGTGGTCGAGCAGTTCTACGCCCGGGTGCTCGCCGACGACGAGCTGGCCCCCTACTTCACGGGGTCCGACGTCGACGCGATCAAGCGCCACCAGGTGCTGCTGCTCTCGCAGGTGCTCGGCGGCCCGGCCGAGTACGACGGCCGCGAGCTCGGCGAGGCGCACCGCGGCCTCGGCATCACGAGCGAGCACTACGACAAGGTGGTCGGCTACCTCGTCGCCGTGCTCACCGAGCTGGGAGCCGACGACGAGCTGCTGGCCGCCGCCGGGAGCGTGGTCGCCGGCGTGAAGCCCGACATCGTCGAGAACGGCGCGGCCACCTCGTAGGCGTGGTCGACCCCATCCGCCTCAAGAAGAGCTGGGGCCAGGTCGCCGCCTACGGCGACCAGGTCCCCCTGTTCTTCTACTCCACGCTGTTCCTCGAGCACCCGCACGTCCGCGAGATGTTCCCGATCAGCATGGCCAACCAGCGCGACAAGCTCGTCGGCGCGCTCGGACAGGTGGTCAGCAGGGTCGACGACCTCGACTCGGTGGTGCCCGTGCTGCAACAGCTCGGGCGCGACCACCGCAAGTTCGCCGTCGTCCGCGACCACTACCCGGCCGTCGGCCAGGCGTTGCTCGCCACGCTCGAGCACTTCAGCGGCTCCGACTGGACGCCCGAGCTCGCCGCCGACTGGGCCACCGCCTACGGCATCGTCGCCGACGTCATGACCGCGGCCGCCGAGGCCGTGGCCGACGAGCCGCCCTGGTGGGACCTCACCGTCGTCGACATCGAGCGGCGCAGCGTCGACGTCGCCGTGCTCCGCGTCGCGCCCCACGCTCCCCTGCCGTACCTCGCCGGGCAGTCGATCGCGCTCGAGGTGCCCCAGCGCCCCCGGCTGTGGCGCTACTACACGCCCGCGAGCCTGCCGGGCGTCGACGGGGCGTTCGAGCTCCACGTCCGCCTCGTGGGCGGTGGGCCGGTCAGCACGGCCATCGTTCAGGGCACCCAGCGCGGCGACGTGCTGCGCGCCGGCGCCCCGGTGGGCACCCGGCTCACCCTCGCTCCCGGCCCGGGGCGTGACGTCGTCATGCTGGCGGGCGGCACGGGGCTCGCCCCCATGAAGGCGCTCGTCAGCCAGATCGAGGCCGACGGCGGGTACCGGCGGGTCCACCTGTTCTGGGGCGCCCGCTACCACCGCGAGCTCTACGACCTGCCCGCCATGGCCGACATGACCCGCCGACTCGACTGGCTGCGACTGGTGCCCTGCGTGTCCGACGAACCCAGCCGCAGCAGCCAGGTGGTGGCCGGGGCGGTGGCACCGGTCGCCCTGCACCACGGCCCGTGGCCCGACCACGAGGTCTACATCTGCGGCTCGCCCGAGATGGTGCGAGCCACCCGCGCCCTCGTGCTCGAGGCGGGGGCTGCCCCCGACCTCGTGCACGTGGAAGAGTTCGGAAGCGAGGAGCCGTCATGACCGATGCCGCGGACGAGCAGTACAGGCGCCCGGCGCAGCGCCTGACGCCCGACCGGGTGCGGTCGATGCAGTTCGCGCGCACCCCGATCGGGCGCCGGGGCCTGGCCGAGGACGAGGTGACGGCGTTCATGCAGCGGGTGGCCGACGACATCGCCACCCGTGACGCCTCGGAGGCGTCGCTGCGGGCGAAGGTCACGCACTACAAGAACACGCTGGTGCAGTGGCAGCGCGAGCACAGCGAGGCCCGCGCCGACGAGTCGATGGTGCCGAACTCGTCGGCCGCCACCGTCGAGGCCGTCAACATCTTGTCGCGGGCTCAGCAGGAGGCCGACGCCTACGTCGCGCAGACCCAGGAGTACTGCCGTCGCCTGGCGGCCGACGCCCACGACCACGCCCAGGCCGTGTTGAGCGACGCCACCGCCCGGGCCGATGCCGCCGCCGAGCAGGCGGTGATCGAGCTGCGGGCCAACGCCGGCGAGGACCACTCGGTCGAGCTCGAGGACCTGGAGCGCCGGCTCACGTGGGCCCGCACCTTCCTGGCCTCGCTCGAGAACGTCGAGACCCAGCTGCGCACCGCGCGGGAGGCGCTCTCGTACGAGTTCGAGAAGCTCGGCGAGACGACCGTGCGCCAGTAGGGCCGACGCGTCGTCAGCCGACGTCGAGGACGAGGCGGGTGCCGACCTGCAGCTCGGGCCCGCCGTTGGCGGCCCGCAGCGCGTCGACGACGGCCCGTGGGTCGTCGTCGGGCGCGATCTCGGAGGCGATCGACCACAGCGTGTCGCCGGGCTGCACCACGTACTGCTGACCGGCGACGGGTGCCGGCCCGGCGTCGACGGGCTCGGGCCGTGACGAGCCGTCGACGCGGCCCAGCGCCGTCACCGCTTGCAGGGCGACTACCGCGACGAGGACGAGGCCGACCAGGGCGACGAGCAGCGCCAGGCGGCGGCGCCGGACCCGGGTGGCGCGATCGGGCAGAGCACGGGGCCGGAGGGTGTCGGGGCCGACCGGCCGGAGGACGGGCGCACGATCGGGCGCCAGCTCGTCGTGTGCGGGTCGAGGGATGTGGATCGCAACCATGGGCCCAGTCTCCTGACGGGGTGTGACACTTTGCGGCGCCCGGCCGGACCCCCGGATCGCCGACGGGACCGAACGCCCGTTCGCCGTCCACCCAACCACGAACCTGCGTTCGCCGTCAAGGTTCGATCCGAACGGGTGTTTGCCTTCCCCCGGGGCCGGTGGTACGTTCCGCCCAGAACGTGCGTTCGCCACCGCAAGCCTCCGCGAGCGGGGCGACGGTCGTCCGTCACCCGACGGTCGTCGACCGGTCGTCCCCGAGCGGTCCCTCGCCGGCCCGCCGTTCGTGTCGCCCGGAGACACCGGGCCTCGAGGTCGACAACTGACAGGCCTGCCCTGCGAGGGCGACCACCCCCGAGGAGCCGAGATGACCCAGCAGACCCTCACCGCCCGGCAGCGCGAGGTGCTCGAGATCATCGAGCAGCACATGCGCGAGCACGGCTACCCCCCCTCCGTCCGCGAGATCGGCGAGGCCGTGGGCCTCACCTCCCCGTCGACCGTCCACGCCCACCTCGCCGCCCTCCAGCGCCGTGGCTACCTGCGCCGCGACCCCACCAAGCCGCGGGCCATCGAGGTCCGGTGGGACCCCACGTCCGACGCGGTGGTCGACCGACGCCCGGTGCGGCACGTGCCGCTCGTCGGCGACGTCGCCGCCGGCACCGACGTCCTCGCGCAGGAGAACGTGGAAGAGGTGCTGCCGCTCCCCGCCGACTTCACCGGCGAGGGCGACCTGTTCATGCTGCGCGTCCGGGGCGACTCGATGATCGAGGCCGGCATCCTCGACGGCGACTTCGTCGTGTGCCGGTCGCAGGCCTCGGCCGACGAGGGCGACGTGGTCGTCGCCGGCATCCCCGGCGACGAGGCGACGGTGAAGACGTTCACCCGGCGCGACGGCCAGGTCGTGCTGCTGCCCGCCAACGAGCGGCTCGACCCCATGGTCTTCGACCCCGCCGACGTGCAGGTGTTCGGCCGTGTGGTCACGGTGCTCCGCCGCCTCTGATCGAGCCGCCGCCCGCGTTCCCACCGTCCGGCCGCTCCACCGGCACGGACTCGGCCGTCCCGTGGGGGTCGGCGCCGCTGGTCCACGGCGTCGACCCCGCGTGGCGCTCCGGTCAGGCACCCGTGCGCAGCAGGTCCTCCAACGCGCCGTGCACCCGTTCGAGAGACGCACGGTCGAGGTGCTCGTCGCGGGTGTGCGCCACCGCCGAGTCGCCGGGGCCGAAGTTCGCGGCGGGGATGCCGGCCGCCGCGAACCGGCTCACGTCGGTCCAGCCGAGCTTGGCGCGGACGTCCAGCCCGTTCCGCTCGCGCAGCGACGCCAGCAACGGGTGCCGCAGACCCGGCGGGGCGGCGTCGGCGACGTCCACCACCTCGACCTCGTCGCCCTCGTCCAGGTGCGGGGCCAACACGTCCTCCACGTGCGCCCGCGCCTCGTCGATCGACCGGTCGGGGGCGAACCGGTGGTTGAGCGTCACCGTGGCCAGGTCGGGCACGACGTTGCCGGCGACCCCGCCCTCGACGAAGACGGCCTGCAGGGCCTCGCGGTACTCGCACCCGTCGAGCACGGGCCGGCGACCCTCGTACCCGTCGAGGGCCACCAGCAGGTGGCCCGCCCGGTGCAGCGCGTTGCGCCCCATCCACGGGCGCGCTGCGTGCGCCCGCGCGCCCCGCATGCGCACGACCAACCGCATCGTGCCCTGGCACCCGACCTCGAGCACGCCGTCGGTGGGCTCGCCCAGCAGGGCCGCGTCGCCGTGCACGAGATCGGGCCGGTGCTCGAACAGGTGCCGCAGGCCGTTGTGCACCGCCTCGACCTCCTCGCCGGCGTAGAACACCCACGACACGTCGACGGCGGGCTCGGCCACGGTGCACGCCAGCTCGAGCATGACGGCCAGACCGCCCTTCATGTCCGCCGAGCCGAGCCCCCACAGCAGGTCTCCCTCGATGCGGGGCGTGGCGTTGCCGTTGGCCGGCACCGTGTCGAGATGGCCCGCGATCACCAGCCGCAGGCCACGCCCCGCCGTCGTGCGCGCCACGACGTTGTCGCCCACCCGGTCGACGGTGAGGTGGCCTGCGGCGCGCAGGCGCTGCTCGACCAGGTCGGCGAGAGGGGTCTCGTGGTGGCTCTCCGACGGCACGCCCACCAGGGCGGCCGTGGCTGCGAGCAGGTCGGTCACGGGCGCCGAGGTTACCGGTGCGCCGCGCTCGGCCCCCCACCGGTTCAGCCGCTCGGCGCGGCGGCGGGCGTGCGGCGCGAGCGGCACGGGCGTTCTCGTTGCCTGCGGCCGCGGCGGCCCGAATAGCGTGGCGCGGTGAGCTCTGCGACCACTCCCCCGTCCGGCGCCTGGGCCGTCGGTCTCGCCACCGTCACCCCGGCCGGGATGGTGCTCGACACCTGGTACCCCGCCCCGGCGCTCGCCGCCGGCGCCGACCTGCGGGCCGTGGCCGCTCGACTCGGCGCCACCGCGCCCGGCACAGTGCGCCTCGACCCGGCTCGCGCATCCGACGAGCTGGGCGTCGACGTGGGCGGGGCCCTCGGCCACGACCCGCAGCGCGACGTCGAGCGGGTGGCGGTGGCGACGGTCGTCGAGTCGCTGGCCGACCCGCCGGTCGACACCCACGACGTCTACCTCCGCCTCCACCTGCTGTCGCACCGCCTGGTGCAGCCCAACGCCGCCAACCTCGACGGCATCTTCGGCCTGCTCAACAACGTCGTGTGGACGAGCGCCGGACCGTGTGCGCCCGACGGCTTCGAGCGGGTCCGCCTGGCCCTCCGGGCCGCCGGCACGCCCCCGCAGGTGTTCGGCCTCGACAAGTTCCCCCGCATGACCGACTACGTCATCCCGACGGGCGTGCGCATCGCCGACGCCGACCGGGTGCGCCTCGGCGCCCACCTGGCCGAGGGCACGACCGTCATGCACGAGGGCTACGTCAACTTCAACGCCGGCACGCTCGGCACCGCCATGGTCGAGGGCCGCATCAGCCAGGGCGTCGTGGTCGACGACGGGTCCGACATCGGCGGCGGCGCCTCGATCATGGGCACGCTCTCGGGCGGCGGCAAGGAGGTGATCCGCGTGGGCCGCCGGTGCCTCGTCGGGGCCAACGGTGGCATCGGCATCTCGCTGGGCGACGACTGCACCGTCGAGGCCGGCCTCTACGTCACCGCCGGCACACGGGTCACGCTGCCCGACGGCACGGTCACCAAGGCGGCCGACCTGAGCGGAGCCGACGCCGTCCTCTTCCGGCGCAACAGCACGACGGGGACGGTCGAGGCGCTTCCCCGGGGCGCGGGCTCGGTCGAGCTCAACACCGCACTCCACTCGAACGGCTGACGGTCGCCGCCCGTTTGGCGCCGCGCGGCCGGATCAGCTCGCCGCGGGACCCGGCCCGCCGCCCGGCGCCGGTGGTGGGGTCGGGTGCGGCCACGTCGGATCGGAGGGGTCGTCGTCGCCGGCGTCGGCCCGCGTCGAGTCCGCGCGCGTCGCGTCGTCGGCCGGGTCGACGGCGTCGGCCGGAACCGCATCCTGGGGCACGGCGCCGGCCGCCGGCGCCGGCTGCCCGGCCGGAGCAGGGGCCGGCGGCGGACCACCGACGCCTCCGGACGACGACCACCCGCCGGGGGTGCTGGGCGCCCCCCGCGGATCGGGTGCGGCGCCCGGCGCGCCCGGCGCGGGCCCCCACGAGGGCGGGCCGCCGGCGCCCGGGCCCCATCCCGCGGGAGGCGGCGGCGCGCCCCAGGCCGGGGGTGACGGACCCCATCCAGAGGGAGGCGGCGGCGCGCCCCAGGCCGGGGGTGGCGCACCCCACGGCGCCACCGGCGGCGCCTGCGCGCGCCGGCTGCGGCCCCGCCGCACGCCCACGACGATCGCCAGGACGATGGCGCCGACGACGGACAGCCCTGCGATGAGGACGCCGAGCACGATCGAGCGCACCAACCCGTGGCCGAGACCGGGGCCGACGGCGATGCCCTCGGTGCCGATCGACGTCCGGGTGGACGACGCCTCGACCTCGTACGTGCCCGCCTCGTCGGCGCGGAACGAGTAGACGGCCTCGCCGTCGTGGTCGCCGAAGGCGTACGTGACCGAGGCGTCGTAGGGCCGGAGGAAGACGTCGTCCCCCGACGGGTCGGTGACGCGCACGTCGGGTCTCGATCGGAAGGTGGTGTCGTCGAAGGCGCCGTCGTACTCGTGGTAGATCGTGTAACCGCCCGGATCGGTGATCTCGACGTCGAGGTTCGCCGGCAGGTCGGCCCGGTCGAAGTCGTCGACCTTCTCGGACATGTCGACCGCCGACGTCACGATGAGCGCCACGCCGACGGCGAGGCCGACGACGCCGACGAGACCGGCGACGCCGTACCACCAGCCCGAGGGGCGCAGGACCGGGCGCGGGACGGTGGGCGGATACCCCGCGGGTGACGGGGGAGCCGACGGCGACAGCGGTTGCACGGTGACAGCCTGCTCAGTCGGCGGCCCGCGGCGCATCGGGGACATCCCCGGCGTCGCGCAGGCGTCGCGCCACCAGCTCGAGGCGGTCGTCGGGCTGGACGACGGCGATGCGCACGTGGTCGCGACCCGCCTCGCCGTACAGCTCGCCCGGCGCCACGACCGCCCCGCCGACGGCGGCGAGGATGTGCGCCAGGCCCCAGGCGTCGCCCCCGGGCGCCGGCGCCCACAGGTAGAACGCACCGTCGGGTGCGGGGCAGTCGACGCCGACCGCGGTGAGCGCGTCGATCATCAGGGCGAGTCGTCGCTGGTAGCGGGAGCGCTGCTCGTCGACGTGCCGGTCGTCGTCGAAGGCGGCGACGGCCGCGGCCTGCACCGGGCCGGGCACCATGAACCCGGCGTGCTTGCGCACCTCGGACAGGTAGTGCACCAGCTCGGGGTCGCCGGCGTAGAAGCCGGCGCGGGCGCCGGCCAGGTTCGACCGCTTCGACAGGGAGTGCACCGCGAGGACGCCGTCGAGCCCGGCGGCGACGATCGTGCGGCCCGGCCCCGCCCAGGTGAACTCGATGTAGCACTCGTCGGACAGCACGGGCGCGCCGTGGGCCCGCCCCCAGGCGGCCGCGGCGGGGAGGTCGTCGAGCCCGCCCGTCGGGTTGGCCGGGCTGTTGACCCAGACGCAGAGGGCGCGCTCGGCGTCGCCGGGGTCGACGTCGTCGAGCGCGGCGTACGGGACGGCCCGGCACCCGGCCAGGGTGGCGCCCATGGCGTAGGAGGGATAGCTGATGCGCGGGTACAGCACGGTGTCGCGGTCGGGCGTGCGCAGGCGCAGCCAGTGCGGGACGCCCGCGACGAACTCCTTGGTCCCCATGCACGCGGCCAGGTGGTCCGGTGGCACCGCGGCGCCGAAGCGTCGCTCGAGCCACGCCGCGGCCGCGGCGCGGAAGGCGGGCGTGCCGACCGACGGCGGGTAGCCCCGCTCGGTTCCCGACGAGCCCAGCGCCTCGACCACAGCGCGGGGCGGCGCGTCGTAGGGCGTGCCGATCGACAGGTCGACCGCGCCGCCCGGCAGGGCGTCGGCGGCCTTCCTCAGCACGTCGAGGCGGTCGTAGGGGTAGGGCGGGGGCTCGAAGCCGCGGGTCTGCGTCACTCAGCCGACAACGTACTCACGGAAGCGCCCCACCGAGGCGTCGTCGAACCGGCCACGCACGCGCATGCCGCCCTCGCCGGGCTCCTCCTCGAGGACCTCGCCCGCCCGGTGCGCCGCGGCCAGCAGGTCGCCGCGGTCGAACGGGATCACCAGCTCGACGACGGTGGTGAGCGACCGCAGCCGGTCGCCGATCGTGGCGACGAGCAGGTCGACGCCCGCACCCGTCGCCGCACTGAGCGCCACCGACCCCTCGTGGGTCGACACGAGCCGCTCGGCCTCGTCGGCGGCGACGTCGGCTTTGTTGAACGCCACCAGCTCGGGGACGTCGCCGGCGCCGATCTCGGTCAGCACCTCGCGCACCGCCCGCATGTTGCCCCCCACGTCGGGGGCGCTGGCGTCGACGACGTGCACGAGCAGGTCGGCGTCGACCGCCACGTCGAGCGTCGACCGGAAGGCCTCGACCAGCTGGTGGGGCAGCTTGCGGATGAAGCCGACGGTGTCGGTGAGCAGCACGGCCTCGCCGCCGGGGAGCTGCAGACGGCGGGTGGTGGCGTCGAGCGTGGCGAACAGGCGGTCCTCGACCAGCACCCCCGCGTCGGTCATGGCGTTGAGCAGGGTGGACTTGCCCGCGTTGGTGTAGCCGACGATGACGACCTTGGTCAGCTGGCCCCGGCGCTGCGCCCGCCGCTGGGTGGCGCGGTTGCGGTCGATGTCGCGCAGGTCGGACTCGAGCTTGTGGATGCGCCGCACGATGCGGCGGCGGTCGACCTCGAGCTGGGTCTCGCCCGGGCCGCGGGTGCCGATGCGGGCGCCGCCCGCGGCCGACATGCCGCCGGCCTGCTGCGACAGCGCGCCGGCGCGGCGGCGCAGGCGCGGCAGGCGGTAGCGCAGCTGGGCGAGCTCGACCTGGGCCTTGCCCTCCTGGCTGTGGGCGTTCTGGGCGAAGATGTCGAGGATCACGGCCGTGCGGTCGATGGCGGTGCGGCCCAGCATCTTCTCGAGGTTGAACTGCTGGGCCGGGGTGAGCTCGTTGTCGAACACGACGGTGTCGCAGTCGGTGGCGAGCGCGACCTCGCGCAGCTCCTCGGCCTTGCCCTTGCCGACGTAGGTGGGCGGGTCGGGAGACTGGCGGCGCTGGTAGACCCGGCCGACCTCGTCGGCGCCGGCGGTGTCGACGAGCAGCGCCAGCTCGTCGACCGAGTTCTCGGTCTCCTCGACGGTGTCGGGCGGGATCGTGACGCCGACGAGCACGATCTTCTCGCGGAAGGACCGTTCGATCAGCGCCACGGCGACGCCCCGAGCTCGATGGCGCCCACGTAGGTGGCCGGGCCCCGCAACACGACGTCGGCGCCGGCCGAGGCACCGAGGGTCACCTCGGCCCGCCCGCCGGGCATGTCGACCGGGACGACGTCGCCGGCGAGGCCCCAGGCCCGGGCGGCGACCGCCGCGGCGCACGCGCCGGTGCCGCAGGCCAGGGTGGGCCCGACGCCGCGCTCGTAGGTGCGGATGGCGATGCCGCCGTCGGCGACGCCGGTGAGGAGGTGGACGTTGGACCCGCCCGGGACCTTGCCGTTGACCGACTCGCCCAACGCCACCAGGTCGACCTCGGCCGCCACCTCGGAGCCGGCGGCCGACAGGTCGAGCACCAGGTGCGGGTTGCCCATGTCGACCAGGAGGGCGCGGGCCACGTCGCCGCCGGTCCACTCGGGCGCCTCGCCGTCGACGCGGGCGGGACCCATGGCGACCGACAGGCTGTGCGTCACGGTGTCGACGCGGGCGTGGACGGTGACGATGCGCAGCCCGGCGTCGGTCAGCACCGGGAGCTGCGGCGCCAACGTCGGCCGGGCGAGCAGCAGGGCCTGGGCCAGGCACCGGATGCCGTTGCCGCTCATCTCGGCCCGCGAGCCGTCGGCGTTGCGCAGCTCCATCCGCGTGCAGGGCCCGCCGTCGGCGACGTCGGGGGTGGCGCGCATCACGCCGTCGGCGCCGATGCCGGTGTGGCGGTCGCACAGGGCGCGCGCCAGCTCGGCGTCGACCGGGTGGGCGGCGTCGGGGTCGAGCACGACCACGAAGTCGTTGCCCAGGCCGTGGTGCTTGGTGAGTCGGGGCGGGGAGGGACGCATGTCGGCGACCAGTCTGCCCGAGCCCGGCGGCGACGCGTGCCGATTAGCCCGCGGCCCGGACCGCCTCCTCGACGGCCGGCAGCAGGCGCTCGGGGTGGTCGTCGGCGTCGAGCCAGCGGATGCGCGGGTCCCTCCGGAACCACGACGCCTGGCGGCGGGCGAACCGGCGGGTCCGACGGACGGCGAGGTCCAGGGCGTCGGCCAGGGGGAGGCCGTCCTCGACGTGGGCGGCCAGCTCGCGGTAGCCGAGCGCCTGGCGCGCCGTGCGCGACAGGCCCCGCGGATCGGCGAGCAGCCGGCGGACCTCGTCGAGGAACCCGTCGCCCAGCTGCTGCCGGTAGCGGTCGGCGATGCGCGCGGCGACGACCTCGTGGGGCAGCCGGACGCCCACGAGCTCGAAGCGGCTGGGCCCGTAGGCGTCGAGGCCGGGTCCGAACGACGAGAACGGGCGCCCGCTGCCGAGCGTGACCTCGAGCGCCCGGACGACGCGCCGGCGGTTCGTCGGCTCCATGCGCCCGGCGGCCACCGGATCGAGGTCGGCGAGGCGGTTGTGCAGCGCAGCAGTGTCGGGCTCGCCGTCGAGGGCGCGGCGCACCTCGGGATAGCGGCCGGGAACATGGAGGTCGTCGACCAGGGCCTGGACGTACAGGCCGGTGCCGCCCACCAGCAGGGCCCGCCGGCCCCGAGCGCCGATGTCGGCGACCGCCGCCCGGGCCGCGGCCACGAACCGGGCCAGCGTGAAGTCGTCCCACGGGTCGGCGATGTCGACCAGGTGGTGGGGCACCTCGGACCGCTCGGCGGGCGTCGGCTTGGCGGTGCCCACGTCCATGCCCCGGTACACCTGCATCGAGTCGACCGACACGATCTCGATGGCGGGGTCGCGCCGGGCGACGGCCAGCGCCAGCGCGGACTTCCCCGACGCGGTCGTGCCGACCAGCGCGACCGGCCGGGGGGCGTCGTCGCGATCGGCGGTCATCGGCCCGCGACGGTACCCGGCGGCCACGGCGCCCCCTTCCCCCGGGGGCGACGGCGACCTAGCCTCGGAGCCAGCGGGTCTCGGTCGCCCGGCCGTGTCCCAAGCCCTGACCGGCCGCCGCACCCGAGCGGTGCGGCAGACCTGGCCGGGCGACCGACCTCACTCCCGCTCCGACCCTCGCCGGGCGTTCGTGGGTCCCCACGGTGGCCGGGATGCGTCCTCGACGGGGTGCCGGCCGCGGCAGACTGACCCGGGTGGACCGGCCCGCGGACCCCAGCATCGTCTTCGTCCACGCCCACCCCGACGACGAGGCGATCTTCACCGGGGGGACCATGCGCCTGCTGGCCTCGGCCGGCCACCGCATCGTGCTGGTGGTGGCCACGGGCGGCGAGTTGGGGCTCGTGCCGGCCGGACTGGACGAGGTCCGGCGCCGCCGTCCGGGAGGGGTGCGGGAGCGTCCCGCGGCGGTCGAGCCACCGGGACCCGCCGTCGCCCGCGGCGGACCCGGCGCCCCCGCACCCGACCCGCTCGCCGCCCACCGCACCGCCGAGACCGATGCCGCCGCCCGCCTGCTCGGCGTCGGGCGGGTGCGCTGGCTCGGCTATCGAGACTCCGGCATGGCGGGTGACCCCGCCAACCGTGCGCCGGGGTCGTTCTGGGCGGCGGACGACGGGGAGGCGGCCGACCGTCTGGCACGGATCCTGCGGGCCGAGGCGGCGGCCGCCGTCGTGGTCTACGACGCCACGGGCATCTACGGGCACCCCGACCACGTCAAGGTCCACCGGATCGGTCGTCGGGCGGCCACCGCCGCCGGGGTGTCGACGGTCTACGACGTCACGGTCGACCGCGAGTACCTGCACTTCGTCGAGACCCACCTGGTGGAGGAGGCGATCCTCGCCGGCGACCTCGGCCTGGTGCGGTCGCACATCGGCCTGCCGTCGGTCGAGATCGATGCCACGGTCGACGTCCGCACGGTTCTCGACGTCAAGCGGGCGGCCATGGCGGCCCACGCCAGCCAGATCCCCGAGTCGACGTCCGCGCTGCGGTTGCCGACCCACCACTTCGCCGACGTGTACGGCTGGGAGTGGTACGTCCGCACCGGCCCCGTCGGGCCCATCGACGCGTTGTGAACCGGCGAGCCGCCGGTCAGCGGATCGCCCGCCCGACAGCGGCCGCCACGGTGGCGACGGCGGCGTCGCCCGTCGCCCGCATCGCCTCGGTCGTGCGGGCCGTGCGGCTGAGCAGGAACGCCCCCTCGAGCAGCGCGATCACCGCGATGGCCGCGGACCGGGCGGCCGCCGGCGCCGCGCCCCCGGCCTCGATGCGGCCGGCGAGGACCTCGATCCACGCCGAGAAGACCCGGTCGCACGCGGCACGCAGCTCGTCGTTGGTGCTCGCCACCTCGAGGCCGACGGTGGCGATCGGGCAGGCATCGGCGTACCCGGTCTCGACGAGCACCTCGGCCGCGCCGTCGAAGACGGCGCGCGTGCCCGCCACCACGTCGTCCTCCGCGTCGAGGATCGCCCGCACGAGGTCGCCGTAGAACGTCCCGGCCCGCTCGATGGCTGCGCCCGCCAGCTCCTGCTTCCCGCCCGGGAAGAAGTGGTACACCGATCCGAACGGCGCGGCCGCCGCCGTGACGACCTGCTTCATGCCGGTGCCCGCGTAGCCCTGGGTGCGGAAGAGGTCCGCGGCGGCATCGACGATGCGGTCGCGGGTGGCGGTCACGCGGTCGCCCGCTCGCCGGCCGGGGCGCCGTCTGCCGCCGGCTCCCGCAGCGGGTGGGAGCGGATGAACTCCCGGATCAGCCGCGCCGTCGTCGCCGGTTGGTCGAGCTGCACCAGCACGCGGGCGTCGGCGATCTCGGCGTAGTGGCCGTGGGGCAGCAGCTCGGCCAGGCGCGTGCCGTGGTCGGCCGGCATCATGCGACCGTCGGTCGTCCATGCAACCAGTGCAGGGATGTCGAGCGCGGCGAGGTCGTCGACGATGGCCTCGAGCTCGTCGTACCGGGTGGTGCGCACGTAGGACTCGAGGTCGCGGCGCACCCCCCGCTGCGTGCGCAGCGGCCGCAACGAGTCGCGCACCAGGTCGGGCGGCAGCGGGCCGACGGCCATGGGGCCGAACGTCATCGGCAGGCGGCGCACGAACGGGATGCGCAGGCCCTGCGCGGCCAGGAAGACGCCGCCGGGCAGGCGGGCCGTCAGCCCCGCGAAGCGCCCGGGCAGACCGGGCGGGATGTTGTCGAACGCCTCGCACGGCGTCACCACCAGGCGGTCGAGCAGGTCGGGGTTGGGGACGGGCGTGACCAGCGGACCGCCCCAGTCGTTGGCGACCAACGTGACGTCGTGGGCCCCGAGCGACCCGATCACGGCGGCCAGCAGCTCGGCCTGCCCCGTCAGCGAGAGGTCGGCGTCGGGCCGCATCGGGGTGCGGTGGGCGCCCAGCGGCAGGGTCGGCGCCACCACCCGGTGGTCGGAGCGCAGGTCCGCGGTGACCTCGCGCCAGATCTCGCCGTCCATCAGCAGGCCGTGCACGAGGACGACGACCGGACCACCTCCCCCGGTGTCGAGGACGTCGATCGGGCCGGCCGGCAGGTCGATGGTCGTCATGGGTTCCTCCCCCGGAGCGCCGGATTGGAGTGATCGCTCTAGAGCGATCACTCTAGAAGGCGGGGCGCGGCAGGTTCAAGCACTCTTCGGCCGCTCGCGACGGCCTCCCCTCAGGCGCTGGGCGCCAGGGTCTTGGCGAAGCAGACCGAGAGCTCGTCGCCGGCGTACTGGCCGTACGGCGGGATGCGCCGGTATCCGGCCGCCTCGTAGAGCGCGATCGCCTCGGGCTGGCGGTCGCCGGTCTCGAGCTGGAGCGAACGCAGCCCCAGCTCGACCGCCTCGTGCTCGAGGCGCGTGAGCAGGGCCCGGCTGACGCCTCGGCGCCGCGCGAACGGTGCGGTGTACATGCGCTTGATCTCGCCGACGTCGGGAGGCCCGCCGACGAGCCGCCGCACGGCACCGCAGCCGGCCGGCGCGCCGTCGAGCCGCGCCACGAGGAAGACGCCCGCCGGCGGGGTCACCTGCTCGGCCCGCACCGCGAAGTGGGCGACGGTGGCGGGGTCGTCGCCCACGCCGACGCCGTCGGCCGCGTAGCGCTCGTCGAGGTCGGCCATGAGCGCCGCCACGAGGGGCCGGGCGACCGGGCTGTCGAAGGCCGCATGCTCGATCGCGAGGCGACCGGCCGTCACGCGGACGCGACGGCGATGCGGGTGCGGTGCCGGGCCGGGGCGACCACGTCGACCAGCTCACCCGTGAGGTGGTGGGGCGCCGCGGCGGTGACCCGGACCGTCGCGTAGCTGCCCGGGCGCAGCCGCTCACGGGCGGGGAAGTGCACGAGCTTGTTGTGCTCGGTGCGGCCCGTCGTGACCGAGGGGTCCTTGCGCGACGGGCCCTCGACCATCACCTCTTCGGTGCGACCGACGCGGGCGCGGTGCCGGGCCAGGGCCGACCGCTCGACCACGACCCGCAGCCGCTCGAACCGCTCACGGGTGACCTCGGCCGGCACGAACTGGTCGACGCGCTCGGCCGCCTCGGTGCCGGGCCGCGGGCTGTAGACGAACGTGTAGGCGCTGTCGTAACCCGCCTCGGCGACGACCTCGAGCGTGCGCTCGAAGTCGTCGTCGGTCTCGCCGGGGAAGCCCACGATGACGTCGGTGGTGACGGCGAGCTCGGGCATCGCCGCCCGGGCCGCGGCCAGCCGCTCGAGGTAGCGCTCGGCGGTGTAGCCCCGGTGCATGGCGGCGAGCACGCGGTCACTGCCGGCCTGGAGCGGCAGGTGCAGGTGCTCGCACACCTCGGGCACCTCGGCCATCGCCTCGATCGTCTCGGGCCGCAGGTCCTTGGGGTGCGGGCTCGTGTAGCGCACGCGCCGGATGCCGTCGACCCCGCCGACGGCGCGCAGGAGGTCGGCGAACAGGGGTCGCACGCGCACGTCGTCGCCGGCCCGCCGCTGCGCCAGCGTGAGGTCACGCCCGTAGCTGTTCACGTTCTGACCGAGCAGCGTGACCTCGGTGACGCCGTCGTCGGCCAGCGTGCGGACCTCGCCGACCACGTCGTCGAACGTGCGGCTGATCTCGCGGCCGCGCACGGCCGGCACGATGCAGAAGGCGCACGAGTTGTCGCACCCGATCTGGATCGTCACCCACGCTGCGTACGGCACCTCGCGGCGCGACGGCAGGGCGCTCGGGAACGACTCGTGGTCGTCTGCCGCCGTCTCCTCGAGGATCTCGACCACCGAGCGGCCGGCCTCGCGCTGCTCTCCCAACAGCTCGGCGGCTCGCCCGACGTTGTGCGTGCCGAGCACGACGTCGACGTGCGGCGCCTTGGCCACGACCAGGTCGCGGTCCTTCTGGGCCAGGCAGCCGCCGACGACGATCTGCATGTCGGGGCGCACCGCCTTCAGGGCCTTGAGCCGGCCGAGGTGGCCGTAGAGCTTGTTGTCGGCGTTCTCCCTGATGCAGCACGTGTTGAGCACGACGACATCGGCGTCGTCGACGTCGGTGGCGGGCCGGAGGCCGTCGGCCTCGAGCAGCCCCGCGATGCGTTCGGAGTCGTGCTCGTTCATCTGGCACCCGTAGGTGCGCACGATGTAGGTGCGGTCGCTCATAGCTCGGTCCAGGCTACGCGGCCCGACCGCCGGCGACCCCAGCCCGGGTCAGCCGGCGGGCGACGGGTAGTCGGGCGGCACCTCGGCGGCCGGTGGATCGTCGATCTCCGTGACCGAGTTGCTGCGGTCGAACACCTCGATGTCGGGCGTGTACTCGCTCGGCAGGTACCGCTGCCCGTCGTTGACGTAGCGGTAGAGGCCGGTGCCCTCGTCGCCGGTCTCGTCCTCGCCCGTCGCCTCGGCGTCCCACCAGATCTCGACCATGTCGTCGATGCCCTCGTAGTCGCCCTCGTACTCGTCCTCGGGCTTGGTGGGGTCGGTCCAGATGCCGAAGCCGTAGTCGACCGAGGGCTGCGTGCGGGCCTTGGGCGTGGGCGGGAAGGCGAAGATGGCGTCGCGGAAGTGCTCGGTCGTCAGGTCGGGACCGGCCAGGTGCACCCCGGTGAAGAACAGCGCGACCTGCGGGTAGGTGAGGATCAGGCTCTTGTCGGCCGGCGGGGGCTCGCCGTGGAACCACTCGTAGAAGCGGTACGCGGGCGTGACGTCGGCCGGCGCCTTCGGCGGCAGGAAGCTCACCCCGAAGGCGTGCGCCCACTGGTCCTGGTCGAACGTGCGGGCGAACGTCGACGAGTCGGTGAACTGGTAGCCGCCGAGGACCCACTCGGGATACCAGTTCTGCTTGGTCGCCTCGCGGGTGAACGCCGGCAGGGTGATCGGGTCGGCCCGGACGATGACCGTGGTCACGCCGGCGTCCTTCATCTTCGAGATGATGCCGGTGGCGAGCTCCTGGGCCCTGCCCGGATCGAGCGGGAACATGCCGGTCTCGGCGATGTCGATGCCCTCGTCGGCGAAGGCGTCGACGTAGCGCTGGACCCGCCGTTCGTCGGCGTCGTTCTGGGTCAGCGACAGCAGGCCGAAGACGCGGTCGGCTCCCTGGGTGCCCTCGCCGGCGAACTCGGCGGTGCCGTCCTTGAGCTTGGTCGACACGTAGTTGACGACGTGGTCCTGCACCTGGCCCTGGCTGGGTTGGATGCCGAACGAGCTGGGGGCGGCGTCGCTGATGCCCGGGCACGCCATGCAGACGATGCCGCGGGCGTGCAGCTCCTCGGTCCACGTCGAGGCGAGGAGCGGCCCGCCCAGCACCGCGAACGGCTGGTACTCGGCGGCGCGCACGGCGTCGGCCCGGGCTGCGACGGGGTCGAGCATCGTGCCCGACGCCTGCACGAACTCGAGCTTCACCGTGCGGCCGTAGGTCTCGTAATAGGCGCCGAACGCCTCGGCCATGCCCTCGTACGTCTCGCGGATCTCGTCGACCGTGTCGTCGATGCCGAGCGCCTGCCGGACGATGCCGTAGATGGGGTCGGACTCGCTGGGGAGCCAGGCCACGACCGTGATCGTGTCGTTCGTGACCCCCGGCGCCGTGTCTCCCCCGCCGTCGTCGTCCGGGACGACGCACTCGGGCCGGAAGAAGAACGGGATGGCGACCTGCCCCGTCGAGGTGTCGCACGTGTCGGGCCAGTCGACGTCGAGGTCCTGCTGCTGCGCCATCGTCCACGTCGTCACCCCGTCGGGCAGCTCGCCCTCGGCGGTGGCGGCCGGCGCCGCACCGGTGGCCTCCGGGGTCGAGCCGTCGTCGCGGCCGACGAACGACACGCCGACGAGCGCGGCCACGACCACCATCACGGCCGAGATCGGACCGAAGCGCCGCAGCCGGCTTGTGCGGTCGCCGCCGTCGGTGGGGGTCACGGGCTGCACGGGAGTCCTCGCTGATCGGGATCGGGGAAGGGATGGGCCGCGGCGTCGGGCGTCGTGGACGGGTGTGCGGACGAGGTCACGGGACCCTCCCGGCGGCCACCACCGGGCCCGAGCGGCTGGCGGCGCGGTCGTCGTCGCCGACGTAGGCCCGCACGACCTCGGGGTCGGTGAGCACCGCCTCCGGTGCGCCGTCGGCCAGCACCCGGCCCTGGTCCATCGCCACGATGCGGTCGGAGATGCTGCGCACGAACGGCAGGTCGTGCTCGACCACCACGAGGCTGGCACCCGTCTCGTCGCGGATGCGACGCACCAGGGGCGCCAGCTGCTCGACCTCTCGCTGGGCGATGCCCGCCGCCGGCTCGTCGAGCAGCACGACGCGGGGCCGGAACGCCAGCAGGCAGGCCAGGTCGACCACCCGCCTCGTGCCGGTCGACAGCTCGCGGACGAACAGGCCCCGGTGGGAGCCCAGGCCGAGCAGGTCGACCAGCTCGTCGACCCGGCGGGCGATCGCCGCCTCGCTGGAGACGGTGTTGGGAAGGTGGAAGGCCGCCGACAGCGGATCGCCGACCTCGACCCACCGCTCGAGCGCGAGACCGATGGTCTCGTCGACCGTGAGCGCCGGGAACAGACGGGCGTCCTGGAACGACCGCCCGAGGCCCCGCCGCGCCCGGGCCGATGCGGTGAGGCGGGTGACGTCGTGGCCCGCGAGCTCGACCCGACCGCCGTCGACGGGCTGAGCCCCGCCGAGCAGGTTGAACACCGTCGTCTTCCCGGCGCCGTTCGGGCCGATGATGCCGACGATCTCACCGTCGCCGACGTCGAACGAGACCCCGTCGACGGCGCGCACGCCCCCGAACGAGGCGCGCAGGTCGACGGCGCGCAGCACCGGCTCGGCCCCGCCGGTCGCGAGCGGCGCGCCGGCCGCGTCGGCGTGGTCGCCGTGGTCGTGGGCCGCCGCGGTGGGGACGGCATCGTCCGGGGCGTTGGCACGGACGCTCGCGGGCGCCCGGCCGTCGGCGATGGCGCCGCCGAGGAACACCGACCTCAGCAGGTCGGGGCGCTGGAGCAGGTCGGCGGCGGGACCCGAGAACCGCACCCGCCCCCGCTCGAGGAACACGGCGCGGTCCGAGATCTCGAGCGCGATGTTCACCGACTGCTCGACGACGAGCAGCGTCGTGCCCTCGGCCCGCAACCGGTCGACGAAGCGCAGCAGGTCGGCCACGACCGACGGCGCGAGGCCCAGCGACAGCTCGTCGATCATGAGCAGCCGGGGCCGCATCGACACCGCCATGGCGAGCGCCAGCATCTGCTGCTGACCACCCGACAGGTTGCCGGCGCGCTCGCCGGCACGTGACGCGAGCACCGGGAACAGCTCGTCGACCCGCTCGAGGGCGCGGCGGCCGCCACGGTCGTCGCGACGGTGGAGCCAGCCGGCGACCCGGAGGTTCTCGGCCACGGTGAGGGACGGGAAGATGCCGGCGCCCCCGGGCATCTGCACGATGCCCTTGGCGGCGATGCGGTGAGGGGGCAGGCCCGACAGCGGCTCGCCGTCGGCCTCGACCACGCCCTCCTGGGCCGGGACGAGACCGGACACGGCCCGCAGCAGCGTCGACTTGCCGGCGCCGTTGGTGCCCAGCAGCGCCACCGCCTCGCCCTCGCGCACCGAGAGGTCGACCCCCGTGAGCACCGGCACGCCGCTGTAGCCGACCTCGAGGTCGCGCACGCGCAGCAGCACCGGGCGCGCCGCGGCGCCATCGTCGGCGTCGGCCGGTCCAACGTGGTCGGCCCCGGGCGCGTCGCCGCCCGCGGACACGGCCGCAGCGCTCGGGGCCCCGTCGGCGCCGGGGAGCCCGGCTGCGTCGTCGGCCCCGTCGTCGCCGGCACCGAACCCGGGCACGCGCAGCCCGCGGCCGATGGCGATCAAGCGCAGGCAGCGGTCGCGGGCCTGGTAGACGAGCCCGGCGAGGCCTGCAGGGGCGAGGAGCAACACCAGCAGGACGCCGATGCCCGACGCCAGGAACTGCCACTCGGGCTCGAGGAACCAGCGCGAGCCGAGCAGCGCGAGGGCGCCGAGCACCGACCCCGCCAGGGCCGTCATGCCGCCGACGACGACCATGGTGAGCACCGCGAGGTTCTCGATCGGCGAGTAGGACGACGGGTCGAAGGCCCGCTCGTGGTGGACGAACAGCCCACCGGCCAGGGCGGCCACCGCAGCCGACAGGCTGAACGCCGCCAGCCGCAGGCGCACCGGGTCGACTGCGTAGGACTCGGCCGCGGCCTCGTTGTCGCGCACGCCCACCAGCGCCCGGCCGAAGCGGCCGGCCCTCACGCCGCGCAGGCCGAGCATCACGACGACCAGCACGGCCAGCGCCAGGTAGTAGACGGACGCCTCGGACGACACCTCGAGGCCGCCGAGCAGCGGCGCCCGCTCGATGCGGGCCGTGGGCACCCAGCCGAACCACTCGTCGTTGAGCAGGAACGAGGTCGTGGCGAGGGCGAAGGCGAAGGTGGTGACGGCGAGGTACAGGCCCCGCAGGCGGAGCGCCGGGATGCCGACCAGGAACGCGACCGCTGCGGCCACCAGCATGCCGAGCACCAGCCCGGCGAAGAGGTCGGCGCCCCACTCGGACACGACGAACCCGGTGACCGCGGCCCCGATGGCGAAGAACGCGATCTGGCCGAGGGAGACGATGCCGCCCCACCCCGACAGCAGCACCAGCGACAGCCCCAGGAGCGCGTAGATCAGTACGGCCGCGGCCCGGAACTGCTGGTCGGCGGCGAGCACCGAGGGCAGCGCGACCGCGACGACGCCGACGACCGCGAGGACGCCCCACCGCAACGCCCGCGCCGCGGGCAGGCTCGCCAACGCCCGGGGGACCGGGCGCACCTCGTCGGCCGCCCGCCAGGCGGCGGCGTCGGCCAGGTCGACCCGGCCCACCTCGCGCCGGCGCCAGACCAGGGCGACGATCACGACGAGGCCGAGCACCGGGTCGATGAGGGAGATGTCGTGGTCCCACCCGATGCCCAGCTCGAGCACGCCGAGGGCGACGGCGGCGCTGGTGACCCCGGGGAGGTCGGTCAGCCGCCCGAGGAGCAGCGCCACGAGCGCCCGCAGCAGCACCCCGAACCCGAGCGCCGTGCCCGTCGGCAGGTCGAGGATGCCGCTGCGCAGGAACACCGCAGCGAAGGCCAGGGCGCCGGCCAGCGACCAGACGAGCGTCTGCAGGCGGGCCACGGGGACCCCGAGCAGCGCGGCCCGGTCGGCGCTGTCGGCGCTCGCCCGGATGGCGGTGCCGGCGTCGCTGCGCCGCAGGAAGGCCGACACGGCCACCAGCAGGATCGGCGTCACGACGAGGCCGAGGAGGTCGTTGGCGTCGAAGGTGATGTTGCCGAGGGTGCGGCTGGCGTCGAACGGGGGAGAGATGCGCCCCGACGCGAGGTCGATGTCCCACAGGCGGGGAAGCAGCAGCCCGGCGGCCACGAGCACCTGGCTGAGCCCGATGGTGGCCACGGTGACCAGCAGGCGGGGCGAGTGGGCGAACCGCCGGATCACCACGCGCTCGGTGGTGGCGCCGAGGGCGACGGCCGCCGCCAGGCCGACGACCACGGCGACCGGATAGGGCAGCCCCGACCGGTCGATCAGCAGGAACGCGAGGATGGTCGGGGCGAGGCCCAGGTCGGCCTGGGCGAAGTTGATGATGCGGTTGGCGCGGTAGACGAGCGCCATGCCGAGGGCCACCAGCGCGGTGAGCCCGCCGACCACGAGGCCCCGGACCACGATGCCGGCAGGGGCCGGGAAGAAGACCTGCTGCACCGCCACGATGGCGATGGCCGGTCCGTACGTGCGGAGCGCACCGGCGAGGCGCGCCTCCTTCGTGGGCGCCGCGCTGTCGCGCGCCACCGTGCTGCCGACGGTCATCGTCCCCCAGACCCCGCTCGTCGTCCGACGGGGCACCCTAGTGGTGCGCGCACCACCCGTGCCGAGCGCCACGCAGGCGAACCTGCGGGCCGTGTGGGAGGTGGTGCGAGAGTGACCGCGGGGCCACCCTCGCACCAACGGACGTCAGTCGTCGAGGGTGATCGGCACGTCGTCGGCCGAGGACATGGCGTCGTCGGCCGACGACGCCACGTCGCTGTCGGCGGAGGCGCCGATGCCGATCTGCGAGCGGATGCGCTCGGAGATCTCGACCATGACCTCGGGGTGCTCGAGCAGGAAGAGCTTGGCGTTCTCGCGGCCCTGGCCCAGCTGCTCGCCGTCGTAGGTGTACCAGGCACCCGACTTCTTCACGAGGCCGAGGTCGACGCCGATGTCGAGGAGCGAGCCCTCGCGGCTGATGCCCTTGCCGTACATGATGTCGAACTCGGCCTGCTTGAAGGGCGGGGCGGTCTTGTTCTTGACCACCTTGACCCTGGTGCGGTTGCCGACGACCTCGACGCCGTCCTTGATGGACTCGATGCGCCGGATGTCGAGCCGGACCGAGGAGTAGAACTTCAGCGCCCGCCCGCCGGGCGTGGTCTCGGGCGAACCGAACATCACGCCGATCTTCTCGCGGAGCTGGTTGATGAACACGGCGATGGTGCGCGACTTGTTGAGGTTGCCGGTGAGCTTGCGCAGCGCCTGCGACATCAGGCGGGCCTGCAGGCCGACGTGGGAGTCGCCCATCTCGCCCTCGATCTCGGCCCGGGGCGTGAGCGCCGCCACCGAGTCGATGACCACGACGTCGATCGCCCCCGACCGGATGAGCATGTCGGCGATCTCGAGCGCCTGCTCGCCGGTGTCGGGCTGGGAGATGAGCAGCTCGTCGACGTCGACCCCGATGGCTCGGGCGTAGACGGGGTCCATCGCGTGCTCGGCGTCGATGTAGGCACAGATGCCGCCGTTGCGCTGGGCCTCGGCCACCACGTGCATGGCCAGCGTGGACTTGCCCGACGACTCGGGGCCGTAGATCTCGGTGACGCGGCCACGCGGCAGGCCGCCGATGCCGAGGGCGAGGTCGAGCGAGAGCGCACCGGTGGAGATGGCCTCGATGGCCATGGTGCCCTTCTCGCCCATCTTCATGACGGAGCCCTTGCCGAACTGCTTCTCGATCTGGCCGAGGGCCATGTCGAGGTTCTTCTGACGGTCCACCGGGGGGTCCTTTCGTGCGGTGGGGTGCGGGATCTGGCGGGGCTCGACCGGTGGCCGGCCCAGGCTGCGATCTCGGCGGAGCGGTGGAGCGGCTGCCCCGACGACGATGCCGACCTTAAGGACGGGGTGTGACACTTTGCGGCGACCGCCCGTGCGGCGGTGCTCGGGAACGACACGACTGTAGTTTCGAACGCCTGTTCGTTCAAGGACCCTGCTTCGTCCAAGGTCCCTGCCGTCGGCGCAGGTGCCACCGCGCACGACGGCGCCGTCCCCGACCCGCCGCCGCCCGCCTCACCCGATCCGGCGCTGGTGCACCACCTCGTAGGTGTGGCCGCCCGGGCCCGGGCGACTGCGCACGAGCACCACGGCGTCCACGGCGAACCCGGCCGCCACCGCCGTGCCCGCCAGGGGCCGCACGCTGGCCCCCCGGCGGGCCCGGGCCACCGTGAGGTGGCCCCGGAACGCCCCGTCCCGCTCGGGGAACGCCGGGGGGCGCAGCGCCGCGTCCACGCCCGCGGCCAGCGCGTCGAGCCCGGCCACGGGCAGGATCAGGACGCGGCGGCCGAACGTGGCCGACCGCGGGCCGAGCCGGGCCCACGCCGGCTCGAGCGACGCCCGCTCGAGCGCCGTCACCACGGGCGCCGGGTCGTCGACCTCGCCCAGGAACCGCAGGGTCACGTGCCAGGCGGTGCGCCGGGTCCAGCGCACGCCCGGCACCTCCGGTCGGGGCAGGGCGGCCACGGCGCCGAGCGCCGCCTCCGACGGCCAGACCGCCACGAACAGGCGCACGCCGCAGTCTCGCGCCGGCGGCTCCGACAGGCGTACGGGTGCCGACACGCAGCGTCTGGTTCGATTGGCGCCGGCCGCCGTCGCTGCGTCACGCTCGACGCCGTGACAGGTGAACCGAGCCCTCCGGGGCGGGGGGCCCGGTTGGGCGCCTTCCTCTCGACCCCGCGCGGCAAGGTCGTCGCGGGCGTGGTCGCCGTCGTCGTCGTCCTCGCGGGCGCGGTGGCGGTGGTGAGCCTCACGTCGTCGGGCGACGAGGCCGCGCCGGCCACGACCACCACCACGTCGACGACGACGACCACCACGGCACCCCTGCCCCCTCCCCCACCCCCGGTCTGGCCGCTGACGGGCATGCCGCTCGCCGACCCCGCGGCCGCGGCCCGCCCCACCCTGATCGTGAAGATCGACAACTCGCAGCCCGACGCCCGCCCGCACGCGGGCATCAACCAGGCCGACGTCGTCTACGAGGAGCGGGTCGAGGGCGCCGTCACCCGCTTCATGGCGCTCTTCCACTCCCAGGACGCGGCCCCCGTCGGCCCGGTGCGCTCGGCCCGCACCTCGGACATCGGGCTGTTCCAGCCCATGGGCACGCCGCTGTTCGCGTGGTCGGGGGCCAACGCCATCTTCGAGGAGCGCATCCGCGCCGCCGGCATCGTCGACATCGGCGCCCCGGTGGCCGGCGGGCTCTACAGCCGGGCGGGCGACCGCCGTGCCCCGCACAACCTGATGCTGAACAGCACGCAGGAGGTGTGGGCCGGCAGCTACCCGGGCGCGACGCCACCGAACTCGCAGCTGTTCGCCTACCGGGCGCAGGGGGAGCCGCCGACCGGCGGGACACCGTCGGCCGGGGTCCGCATCGTGTTCGCCGAAGGCGCCGGATCCGCGCCCGTCGAGTACCGCTGGAGCGGCGCCGGCTGGGCGCGGTTCCAGTCGGGCACGCCCCACGTCGACGCCGCAGGCGTGCAGATCGCCCCCGAGAACGTGATCGTGTCGTACACCCCCTATGCCGACAGCGACACCAACGACCAGTTCGGCGTGCCGATCCGCGAGGCGCAGACCGTGGGCGAGGGCGAGGCGCTCGTGCTCACCGGGGGCGTGGCCATCGCCGCCCGGTGGGTCAAGCCGGCGCTCAACATGCCGGCGCAGTACTTCGACGCGGCCGGGGCGCCGATCCGCCTGACCCCGGGCCGCACCTGGGTCGAGCTGCCCGAGCCGGGCACGACCGCCTTCCTCCCGTTCGCCTAGCGGTCGCCGACCCGGGTTCGGGCGCGGTCGGGCACACCCGGACACGGCCGCGCCCGACCGCCGACGCTACGGTGGCCGCCAGCGCCCGCCGGGGGGCGGCGCGACTCGAGGGGGTCACCATGCAACGTCGCCGTGTGCTGGTCGTCGCAGTGCTGTCGCTGCTCGTCCTGGTGCTGGCGGGATGCGACCCGCTGGCCACCCCCGGCGGCGCGGCCCCGCTGCGCTACCGCGACGACGTCTTCACCGCCGTGACGAAGACGTCGAACATCACCTACGGCAGCGCCGTCGACCAGACGGGCCAGAACGTCACCCTGCGCCTCGACATGTACGAGCCCACCGGTGACACCGTCGCGGCCCGCCCCGCGATCGTCTGGGTCCACGGTGGCAGCTTCTGCTGCGGCAACAAGTCGTCGGCCGAGCTCGTCGACGAGGCCAACTACTTCGCCCGCAAGGGCTACGTGAACGTCTCGATCGACTACCGCCTCTGGTCGGGCGGGTGCCCCGGCACCGACGTCGTCAAGTGCCTCACCGCCATCGGCCAGGCCCGCGAGGACGCCCAGACGGCCGTGCGGTTCCTCCGGGAACAGGCGGCCACGTACCGCATCGACCCGAACCGCATCGCCATCGGCGGCTCCTCGGCCGGGGCCATCACCGCCCTCAACGTCGGGTACAGCCCCGAGAACCCGGGCCCCGGGGCCCACCAGGGCTACTCGTCGGCCGTCCGGGCGGCGCAGTCGCTCTCGGGCGCCCAGCTCGCCAGCGGTCCGATCAACGCCGGCGACGCGCCGGCGCTGCTGTTCCACGGCACCGCCGACACCCTGGTGCCGTTCTCGTGGGCGCAGACCACCGTCGACCAGGCGACCGCCGCGGGCCTGCTCGTGGTGCTGCGGACGTGGGAGGGCGAGGGGCACGTCCCCTACACCCAGCACCGCACGCAGATCCTCGAGGAGACCCGCAACTTCTTCTACTGGCGGCTCGACCTGGCCCACGCGGCCCGGTAGGAGCAGGCCCCACCCTGCTCAGAGCATGCGGCGCAGCATGTCGAGCAGGGTGATGCACGAGAACTGCCGCACCCGCACCCGGTCGCCCGGCAGCGTGACCCCGGCGGTGACCGGGTCGGCGTCGCCGACCACGACGCCGAGGAACACCGTGCCGGGCGGGTGGCCCTCGGCGCTCTCGGGCCCCGCGACGCCCGTGACGCCCAACCCCACGTCGGCGCCGAGCAGGTCGCGCACCCCCGCCGCCATCGCCGCCGCGGCCTCGGAGGTCACCACCGGGCCCTCGGGCACGCCCAGCACCGACCACTTGACCTCGGAGGCGTAGGACACCACCCCACCCCGGAACCAGTCGCTGGCCCCGGGCACGTCGACGAGGCGCGAGGCCACGAGCCCACCGGTCAGCGACTCGGCCACCGCCAGCGTGAGGCCGCGGGCCCGCAGCGCGGCGCCGACCGCGTGCTCCATCGTCTCGCCGTCGACGCCGAACACGATGTCGCCGACCAGGCCGCGCACGACGGCGTCCTCGGCGTCGAGCCGCGCCGCGGCGGTCGCCTCGTCGTCGGCCTTGACGGTGATGCGCACCTTGAGGCCCTCGATGCCGCTGGCCAGGAACGCCAGCGTCGGGGCCTCGGGACCGCCGCCGTCGAGCTCGGCCATGTGGTCGGCCAGCTTCTCGGCGAGGCCCGACTCGCTGTCGCCCCAGGTGCGCAGCGTGCGCGACCGGATGACCGCCACCGTGCCGGCCCGCCGCGCCAGGTCGGGCAGGATCGCCCCGCGCACGATCTCCTGCATCTCGTAGGGGACGCCGGGCACGGCGTAGACGACCTTGTCGCCGACCGGGCAGATCAGGCCGGGCGCGGTGCCTGGCTGCGGGTCGGCGATGGCGGTGGCCCCCCGGGGCACGAGCGCCTGGCGCAGGTTGTTGACCGGCATGTCACGGCCCCGCGAGCCGAACATCCCCCGGATCTTGGCCTCGATCGCCTCGTCCCGGATCAGGGGGACGCCCATGTACTCCGCGATCACGTCCCGGGTGATGTCGTCCTGGGTCGGGCCCAGCCCGCCGCACACGACGACCGCCTCGGCCCGCTCCAGCGCCTGGCGCAGCGCTGCCACCACGCGGTCGTGGTTGTCCCCGACCTTCACCTGGAAATTGCAGTCGATGCCCGCCAGCGCCA
>Ga0111539_10001538_pt1 | contig 30724 bp, 33 predicted proteins | sample RhiMethybrSRZTD1_FD_79667 | JGI IMG/M metagenome (GOLD analysis project Ga0111539, IMG submission 79667) | Populus rhizosphere microbial communities from Tennessee, USA - Rhizosphere MetaG P. TD hybrid SRZTD1 (version 2) (version 2) | ecosystem: Host-associated > Plants > Roots > Rhizosphere >...
CGCCGATTTGCTGCGCGCCGACATCCAGCGGCAGCTGCTCGGGCTGACCGAGGTACCGCTGGCGCCGGCGCCCGAGGGAGAGGCAGCGCCGCGCGTCCCATGAAGTGCCCGAAATGCGGCTACCTCGGCTTCGACCAGGTCGATCGCTGCCGGAACTGCGGCTACGATTTCTCGCTGAGCCCCGCGTCGTCCCAGCCGACCCCCGATCTCGCGCTGCGCACTGAGCCGGCGCCGCTCGATCCGCTCGGAGATCTTTTGCTCGTCGATGCCGCGATGGCCGGCGCGCCGGCTGCGCGCCCCGCCGACGAGGGGCCCGATCTCGACCGTATCATCGGCGCGCCGGCGCCCGCGGCCCGATCGATTGGCGGACGCCGTGCCGAGCTGCCGCTTTTTGGATCGTCGATTACCGACGACGAGCCGCTGATCACGAAGCCGTCGCCGCCGCGGCAGCCGCTGGCGGTTCGACGCGCGACACCCGAGCCCTCCCGGGCGCGGCTCGACCCGCCGTCGCGCGCGGCGGCGTTCGATCTGGCAATCGATCTCGAGAACGCGTCGACGCCGCCGCCGGGCGCGCGCGTCGGCCGCAGTCCGTGGGCGGCGCGCTCCGCGGAGGAGACGACGATCGCTTCGATCGAGGCGACCGAAAGCGCGCGGAACGCCGGCGTCTTCGCGCGGCTGATCGCGGTCGTCATCGACCTGCTCATCCTCGCGGCGATCGACGCGGCCGTGATCTACTTCACGATGCAGATCTGCAACGTCGGCCTCGAAGACGTCGCGATCCTGCCGAAGGGCCCGCTGTTGGCCTTCCTGCTGGTGCAGAACGGCGGCTATCTCGTCACCTTCACCGCCGGCGGGCAGACGCTCGGCAAGATGGCCGCCGGCGTCCGCGTCGTGCCGGCCGCGTCGGACGGTCCGCTCGACCTGGGCCGCGCGTTTCTGCGCACCGCGATGTGGGGCCTGCTCGCCGTGCCGGCCGGTCTCGGCTTTCTGCCGGCCCTCTTCAGCCGCGACCGGCGGGGACTGCACGATCGATTTGCCGGTACGCGTGTGGTCCGTGCTTCCGCCTGAACCCCGCACGCCTTTTCCAACCATCGCGCTCGCGGTGGCAACCGTCGGCGGCATCGGCTACGTGCCGTTCGCGCCCGGCACGTTCGGCTCGGCCGCAGGACTGCTCGTGTGGTGGCTGCTCGGGCCCTCGCCGCTGCTGCAGGCGTCGGGCATCGCAGTCGTATTCGCCGCCGGCGTCTGGAGCGGCGGCGTGTGCGAAGGGCATTTCTGCACCACCGATCCGGGGCACGTCGTGATCGACGAGGTGGCCGGGATGCTGATCACCCTGTTCCTCGTCCCGGTGGGATGGGGCGGCGCGTTGCTCGCCTTCGTCATCTTCCGCCTCGCGGATGTCGTCAAGCCGTATCCCGCCAACCGCTTCGAGCAGCTGCACGGCGGGCTGGGCGTGATGGCGGACGACTGTATGGCGGCGATCTACGCCAACCTGGCGCTGCGCGCGCTGCTCGCGCTGGCGGCCCGGGTAGTGTGATACTCGAAGTCGAAAGTCGAAAGTCGAAAGTCGAAAGTCGAAAGTCGCAAATCGCAGGTCGAAAGTCGGCATGAAAGCAGCCATCCTGGCCGTAGGCAGCGAGATGCTGACGCCGTTTCGCGTCGACACCAATTCGCTGTTCATCACCGAGCGCCTCAACACCATCGGCTACGACGTGCGCCTGAAAGCGGTCGCCGGCGACGATGTCGGCGAGCTGGCGCGGCTGCTTGCCGACGCGCTGGCGTGGACCGATCTCATCGTCCTCACCGGTGGACTCGGTCCGACCGAAGACGACATCACCCGCGATGCCGTCGCGCGCGCGCTCGATATCCCGCTGGAGATCGACGAGGCCATCGTCGACCGGCTGCGCGAGCGGTTCGCGCGCCGCGGCATGACCATGCCCGAGATCAATCGCCGGCAGGCGATGGTGCCGCGGGGCGCGATGGTGCTCGCGAACGCCAACGGCACGGCGCCGGGGCTCTGGATCGAGCGCGGGCAGACCTCGCTCCTGCTGATGCCCGGTCCGCCGCGCGAGATGAAGCCGATGCTCGAGGCGGTGATCGAAGAGCGGCTGGCGCCGAAAGCGGCCGGGCACGGCCTCTACCGCCGCGTGCTGAAGATCACCGGCCGCGCCGAATCGGATGTCGACGCGCACGCGCAGCCGGTCTATGGCAAGTGGACCGCGGCGGAAATTCCCATCAGCACCACGATCCTGGCGGTGCTCGGCCAGATCGAGCTGCACCTCACCGCACGCGCGTCGTCGCGCGAGGCCGCGGACACGGCGCTCGACCGCGCCGTCCGCGAGCTCGCGGACGCGCTCGGTCCGTCGGTCTACAGCGTCGATGGCCGCGCGCTCGAAGCGGTCGTCGGCGATCTGCTGCGCGAGCGCAAGCTGACGATCGCGGTCGCGGAATCGTGCACCGGCGGCCTGCTGCTGTCGCGCCTGACCGACGTGCCCGGCAGCTCCGACTACGTCGAGCGCGGCGTCGTCTGCTACAGCAACCGCGCGAAGACCGACCTGGCGGGCGTGCCGGAAGCGCTGATTGCGGAGCACGGCGCGGTCAGCGAGCCGGTGGCCCAGGCGATGGCCGAGGGCATTCGCGTGCGCGCCCGCACCAACATCGGCGTCGGCATCACCGGCATCGCCGGCCCGGGCGGCGGCACGCCGCAGAAGCCGGTCGGCACCGTCGCGGTCGCCGTCGTCGACGACGACGAGACGCGAGTACGGACGTTCCAGTTCCTCGGCGACCGCGCGATGGTGAAGTTCCAGGCCGCGCAGTCGGCGTTGAACATGACACGCGTGATGGTCGCGAAGCTGCAGTCGCAGCGCGAGTGGGCGGAACGGCGATGAGAAGGGGGCGTACCCCTTTTCGCGCATGAACGCGGGCGAAAAGGGGTACGGTCCCTTTTTGCGCCTGTTTGCCGCCGTGGAGCTCTCGGACGAGACGCGGCTGGCGATCGCGGCGGAGCAGAAGCGGATTGCCGCCCGGTTCAGCGGCAAGTCGATGCTGCGCTGGGTGAAGCCGGAGCAGGCGCACCTGACGCTGGTGTTTCTCGGCAACGTCGACGCCGCGCGCGCGCCGGCCGTGATCGAATCGGTTGGACGCGACGTCGATCTGCCGCCGTTCGAGATGGCGCTGGACGGCCTCGGCGTCTTTCCGCCGCGCGGCGCCCCGCGGGTGCTGTGGGTCGGCGTGACCGACGGCGCCCAGGAAACGACGCTGCTGCAGCGCGAGATCGCCCGGCGGGTGACGTCGCTGGGGATCGCGATCGAGGAGCGCTCGTTTCACCCGCATCTGACGATCGCACGCTGGCGCGAGTCGCGTCCGGCGGATCGCGACCGCGCCCTCGACACGGGCAGCCGCGGCACGCTGGCTCGCGTCGCGGTGCGCGCGGCGACGCTCTTCGAAAGCAGGCTCTCGCCGGCCGGACCGGCCTACACCGCGCTGGCGCATGCTAATCTGACGCGCACGCCGTAGATGGCCGCGATCATCCTCGCCTATCTCATCGGATCGATTCCGTTCGCGCTGCTGCTGGCGCGCCGCTTCGGCGCCATCGATCTGCGCCGCGTCGGCTCCGGCAATCTCGGCGCGGCAAACGTGATGCGCGCGTCGGGCCTGACTGCGGCTCTGCTGGTGACCGTGCTCGACATGACCAAGGGCGCCGCCAGCGTCTGGCTCGCGGCGCGCGACCATGCCGGCGCGGCGCTGCCCGCGGCCGCGGGCTTCGCGGCGATCATCGGCCACGTCTATCCGCTGTGGCTCAGGTTCCGCGGCGGTAAGGGCGTGGCGACCGCGTGCGGCGTGTTCGCGGTGCTGACGCCGCTGGCCGTTCCACCGGCGCTCACCGTCTTCGTTGCCGTCGTCTGGCTGACGAAATACGTCTCGCTCGGCTCGGTCATGGCGTCGATCGCGCTGCCGCCGCTCGCCTACGCGCTCGGCAGCCCGGCGCCCGAGGTTGCGGCGGCGGCCGCCGCTGCGGCGCTGATCGTCTTCCGCCATCGCTCGAACGTGTTGCGCCTGCGCACCGGGACCGAGCACCGCCTCGGCGTGCGCGTGTAAATGCGAAGAGTCACAGTGCTGGGCGCCGGCAGCTGGGGCACGGCGCTGGCGGTGCATCTCGGGCGCCTCGGCCACGAGGTGCGGCTGTGGGCGCGCGATGCGGCGCTGGTCGACGACATGGTGTCGCGCCGGGCCAACGCCGTCTACCTGCCGGATGTGGCGCTGCCCGATTCGGTGTCGGTGACGAACGCGATGCGCGAGGCGCTCGCCGACGCCGAACTGGTCGTCTCGGCGATCCCGTCGCACGGCTGCCGCGCCGTCATGCACCTGGCGGCGCCGCTGTTTCGCGGGCGGGTCGTCATCGTCAGCGCGACGAAGGGACTCGAAGCGGGCTCGATGCTGCGGATGTCGCAGGTGATCGAGCAGGAGGCGGGCGCCGGCCATCCGGTGGTGGTGTTGTCGGGCCCGAGCTTCGCGATCGAGGTGGCGCGCGAGCTGCCGACGGCGGTGCTGGCGGCGTCGGGCGACGCGGTCGCGATCGAGCTGGTGCAGGCGGAATTCCGCGGCCCGTATTTTCGCCTCTACGGCAGCGACGATGTCGTCGGCGTGGAGATTGGGGCGGCGATGAAGAACATCATCGCCATCGCCGCCGGCGTCGTCGAAGGACTCGGTCTCGGCCACAATGCGCTGGCGGCGTTGATCACGCGCGGGCTGGCGGAGTTGACGCGGCTGTCGTGCGCCGCAGGCGGGCGGCGCGAAACGCTCGCCGGGCTCAGCGGCCTCGGCGACCTGGTGCTGACCTGCACCGGCAACCTGAGCCGCAACCGTCACGTGGGGATCGAGCTCGCGCGCGGGCGCGCGCTCACGGAGATCCTCGCGTCGATGAAGATGGTGGCCGAGGGCGTGATCACCACCGGCGTCGCGCTCGAGCTCGGCGCGCGCTACGGCGTCGAGCTGCCGATCGTGACGCAGATGGCCGAAGTGCTCGACGGCCGCGTCGACGTGCGCACCGCGCTCGATGCGCTGATGGTGCGGCGCCAGCGCGCGGAAGCAGAAACCGCGCGCCCTGCCGATGGCGCGGCGAGGTAATCGCGCGCGATCGGTACAGGCCCCTCGCCGCCCCGGTCTGATGCGCGATGTAAGATCCGGTTGAATGGGATTCTTCGACCGCCTCCGCGAGGGCCTCTCCCGCACCACGCAGCAGATAGTCGAACGGTTCGACGACATCGTCAGCCGCGCCGACGCGCCGGAGCAGCGCTCGCGGCCGATTGACGTCGAAACCGTCGACGCGCTCGAAGAGCTGCTGATCTCCGCGGACATCGGCGTCGCGGCAACCGATCGGATCCTCGATGCGGTCAAAGCGCGTCAGCGCAACGGCACCAGCCTGCGCGACCTGGTCAAGCAGGAGATCCGCGCGGTGTTCGCCGCCGCCGAGAGCCCCGTCCCCTCGACCGGCACGCCGCGGGTCACGCTCGTCGTCGGCGTCAACGGCACCGGCAAGACGACCACGGTCGGGAAGCTGGCGAATCTCCTCAAGAGCGAGGGACGAAAGCCGCTGATCTGCGCCGCCGACACCTTTCGCGCCGCCGCCGTCGAGCAGCTCGAGATCTGGGCCCGGCGCGCCGGCGTCGAGATGGTGCGGGCGCGTGAGGGCGCCGATCCGGCCGCAGTCGTGTTCGACGCGATCTCGTCGGGCAAAGCCAGGGGGCGCGATCCGATTCTCGTCGACACCGCCGGGCGGCTGCACACGCGCGTCAACCTGATGAACGAGCTCGAGAAGATCCGGCGCATCGCCTCGCGCGAGGTGCCGGGGGCGCCACAGGAAGTGCTGCTCGTTCTCGACGCAACGGTGGGGCAGAACGGCGTCGCCCAGGCGCGCGAGTTCATGGGCGCCGCCGGCGTCAACGGCATCGTCCTGACCAAGCTCGATGGCACGGCCAAGGGCGGCGTCGCGGTTGCGATCGCCAACGATCTCAAGCTGCCGATTCGCTACGTCGGCGTCGGCGAAGGGATCGACGACCTGATCCCGTTCTCGGCCGACGACTACGTCGACGGGTTGTTTCAGGAGAAGTGGTGACGGCAGCGCAGGCGCTCGACGAGCGCATGATGGAGCGCGCGCTGTTCCACGCGGCGCGCGGCAGCGGCCGGACCAGCCCCAACCCGCTGGTCGGCGCCGTCGTCGTGTCGGCCGACGGCGTGGTCGTCGGCCAGGGATTTCACGAGCGCGCAGGGGAGCCGCACGCCGAAGTCCACGCGCTGGAGGCGGCCGGCGCGCGCGCCCGCGGCGCCACGCTGTACTGCACGCTCGAACCGTGCTGCCACCAGGGGCGGACCGGTCCCTGCGTCAGCCGCATCGTCGACGCCGGCGTCGTCCGCGTCGTCGCCGCCGTCGAGGATCCGAACCCCGCCGTGCGAGGCCGCGGCTTCGCCATCCTGCGATCCCGCGGCGTCGCGGTGGAGGTCGGGCTGTCGGCGGAGACGGCGGTCGCGCTGAACCTGCCGTTCTTCACCCTGATGCGCGAGCGGCGCCCGTTCGTCATCCTCAAAGCCGCGACCAGCCTGGACGGCCGGATCGCCGAAGCACCCGGGCGCAGGACAATGCTGACGTCGGCCGCGGCCAATCGTCATGCCCACCGGGTTCGCGCCGGAATCGAAGCGATTGGCGTCGGCAGCGGCACGGTGCTTTGCGACGATCCCGACCTGACGCCGCGCGGCGCGTTTCGCGAACGGCCGCTGGTGCGCGTCGTCTTCGACAGGCGACTGCGTACACCGTCCGAGGCGCGCGTCCTCTCGACACCCGACGCCGGGCCTGTCATCATCGTGACCACGGCCAGGGGCGCGGCGGACAGCGAGGCGCGCCGGCGCCTCGAAGCGCGCGGCGCGCAGATCGAGGTGGCGGCGAACGACACGTTTCGCGCCGCTCTCGAACGCCTGGCGGCACGGCAGGTGGGCTCGCTGCTGCTCGAAGGGGGCGGCGGCGTGCACGCCGCGGCGTGGGACGAAGGCCTGGTCGATTACGTCCGGCTCTACATCACGCCGCACGTGCTCGGCGACGGCGCCGTGCCGCTGCTGCCGGATCGCTCGTTTTCGCCGTCCGGGCTGCACGAGCGGCGGATCGCGACGCTCGGCCCCGACGTCCTGATTGAAGGCTATGTTCACCGGTCTGGTTGAAAGCGTCGGCGAGGTGATCGAGCGCAAGCCGACCGGCGCCGGGTTCCGCCTGCGGATTGCGTCGCCGCTCGCGCCGGAACTGACGCCGGGCGACAGCCTGGCGGTCAACGGCGTGTGCCTCACCGTGATTCTCGCGGAGGGCCAGGAAGTGCACGCCGATATCGGCCCGGAAACGGTCCGCGTGACGACGCTCGGCCTGCTCGATCGCGGCAGCGCGGTGAACCTCGAGCGGCCGCTGCGCGCCGATGCGCGGTTCGGCGGCCACTTCGTCCAGGGCCACGTCGACGCGATCGGCCGGGTCGAGGAGCTGCGCCAGGAGGCCGATTTTCACTGGCTCACGATCGGCTTCCCGCAGGAGCTGGCGCCGTATATCGTGCACAAGGGATCGATTGCCGTCGACGGCATCAGTCTGACCGTCGCCGGCCTCGGCGCCGATCGCTTCGACATCATGGTCATTCCCTACACGATGGCGCACACCAATCTCGGGCGCATCCAGGTGCGCGACAAGGTCAACCTCGAATGCGACATGGTGGGGAAGTACGTGGTGCGCGCAGCGGAACTGGCCGGCCTGACGCTGACCGCCGTCCGGCCGGGGGAAGTGACACATTGAAAGCCAAACCGCGCAAACCCAGGACCCGGCCGCGGCTGGAAATCGCCAAGACCAGGCCGTCGCCGTTCGCCCGCATCGAGGACGCGGTCGACGAGATCCGCAACGGCCGCATGGTGATCGTCGTCGACGACGAGGATCGCGAGAACGAAGGCGATCTGACGATCGCCGCCGAGAAGATCACGCCCGAAGCGATCAACTTCATGGCGCGCTACGGCCGGGGCCTGATCTGCCTGTCGATGACGCCGGAGCGGCTCGACGAGCTCGAGATTCCGCTGATGGTGTCGCAGAACAGCTCGCGCTTCGACACCGGCTTCTGCGTCACCATCGAGGCGAAGCACCGCACCAGCACCGGAATTTCCGCCGCCGATCGCGCCGCCACCGTGCTGACGGCGCTCGATCCCGAAACCAAGCCGAGCGACCTGGCGCGGCCCGGGCACGTGTTCCCGCTGCGATCGCGCACCGGCGGCGTCCTCGCGCGCACCGGCCAGACCGAAGCGTCGGTCGACCTCGCGCGGATTGCCGGGCTGTACCCGGCCGGCGTCATCTGCGAAGTGATGAACGAGGACGGCACGATGGCGCGGGTGCCGCAGCTGGCGCGCTTCGCGAAGCGTCACGGCCTGCTGATGATCACGGTCGCCGACCTGATCAAATACCGGATGCACAACGAGTCGCTGGTCAGGCGTGTCGCGACAGCGAAGATGCCGACCGATCGCGGCGACTTCATCTGTCATGCATTCGAGAACCAGCTCGATCACCAGGCGCACCTCGCCTACGTCCGCGGCGACATCGGCGACGGCAAGGACGTGCTGGTCCGCGTCCACTCGTCGTGCCTGACCGGCGACGGCCTGCACTCGATCCGCTGCGACTGCGGCGCGCAGCTCGACGCGGCCATGAAGAAAATCGCGGACGAAGGGCGCGGCGTGCTGCTCTACCTCAACCAGGAAGGGCGCGGGATCGGCCTCGCCAACAAGATCCGCGCCTACGAGCTGCAGGACGAGGGGTTCGACACCGTCGAGGCGAATGAAGCGCTGGGGTTCAAGGCCGATCAGCGCGACTACGGCATGGGCGTGCAGATCCTGCGCGAGCTCGGCGTGCGCAGCATGCGGCTTCTCAGCAACAACCCGCGCAAGCTGGTTGGCGTCGAAGGCTACGGCCTGACGATTACCGAATGGCTGCCGCTCGAGATCCCGGCGTCCGATTCGACGCGGCGCTACTTGAAGACGAAGAAGGAGAAGCTCGGACACAAGCTGTCTTCGGTGTAAATGACGTCCGTGATCCTGTTCGACGGGGTGTGCAACCTCTGTAATGGCGCGATCCAGTTCGTGATCAAACGCGATCGCTCGGCGCGCTTTCGCTTCGCGGCGCTGCAGTCGGCGGCCGCCGCTCCGCTTCTCGGCGCGGCCGCATCGCGTCAGCCGCTCCCGGACAGCATCGTGCTGGTCGAGGACGGCCGGGTGTGGACGCGGTCGACGGCGGCGCTCCGCATCGCGCGCGGCCTGACGTTTCCGTGGTCCGCGGCCTACGCGCTCATCGCCATCCCGCGGCCGTTCCGCGACTGGGTCTACGACCTCGTCGCGAAAAACCGCTACGGCTGGTTCGGCCGGCGGGACACCTGCATGGTGCCCACGCCGGCCCTGCGCGCACGGTTCCTCGAATAACGTGAGGCCGTTTACAATCTCGGCCGTTGACACCCCGTCGGGGCGTCCCTTACGATCACAGTTTGCGCTAGTGGCAGTCGGCGGCCCCTGCTGAACCGCCCGCAGCGATCCTCATGAGTGTCAAAGGTCAACTTCACGCCTGCCGCGATTCGCTGATGGCCGGGATGCGCGCGACCGCGCGCGCGTCGACGCCCAACCCCAAGGCCGAGGCGCTCCTGCGCGCCTGCATGGACCTGGTCGAGCATCTGGTCCGCCAGTCGCTCGACGTCACCGCCGCCGAGGTCGAAACCACCCTCAACGTGGTGGAAAACGCGCACGCCGAGATGGAGGCCGAGGTCGGCGCAACCAACGCCGCGACCACCGCGCTCAAGAACGCCATCGGCCGGCTCCGGGCGCTCCGGCTCGAGATTCAACAGGCCAAGTAAGCCCGGGGCTTCCTTTCGTTGACAGCGCCAAGCCCGTCCACTACGATAAGGGTTTGCGATAGAGTGGGTTAGGGGTCCATGTTCGAGTCCCTCAGCACGCGCCTCCAGGACGTTTTCAAGTCGCTGCGCGGCGAGTCCAGGCTGACGCCTGAGAACATCGAGGCGGCGCTTCGGGAAATCCGGCTCGCGCTGCTCGAGGCCGACGTCAACTTCAAGGTCGTCAAGGCCTTCGTCGATCGCGTCCGCGACCGGGCGATGGACGCGGTGACGAGCCAGGATGTGCTGCGCGGCCTGGCGCCGTCCCAGGAAGTCGTTCGCATCGTCCGCGACGAGATGGTCGCGCTCTTCGGCAACACCGAAGGGGGCCTGGCGCCTTCGAGCAAACGGCCGCGGGTCATCCTGATGCTCGGGCTGCAGGGCGCAGGCAAGACCACCACGTCGGGCAAGCTGGCGAAGTGGCTGATCCGGCAGGGAAAGCACCCCTTGCTGGTCTCCACCGACGTCAAACGTCCGGCCGCGATCCAGCAGCTCAACGTCGTCGCGGAGAAGGCCGGCGTCCGGGTGCACGACCCGTCGGGCGTCATGGATCCGGTGGCGCGGGCCAGGGGCGCGGTCGCTGAAGCGACGACGCTCGGGTTCGACGCGGTGATTGTCGATACCGCGGGCCGGCTGCACATCGACGACGAGCTGATGAAGGAGCTGGTCGCGATCAAGACGGCGACCGACCCGTCGGATCTGCTGTTCATCGCCGACGCGATGACCGGGCAGGACGCGATCAAGAGCGCGGGCGAGTTCAACGCGCGGGTCGGCGTCAGCGGCGTCGTGATGACCAAGCTGGACGGCGACGCGCGCGGCGGCGCGGCGCTGTCGGTGGTCTCGGTGGTCGGCGTGCCGATCGCGTTCGCCGGCAGCGGCGAGCGGCTCGAGGATCTGGAGCCGTTTCATCCCGAGCGCGTGGTGTCGCGCGTGCTCGGCATGGGCGACGTGCTGTCGCTGATCGAGCGGGCCGAAGCGGCCATCGACGTCGAGGACGCGGAGCGGCTGGAAGAGAAGATCCGGGCGAACGAGTTCACGCTCGAGGACTTCCGCGATCAGCTGAAGACCATCAAGAAGATGGGGCCGCTCGAGCAGATCATGGGGATGCTGCCCGGGATGGGCAACCTGAAGGCGCTGGCGGAGAACAAGCCGGACGACAAGCAGATTGCGCGGGTCGAGGCGATCATCAACTCGATGACGCCGGAAGAGCGGCGCAAGCAGCACATCATCAACGGCAGCCGCCGCAAGCGCATCGCCAAGGGCAGCGGCACGTCGGTCGAAGACGTGAATCGTCTGCTGAAGCAGTTCGTGCAGATGCAGAAGATGTTGAAAGCGCTCGGCGGGATGGCCGGGCTCGCCGGCGGCGGGAAGAAAGCGCGCCGCCAGGCCATGCAGATGCTTCGCAACCGCCAATGAGCGGTGCTCGAATGGCAGGCCTGAAGGCCTGCCCTGTGTAGGGCGGCCCTTAGGGCCGCCTCTCGCGAAGCGTAACCAGCGTTCGGGCGTCGAGCCCCGAAAGCTACTCAGGAGTCAGTTCGATGGTCGTCATTCGTCTGCGCCGCGCCGGATCCAAGAAGCGCCCGTTCTTCCGCGTCGTCGTCACCGATTCGCGCGCCGCGCGCGACAGCTCGTTCGTCGAAATCCTCGGACATTACAACCCGCGCACCAAGCCGGCCGTCGTGCAGGTCGACAAGGAGCGGGTCGATTTCTGGATGAAGCAGGGCGCGCAGCCCTCGAGCTCGGTGCGCACGCTCATCAAGAATCATCTGACGCCGGCGCCCGCGCCGGCCTCGTCTGCCGCGTCGCCCGAGGCCAAGTGAGCGCGGAGCCGGGAAACGCCGCTGCGACCGGGGTGCGCGCGGTGGTCGAGGTGCTGGCCAGGGCGCTGGCGGATCGCCCCGACGCGGTGCGGGTCACCGAGTCGCAGCACAAGCACGTGACGCTGATCGAGCTGTTCGTTTCGCCGCAGGATCTGCCGAAGCTGATTGGGCGGCAGGGCCGCACGGCGGCGGCGCTGCGGACGCTGGCGTCGACGGCGGGCGAGCGCGAAGGCAAGCAGGTGATGCTCGAGATCCGCGAGACGCGGTGAACTGGGACGAGATGGCGCTGGTCGGCCGGATTGCCCGCGCGCACGGCATCCGGGGCCAGGTCATCGTCAACCCCGAGACTGATTTTCCGGAGGATCGATTCCGGCCCGGCGTCGAGCTGTTCATCGAGCGCGGCGGGCGAATCGAGGGGCTGAAGGTGACCACCGCGCGCTTTCACGGCGCGCGGCCGGTGATCGGCATCGAGGGCGTCGAGACGATGACCGACGCCGAGACGCTGGCCGGCCGCGAGCTGCGGGTGCCGGTCGAAGCCCTGGCGCGGCTCCCGGCGGACACCTTCTACCGGCACGATCTCATCGGCTGCGTCGTCGAAACGCGCGACGGCAGGCGGATCGGGCCGGTCACCGGCGTCGAAGGATCGATGACCGGCAGCCGGCTGGTGGTCGAGGGTGCCGCGGGCGAAGTGCTGGTGCCGCTGGTGGCGGCGATCTGCACGCTGGTCGACCCGGCGGCGAAGCGGATCGTGATCGACCCGCCGGAGGGATTGATCGAAGCGAACGCGGCGGACGGCTCGCGATGACTTTTGACATCGTCACGATCTTTCCGGCGATGATCGAGCAGCCGCTGGCGGCCGGAGTGCTGGGGCGCGCGATCGAGCGCGGGACGCTGGACGTGAAGGTCCGCGACCTGCGCGACTTCACGACCGATCGCCACCGGGTGGTCGACGACACGCCGTACGGCGGCGGTCCGGGGATGGTGCTGAAGCCCGACCCGATCTTCCGCGCCCTCGACGCGATCGAGGCCGAGCGCGGCGCGCCGCTGACGGTGGTGATGATGTCGCCGCAGGGGCGCCGCTTCACGCAGGCGGACGCGCAGCGGCTGAGCGGCCTGCCGCACGTCGTGCTGCTGTGCGGCCGCTACGAAGGGTTCGACGATCGCGTGCGCGCGCGCGTCGACGAGGAGATGTCGATCGGCGACTACGTGCTGACCGGCGGCGAGCTGCCGGCGCTGGTCGTCCTCGACGCGGTCGCCCGGTTCGTGCCGGGCGTGGTCGGCGACGGGCAGTCGGTGGTCGAGGATTCGTTCAGCCGCGGGCTGCTGGATTTCCCGCAGTTCACGCGGCCGCCGGAGATCGGCGCGTTCCGGGTGCCCGAGGTGCTGTTGTCGGGCAACCACGCCGAGATCCGGCGCTGGCGCAAGCGCGAGGCGCTGAGCCGCACGCTCGAACGGCGGCCGGATCTGCTGGACGAAGCGGCGCTCGACGAAGAAGAGTTGCAGTTGCTGCGGGAGCTTAAAGGAGCGACAGATGGGCGCGATTGAGCTGGTGGAAAAATCGCAGCTGGCCGAGCGGCCGGCGATGAAGGCGGGCGACACCGTCAAGGTGCACGTCAAGGTGCGCGAGGGCGACAAGGAGCGCATCCAGATTTTCGAGGGTGTCGTCATCGGCCTGCACCGCGGCGGCACGAGGGCGTCGTTCACCGTCCGCAAGGTGTCGTTCGGCCAGGGCGTGGAGCGCATCTTCCCGCTGCACTCGCCGACGATCTCGAAGGTGGAGGTGACGCGCTCGGCGAAGGTCCGCCGCGCCAAGCTCTACTACCTGCGCGACCTGAAGGGCAAGGCGGCGCGCATGAAAGACACCGCGAAAGCGTAGAGCCCCGGCCCATGACTCGCGTTCCGGCGATGCGCACGCTGGAGAACGCGCTGCGCCGTGTCGGGTTCGTACACGTAGCCGGCGTCGACGAAGTGGGCCGCGGCTGTCTCGCCGGGCCGGTCGTCGCCGCCGCCGTGGTGCTGCACCCCGAGCGGCACATCCCGGGCGTCTGCGACTCCAAGACCGTGCCCGCGCCGGAGCGCGAGCGGCTCTACGACCGCATCGTCCGCCACGCGGTGGCATGGGCCGTCGCCGCCGCCGATCCGTCCGAGATCGATCGCATCAACATCCACCAGGCGTCGCTGCAGGCGATGCAGCGGGCGGTGCTGGCGCTGGCGCCGCTGCCCGACATCGTCCTGGTCGACGCCTTCCGCGTGCCGGGCCTGCCGATGGCGCAGCGCGGCGTGCTGCACGGCGACCGCCGCTGCTCGGCGATTGCCGCCGCCTCGATCATCGCCAAGGTGACGCGCGACCGCGAGATGCGCCAGCTCCACGATCGCGATCCGCGCTACGGGTTCGACCGCCACAAGGGCTACGCCACCGCCGATCACCTCGACGCCGTCGCACGGTTCGGCTACTCGGACGTGCATCGCCGCTCGTTCCGGCCTCCGACGCTGTTTGATACGATGGACGAACAGCTGCCCGAGAACGACTGCTGACTGCGACTGACGACTGACCACTGCCGCCGTGCCCATAGATCGCGCCGTCACGCTGCGCAACGCCGAGAAACTGATCCGGCAGGGAAAGCTCGAAGCTGCCATCGCGGAATTCGTCCGCATCGTCGAGGATCAACCGCAGGACTGGGCGGCCAAGAACACCCTCGGCGATCTCTACGCGCGCGCCGGCCAGGTCGACAAGGCGATCGACCAGTTCATGGAGATCGCCGACAACCTGAACGAGGAAGGCGGCGTCGCCAAGGCCGGCGCGATCTACAAGAAGATCATCAAGCTCAAGCCCGATCACGAGCGCGGGCTGTGGCAGCTTGCCGACATCCTCGCCAACCAGCGGCTCTATGCCGACGCGCGCGCCCATCTCAACTCGCTGATCGAGCTGCGCCGCGCCAAGGGCGACACGCGCGGCGCGCTGCAGGCCAAGGTGCGGCTCGGCTCCCTCGACCCCGAGGACTACGAGGGGCGCATGACCGCGGCGAGCGCCCGCATCGAGATGGGCGACGTCGCCGGCGCGCTCCGCGACCTGAAGGAGATTGCCGGGGAGCTTTCCGAGAAAGACCGCCGGGAAGAAGCGATCAGCGTCCTGCACGAAGCCGCGACGCTGAACGCGGACGACGAAGAGGTCCGCGAAAAGCTGCTCGACGTCTACACCGCCGCCGGCGATTACGTCCGCGCCCGGGAATACGCGACGACGATCGAGCAGTTCCGGATGGTCGCCGCCGCGCTCGAAGGGCAGGGTCAGGCTGACGAGGCGCTGGCGACGCTGCGCCAGGCCGCGGCTGCCCATCCGCACGACACGGAGCTGGCGGCCGAACTCGCCAGGAAGTTCATTGCCCGCGGCGATCTCGCCACCGCCGCCGAATATCTGACCGTCGAGGTCGCCGGAAACGATCCCGCGCTGCTCACCACCGTCGCCGACATGAAGCTGCGCGGCGATCAGTTCGAGGAAGGCCTGGCCATTCTCCGCAAACTGCTCGCCGAGGATCCGTCGCGGCGCGAGCAGATCGCCCTGCTCGGCTGGAGCGTCGCCGAGCAGAAGGCCGACGCGGGCTTTGCCGTCGTCGAGCTCTCCGCGGATGCGGCGGTCGCCGACAACGACTGGCCGGCGGCCGCGGCCGCCCTGCAGGAATTCGTCACCCGGGTGCCGAACCACATTCCGGCGCTGATGCGCCTGGTGGAGATCTGCGTCGACGGCGGCCTCGAGGCGACGATGTACAGCGCGCAAGGGCAGCTGGCCGACGCCTACATCGCCGCTGGCGCTGCAACAGAGGCGCGGTTCATCGCCGAGGATCTCGTGGCGCGCGAACCGTGGGACAACGAAAACGTCGCACGGTTCCGCCGCGCGCTCGTGCTGCTCGGCGAGCCTGATCCGGACGCGCTGATCGCGTCGCGCTTGAGCGGTGAATCACCGTTCATGAGCACCGATCTCTTCAGCCTGGACGAAAAGCCGGAGGCGCCGCCGCCCAAGACGCCGGAAGAAGAGGCAGAGGAGCTGGCACGGCTGCTGGCGCGTGCCGCCGAGGCGGAAGAGGGACCGCAGCGCAGCGCGCCGCAGCCGGTGCGCCGCAAGCAGGAGGCGCATCATTTCGAGCTGAGCTCGAACGCGATCGATCTCGAGAGCATCCTCGGCGAGTTCGAGGCGCCGCCGCCGCGGGCGCGCACCGCGCCCGAAGACGTCGAAGTCGACCTCAGCGTCGTGCTCGACGACATCAAGCCGGGACAGGCGCCGGCGCCGGCGCCGCCGCCCCCTCCCCCCAAGCCGGCGGAGGCCGAGGATCTGGAGTCGGTGTTTGGCGGGATGCGCGACCAGGCGCGCCGATCGGGTCTGGACGAAGCCGAGAAGGAATACAAGCGCGGGCTGGCGCTGCGGAAGGCGGGCGACATCGACGGCTGCATCGAGGCGCTGCAGAAAGCCTCTCGCGCGCCGAAGCTCCGCTTTGCGACCTCATGGATCATTGCCCGGCTCTACCGCGACCGCGACATGCTGCCTCAGGCGCTCGAGTGGCTGGAACGGGCCTCGCAGGCGCCGGCACCGAATGCCGACGATGGGCATCAGGTGCTGTACGAGCTGGCGGACGCCCTCGAAAAAGCGGGCGAGGCGGCGCGGGCCCTCGCCGTCTGCATGGAGCTCGAGTCGGACGTCAGCGGCTACCGCGACGTGGCCGAGCGCATCGACCGGCTGACCAGAGTCCAGGCCGAGGGGTGAGGTCCTGATCAGACGCTTTCTCTACGTCGTCTTCTTCATCCAGGTCGGCCTGCTGCTGATCGTCTTACCGTGGTGGCCCGCGTTCTGGGAGCACAACTACTTTGCCCTCGCGTGGCCGCCGCTGCGCACCTTTCTCACCAACAACTTCGTTCGCGGCGCGGTCAGCGGGCTCGGCATCGTCAACCTGTTTGCCGGCTTTGCCGATCTGGCGCTGCTGTTCGCGGAGCGCGGCCCGCGGGAACCGGGCGACGCGGCGAGCACCGAAAGCGGGTGGGGCAGGTAAGGCGGGTGGGGCAGGTGGGGGGCAGGTAGGCCTGGTGCGGCAGGTAGGGTACGTAGCTGCTTGATGATCTGTCTCGTCACCGATCGACGACGACTCGCCGGTGAAGACGCGCCGCCTGCGATCGCGCGCCGGTGTCTCGTTGCGCAAGCCGAATACGCGGTTGCCGCCGGCATCGATCTCATCCAGCTTCGCGAGCACGACCTCGATGCCGCCGATCTGGCTGCCTTGACGCGCGACCTTCTCGCCGTCACCCGCGGCACCGCGACCAGGGTGGTGGTCAACGATCGCCTCGACGTCGCGCTGGCGTGCGGCGCCGACGGCGTTCACCTGCGTGCTGCGTCGGTCGCGGTCGAGCCGGCTCGTCGAATCGCGCCGGCGGGATTCCTCATCGGGCGCTCGGTGCACAGCGTGGACGAGGCGGCCGAGGCCGCGGGCGCCGACTACCTCGTCGCTGGAACCGTGTTCTCGTCGCGGTCGAAGCCGGCCTCGCACGCGCTTCTCGGCCTCGACGGCCTCGGCGAGATCGCCCGGTCGGTCGAGATACCGGTCGTCGCCATCGGCGGCGTCGACCGCGGGCAGTTCGACGCGATCGCGCAAAGCGGCGCCGCCGGTTTCGCTGCCATCGGCCTGTTCATGGCGGTCGAGGTTGGCCCGCACACGTCGCGCCCACCCTGCCGCGCCATGCCGCTCGCCGAAATCGTCACCGACGCGCGATCGAGGTTTGACAGGGTGCAGAGGGCTTCCTAACATAGCGCGGTTGCCCCGTCGTTCATGGCAGTAGATCGGCCCCCCGGTGGCTTCGGCGGCAAGTTGCGCGATGCGCGCGAGCGCCGGGGCGTTTCCCTTCGCCAGATCGCCAACGCCACGAAAATCTCCGTCGGCGCGCTGGAAGCGCTCGAGCGCAACGACATCTCGCGGCTGCCGGGCGGCATCTTCAGCCGCGCCTTCGTGCGCTCGTACGCGATCGAGGTCGGCCTCGATCCGGATTCCACGATTCAGGAGTTCATCGCCCAGTTCCCGAACGACTCGATCACCGCCGGTCACCCCGGCAAGGACCACGTGGTCGATCACGTGGCGGCGGAGAGCGAACGGCGCACCGCCGGCGCGTTCCTCTGGCTGGTCGGCCTCAGCCTGCCGATTGCCGCGGCGCTCGTGTATTTCGCGACCGCGGGACGCCGCGCCGCGCCGCAACCGGCGGCGGTGCCGTCGCAGAGCCGGGAGCGAACGCCGGCTGCAGTGCCCGCCGACGGCGCCTCCTCGGCTCCATCGGCGCCCGCGACGAGCGCGCCCGAACCGGCGCCAGCGGCTGCGACGCCCGCGCCGCCGCCTGCCGCTTCGACCCCGGCTGCGGCCGAAAGCCAACTCGTGGTCAAGCTCGTCGTCAGGCGTCCCTGCTATGTGTCGGCGACCATCGACGGCGACAAGCGGATCGACCGGCTGCTCCAGCCCGGCGAGGAGCAGACGATCGAGGTGCGACGAGAAATGGTCGTCACCGCCGGCGACGCCTCGGCGATCACGCTGACTTTGAACGGCGCCGAGGCGCGGCCGCTCGGCCGCGCCGGCGAAGTGGTCACCGTCCGCCTCAACCCCGCGAACTACCGCGAGTACCTGTTCAAGCGATGAGCACACCGATACCGACGCCGCTGCTCGATCTCTTCAAGCGCGGCGAAGTCGACCGCGACGTCCGCATGCAGGCGGCGGAAGGGGCGCTGGCGCCGCGCGCCCACGAGCAGCTCGCCATCCTGGTGCTGCTGCTCGAGGACCGTGACGCCGAGATTCGCGCGACCGCCGACGCCACGATTGGCAGGATTCCCGAAGAGTCGCTGAAAGCCTTCCTCGCCCGCTCCGACGTGCCGGTCGATCTGCGCGAGTTCTTCGCCGACCGCGGCATCTTCCCCGACGAGATCCCGGCGATCGAGTTCGAGCCCGAGGTCGACGCGCCGCTGATCGATACTGATCCGGTCGCCGCCGCCGGCGATGAGGAGGACGAGGAGGCGCGCCAGTCGGGCGTGCAGGCCCTGGCGACGATGACGTTTCCCCAGCGTCTCAAGGCGGCGATGAAAGGGACCCGCGAGATGCGCGCCGTGCTGATCCGCGATCCGAACAAGCTGATTGCGGCGACGGTGTTGAGCTGCCCGAAGGTGAGCCTGCCGGAAGTCGAATCGTTCGCCAAAATGCAGAACGTGTCGGAGGACGTGCTGCGGATTATCGGCGCCAACCGCGCCTGGCTGAAAAGCTACGGTGTCGTGGTTTCGCTGACCAAGAACCCCAAGACTCCGTTGTCGATGTCGATGAACCTGATGGCCCGCCTCACGTCGAAGGATCTGCAGAAACTGGCGGTCGACCGGAATGTACCCGAGGCGCTGCGTATCTCCGCGCGCAAGAAGATCGTTGCCAGCGCGAGCGGCAAGGGCTAGCGGGGGCGTTTCTTCCTGCCGCTCCACTCTTTGCGCATCTCCGCCATGCCCTCCATGTAGACGGTGGCGCGCTCGCGATCCGCCTCGCTCGGCATCGACTTCAAAAGGTCCAGCGCCCTGGCCAGATCCTCGTGAATCGTCGCCTTCGTCGTCTTGAAGTAGAGACGGCGAATCTCGGCCAGCTTGTCGTCGGTGGTGAGCATGCGCAGCTTCATCGCCGGCTCCGGTGGCGGCGCAGGGCGGCGCGAAACTGCTCGAACGGGCGGGTGTTGAGGACGTCGGCCGGCTGCAACCAGGCGCGGCGCGCCATCAGGATTCCCCACCGCAGCCGGCCGAAGGCGTGGCGCGAATGCGCATCGGTCGAAATCACCAGCCCGACGCCGCGATCGTGGGCCAGCCTGGCGTTGACGTCGTTGAGGTCGAGGCGATCGACCTGGCAGTTGATTTCGAGCGCCACGCCGTGCCGGGCGGCGGCGTCGACCACCGCTTCCATGTCCACAGCATACGGCTGCCGCTTCAGGATCCGCCGGCCGGTGGGGTGGCCGAGGATGTCGACGTGTGGATGCTCGATGGCGCGCAGGATGCGGTCGGTGATCCGCTGCCGCTCCTGGTCGAACGCCGAGTGCACCGAAACCACGACCAGGTCGAGCGCGGCGAGGCAGTCGTCGGCGAGATCGAGCGTGCCGTCGGCGCGGATGTCGCACTCCACGCCGGCGAGCAGGCGGATGCCGAGCCCTTCGGCGTCGACGGCGCGAACCCGCGCCGCGTGCTCCAGCGCGCGGCGCTCGTCGAGGCCGTTGGCCATCGCCAGCGCCTGCGAGTGGTCCGTGATCGCGATGTACTGCAGTCCCGCCGCCCGGGCCGCCTCGGCCATCGTCCGGATGTCGTCCTTGCCGTCGGTCTCGGTCGTGAGCATGTGGAGATCGCCGCGCAGATCGGCGAGATCGACGAGGCGCGGCAGCGAGTGCTCGCGGGCGGCGTCGAGCTCGCCGCGCATCTCGCGCAGCTCCGGCGGGATCCAGTCGAGGCCGAGCGCGCCGTAGATGTCCTCTTCGCGCTCGCCGGCGACGCGCACGTCGTCGGCGGTGCGGAAGAGGCCGTACTCGTTCAGCTTGAAGCCGAGATCGATCGCGCGGTCGCGCAGCGCGATGTTGTGCGCCTTCGAGCCGGTGAAGTACTGCATCGCCGCGCCGCGGCTGTCGGCGGCGACCAGGCGCAGGTCGGCCTGGAAACCGCCGGCGAGCAGCACGCTCGACTTGGTGTCGCCCTGGCCGAGGACGCGCTCCACCGGCGGGTAGTCGACGAAGTCGCCCATCAGCGACGCCGGCGCGCCCGAAGCGAGCAGGTCGAGGTCGCCGCAGGTATCGCAGCCGCGCCGCAGGCTGCCGACCGGCTCGATGGCCGCCTCGGGCGCGCGCTCGCGCAGGTAGGAGACCAGCGCCGCCGCCGCGTCGTGCGCGTCGGGGAGCAGGTGACGTCCGGCAAACCGCTTGCGCTCCTCGAGCGCCTTGAGGATCAGCGCTTCCTTCTTCGCGCCCATGCCGCGCAGCGCGCGGATCCGACCGTCATGCGCCGCCTTCTCGAGGTCGTCGAGGGTGCGGACGGCCAGCTCGCGGTAGAGCGTGGCCACGGTTTTCGGCCCGACTCCCTGCAGGTTGAGCAGATCGAGGATGGTCGGCGGGAACTCCGCGACCAGCTCGCGGTGGAACGCGGCGTCGCCGGTCTCGGAAATCTCGCGGATCTTGCCGGCGAGATCCTTGCCGATGCCGGGGATCTCTCTCAGTCCCGTCTCGTCGAGCGCGGCGAGCTCGTGCGGGTGGTTCGAGACGATGTCGGCGCCGTTGCGGTAGGCGCGGATCTTGAACGGGTTGTCGTCCTTGATCTCGAGGAGATCGGCGATCTCGCCGAGGATGCGGGCGATCGCGGAGTTATCCAAGCCGCAGGCCTTCGGTCTCGATCCGGTAGTCGAGCAGCCGCGCACCGCCGGCCGCAAGGGCCTCGGCGATCGCCGTCCGCGCCTCCGGCGGTCCGAAGCAGAAGAGACACCCGCCGCCGCCGGCGCCGCACACTTTTGCCGCCGTCGCCCCTGCTGCCTGCGCTCGGGCGATCAACGCATCGATGGTCGCCGTGGTGACACCGGGCGCCAGGCGTTTGCGGTTCTCCCACTCGATCGCGATCTGCCGGCCGACCTCGTCCCAGTCGCCGCGCTCGAGCGCGCCGCGCATCGCGCGGGCAGTGTCGCGGATGCGCTCGAAGCAATCGAAGATGTGCCGGTCGCCGTCGGTGTGGCGCTTGGTGATCTCCCAGTTGTTCGTCCCGGAGTTGCGCGGCGCACCGGTATAGGCGAGCGTCACCCGCGTCTCGAGCTCGTGCGGATCGATGTCGATGCCGACGCGATGGATGCCGTCGACGCCGAGCTCGATCGAGGCGATGCCGCCGTAGAGCGCCGGGCGGTAGTCCTGCACGCCGGTCGGCACCTTGATCGTCTGGCATTCGACGTTCATCGCCACCCGCAGCAGATCTTCCGGATCTTCCGACGCCTTGGTCCAGCGCGCGAGCGCGCCGCACACCGCAATCACCAGCGCCGAGGAGCCGGCAATGCCGGCGCCCGCCGGCGATTCGCCGCGCGTGGTCAGCGTCGCGTTCTGCAGCCGATAGTGACGGGCCAGCAGCGCGAGGAGCGGCAGCTCGCTGGTGCCGTCGAGCGACTGCCAGTCGGGGGCCGTGGTGGTGCGATTGGTGTCGATCGAGCGCAGCTCGATGCCGCCGGCCGGCCGCGACGCAACCTCAACGTGCGCGCGCAGGCTGATCGCCGCGTTGAGCGTCGTGGCGCCTTCGTGGAAAAGATAGAGAGGCCAGATGTCAATCGTGCCGCCCGCCAGATCGATGCGGGTCGGCGCGGAAGCGGTCAAGCGCACGGGCAATTATACGAACTTCGTCGTTCGGCGGGCTTCGCTTGTCGTTCTTCGTTCTTCGTTCGTCGGCCGGATCAGGATTCGCGCAGCGCAGTCATTGGCTCGACCCGAAGCGCGCGGCGCGCAGGGACGATCGCGGCTGCCATCGCGACCAGCGCGACGACAACCGGCGCGGCGGCGAAGGCGAGCGGATCCCTTGGCGCGATGCCGAAGACGAGGCTGCTCATCACCTGCGCGAACGCCGCCGCCGCGGCAAGCCCGATGGCAAGGCCGGCGCCGGTCACGATCGCCGCCTGCGCGGCGACGGATCCGAGAATCTGCGCCCGCCGCGCGCCGAGCGCGATGCGCAGGCCGATCTCGCGGCGCCGCGCCGACACGACTTGTGACAGGACGCCGTACAGCCCCATCGCTGCCAGCAGCAGCGTCGTGCAGGCAAATGCCGACAGCATGATCGCGTTCAGCCGCGGCTGTGAAATCGACTCGGCGAGGAATTCTTCCAGCGGGCGCGCGGCGTAGACCGCACGCGCCGGGTCGATCTCCCGCACCGCCTCGCGGATCGCGGCGAGGGTCACGCGATGCGGATCCTCAACGCGCACGAGGTAGCGCGGATCGGGCCAGTACGGCATCAGCCCGCACGAGTACAGAAGCGGGCCCGGCTCCGACGCCAGCCCGCGCTCACGCACGTCGCCGACGACGCCGATGATCTCCGAGCGGAAGGCGCCGCTGCCCATGCGCACGACCCGGCCGATCGGATTCGAGCCGCCGAAGAAGCGTTCCGCGAACGCGCGGTTGACGAGCGCTTCGGTCGATTGCAGCTTCGCCGGATCCTCGCGGCACACGCGTCCCTGCAGGAGCGGGACCTCGAGGACACGAAAGTAGTCGGCGGTGACGGAACGGCGCTCCGAGAAGCGCGCCTCGCCTGCCGCCTGTCCGTCGATGGTCAATTCTTCCGGCGTGAAAGTGGCGCCCGCCGGCAGGACCGTGCCGAACGCCGCCGCGGTGACGCCGGGGATCGCGCGCAGCCGCTCCAGCGTCCTGAGCTGCCGCGCCGCGACCGCCTCCGGACGTTCGACCCACTGCGCCGTGATCCGGAACGCCATGACGTTGGCGGCCGAGAAACCGGGCGAGACATGCCGCAATCGCTCGAAGCTGCGGACGACGAGCCCGGCCGCAATCAGCAGGACGACTGCGAGCGCCACCTGCGCCGCGACCAGCATCCGCGGCACCCTCATCCCGCCGGCGGCCAGGCCCCGGCCGCCTTGCGCGAGCCGATCGGCCACGTCGACACGCGTCGCCTGCATCGCCGGCGCGAGCGAGAACAGCACCGTCGTGAGTCCGGCGAGCGCGGCGCTGAATGCAACCATCCGCGCGTCGATCCCGACTTCGCGCAGGCGCGGCAGCTGCGGCGCGGCGGCGCGGATGATCTCGAGTCCCTCGGCTGCGACGACCAGGCCGAGCGCGGCGCCGCAGGCCGCGAGCACCAGCCCCTCGGCGCACAGATGGCCGACCGCCCGCGCACGGCCGGCACCTAGCGCGAGCTTGACCGCCATTTCGTGCTCGCGCCGCATCCCGTCGGCCAGCAGCAGGCACGCGACGTTGCCGCAGGCGGCGACCAGCACGAGCGCGACCGCGCCGAACAGCAGCCACAGCGTCCGCCTGACGCCGCCAACCTGGCGCTCCTTCAGCGGCAGCACCCGCGCGCCCCACCCGGCGTCGGTCCTGGGATACATCGTGGCCAGGTTGGCTTGAACGCGCATCAAGTCGGCTTCGGCGCTTTGCTGCGACACGCCCGGCCGCAGCCGCCCGAACGTGGTGAGGATGCGCGCTTCGCGCCACTGCGTCAGCGGCGGCATCGGCGCCCAGAGCTCGGTCGTCGAGTCCGGCGCCTGAAACGACGGCGGCATGATGCCGACGATCGTGAAGCTGCGGCTGCCCAGTTCGAGGGTTCGGCCAAGCGCCTGCGGGTCGCGGCCGAAGCGGCGCATCCAGAAGGCGTCGGAGATTACCGCCACCGGCGCGACCAGCCGTTCTTCTTCGGCCGTGAACACGCGGCCAAGCGCCGGCGGCGTTGCGAACAGCTGCAGGAACCCCGCCGACACGCGCATCGCCTCCACGCGCTCCGGCAGCGGGCCGCTGGTGTCCGTGAAATTCTCGAAGTAGCACCCGGCGATGGCGGTGAACGACTGCGATGCCTTCGCCCATTCGATCAACCGCACCGGCGCCATCAGCCCTGCGGTCTCGCCGCGGCGCAGGTTGGTTTCGTAGACCGCGACCAGCCGTTCGGCGTCGGGGTACGGCAGCGGCCGGAGCAGCAGCGCGTCGACGATGGCGAAGATGGTGGAGTTGGCGCCGATGCAGATGGCGAGCGTGGCCACGACCGCGGCCGCGGTGGCATATCGCCGCCGGAAGCCGCGGAAGATGATGCGGAGTTGAGGCAGCACAGCGATTAGACGGACCCATGGGGCGCGGCGTTGGCTCGCCGGCGTCGGCGGCGCCAAAGCGGCGCCTACGTTACGCAGGTGCGCGATAGAATCGACAGACGATGCCGAGCGCACTACGCCATCAGATCGGTCAGCTGCTGATTGCCGGGTTCAACGGCCATCAGGTTCCGCCTGAGCTTCGCTCGCTGGCGAAGTCGTTCGGGCTGGGCGGCGTGATCCTCTTCGCGCGCAACGTCGCCGAGCCGGAGCAGATCGCCGAGCTCGCCTTCGACGCCGCGCGCCTCGTCCCCGACTTGCCGGTTTGGGTATCGGTCGATCAGGAAGGCGGCCGCGTCGCCCGGCTGAAGTCGCCGTTCACCGAATGGCCGCCGATGGCCACCCTCGGACGCAGCGGCGACGTCAGGCTGGCCGAACGCTTCGCCCGCGCGCTCGCGGCCGAGTTGAAGAGCGTGGGCATCACGCTCGACTACGCGCCGGTGCTCGACATCCACACCAACCCGAAGAACCCGGTAATCGGCGACCGCGCGCTCGCCGAGAAGGCAGAGGATGTCGCGCGGCTTGGCGCGGCGGTGGTCAGGGCGCTGCAGGCCGAGGGGATCGCCGCGTGCGGCAAGCATTTTCCCGGTCACGGCGACACCAGCACCGATTCACACATCGAGCTGCCGCTCGTGGAGCATCCGCCGGATCGGCTGCGCGCCGTCGAGTTCCTGCCGTTCAAGGCCGCGGTCGACGCCGGCGTGGCGACGATCATGACGGCGCACGTGCTGGTGCCGTCGCTCGACGACAAGCGGCCGGCGACGCTGTCGCGGCACATCGTCCACGATCTGCTGCGGACGGAGTTGAAGTTCGAGGGCGTCATCCTGAGCGACGACCTCGAGATGAAGGCGGTAGCGGCCGAGTACGCCGTTCCCGATTCGGCGGTGATGGCGATTCAGGCCGGGTGCGACGGCGTGCTGATCTGCAGCGGCGATCACGATACGCAGGCGGCGGCGCTCGAGGCGCTGGTGCATGCGGTCGAGGAGCAGCGCCTGCCGCTGACGCGCGTCGAAGACGCGCTGAAGCGCCAGCGGCGCGCGAAAGAGCGGTTCCTCGCCTCGCCGGTCGCCGCACGTCCGGCCGGCGGCCGCGCACTGCGCGACGCGCTCGGGCGCGACGAGCACCGGGCCGTCGCCGAGGAGATGGCTCGCTTCCTGTGATGCGCAAGCCCCGGGCGCTCGCGCCAGGCGATCGCTTGGCCGTCGTCGCGCCCGCCAGCCCGTTCACCCGCGAGGAGTTCGATCGCGGCGTCGAGGAGATCCGCCGGCTCGGGTTCGAGCCGGTCTACGACGATTCCGTCTTCGCCCGCCAGCGCTACGTTGCCGGATCGCCGGCACTGCGGGCGGCCGCGATCCAGGCCGCCTGGCACGATCCCTCGATTGCCGGCTTGATTGGCGTGCGCGGCGGCTACGGCAGCGCCCAGGTGCTGCCGCTGCTCGATCGGGCCGAGGCGGTTCGCGCCTGCAAGCCGTTTGTCGGCTACAGCGACCTGACCGCGATGCTCACCTTCCTGACGCTCGGGTGCCAGCTGGTGGCGTTTCATGGGCCGATGCTCGCCGGCCGTCTCGGCCGCGGCGCTGAAGGCTACGATGAGCGATCGTTCATGAGCGCGCTGTGCCGGCGCGAGCCGATGGGGGAGCTCGCGCCTCCTGGTCTGGCGGCGATTCGACCGGGCGACGCCACCGGCATGCTGCTCGGCGGGACGCTGACGCAGCTGCTCGCGTCGCTGGGTACGCCGTTCGCCTTCGCGCCGCCGGACGGCTACGTCTTGTTCCTGGACGAGGTGGGCGAGCGGCCCTACCGGCTCGATCGCATGGTCCTGCAGCTTCGGCAGACCGGCCTGCTCGATCGGGCGGCCGCCGTCGTCGTCGGCGAGCTGCCGCGCTGCGACGAGCCGACGGGCGATCCGACGGCGCGAGCGGTGATGGCCGAGCTGTTCGCTGATTTTCGCGGTCCGGTGCTGATTGGCTTTCCGTCCGGGCACACGGTGTCGCCGGCGATGACGCTGCCGTTCGGAGTCCAGGCGCGGGTCGTCGCCGACGGCCGCCCGCGGCTGGTGATCGAGGAGGCGGCGGTCGGGTAGGAAACGGGTCGTTCGACGAACGGCGAGCACAGACCTCGAGGCGAAGCGTTGAAGATTCATCTGATCGGTATCTGCGGCACGGCGATGGCGACGCTGGCGGCGTTGCTGAAACGGAAGGGATTCGACGTCCAGGGTTCGGATCAGGACGTCTATCCGCCGATGAGCGACTTCCTGGCGGCCGAGGGGATTCCGACGCTGGTCGGCTACGACGCCGCTCATATCACCGGCGATCTCCAGCTGGTCGTCGTCGGCAACGCGATCTCGCGCGGCAACCCCGAGCTCGAGGAAATCCTCGACCGCAAGATCCGGTACTGCTCGCTGCCCGAGGCCATCCGCGAGCACTTCCTCTGGGGCGCGCGCTCGATCGTGATCGCCGGCACGCACGGCAAGACGACGACGACGTCGCTGACCGGCTGGGTGCTGACGCACGGCGGCGCCGATCCCAGCGTGCTCATCGGCGGCATCGCCCGCAACTTCGGCGACAACGGATCGAGCTACCGCGTCGGCCGCGGCCGCGACTTCGTCATCGAAGGGGACGAATACGACAGCGCGTTCTTCGACAAGACGGCGAAGTTCCTGAAGTATCTGCCGGACATCGCCGTGATCAACAACGTCGAATTCGATCACGCGGACATCTACGCCGACTTCGACGCGGTGATGCTGGCGTTCCGCCGGCTGGTCAACCTCGTGCCGCGCCGCGGCCTGCTGCTCATCGGCGCCGACAGCCCGGCGGCCCGATCGCTCGCCGGCGCCGCGGTGTCTCGTGTCGAGACCTTCGGCACCGGCGACGCCGACTGGCAGGCGCACGATCTGCAATCCTCCGGTGGCTCGACCCGTTTCAAGGTGCGGCGCCGCGGCTCGCCGTTCGGCAGCTTCGAGCTGCCGCTCCTCGGCGCGCACAACGTCCGCAACACGCTGGCGGCGATTGCCGTCGCCACCGAGGTCGGCATTCGTCCGGAACGCATCGAAGAGGGGCTGCGCGCGTTCGCCGGCGTCAAGCGCCGCCTCGAGGTGGTCGGTGTCGCCGGCGGCGTCACCGTCTACGACGATTTCGCCCACCATCCGACGGCGGTCGCCGAGACGCTCGCCGGGCTGCGGGCGTCGAATCCGGAGGCGCGGATCTGGGCCGTGTTCGAGCCGCGCTCCGCCTCGTCGTGCCGGCGCGTGTTCCAGGAAGATTTCGCCCGCGCCTTCGAAGGGGCGAACGAGGTCCTGATCGCGCCGATTTTCCGGTCGAAGCTGCCGGAGGCCGAGCGGCTGTCGGTCGGCCAGCTGGTGCGCGACCTCAACGGCCGTGGTCTTCATGCCCGGGAGGCCGAGTCGATCGACGACATCGTCGCCGGCATCGCCAAAGAGCATCGGCCCGGCGACCTCGTCGTGCTGATGTCCAACGGCGGCTTCGGCGGGATTCACCAGAAACTGCTCCGGGCGCTCGCGTGAGCTACCGCATCGTCACCGCCGGCGATTCGGCGGTTGTCGTCGAGTTCGAGGAGCGGATCGATCCGGCGGTGAACGCGCGCACGATCGCGTTTGCCGAGGCGGTCCAGGCCGCCAACCTGCCGGGTGTTCGCGACGTCGTGCCGACCTACCGCTCGACCGCCATCTATTTCGATCCGCTGCGCACCGACAGCGTCGCGCTGATGGCGTGCATCGAGCGCGAGGCGGTGAAGCCGCCGGCGGCGCAGCCGGCGCCGGCCGCCCCGGTGCGCATCCCGGTGTGTTATGGCGGCGAGCTGGGACCCGACCTCGAAGCCGTCGCCTCGTTCGCGCGAGCAGACGAAGACGAGGTCGTGCGGCTGCACACGGCGGCGACCTACCGTGTGTTCATGCTCGGCTTCGTTCCGGGCTTCGCGTATCTCGGGCTCGTCGACGAACGGATTGCGATGGCGCGCCGCTCGACGCCGCGCGTCCGCGTGCCGTCCGGGTCGGTCGGCATCGCCGGCGTGCAGACGGGGATTTACCCTACCGAGACGCCGGGCGGCTGGCAGTTGATCGGCCGCACGCCGCTCAAGCCATTCGATCCGGCGCGCGCCGAGCCGTTCCTGATGAAGGCGGGCGACGCCGTGCAGTTCTACCCGATCAATCGCGGCGAGTACGACTCGTGGCAGTAGCGGTGCTGCGCGTCATCAAGCCCGGCATGCTGACGACGATCCAGGATGCCGGTCGCTGGGGATTCCAGGCGCGCGGCGTGCCGGTGGCCGGGCCGATGGATCCGGTGTCGCACCGCCTCGCCAATGCGTTGGTCGGCAACGTCCGCGAGGCGGCGGCGCTCGAGATCACGCTGCTCGGCCCCGAGCTCGAGTTCGAGGATGAGCGGCTCGTCGCCGTGACCGGCGCGGAGTTCGAGATCACGCTCGACGGCAAGGCGGTCCGCGGCAACGCGCCGTTCGTGGTGACCGCCGAGTCGCGCCTGCGGTTCGGCGAGCGTCGGCGCGGGGCGCGGGCGTATCTCGCAATCTCGAGCGGCATCGCGGTGCCGCCGATGCTCGGCAGCCGCTCGACGCACCTGGTGAGCGCGATGGGAGGCGCGGCGGGGCGCGCGCTGGCCGCCGGCGATCGGCTGCCGCTCGGCGACCCGCGCAAGGTCGAAGGCGCCGTGCTGGCGCCGCAGCCGGCGGCGGTACCGCTGCCCGAACGCCACGCCCGGCTGCGCGTCCTGCCAGGACCGCAGCGCGATTATTTCAGCGGCGATGCGCTCGAAGTGCTGCAGTCGGCGCCGTATGCGATCGGCCAGAATTCCGATCGCATGGGCTACCGGCTCGAAGGGCCGCGCCTGACGCACGCGCGCGGCGCCGATATCATTTCAGACGCGACGCCGCTCGGCGTCCTGCAGGTGCCGGCATCGGGGCAGCCCATTCTCCTGATGGCCGATCGCCAAACAACGGGCGGCTATCCCAAGATCGCGACGGTCATCTCGGCAGATGTCGCAGTGGCCGGACAGCTCGGACCGGCCGACACGATTTCGTTCGCCGTCTGCACGCCGGCGGAAGCGATGGCGGCGTTGATCGCGCAGGAGCGCGCGCTGATGGCGGTCGAGGCGTGGCGCGCGTGACCACGCTGGCCGCGGCCGCACAGGCCGCATTCGGCCCGGACCGCCTGCGCGCGAACGTCCCGCTGGCGCCGCTGACCACGTTCCGCGTCGGCGGGCCGGCTGAGTGGCTGATCGAAACGCGATCGAGCGACGAGATCGTGCGGGCGCTGCAGCTCGCAGGCGCTGCCGGGCTGCCGGTCACGCTCCTCGGCGGCGGCTCGAACGTGCTGGTGTCCGACCGCGGCATCCGCGGGCTGGTCATCCGGCCGCGCGGCGGCGAGGTGCGCGCGGAGGACGATGGTCATGTCCGCGCCGACGCGGCGGTCACGATCAACGGCCTCGTTCGGTGGACCATCAATCACGGCCGCGCCGGGCTCGAAGCGTGGGCCGGCACGCCGGGTACGGTCGGGGGCGCGATTTTCGGCAACGCGCATTTCGGCGGCCGGCTGATCGGCGATCTCGTCTCGAGCGTCCGCCTGGCGGCGCGCGACGGCACGGTTGCCGATGTCGACCGCGGGGCGATGGCCTTCGGATACGATCGCAGCCGCTTGCAGGAGAGCGGCGAGATCCTGTTGTCGGCGGTGTTCGTCGTGTCGGCCGGCGACCCGGCGGCGCTGCGCGCGACGGCGCGCGCCTCGCTGGCGTTCCGCAAGCGGACCCAGCCGCTCGACACGCCGAGCGCCGGCTGTATTTTCCAGAACCCGGAGCAGGGCCGCGACCGGGTACCCGACGGCATCCCGTGGTCAGCCGGCGCGCTGGTCGACCGCGCAGGCCTCAAAGGCGCCACCGCCGGCGGCGCCCGCGTCTCGCCGACGCACGGCAACTTCATCGTCAACGACGGGAATGCCACCGCCGCCGACATCAAGCGGCTCGTCGAGCGATGCCGGCAAGAAGTCCTCAGCCGATTCGGGGTAGAGCTGCGGGAAGAGATTATGTATCTCGGCGACTTCGATTGAACCTAGAACCAGAACCCAGAACCATGAACCCCGAACCATGAACCCCGAACC
>Ga0111539_10001540_pt1 | contig 30701 bp, 25 predicted proteins | sample RhiMethybrSRZTD1_FD_79667 | JGI IMG/M metagenome (GOLD analysis project Ga0111539, IMG submission 79667) | Populus rhizosphere microbial communities from Tennessee, USA - Rhizosphere MetaG P. TD hybrid SRZTD1 (version 2) (version 2) | ecosystem: Host-associated > Plants > Roots > Rhizosphere >...
AGGCGATCACCGCCGCCTTCGAGGCCGCGAGCGGCGTCGACATGTTCGGGCTGATCCCGCCGTGGACGCCGCGGGGCGGCACCGGCCAGGGCATCCTCGGCGCGGTGTCGAACCCGTACTACTACCAGGTCACCTTCGACACCGACGCCGGCGACTTCGTCGTCGGCGACGAGCTGCTCGACGTCGTCGAGGAGCTCGCGGGCAACAACGAGTACGCCCAGCCCGGCTGACGGGCTGGTCGGGGCGTGGCCGCCTGCGGGTGCGGCGCCGCGCCGTCGACGAATCCCCGACGCGGCGGCGGGCGACCGGACGGAGGGACGGATGCGGCGAGTGATCCAGTGGGCCACGGGCAACGTGGGGCGCCCTGCCGCGGCCGCCGTCCACCGGCACCCCGACCTCGAGCCGGTCGGCGCGCTCGGGTCCAGCCACGACACCACCGGCCGCGGCGTGCTGGCATGAGCGCGGCGATCGAGCATCCCCTCCGCTTCGCGGCCGAGGCCCCCGACCGCCGGGCCGTGATCGCGGGCGCCGCGGGAGGGGTGCTCACGTACGCCGAGCTCGAGGACCGCGCGTGCCGGGTGGCCAACCTCCTGCGGTCGTTCGGGCTCGGGGCCGGCGGGCACGTGGCGGTGCTGCTCGAGAACCGGCCCGAGTTCTTCGAGGTCGTCTGGGGCGCCCTGCGCGTCGGCCTGTACCTCACGCCGATCAACTGGCACCTGTCGGCCGCCGAGGCCGCCTACATCGTGGACGACTGCGGCGCCACGGTGCTCGTGGCGTCCGCCGCCCTCGGCGACGTCGTGGGCAACCTCGCACACGAGGGCCGCGCCCTCGCCGGGCGCGTCGCCGTCGGCGGCCCGCTGCCGGGGTTCGCCGACTACGACGAGCTGCTCGCCGGCCAGCCGGCCACCCGCCCCCCGCACGAGTGCGAGGGCAACTGGATGTTCTACTCGTCGGGCACCACGGGCCGGCCCAAGGGCGTGAAGCCGCCGCAGGTCGGTGGCGAGCTCGGGGCGGCGTCGTCGTTCAGCCTGCTGGTGCAGGGCCTGTTCGGCGGCGGCGAGGACAGCGTGTACCTCAGCCCGGCGCCGCTGTACCACGCCGCGCCCGCGGGCTGGACCACGGCGTTCCACCGCCTCGGGGCCACCACCGTCGTCATGGAGCGCTTCGACCCGGTCGAGGCGCTCGAGCTGATCGAGCGGCACCGCGTGACCCACGTGCAGTTCGTGCCGACCCACATCGTGCGCCTCCTGAAGCTGCCGGCCGAGGTGCGGGGGCGCTACGACCTGTCCAGCCTGCGCATCGTGGTGCACGCGGCGGCGCCCTGTCCGCCCGAGGTCAAGCGGGCGGCGCTCGAGTGGCTGGGTCCGATCGTGCACGAGTACTACTCGGGCAGCGAGGGCGTCGGGTTCTGCGCCATCGGCCCCGACGAGTGGCTCGCCCACCCGGGCTCGGTGGGCCGGTCGCTGCTCGGCGCGGTGCACATCGTCGGCCCCGACGGCGCCGAGCTGCCGGCCGGCGACGAGGGCGAGGTCTGGTTCGAGACCCCCAACCGGTTCGAGTACCACGGCGACCCCGCCAAGACCGCGGCCGCGTTCGACGCCCGGGGGTGGAGCACCCTCGGCGACATCGGCCGGGTCGACGCCGACGGCTACCTGTACCTGACCGACCGCGCGTCGAACACCGTCATCTCGGGCGGGGTCAACGTCTACCCCCGCGAGGTCGAGGACGTGCTCGTGCTGCACCCGGCCGTCGCCGACGTCGCCGTCATCGGCGTGCCCGACGCGGACCTGGGCGAGGCGGTCCGGGCCGTCGTGCAGCCCGCGGGGGCCGGACCCCACGACGCCCTCGGCGACGAGCTCGTTGCGTTCTGCCGCCGGCGCATCGCCCACTTCAAGTGCCCGACCTCGGTGGTGTTCGTCGACGCCCTCCCCCGGCTGCCCAGCGGCAAGCTGGCCAAGCGGCTGCTGCCGCCGGCGGTGCGGGGCGTCGACGTCGCCTCCCCGTAGGGCGGCCCCCTACGCCCCCGCGACGGAGGGCCCGCGCAGCGCCGCGCACACGCCGCCGTCGACCAGCACGTCGACGCCGGTGACGAAGCGGGCCTCGTCGGAGAGCAGGAAGGCGACGACCGCCGCCAGCTCCTCGGGCCGACCGACACGTCCCAGCGGCGTGCGCTGCACCAGCACGTCCATGAACGGGTGGCTCTCGGCCTCCTGGCGGCCCTGCGGGGTGTCGATGATGCCCGGCGAGACCGAGCAGGCGCGGGCGCCGACCGGCCCGAGGCGCACCGCCTCCTGCTGCACGAAGCGCTGGACGCCTCGCTTGGCCCACGCGTAGGCGATGCCGGGGTCCTCGATGTCGGGCCCGACCGCCTCGCGGATGCGCTCGAGCAGGTCGTCGGCGAGCGGCTCGTCGAGGGCGGTGTCGGCGGCGTCGTGCGGGCCGGTGATGCCGAGCACCGGGGCCATCGAGGCGAAGCACACCAGCGCGGTGCCGGCCGTGGCCAGGGGGCGCAACGCCTCGGCGAGCAGCGCGGTCCCCACGAGGTCGACGAGGAACATGCCGCGCCAGTCGTCCATCGTGGGCGAGACCCCGGCCGCGTGGGCCACGGCCCGCAGCGTCCCGAGCTCGGCGACGCGGGTCGCCAGCCCGGCGAGGCCGCCGGCGTCGGTGACGTCGACGACGAACGGCTCGACCGTGGGGCCGCGCCCCGACCGCGCCTCCGCGGCCGCCGTCACGGACGCCTCGTCGCAGTCGACGAGCAGCAGGGCGTCGACCGTGTCGACGAGCCGGTCCGCGCAGGCCAGGCCCATGCCCCGCCCGGCACCGGTCACCACGCCGACCGTCGGGACGGCGCTCACGGACGGGCCCGCCCGCCGGCCCTCACGGCGCCACCTCGAGCTCGCCGAGGTAGGCGCGCTCGAGCGTCTTGGGATCGCGGCGCAGCTCGTCGGCGGTGCCGTGCAGGACGATGGTGCCGCGGTTGAGCACGGCCGCGGCGTCGGCGACCTCGAGCGCGAGCTTCACGTGCTGCTCGACGAGCACCACGGCCGCGCCGTGGTCGCTGGCGATCCGCCGCACGGTCTCGAAGAGCGTCTCGACGACGAGGGGCGCCAGACCCATGCTCATCTCGTCGACGAGCAGGACCTTGGGCTGCTGGATGAGCGCCCGCGCCATGGCCAGCATCTGCTGCTCGCCTCCGGAGAGGGCGCCGGCCGCCAGCCGCCACCGCTTCTCGAGCGCCGGGAAGGTCTCGAGGAGGTCGCGCGGCGCGGGCCCGTTGCGGGACCGGGCCACGTCGAGGTTCTCCTCGACGGTCAGCGTGGTGAACAGCGACCGGTTGTCGGGGACGAGGACGACGCCCGACCGGCTGGCCGCCACGGCGTTGCCGTTGCGGAGCGGCTCCCCGTCGACGCTCGCCCGCCCGGAGCGGGCGGGCAGCAGCCCGGCCAACGTGAGCAGCAGCGTCGACTTGCCGGCACCGTTCGGGCCCAGCAGGGCGAGCACCGTCCCGCCGTCCACGTCGAGGTCGAGGTCGCGGAACACGACGGCGGTGCCGCGGCCGCCGGCGAGCCCCCGGCACTCGAGCCGCATGCCCGTCCGCTCGGCCGCGTCCTCACCCGTCGCGCTCACACCGGTGCCGCTCATGCCGTCACCGCCTCGGTGTCGTGCATCGTGCCCAGGTAGGCCTCGGCCACGGCCCGGTCGGCCCGGATGGCCTCGGGCGGGCCCTCGGCGATGACCGCCCCGAAGTCGAGCACGTAGACGTGGTCACACACGCTCAGGACCAGGTTGACGTCGTGGTCGACGAGCAGCAGCGCGGTGCCGGCGCCGCGGATGGCGCCGATGCGCTCGCCCAGCCAGGCGCTCTCGTCGCTGTCGAGGCCGGCGGCGGGCTCGTCGAGCAGGAGCACCGCCGGGTCGGCGACGCACGCCCGGGCGATCGACACGAGCTGGCGCTCGCCCTGGCTGAGCTCGCCGGCCGGGCGGTCGCGCAGGGCGACGAGGCCGACGCTGTCGAGCGCCCGTGCCACCGCCTCGCTCCGCTCGGCACGGCGGCGGCCCGACGCCGCCACGCTGACGTTCTCCTCGACGGAGAGGTCGTCGTAGAGCTCGAGCGACTGGAACGTGCGGGCGAGCCCGGCGCGCACGCGGGCGTGGGGGGCGAGCGCGTCGACCCGCCGCCCGCCCAGGTCGACCGACCCGGTGGCGCGGGCGAAGCCCGTGGCGGCGTCGATGACGCTGGTCTTGCCGGCCCCGTTGGGCCCGATCAGGCCCACGATCGAGCCGCCGTCGACCCGGAGCGAGACGTCGTTGACGGCCACGACGCCGCCGTAGCGCACCGTGAGGTGGTCGATCCGCAGGGCCGCGGCCCCGTCGGTCGCGATGGCGGGACGGGGGTCGACGGGCGCGAGGTCGGTGCGCGCCACGGCGGCGACGGGCGGGTGGGCGGCGTCTGCCGGGCCGGCTCGCCGGCGCTCCCGGCGGCGGGCCCAGCGGTCGGCCAGCTCGTGCCCCACGGCGGCGACCCCCTCGGGGTTGGTGATGAGCGTCACGATCAGCAGCACGCCGCTGATCACCTGGAACCAGGCGCCGAGGTCGACCCAGCGGTCGAGGGCGATGAAGGTGATGCCCGTCGACGCCAGGATGCCGGCGTTGATGCCGCCCCACACCGACGTGATGCCGGCCAGGTAGGCGGTCGACAGCAGGGCCAGCCCCCCGATGGCGGTGAACGAGTCGAAGCTGACGACGCCCCGGCGGTACGCCAGCAGGCTGCCGCCGAGCCCGGCGATGAACGACGCCAGGGCGAAGCTGAGGACCTTGACGCGCACGACGTTGACGCCGGCCGCCGCGGCCGAGCGCTCGTTGGCCCGCACGGCGAGCATGGCCGAGCCGAGGGTGCTGCGCCGGAGGACGGCGACCCCCAGCGCCACGAGCACGAGGGTGGCCAGGCACACGAGGCCGAACGCGACCCGCGGGAAGTCCTGGCCGGCGCCGATGCCGAGGTCGATGCCGAACATCGACGGCGGGGTGACGTGGGCACCGGAGCTCGGGACGATGTCGCCGTTGCGGAACCACACGGCCTCGATGGCGTAGGCGAGCGCGAGGGTCACGATGCCGAGCGTGAGCCCGCGGGTCCGCAGGGCGGGCAGGCCGACGACCACGCCGATGACCGTGGCGACCAGCGCGGCCAGCAGGGGCGCGAAGGGGAACGGCACGCCCCAGTCGTCGGTGAGCGTGCTGAGGCTGAACGCGGCCGTGCCCGCGAGGGCGAGCTGCGCCAGCGACACCTGCCCGGCGTAGCCCGTGACGACGACGAGCGAGAGCCCGATGATCGCGGCGATGAACGTGCCGATGATGGCGGCGCGCCAGGTTCCGTCGGTGAGCACCAGCGCCAGCCCGCCGACGACCGCGCCCGCGACCGTGGGGACGAGGAGGGACCGCGGCCGGGGGGCGCGTCCGAGTCGCTGCCGGGTGAGGCCGCCCCGCGCCGGGATGCCCCCACCGACGACGACCAGGGCGACGAGGATGACGATCAGCGGCACCAGCTCGGCGGCACCCGTCTGGGGCATCCACGAGTAGTCGCCCGCCAGCGACAGCGCCCACGACTGCAGCATGCCGATGGCGAGGCCGGCGGCGACGATCGGGACGATGTGCTGGAACCTGCCGACGACCGCGGCGGCCAGCGCCGGCACCACGAACAGGGTGTAGGTCACCGGGGTGAGCGGGTTCACGGGGGCGATGAGGATGCCGGCGATGCCGGCGACCATCGCGCTGATCATCCAGTTGACGAGGGCGATGCGGTCGGGTGACACACCGCTGACGTAGGCCCCGACCTGGGATTCCGCGGTGGCCCGCGTCAGCAGGCCGAAGCGGGTGTAGCGGTACGCGGCCGCGAGGAGCACGGCGAGCACGACGATCGTGAGCGCCAGGTAGAAGCGGTCGGACAGGATGAGCACCGACCCGAGCTCCCAGCGCTCGACCGGGAAGATCGGGCGGACGCTCACGGTGTTGGTGCCCTGCCGGATCGCCAGCGTGCCCTGCAGCACCACGAGGACGCCGAGCGACGCGACGGCGCGGGCCAGCTGGGGGGCGTCGCGCAGCGGGCGGAACACGAGCACGTACAGCAGGACGCCCAGCAGCGCCGCCACGACCATCGAGATCGCCACCGCGGGCCAGAACCCGAGCTCCTGGCCGAGGTCGACCGTCTTGGGGAGCCCGGGGACGGGCACCAGGAGCTCGCCCCGGCGCAGGCCTGCGTACGTGTAGGCCACGTACAGCGCCATGGCGCCGGTGGCGAAGTTCACCACCCCGGAGGCGCGGTAGGTGATGACGAGGGCGAGCGCGAGCGCAGCGAACACACCCCCGCTGCCGAGGCCGAGCAATAGCGATGCGACGTGGTCCACGGCAGACGACTCCGAAACGTCCGGCAACAGGTGGTGGTGGGTGGGAGCCCCGACCCCCGATGGTCGCGGTGCGCCGGCGCCGACGCACCGCGACCCGGTGGGGGTCGCGACGTCCCGCTACTGCCCTACGACCGCATCCGACGAGTCGAGGGCCTCGAAGCTGGCGAGGTTGCCCTGGGCGTCGAGGGTCGCCCGCAGCGACTGGTTGGTGCACACCGCCGGCTGGGGCGGGAACACGGTGCCACCGCACTGGAAGGTCACACCGCCGGCGCCCGGGTAGTCGGACTCGTCCATCGCCTTCATGGCCTCGGCGACGGACTGGGTGGTGATGTCGCCTTCGATCCCGGCGAGAGCCGTGGCGACCGACGCCATCACGGTGTAGCCGCCCATGGCGACGTTGTTGTCGACGTCCTGCACGTCGTCGCCGTAGGTGCCCATCACCGCCTGGTAGAGCTGGTACGCCGGATCGTCGGTCGCCCCGACGGCCATCGTGGCGGTGACGGAGATGCCCTCGAGCTGGTCTCCGGGGATCGCCTCGCGCGTGGCGTCGGTGATGCACTGCGACACCGCGGTGATCGCGCCGTCGTAGCCGACGGCGTAGAGCCCCTGGATGGCGGCGATGCAGAAAGCGTCGTTGCCGACGATGTACACGACCCCGGCATCGCTGGAGGCGACCTCCTGCATCTGCGACGTCATGTCGGCGGTGCCCGGCGGGATCTTGATGAGGTCGTAGTCGAGCCCTGCGTTCTCGAGGAGCGCCGGTGCGGCCCCGGAGTCGAACGAGGCGTTCGCCTGGGGCACGTCGATGTTGACGAAGGCGATCCGGTCGGTGCCCTCGCTCTCGGCGGCCGCGATCGGCACGCCGAACAGCGTGGCCATCGGGTTCAGCATCGTGAAGCTCGAGGCGGTGTCGGCCAGCAGGCCCTCGGCGCTGGTCTGCAGGAACAGCGTCGGCACGCCGGCGGCGTGCAGGGGCTCCCACACCGAGTCCGCCACGGCGGACTGGCTGAGGGCGACGGCGACGACCTGGTCCTCGACCAGCTGGTTGGCGCAGTCGATGCCACCGGCGGGCTCGCCGCCGGTCTCGCAGGTCACGACCTCGATGGGCCGACCGCCGATGCCGGCGTGGTGCTGGTTCCAGTACTCGGCCGCCGCCTGCGCGGCGCGCAGCTCGTCGGTGTTGTCGAACGCCTGCGTGGCGCCGTCGGACACCATGCCGATCTTGACCGGCTCGCCCGACGCGACGTCCTCGGGACCGAGCAGGTCGGCCGCCTCGTCACCGGACGTCGCCTCGTTGTCGTCCGACGACGACGAGTCGTCGCTGTCGTCGCCACCGCAGGCGAACAGCGCCAGCAGCAACAGGCTGAGGGCCGCGACGGCGAACCCTCGCTGGGGCCACCCGCCGCGGCGCCCTGCATCTTCCCCCGGCTTCTCCATGTGCGCCCTCCTGGATCGTGGACGTTCTGTCCTTGACATCTGCTTCCCCTCGCGTGCGGTCTCGTGGGCCCGCGTCACGCGGGCCGCGTGCCCGGCGTCGACGCTCACGGCGCCGGCACCTCCAGCACGACCGCGGACGACATGCCGCCGCCCGCGCACATCGCCGCGACCCCGGTGCCGCCGCCGCGGCGGCGCAGCTCGTGGATGAGCGTGATGACCATGCGCGCCCCGGTCATGGCGACGGGGTGGCCCAGGCTGCAGCCGCTGCCGAGGACGTTGACCACGCCCTCGTCGATGCCGAGGATGCGGGTGGTCGCCACGCACATCGAGGCGAACGCCTCGTTGATCTCCCACAGGGCGACGTCGTCGATGGCGACGCCCGCCCGGTCGAGCGCCTTGGGGATGGCGATGGTGGGCGCCAGGCCCGTCCGCTCGGGCGGCACGCCGACCGACGCCCACGACCGCACGACGGCCAGCGGCTCGAGCCCGTTCGCCTCGGCGAGGGCGCGATCGGCCACCACCATGGCGGCGGCGCCGTCGTTGGCGCCACAGGCGTTGCCGGCGGTGATGCTGAACCCCTCGATCTCCGGGTGCAGCGGCTTGAGCGACGCGAGCCGCTCCATGCTCGTGTCGCGCCGCGGGTGCTCGTCGACCGCGAAGGTCGACCGGGTACCGTCGCGGCGCACGACCTCGAGGGGGACGATCTCGTCGACGAAGCTGCCGGCGTCGATGCCCGCGACGGCGCGCTGGTGCGAGCGCAGCGCCCACGCGTCCATCTGCTCGCGGGAGACGCCCGCCTCGACCGCGGCGTTCCAGCCGACGGTGATCGACATGTCCATGTTGGGGGCCGACGGCCGGTCGCGATGCGTGGGCGAGAACCAGTCCTCCCAGTCGTCGGTGCCCGGCACCCGCCGGGTCGACCGGGGGGACGTGGACGAGGACTGGGTGCCGCCGGCGACGACCACGCGGTCCATGCCGGCGCGGACGGTGGCGGCGGCGGTGGTCAGCGCGGCGAGGCCCGCGGCGCAGTGGCGGTTGTGCGCGACCCCCGCGACGTGCTCCAGCCCGGACTCGATGGCGGCGTAGCGGGCGACGTCGCCGCCGCCGTAGAGCGACTCGCCCAGCACCACGTCGTCGACGAGGGCCGGGTCGACGCCCGATCGGCGCACGGCCTCGGTGACCACGTGGGTGGCGAGCTCGAAGGCGTCGACGTCGACGAGGGAGCCCTTGAACGCCGTCCCGATCGCGGTGCGCGCCGTGGACACGACGACCGCATCAGCCATCGACATCTCCCCTCTCCGTCTCCGGGGCCCCGGTCCGACGCATGGCCCGACCCGCTGTGCCCGCTGTCACGTGAACCATATACTCGCATGACGAGAACGCCGTTGCAACATCAGGCAACGGCACTCCGAGCATTGTACCGACCGGTCGGCCGCCTCGCCGCCAGCTCGGTCGTGAGCAGGGCGTCCGGCCCCGCGAGACCCCCTCGCGGGTGACGCCGCCCGCGGCGGCCGGAGCGTCCGGACGACCGGTCAGAGCGCGGATCCGGAGCGCCCCTCGGCCAGGGGCCGGATCATCGCGTCCTGCACGAACGACGCCACCAGCGCGCCGTCCCGCCGGAAGACGTCGGCCCTGCCGTAGCACCGGCCCCGCCCGGCGTAGGGGCTGTGGTGCGACAGCAGCAGCCACCCCGCGGCGGAGGCCGGCTCGTGGAACGTGAGCGTGTGGCTCACGACCCCGGTCGACAGCGTGACGTGCGCCTGCGCCTGGCCCACCCCCGGGTGGGGCCGCATGGCCGTGCCGATGAGGAACCCGTCGGTGGCGAAGGCGAGGAGCGCCTGGTCGATCGCGGGGTCGTCGGGGGCCCCGACGAAGCGGGTCCAGACGTCGAGGTCGGCCGGGCCGACGGCCTCGGGGTCGGCGATGTCGACCCCGCCCGCGATGCGGACCTGCCACGCGCCCTCGTCCCGACCGGCCGGGGTGCCCGCGTCGGGGCCCGGGGCCGCCGGGGCCGGGTCGGCGTGGCGGATGAGGTCGGGCTCGTCCGCGCTGAGCAGCACGAGCGACCGGGCGCACAGGCGGTCGCCCTGGGTGATCGTCACCGTGCTGCTGGCGAACGCCCGCCCCGCGTGCATGCGGTCGACCGCGATCTCGACGGGCGCGTCCGGCCGGCCGCCCCGGGCGAAGACCGTGTGCACCGTCTTGACGGTCTTGCCGTCGTGGCCGGCGAGGCCGGCGACGACCGACTGCGCCAGCAGCTGGCCCCCGAAGATCACCCCGTGGCCGGCGTCAACGTTCCCGGCCCGGTAGCGGTCGGGGCCGGCCGCCTCGAGGTCGAGGGCCCCGACGAGGCTCTCGATGGTGAGCACCGGCTACTTCGGAGGGAAGCGCAGCGCGCCGTCGAGGCGGATGTTCTCGCCGTTGAGGTACGGGTTGCGGACGATCGACTCGACGAGCAGGGCGAACTCCTCGGGCCGCCCCATGCGCTTCGGGAAGATGATGTTCTTCACGAGCTGCTCCTGCAGCTGCTCGGGCACGCTCAGCATGATCGGGGTGCCCATCGTGCCGGGGGCGATGGCGCACACCCGGACGCCCACGGCCCCGAGGTCGCGTGCGAGCGGCAGCGTCATGCCCAGGATGGCGGCCTTCGCCGCCGCGTAGGCGAGCTGACCGGTCTGGCCCTCGATGCCGGCGATCGACGCCGTGTTGACCACCACGCCCCGCTGGCCGTGCTCGTCGGGTTCGTTGGCCGCCATGGCCGCGGCGGCCAGGCGGGTCACGTTGAACGTGCCGAACGCGTTCATCTCCATCGTGCCGACGAAGGCCGCCTTGTCGTGCGGCGTCCCGTCGCGCCCGACGGTCCGGCCGCCGCCCACGCCGCCGCCGGCGACGTTCACGACGACGGAGAACGTGCCGACGGAGCGGGCTGCGTCGATGGCGGCCGCCACGTCGTCGTCGTCGTTGACGTCGCCCCCGACCGCGACGGTCGTGTCGCCCAGCTCCTTGGCCAGCTCGCCGCCCCGGTCCGCGTCGCGGTCGAAGATCGCCACGCCCAGGCCCAGCTCGGCCAGCCGGCGCACCGTGGCGCCGCCGAGCCCGCCGGCGCCGCCCGTGACCAGCGCCGATCGTCCGTTCAGATCCATGTGCTCGCTCTCCCCTTCAGCTGTGAGCTCGATGTCGCCCGCGTCAGGCCGCGGCGGTCGCCTCGACCCGCATGAGCCGGCCGAGGTTGCCACCCATCACGGCGGCGACGTCGTCGTCGGCCATGCCGGCGGGCAGGTGGTCGATGTAGCTGCACGGCTCGGCCAGGCCCTCGGGATGGGGGTAGTCGGAGCCGAACAGCAGGTGGTCGACGCCCATGATGTCGACGAGCTCCGCGATGTCGTCCTCGTGGAACGGGCTGATGTGGACGTTGCGCTTGAACGCCGCCACCGGGTCCTCGTCGAACGCCTGGGGCATCTTCCGGTGGACGTCCTCGAGGTGCTCGAGGAACGGGGCCACCCAGTCGCCGCCGTTCTCGATCGAGGCGATGCGCAGGTCGGGGAAGCGGGTGAAGGCGCCATGGCACACGAAGGCGGCCATCGTGTCCTCGATCGGGCGCTTGCCCATCGTGAGCGTGCGGAACGGGTCGGGCCGGAACGGCAGCATCTCCATCGGGCCGGTCCAGTCGCTCTGGTACCGCGAGTAGCCGCTGTCGGAGGCGTGCATCGACACCAGCACGTCGTTGTCGACCACCGCCTGCCAGAACGGGTCGAACTCCTCGAAGGCGAACGACCGCGACCCGCCGAGGGCGGGCACCGGTGCGGGCCGGATCAGGACCGTGCGCGCCCCCCGCTCGACGCACCACTCGAGCTCCTCGATGGCCTTCTCGACGATGGGCAGGGTGACGACCGGCGTGGCGAAGATGCGACCTTCGTGGTCGAAGCCCCACTCGTCGTGGATCCACTGGTTCAGCGAGTGGATCACGGCGTGGGTCATCTCGGGATCGTCGCGCATGCGCTCCTCGAGGAGGCTGGCGAGCGTCGGGAACATCAGCGCCCGATCGACGCCCTGCTCGTCGAGCAGCTCGAGGCGGGCGCCGGGCTCGCGGAACGCGGGGACCGAGCGCATCGGCTCGCCGACGATCTCGCGGTACGACTTCCCCTCGGGGTTGCCGATGCGGAAGTACTCCTCCTGGGCGCCCGGCCGGGCCACGACCTCGAAGGTCGGGTTCGGGATGTAGTTGCTGATCGTGCCGCGCACGACGATCTTCTTGCGCCCGCGGACGTCGACGTAGTCGATGACGCCCTTGTAGCGCGACGGCAGGTGGCGGGTGAACGCGTCCTCGGTCTCGTACAGGTGGTTGTCGGCGTCGAAGACCGGGAACCCAAGCCGATTCGTCATGCCTCGCACCGTAGGTCGTTTCTAACGATCGGGTCAACCTTCTGCGGTCCCCACCCTGTTCAGACACGTGATGTCTGTTTCGGGGCCTGTCGACCGTGCGCGCCACCTAACGTCTCGGTCATACTGTCGGCCGACACAGGAGGGGCCATGACCGAGCGCAGCGAGGTCCGCAGAGCACAGTCGCCCGACGCCACGACGTGGCGACGCGGCGGGCGGTGCGCCCGGAAGGTGCACCGGTGACGGCAGTGATGGAGGGCGTGCGCGTCCTCGAGGTCGCCGAGCACACCTTCGTCCCGGCCGCGTCGGCGCTCCTCGCCGACTGGGGCGCCGAGGTCGTGAAGATCGAGCACGTCGAGCGGGGCGACGCCATGCGCGGCCTCGCCTCCAGCGGCCTGGCGGTGATGGGCACCAACGTGCACGTCCTGCTCGAGCACTCCAACCGGGGCAAGCAGAGCCTCGGGCTCGACCTCACCTCCGAGGAGGGGCTCGAGATCCTGTACCGGCTGGCCGCCACGTGCGACGTCTTCCTCACCAACAAGCTCCCGAGCGTCCGCACGAAGCTCCGCATCGACGTCGACGACATCCGCGCCCACAACCCGCGGATCATCTACGTGCGCGGCACCGGTCAGGGCGAGCGCGGGCCCGACGCCGACCGCGGGTCGTACGACTCACTCGCCTACTGGTGCCGGGCCGGCATCGCGGTCGGCATGAAGCAGCCCGAGTACGACTACGTGCCCGCGCCGCCCGCGCCGGCGTTCGGCGACTCGATCGGCGCCATGACCATCGCCGGCGGGATCATGGGGGCGCTGTACCACCGCGAGCGCACCGGCGAGGCCACGACCGTGGACGTCTCGCTGCTCGGCATCGGCATGTGGTCGATGGGCGCGGCGCTGGCCCTGTCGCTCCAGCACGGCGTCGGCTGGAACCCGCCGCCGCCCCACGCCCCCACCGGCAACCCGCTCAGCGCCACGTACACGACCAGCGACGGCAAGTACGTGTCGCTCACGTGCCTCCAGGCCGCGAAGTACTGGCCCGAGGCGTGCGCGGTGATCGGGCGGCCCGAGCTCGCCACCGACGAGCGCTTCGCCGACGCCGAGGCGATCCGGGCGAACGTCGCCGACGCGACCGAGCTGCTCCGCGGGGCCTTCGCCCGGCACGACGCGGCCGAGTGGCGCGAGCGCCTGGCCGGCTTCAGCGGGCAGTGGGCCATGGTGCAGGACACGCTCGAGGCCGCCGCCGACCCCCAGACGGTCGCCAACGGCTACGTGCAGGACTGCGAGACCGCGGACGGCCTGCCGTTCCAGCTCGCCGCCGCGCCGGTCCAGTACGACGAGGCGCCCGCGGCGCCCCGGCGGGCCCCCGCGTTCAACGAGCACGGCGACGCCATCCTCGCCGACCTCGGCCTCGACTGGGACGCCATCGTGGACCTGAAGGTCCGCGGCGTCGTCGCCTGACGCCGACGATCCGACCCCCGTCCCACGACCCTACCCCCGACCCCACACGGAGCAACGACATGAGCACGTTCGACGCATTCAGGTACGACGGCAGGCGGGCGCTGGTCGTCGGCGGCGCCACCGGCATGGGCGCCGCGACCGCGGAGCTGGTCAAGGACGCCGGCGCCGAGGTCGTCGTCATGGACCGCGCGGAGATCTCGCTCCCGGGCGTCAAGGCGATCCAGGTCGACCTGGCCGACAAGGCCTCGATCGACGCCGCGGTCGACGAGTGCGGCGGCCCCGTCGACGCCCTGTTCTCGTGCGCCGGGGTCGCCGACGGCACGCCCGGCATCGAGCGCATCAACTTCATCGGCCACCGCCACCTCATCGACCGGCTGCTGTCCGACGACCTGATGCCCCGCGGGTCGGCCATCGGCCTGATCTCGTCCGCGGCCGGGTACGGGTGGCAGGCCAACCTGACGCGCCTCAACGAGTACCTCGACATCCGCGACTTCGACGGTGCGACGCAGTGGGCCCGGGAGAACGGCAAGGCCGACTACATGTGGAGCAAGCTGGCCATCAACGCCTACGTCGCGCGCGAGGCCTTCGGCCTGCTCAAGCGGGGCGTGCGCATCAACGCCATCCTGCCCGGGCCCACGAACACGCCGCTCGCCCGGGCCAACAAGGAGACCTGGCTCACCTTCGGCGCCGACTACCGCGACGAGACGGGCATCGAGGCGTCCACCCCGCTCGAGCAGGCCTACCCGCTCGTCTTCCTGTGCAGCGACGCCGCCTCCGGCATCACGGGCATCACGATGGTCACCGACGCCGGGTACTTCAGCTCGGGCACCTCGGGGTCGTTCCCGCCGGCCACCGGGGCCGTCGAGTTCCTCTCCAGCGAGTTCTGACCGCCCGGTGCGCCCGCTCCCCCAGCTCACCCCCGTCAACGAGTGGTTCTGGACGTCGGGCGCCGACGGTCGGCTCCGGGTGCAGGGCTGCCAGGACTGCAAGGCGCTCGTCCACCCCCCGGTGCCCATCTGCCCGGTGTGCCGCAGCCGGTCGTGGGCGCCGACGGTGGTGTCGGGGCTGGGCACGGTCGTGGCCTACACGGTCAACCGCCACCCGTGGCTGCCCGGGTTCGACCCGCCGTACGTGATCGCCAACGTCGCCCTGTCCGAGGACCCGACGGTGCGGCTGACGACGAACGTCGTCGGGTGCGACCCCGACGACGTCCACATCGGCCAGGAGGTGGCGGTCCGCTTCGAGCCGCACGAGGACGTCTGGCTGCCGCTGTTCGAGCCGACCGGCGACACCGACCCGGTCGACCGGGTCGGCGAGCCCGAGCGCCCGGCGCCCCGCCCGCCGGTGAGCGACGACCGCTTCGAGCACCGGGCGGTGCTGTCGGGGGTGGGGCGGTCGGCCATCGGGCGCCGGCTGATGGTCGACCCGCTGTCGCTGACCGTCGACGCCTGCCTGGCCGCGGTGGCCGACGCCGGTCTGACGCTCGACGACATCGACGGGCTCTCCACCTACCCGGGCGGGGCGGCGATGGGCATGAGCGAGGGCGGCGTCACCGCGGTCGAGGAGGCCCTGCGCCTGCGACCCACGTGGATCAACGGCGGCGGCGACCTCCCGGGCCCCGGTGGGTCGGTCATCGCCGCCATGCTGGCCGTCGCCGCCGGGCTGTGCCGGCACGTCCTGTGCTTCCGCACGGTGTGGGAGTCGACCTACGCCACCCTCGGCCTCCACGGGAGCGGCGGCGGTCGGGTGTCGGGCCCGTTCCACGAGTGGCGGGCGCCGTTCGGGGCGATGTCGGCCGCCAACTGGATCGGCATGAACGCCAACCAGTACCTGCACCGGTACGGGGCATCGCGCGAGGTGCTGGGCTGGATCGCGCTCAACGGCCGGGCCAACGCCGCCCGCAACCCCGCGGCCATCTACCGCGACCCGATGACGATGGACGACTACCTGTCGGCCCGTCCGATCACCAGCCCGTTCGGGCTCTACGACTGCGACGTCCCCTGCGACGCCTCGATCGCCCTCGTGGTCTCCGACGCCTCGGTGGCCGGCGACCTCCCGAAGCCGGCGGTGCGGGTCGACGCCGTCGGCACGCAGATCACCGAGCGCATCTCGTGGGACCAGGGCACGATCACCCACGAGCCCCAGGTGCTGGGCCAGTCGGCCCACCTGTGGACCCGCACCGACCTGCGGCCGGCCGACGTCGACCTGGCGCTCGTCTACGACGGGTTCACGTTCAACGCCATCTCGTGGATCGAGGCGCTGGGGTTCTGCGGCATCGGCGAGGCCGGGGACTGGCTCGACGGCGGCCGGCGCATCGCGCTCGACGGCGACCTGCCGGTCAACACGCACGGCGGCCAGCTCTCCGAGGGGCGCACCCACGGCTTCGGCTTCCTCTACGAGGCGATGGCCCAGCTGCGCCACGAGGCCGGCGACCGCCAGGTGGCGGACGCCCGCACCGCGGTGGTCACCTCGGGCGGCGGCACCCCGTCGGGGGTGCTGCTGCTCCGCACCGACGACGCCTGACCGGGGCCCGCCGCGGCTGTCGCGCCGTGCCTAGCTCGCCGCGGTCGGTGCCAGCTCGTCCGCCTCCGGTCCCGGGCCACCGTCCCGGACCGCGCGCCGCAGCTCCTTCAGCGCGGCGACGTAGATCTCGGAGAACGTCGGGAACGGCTGGATGGTGTCGTCGAGGACGGCGAGCGGGATGCGGGCGCGGATGGCCAGGGTCGCCTGCTGCAGCCACTCGCCGGCCTCGGGGCCGAGGGCGTAGGCGCCGGTGAGGCGCTCGCCGTCGCTCAGCAGGGTGAGGAACCCGTTCGACTCGGCGTAGGCGTGGCTGTAGGTCGCCGTCTTCGCCACCTCCGACACCGGCGCGCTCCCGCGGAACGGGGCCTCGTCGGCGCCCACCGCGGCGGCCTGCGGATCGGTGTAGACGACGCGGGGGACCGCCTCGTAGCTGGCCTCCCGCACGTCGCCGAGGATGTTGGCCGCGACCACGTCGCCCTGGTACTTGCCGACGTGGGTCAACGGCCAGATGCCGGTGACGTCGCCGATGGCCCAGAGGCCCTCGCCGGCGCGCAGCCGGGCGTCGACGGCGATGCCGTGGCCGTCGGGCTCGATGCCGACGGTCTCGAGGCCGATCCCCGCGACCCGTGGCCGCCGGCCCGTGGCCACGAGCAGGCGCTCCCCCCGGAGCTCCGCACCGTCGTCGAGCTCGAGGACGTAGTCGGGGCCGTCACGGCGGGCCGACGTGACGTGCACGCCGAGGGCGAGCTCGATGCCGTCACGGCGCAGCACCTCGCCCAGCGCCTCGCCCAGGGGCGCGGGCTCGCGGGCGAGCACGTGCTCGGCGCCGTCGACGAGCGCCACCTCCCCGCCCAGGCGGCGCACGGCCTGGGCCATCTCGACCCCCACCGGCCCCGCGCCGAGGACGAGCAGGCGCCGCGGGACGGCCTTCATGGCGGTCACCTCGCGGTTGGTCCACAGGCCCTCGAGCTCGCGCAGCCCCGGGACGGGAGGCACGATCGGCTGTGAGCCCGTGGCCACGACCACGTGCTCCGCGGTGTGGCGCACGCCGTCGACCTCGACCACGCCGGGCCCGGCGAGCCGGCCCTCGCCGCGCACGAGCTCGATGCCCGCAGCAGCCAGCCAGCGTTCCTGCCCGGCGTCGGTGTGGTCGGAGACCATGAAGTCGCGCCAGGCCAGCGCCGCCTCGACGTCCACCCGGGCCCGACCGGCCGCGTCGTTCGCCGCGTGCACCGCCTCGCCCGGGCGCAGCAGGCTCTTCGACGGGATGCACGCCCAGTACGAGCACTCGCCCCCGACGAGCTCGCGCTCGACCAGGGCGACGCGCAGACCGCCCTCGGCCAGTGCCCCGGCGCAGTGCTCGCCGGGCGCCCCGCCGCCGAGGACGATCACGTCGTGATCGGGCGTCACTCGTCGCGTCCCCTCTCGGCCAGGTCGTGCTCGACGTAGGCGGCGGCCTCGCGGGACGCCTCGTCGGGGGCGCGCCCCTGCTGCCGGGCGGTCATGTACGCGGCGTACCACCCCGACCAGTGGTGCTCCGGAGCGGTCGCCTCGTACGGCCCGTGGTGCTCCTCGGTCTCGCGCAGCAGCGCTGCCAGGTCTGCGACGTCCATGGTTCGTCCTCCTCCTGGATGGTTGGCGTGCGGTGCGGTCAGCGGCCCGGCGCCCGCGTCCTGACCTCCTGGAGCACCCAGCCGTTGCCGTCCGGGTCGGCGAAGGACGCGAACGAGCCGTAGCTGCGGCGCTCGGGATCGGGGCCCGCCACCCGCCCCTCGGTCCCGGCGTGGTGGAAGACGCCGCCGGCGTCGTGGAACACGTCCCCCACGTCGATGCCGCGGTCGATCAGCTCGGACCGCGCCGCCTCGATGTCGGTGACGACGAGCTGCAGGCCCTGGGTCGAGCCCGGCCCGGCGGTGGTGATGCCGGTGCCGATGATGATCGAGCACTGCGAGCCCGGAGGGGTGAACTGCACCACGCGGAAGTCGTCGCCGCCCACGTGGTCGATGTCCATGCGGAACCCCAACGCCTCGTAGAAGGCCTTGGCCCGGTCGACGTCCGACACGGGAACCACCACGACCTCGAGCTTCATGTCCACGCCGTCCGTCCTCCTGTGGTGGGAGCGGCACCAGTGTCGGCGCGCCCCGGTCGATGCGCCAGGCCCGCGCCCCCGGCACGGCTAGGCGGTCGCGCGCCCGGCCGGGCGCTCGGCGAGCACCTTCTTGAAGATGATCAGGGGCAGCAGCAGGCGCGCCGCCACGGCCACCGCCCAGACGATGACGGTGGCGAGCACCCACGTGAGCGCCCCCGAGATCCGCAGCCCGTCGCCCACCACCGCGGTGACGACCAGGCTGACCAGCGTGCACACCAGCGCGGTGCTGCCGAGCAGCGCGGGCGCGTTGCGGACGGCCACCTGACGCAGGAGCGGCTCGAGCAGCAGGCTGGTCGCGGCGAACAGCACGACCGCGAGGGCGAAGCCGGACGCGTCGAGCGCCATGTCGTCGAGCACCTGGGCGGCGACGACGAGGGCGATGGCGTCGGCGATGAGGCTGACGACGACCGTGGCGACGAGACGGATCATGGCGGACGACCGATCGACGGGGAGTGCGGGCCGGCGGGACCGTGCACCGCGATCGCGGCGCCCGGCCTCCGCCGGGTCGACCACACCGCATCGCGGGCGGCGGGGCGTCACCCCCGCCGGGTGACCGTGGCGGTGGACCGCCGGGTGACCGAGGTGGCGGGTTCCCGCCGGGCCGTCAGGCCTCGGTGTCCTCGACCGGGTCGGGCTCGTCGTAGTGCGAGTAGAACTGCCGGGCCCACCGGCGGTGCTCGATGATCGGCCGCTCGGAGCGGGTGAGCACCGGACGGCTGCGGTACACCTTGTTCTCCCAGATGGGGATGTCCTGGCTGACGCCGTCGCAGAACGAGTCGGCGGCGTCGGTGGCGGCCGACGGCCCGTTGGCGACCGGCGCCGTGAAGATCCAGCGGACGTGCACGGTCTCCTCGTCGATGGGGGTCGTCGACGAGATGAACGTCACGCTGCCGGCGATGCGCAGCACGCCGAGGCCGAGGCCGTAGCCCTCGCGCACGAACGCGCCGTCCATGCCGACGGCCCGCTTGTAGGTGCCGTCGACGTGGAACTCGTCCTCCGGGATGGCCTCGCTGCCGTGGACGTAGTGGAAGTGGGCGTAGTCGACGTTGTTCTCGGCCATGTCCTGCGCGGGCACCGCGATCTCGAAGGCGCGCACCACCGCCGCCGACCACTCGGGATCGGCGAACTCGCCGACGACCGGCACGTCGTAGAACGGCTCGGCGCCCTCCGCGTGGTACCAGGCCCACACCATGCCGTTGCGCTCGACCGTGGGGTAGGCGCGGGTCGCGGCCCGGGCCGGGATGCGCGTCGCCTCGCCGTAGGGGATCTCGACGCAGTCGCCGGTGGCCCCGTCGAACACCCAGCCGTGGAACGGGCACCGCACGCAGTCGCCCTCGACCTTGCCGCCCACGCCGAGGTGCGCGCCGAGGTGCGGGCAGTGGGCGTCGACCACGCGCGGCTCGCCCGACACCGTGCGGTACAGCACCAGGTCGCGGGCGAAGTAGTGGAGAACCAGCATCTCGCCGGGGCCGAGGTCGATCGACTCGGCCACGACGAACCATCCGTTCGGCACCGGGAACGGGTAGCCGCGGTCACGGGCGCGGGTGACCCGCACCCGTCGGGCGCGGTCGAACAGCACCTCGCGATCGCGGGGCATCGGCAGCCCGACCGGGAGCCCGGTCGCGGTCGGCCCCGCGTCGTTCACGGTGATCGCCCCGAGAGCGTCGTCCCACCCGGTCATCGCACCCTCCTCACGTTGCGCACGGCGGTCGCCCCTCCGCCGCGTCCACGGAATATCCGAAACCTAGTCGACAACTCTTCGACGTCAAGGTCCAGGAAGGAGGCAATTCCGACGGTATTTACGAACGACGGCTCCGAGCCGGCCCCCAGCGAAGCGGTACAGTCGCCGCGTGCCACCGACGCCGCCGGCCCCCAGGAACGCCCGGGCCTCGTCGCCCGCCCCGACCGCTCGCCCCGCCGGCCCGCGCCGCGTCGGCCGCCCCGCCCAGATCAGCCGGCAGGACATCGCGGAGGCCGCGCAGCAGGTCGGGCTGAGCAACCTCACGCTCAAGGCGGTGGCCGACCGCCTCGGCGTCAGCGTGGCGGGGCTCTACCACCACATCCGGGGCAAGGACGACCTGCTGCAGCTGGCCGTCGAGCACACGACGGCCACCAGCGAGGTCCCGCTCGACCACGGGCAGCACTGGGCGACGTGGCTGGCCGAGTGGGCGGCCTACAACTTCGATGCCTTCGTGTCCGAGCCGCTGCTCATCGACCAGTTCCTCGCCGGCGCCATCAACACCGAGGCGATCGCGGGGAGCACCGACTCGATCCTCGGCACCCTCGTGGGGCAGGGGTTCTCGATCGCCGAGGCCCACGCGGCCTACGAGCTCACGAGCTCGTGCGCGCTCGGGGCGGCGCTGAAGGCCGTGCGCGACGCCCGCACGCGCGCCGCGGGACGGTCCACCGTGGCGGAGCTCTACGGGGTGCTCGACCGCCACGGGCGGGACGAGCTCCCCCACCTGCGCCGGCTCCTGGCGCTGGTCATCACCGAAGATCCCGACACCTTCCCCTCGAGCCTGGCCACGGCCCTCGCCGGCATCGCCGCCACCCGGGGCGAGGACTGGTCGACGATCGCCGACGACGTGACCGGGGTGCTGGCCCGGCGGGCCGCGGGGCCCGACGTCGCCGAGGTCGACGCCCCCACCTGAGCGGCGCGGGTGGCGGCGACCGCCACACGGCCGCTGCCCCGTGTGACCTGGGCCACATCGGCCCTTGACCGCGCCCGCCCGCCCGACCCTATTATCGGACCTGTTTCAGAAATTCACTCGGGGGGACACGATGCCCAGGTACCTCGTCATCTCGGCCGACGGTCACGCCGGGCCACCGTCGGACGTCTACCGCGACCACCTCGACCCGGAGTTCCGCGACGCCTTCGACCGCCACCAGGAGGAGCTCCACGCCGGGCGCATGGTCAACACCGCGTTCGTCGAGGAGTGGGACGAGGAGACGGGCGACCACGAGATGCGCGCCGGCTACGACCCCGACGTGCGCGACCGCATCCTCGACCAGGAGGGCGTCGCCGCCGAGGTCCTCTTCCCCGACGCCGACGTCTTGGGGACGGGGCGCCTGGCCAGCTCGCCGTTCGGCTCGGGCCTCGGATCGGGCCTCGACGCCGACCCGGCCGCGGTGAAGGCCGGGGCCCGCGCCCACAACCGCTGGCTCGCCGAGTTCTGCGCCACCAACCCCCGCCGCCGCCTCGGCGTGGCGGTGGTGCCGATCACCGCCGGCGTCGCCGACGCCGTCGCCGAGATCCACGCCGCCGCGGCGCGCGGCCTGCGCGGGGTCATGATCCCGACGCGGTGGTTCGACTCCCCCGCCTACCTCGACCCGAGCTACGAGCCCGTCTGGGCCGCCTGCGCCGAGACCGGGCTCGTGCTCCACACCCACTCGGGCGCGGGGCCGTCCGACTACGGCCTCGGGCCGGGGTTCCTGTCGATCTACGCCGCCGAGGCCTGGTGGTGGGCCGCCCGCCCGTTCTGGGTGCTCGTGCTGTCGGGCGTCTTCGCCCGCCACCCCGCCCTGCGCTACTCCATCGCCGAGAACGGTGCCTGGTGGGTGCCCGACATCGTCGCCCGCATGGACGAGAAGTGGGAGGGCGGCCACAACACCCGCAAGTTCGGCGACGCCTTCAAGCTCGACCTCCCCGAGAAGCCCAGCACCTACGTCGACCGCAACTGCTCGTTCGCGGCCTCGACGCCCGGCGCCGACGAGATCACGCGACGCCACCAGATCGGCGTCGGCAACCTGCTGTGGGGCAACGACCTCCCCCACCCCGAGGGCACCTACCCGCACACCCGCAAGTGGATCGCCGAGCGGTTCCGCGCCGTGCCGACCGACGAGACCGCCCGGATCCTCGGCACCAACGCCGCCGAGGTCTACCGGGTCGACACCGCGGCGCTGCAGGACGTGGTCGACCGCATCGGGCCCACCCACGACGCCGTCCACGGCTGAACGACCGGAGAACGAGGGATGCAGGACCTGCAGGGGAAGGTCGCCGTCGTCACCGGCGGCGCCGGCGGCATCGGCAAGGCGCTGGCGACGCGCTTCGCGGCCGAGGGCATGCGGCTCGTGATCGCGGACGTCGAGCAGGCCACGCTCGACGCCACCGTCGCCGAGCTGCGCGCCGGCGACGCCGAGGCGATCGGGGTGGTCACCGACGTCACGCAGTACGACCGGGTCGAGGCGCTCGCCGACGCCGCCTACCGCGAGTACGGCGCCGTCCACGTGCTCTGCAACAACGCGGGCGTCGGCCCGCCCGGGGGGAAGGTGTGGGAGACCACGCCCAACGACTGGGCCTGGACCTTCGGGGTGAACGTGTTCGGCGTGGCCCACGGCATCCAGGCGTTCGTGCCCCGCATGCTGGCCGGCGGCGAGGAGGGCGTCGTGGTCAACACGTCGTCGCCCGACGGGCCGATCGCGCCGATGCCCCAGGCGTCGGTGTACGCCGCCACGAAGTGCGCGGTCACCTGCCTCACCGAGTGCCTCGCGGCCCAGCTCAGCGCCGAGGGCGCCGCACTGCGCGCCGCGGTCTTCTACCCGTCGGGCAACGGCCTGCTCGACACCGGGCTGTGGACCTCCGACCGCAACCGGCCGGCCCACCTCGCCCGCGAGCGCCCGCGCTCGACGCCGGCGATGACGGTGGCCGACCTGGCGGCGAAGGGCATCCCGGTCCAGCCGCTCGACGAGCTGGCCGACCTGGTCGTCGAGGGCATCGGCGACGGCCGCTTCGTGATGGTGCTCGACCGCGACCGCCACGCCGACACGCTGCGCGCCCGGGCCGAGCGCTTCGCCGAGGGCGTGAACGCCACCGAGGTCCACGAGCTCGGTGCGTCGTGACGGCGGCGCGGCGCATCCGCCGGCAGCGCCGGAGGGCGCACCCCTCGCCGGTCAGGGAGCCGGCACGTCGCCGCCGTGGGCCTCGTCGAGCAGCGCCCGGATCGGCGGCCAGTCCTCCCCCCGTCCGGTGACGACGCCGCGCAGCACGGTGCACACCCGGGCGTGGAACGGCACCCGGCCCTGTGCGGCGATCTCGCCGGCGAGCCGGCCCAGGAGGTCGTGCCCGGCGAAGACGGCCGGGGTCCCGTCGGGACCGGGGGCGAACAGCGCGGCGGCCTGCCGTTCGCGCAGCGCCATCACGGCCGTGCCGACCGCGCACGACACCACCGTCTCGTAGGCCTCGTGGGCGTCGCGGACCGAGAAGCCCTGCCGCACGAGGAGGCCGAGGATCGCCTCGACGTTGTCGGCCACCACCTGGGGCGAGATGGCGCCGTCGAGGTAGGCGACGAGCAGCCCCGGTTGGGCGACGAAGACGCGCCGGTTGTAGCGGGCCCATTCGTAGAGCCACACGGCCCAGTGCTGATCGCGGTCGACGGGCAGCGGCACGCGCGCCGCCGAGTACTCGGCTGCCAGGCGCAGCAGGTCGTCCTTGCTCGACACGTGGTGGTACAGCGCGGCGATCGACACGCCGAGCTCGTCGGCGACGTCGCGCAGCGTCAGACCGTCGAGCCCCCGGGTGTGCGCGGCCTCGGCGATCATCTGGCGGTTGATGCGGGCGGGACGGCCGACCCGGCGCCGGTCGTCGTCGGGCGCCTGCCCCGTGCTCGCCATGGGGCGCACCGTAGCCCGGGCCCCGCCGCCCGCGGCTCGGGAGGGGTTGCGTGACGGGCGACACATGTGGAATTGTCTATATCCAATCGGAAATTGCTGACGTGGGGAAATGGCAGCTCAGGAGGGGGAGGCGGCACGGTTCGCCGCGCTCGCGCGTCCCTGCGGGCCGCCCACCCGACGACGAACGAGCGACCCGCCGGTCGGGCCGCTCACCGAACGGAGGGGGCGGCCGCATGGGCCGAATCGCACGGATCGCAGCTGCCGCACTGGCACTCGTCCTCGTGGGGGCGTGCACGAGCGACCCCGACGAGGCGGGCGGCGCCGGGTCGGGCGAGGGGGTCACCACCGGCCTCTCGGACGACACGATCAGGATCGGCTTCATCGGGGCCGACTTCGGGCCCCTGGCCGAGGCGGGGCTCGCGCCCGAGCTCGGCGACCAGCCCAAGATCGTCCAGTCGGTCGTCGACCAGATCAACGAGGACGGCGGCATCGGCGGCCGCGAGGTCGAGGTGCGGGTCACGCTCGTCGACCCCACCACCGGCCCCGAGGGCGCCCAGGCCGCCTGCGTCGAGATGACCCAGGACTTCGGCGCCTTCGCCGTGATCGTCGCCCCCTCGATCAGCCGCGACACCGCCCGCTGCACGGCGGTCACCAACCGCACGCTCACGATCGGGGCCACCGGGTTCGACCCCGCGCTCTACGACGAGGCCGAGGGCCGGCTCTTCACCGCCGGCTCGGACACCTCGATGAGCACCACCCGCCAGTACGAGGGCTGGGCCCGGATGATGGACGCGGAGGGCCTGCTCGACGGCCGCACCATCGGTGTCGTCACCGCCGAGCAGTCGCCCGAGTTCGTGGCCGCCGCCGAGGACGGCCTCGTGCCGACCCTCGAGGACCTCGGCCACGAGGTCGCGGTCGACGTCACGCTGCCCTGCCCCGAGGGCGACCCCGACTGCGACCAGCACGAGGCCGCCGTCCAGCAGATGAAGGACGCCGGCGTCGACATCGTGTTCATGGCCGCGGCCAACCTCACCGGCCCGACCTTCGTGCAGGCCGCCGCCAACCTCGAGTTCGCGCCTCGGTGGGCGGCCAACGGCAACCAGGTGACCGACACCGTCTCGCAGTTCTTCGAGTCGGTGAAGGACCAGTGGGACGGCGCGATCGGCACGAGCACGGTGTTCGCCGACATCGACGACCTCAGCGACGGCGCCTACGCCTGCAACGAGGCCATCGCCACGCGCAGCGGCGAGGACTACGAGCCCGGATCGGACGCGTTCGGCTTCGCCGCCAGCTCGTGCCTGCTCTTCCAGGTGCTGGCCGACGCCGGCGCCGAGGTCGAGGCCGCCGACCTCGACCAGGCGACGATGATCGAGGCGATCGCGGGCCTCGGCGAGATCGAGCTCAACGCCGGACCCGCGGGCTCCCTGTCGGCCGACAAGCACGACGCCGGCGACTACCTGTTCCTGGCCGACTACCGGGCCGATGCGGGCGAGTTCGTGCGCCGCCCCGGCGAACCGACCCGGATCGACTGACGGGTGCCCCGAACCGACCACGGCGACGCCGCGACGCCGCCCGACGGCGCCGCCGTCGCCGGGCTGACCGCGGCGGTGCTCGACGAGGAGGAGCGGCGGCAGGGCGAGGCGGCGACCCGCCCCCGGGTCGTCCTCCCCGACGACCTGTTGCCGGGGGTCGGCGACGAGGCGATGTCGCTGCGGGCCGCCGTCCGGGCGGGCGGGGCGACGACGCTGGTGGCGGTCGGTTGCGCCCGCCTGGTCGACGGGTTCGACATCGTCGCGCTGTCGGTGCTGGCGCCGGACATCCAGCGCAGCCTGGGCGCGAGCGATGCCGTCATGGGCGCCATCGCCGGGGCCTTCGGGGTGCTGTTCCTGCTCGGATCGATCCCCCTGTCCACCCTGGCCGACCGCCACCCGCGCAAGGTCGTCGCCGCCGCGTCGATGGCGCTGTGGACGGCGGTGGTGTTCGCCACCGCCCTCGTCCAGAACGCCTTCTGGCTGTTCGTCGCCCGGCTCGGCACCGGCGTCAGCCAGTCGTACGCGCTGCCGGTCAACGCGCCGCTGCTGATGGACGCCTACCCGATCCCCGCGCGGTCGCGGGTGTTCGCCACCTACGGGTCGTTCGAGATCGCGGGCCGCGCCGTCGGCCCGCTCGTCGCCGGCGGCGTCGCCGGACTGGTCGCCGGCCCCGAGAGCTGGCGGTGGGTGTTCGTCGCCGTCTCGGCGCTGGGCATCCCCGTCGTGCTGGGGCTGGCCGCCATCCGCGAGCCCCGGCGCGGCCGCAACGAGATGCGGGCGGTCCTCGGCGAGGAGCTGGCCGGCGACCCGGCCGAGCTCCCGGTGTCGGTGGGCGTCGCCTTCGAGCGCCTCCGCAGCATCCGCAGCTACCACTTCTTCCTCATCGGCATGGCCGCGCTCGGGTTCGCCCTGTTCAGCATCCCGCTGTTCCTCAACCTCTACCTCGAGGACGACCTCGGCCTGTCGGCCTGGCAGCGGGGCGTGTTCGGGTCGCTCGTCGCCCTGCCGGGCATCGCCGCCCTCGCCGTCGTCGGGCCGCGGGCCGACGCCCTGTTCCGGCGCAGCCCGCCGGCCGTCGTCGGGCTCGTCGGCTCGCTGATCGGCGGGTTCGGCGTCGTCATCGTCGTGGGCCTGTACATGCCGAACGTGGTGCTGCTCGGGGCGTTCTACGCGGTCGGCGTGGCCCTCTCGCAGGCGGCGTTCGTCACGGTGGTCTCGGTCACCTCGGCGGTCGTCCCCTACCGCCTGCGCTCGCGCGGCACGGCGATGCTGGGCGTCTACGTCTTCCTGTTCGGGGGGTTCTTCGGGGCCGTGATCACCGGCCTGCTGAGCGATCCCCTCGGACGGCGCGGCGCCCTCACGCTGGTCGTGCTGCCCTCGACCCTGATCGGCGGCGCGCTGATCTCGTACGGGGCGCGCTTCATCCGGGTCGACATCTCGCGCTGCGTCGAGGAGCTGCTCGAGGAGAAGGCCGAGGCCGACCGGGTGCGCGCCGGCGACGCCGACGTGCCCGCTCTCCAGATCCGCAACCTCGACTTCTCCTACGGCCCGGTGCAGATCCTGTTCGGCATCGACCTCGACGTGCGCAGGGGCGAGGCCGTGGCACTGCTGGGCACCAACGGCGCCGGCAAGTCGACCCTGCTGCGGGTCGTGAGCGGGCTGGGCGTACCCACCCGGGGCGTGGTCCGGCTGCACGGACGCACGATCACGTACGCCGAGCCCGAGGTCCGCTCGAGGATCGGCCTCGTGCAGCTCATGGGCGGCGGCGCCACGTTCGGCGGGCTCAGCGTCGACGAGAACCTGCGCATGGCGGGCTTCCTCTACGGCGGCGCCGACCTCGACCGGCGCATCGACGCCGCGCTCGCCCGCATCCCGGCGCTGGCCGACCGGCGCTCGGCGACAGCCGCCGACCTGTCCGGCGGCCAGCAGCAGGCGCTGGCGCTGGCCATGGCGCTCGTGCACGAGCCCGACGTGCTGCTCATCGACGAGCTGTCGCTCGGCCTGGCGCCGATCATGGTGCAGGAGCTGCTCGGCACCGTGCGCTCGCTGAAGGCCCAGGGCATGACGATGGTCGTCGTCGAGCAGTCGCTGAACGTGGCGCTGGCGATCGCCGACCGCGCCGTGTTCATGGAGAAGGGTCAGGTGCGCTTCGACGGTCCGGCCCGCGAGCTCGCCGAGCGCGACGACCTGGCGCGGGCCGTGTTCCTCGGGGGCGCGCCGTGACCCCCGTGACCGCTGCGACCGCCACGCTCGCCCTGGAGGTCCCCGCCCAGGTGGTGCTGAGCGGGGCCATGCGGGGCCTCGCCATCGGGGTGCTGGCGGTCGGGGTCATCCTCATCTACCGCTCGTGCCGCGTGATCAACTTCGCGCTCGGCGAGCTCGGCGCGCTGTGCGCCGCCCTCTTCGTGCGGTTCACCGTCAACTGGCACTGGAACTTCTACGCCGCGCTGCTCGTGATGGTGGCGTTCGGCGCGCTGCTCGGCGCCCTGCTCGAGCTGGCCCTCGTGCGCCGGCTCGCCGCGGCCCCCCGGGTCGTCCTGCTGGTGGCGACCATCGGCGCGGCGCAGCTGCTGCTGTTCGCCCAGTTCACGCTGCCGGACATCAGCCGCTACGAGGCGTTCCCCACCGCCTTCTCCGCCCGGTGGACGGTCGGGGGCGTCGTGCTGCGGGCCGAGCACGTGGTGGCGGCCGTCGTGCTGCCCCTGCTCGTGGCGGCGCTGGCCTGGTTCCTCGAGCGGACCCGGTACGGCGTCGCCGTGCGGGCGGCGGCCGACAACGCCGATGCGGCCCGCCTCGCCGGCATCGGCGTGAAGCGCATCTCGACGATCGTGTGGGCGCTCGCCGGCGGGCTGGCCGCCGTCGCCACGATCCTCAGCGCGCCGCTGTCGGGGGCCAACGTGGCCGGCACCGGCGACCTCGGTCCGGGCGTGCTGCTGCGCACGTTCGCGGCGGCCGTGGTCGCCGGCATGGGGTCGCTCCCGCTGGCCGTCGCCGCCGGCGTGACGCTGGGTGTGGTCGAGTCGGTCGTGTTCTTCAACAACTCGGGCGACCCCGGGCTCGTCAACGGCATGCTGCTCGTCGTGGTGCTGGTGGCGGTGCTGGTCGTGTCGATCCGCCGGCGGGGGCTCGGACGACGCGAGCGGGTCTCGTTCGCGCCCCGGGTCCGGCCGATCCCCGCAGCGTTGCGCACGAGCTGGTGGGTGCGGCACCACGCCCGGCTGGCCGCCGGGCTGGCCCTCGTCGCCGCGGTGCTCGTCCCCCTCGTCGTCACCGAGCCGTCCCGCCAGTTCCTCTACGCCCGCGTGATCGTGATGGCGCTGGTGGCCCTCTCGCTCACCGTGCTGACCGGATGGGGCGGCCAGCTCTCGCTCGGCCAGTTCGCGCTCGTCGGCGTCGGCGGCATGACGACGTACACCCTGGTGCAGCACCGCCTGGCCTTCCCGGCGGCGATCCTCGTCGCGGTCGCCGTGACCACAGTGGCGGCGATCCTCATCGGCGCGCCGGCGCTGCGGATGCGGGGGCTGTTCCTGGCCATCAGCACGCTGGCGCTCGCCGTCGCCGCCCCCTGGCTGCTGTCGCAGTCGATCTTCCGCGACCCCGACCAGCCCGCGCCCCTGCTGCGCCGGCCGACGATCGGTGGCGTGTCGCTCGAGCCCCAGCGCACCTACTACTACGTGTGCCTGGCGGTGCTGGCCCTCGCCATCGTCGTCGTGGCCCGCGTGCGCGCCAGCGGGCTCGGGCGCACGATCCTGGCCGTGCGCGACAACGAGCTGGCGGCGGCCGCGCTGGGGCTGTCGCCGACCCGGGTCAAGCTGTTCGCCTTCGCCGTGTCGGGCGGGCTCGCCGGCCTCGCCGGCGGCCTGCTCGTCGGGCTGCTGGTGCAGTTCCGGGCCGAGGACTTCACGGCCACGGCCTCGCTCGAGGTCGTGGCCATCGCCGTCGTGGGCGGCCTCGCCTCGATCACCGGCACCGTGCTCGGCAGCCTCGTGATCGTCGGGCTGCCCGCGTTCTTCCCCGACTCGCCCGAGATCGCCCTGTTGACCAGCGGCGTCGGCATGCTCATCCTGCTGCTCTACTTCCCCGGCGGTCTGGTGCAGATCCTGTTCGACGCCCGTGACGCCGCACTGGGCGCGGTCGCCCGGCGCCGTCCCGAGCCCGAGCCGACGGCCCGGCCGACGATCCCCGCCCCGCCCGCCGCCCTGGTCCCCCGCCCGACCGTCCCCGACGCGGTGACCGACGCCCTGCGCCTCGCCGACGTCATTGTGCGCTTCGGCGTGCGCACCGTGGTGGACGAGGTGTCGCTCGCCGTGCCGCGGGGCGCGGTCGTCGGCCTGATCGGTGCCAACGGCGCCGGCAAGACGACGCTGATGAACGCCGTCGGTGGCTTCGTGCCGAGCTCGGGCACCGTCGAGGTGCTGGGCACCGAGGTCCAGGGACGTCCCGCCCACCGTCGCGCCGCCCAGGGGCTCGGCCGCACGTTCCAGGACGCCGCCCTGTTCGCCGACCTCACCGTGCGCGAGACCGTGCAGACCGCCGTCGAGGCCCGGGCCCACGTCCGGTTCGCAAGCGTGGCGCTGGGCCTGCCGCGGGCCCGCCGCCTCGAGCGAGCCAAGCGCGCCCACGCCGACGAGATCCTCGACTTCCTCGGCATGGGAGCGTACGGCGAGCGGTTCGTCAGCGAGCTCTCGACCGGGATGCGGCGGATCGTCGAGCTGGCGTGCCTCCTCGCCACCGACGCCCGCGTGCTGTGCCTCGACGAGCCGACGGCCGGGATCGCGCAGCGCGAGGCCGAGGCGTTCGGCCCCCTGCTGCTGCGCATCCGCCGGGAGCTGGATGCGTCGATGCTCGTGATCGAGCACGACATGCCGCTCGTCATGTCGATCAGCGACCACGTCGTGTGCCTCGAGGCCGGGCGGGTGATCAGCGTGGGGACGCCCGACCACGTGCGCCACGACCCGCTGGTCGTGGCCTCCTACCTCGGCACCGACGCCCGGGCGATCGCCCGCAGCGACGCCGCCCGGGCGCCCGCCGCCGCCACCGTCGCCGACGTCGACGCAGGCCGCGACGCCGACACCGTGGCGAACGCGCCGACCCGCACCACCACCACCGCCCAGGAGCGCCCATGACCAGCTGGCTCGGCCAGTACTGCATCAACGTTGCCGACCTCGACCGCTCGGTCGCGTTCTACGAGGCGCTGGGCCTCACGTGC
>Ga0111539_10001544_pt1 | contig 30675 bp, 24 predicted proteins | sample RhiMethybrSRZTD1_FD_79667 | JGI IMG/M metagenome (GOLD analysis project Ga0111539, IMG submission 79667) | Populus rhizosphere microbial communities from Tennessee, USA - Rhizosphere MetaG P. TD hybrid SRZTD1 (version 2) (version 2) | ecosystem: Host-associated > Plants > Roots > Rhizosphere >...
CACGTCTTCATCAACACGGCGATCAACACCGTTGAAACCGAGACGCTCCTGCCGGTGCCGTCGTATGTGTCCCGGTCGAACGGCGGGACGATGACCTTCATGGACGTCTCGAAGCCGACGGCCGCTCACCGGTGGGTTGTCTTCGACCTCGATTTCAGGACGGGGCGGATCCGGTGGGAGCGCACCGTGCGGACCGGTGTTCCCGCCAAGTCGAGGCACCTGAAGAACAGCTACGCCGCGGAGACGCCAGTCACCGACGGTGAACGCGTGTATGCCTACTTTGGCGACGTCGGCCTGTTCGCATTCGACCTGGAGGGCAAACCGCTCTGGTCGAAGCCGATGGATGCCTTCGAGATGCAGACCGGGTTCGGCCACGCCCAGTCCCCGGTCGTCGACGACAGACACGTCTACATCGTCAACGACAATGAAGAGCAGTCGTTCATCGTCGCGTTCGACAAGCGCACGGGTAATCAGGTCTGGCGCACCGATCGCAACGAGAAGAGCAACTGGACGACGCCCCTGGTGTGGAAGAACGAGCGTCGCACCGAGATCGTGACGGCGGCCACGGGCGGCGTCAGATCCTACGATGTCAACGGCAGGCTGCTCTGGGAGCTGACCGGGATGTCGACGTTCGCGGTGCCCAGTCCGATTGCGGCCAACGGACTGCTCTACGTCATGTCGGGATATCCGGCATACCCGCTGCGGCCGGTCTACGCCATTCGCCCCGGCGCCGCAGGCAATATTTCGCTCAAGCCAGACGAGACCAGCAACGAGTCAATCGTGTGGGCCGATCGCACGCTTGGCACCTTCCACCCATCTCCGCTGGTGTATCGCGGCTGTCTCTACGTCCTCCACGATCGAGGCTTCCTCACCTGCAGCGACGCTGCGACCGGCAAGCCGATCTACGGGCGTCAACGGATCAGCACCGACACGGCGACGTTCACGGCATCGCCGTGGGCGTATAACGGCAAGGTGTTCGCCTTGAGCGAAGACGGCGATACGTACGTCATCCAAGCCGGTCCCGAGTTCAAGGTGCTCGGCAAGAACTCGCTGAACGAGATGGCGCTGGCGACGCCGGCGGTCGCGCGCGGCAGTCTGATCGTTCGCACCGCGTCGAAGCTGTATCGGATCAGCAAGTCGAGCTGACGCGTGATCCGGTCCGGCTGAAGCCGGACACTACAAGATGTCACCCGTAGTGTCCGGCTTTAGCCGGACGTGCACCCCGTAGTGTCCGGCTTAGCCGGACGTGCAGCCTGTAGTGTCCGGCTTTAGCCGGACGTGTGGTGTCCGGCTTCAGCCGGACTCATTTAGATGCCGCCCGCTCGATCAAGACGATGTCCGAGTTTTCTCGGAGGCGATCGAAGACGATCTGCGTGCCGTCGGCAGTGATGTCGAACGCGCGGATTTCGTCGTGAGTGTTCAGGCTCACAATCCGTCGCATCATCCCGGTGGAGATGTTCAATACCCAGAATTCCTTGTTCGCGGTTTGCGCCGGCATGTACACGAGCGTCTTGCCGTCGTTCGGCATGAAGCGATAACTCGGTCTGGCTGCGCGGGCTCCGGCCCCCGGTACGTGGATCGATGGCAGCGGCACTTCGGTGCCGTCGGGACGCACTCCCAGCACCTGTTGACGCCCTCCCACATTCGGCCCCCCGTAGACGATCAGACTGCCATCGGGCGACCACGCGGGACTGTTGGCGAGCCCCTTGGTCAATCTCGTCGCGGTCCCACCATCCAGTGGGAGCACGAACAATCCGGCTCCGTCGGCGTCGATGCCGCCGGCGACGATCGACGTGCCCTCGGGATTCCAGTCCACAACCCCTCGGACGTCAACAGCCGAGGAGACGTCGCGCGAGTCGGATCCGTCGGCGTTCATGACCCTCACGCGGCTTCGCCCGCGTCGGCGGGTCACGATCGCCACTCGACGGCCGTCTCGCGACAGCGCCGCGGGTTCACCGAGCGGACCATCGGACCCCTTCCAGATTTCGGACGTCTGTCCCTTCTCAGCGCGCCACAATCCGTCTCCAGCGCCGCGCGACGACAAGTAGAACAGCGTCTCGCTGTGGATGCGTGGTCCCAGCGCACGCACGCTCGGCGCCGGCAGCGGCTTCACGTCGCGCTCGTCGGCCACTCGATCGAGGACCGGAACAGTCCACAAACTCGCGCTCCCGTTCGCGACGGTCGCGACGATGCGCCGGCCATCGGCGCTCGCCGCCACGGAGAGGTATTGTTCCACTCCCGTGGTGACGCGTCGTGTCTGCTTGCTCTGCACATCGAGCGACCACAGCCACGGGCCCGTGCGATCCTCCGCCGGCGCAACGAAGAGCAGCGTGCGCGCGTCGAGCGGTGTCACGAAGTTCACCGGCGCGCCATGGTCGGTGACGGCCTCGGGGGTGCCTCCCGATGGCCTGATGCGCGAGATGTCCATCCTTTCTCCGTCAGTGTCGCCGTGAACGAAGTAAACCCACTCGCCGTCGGCGGACCAGATCGGATTGTGGTTGTGGACCCCTGGCTGGACCTTGAAGATCTCGCGAGCGTTTCCACCCGATCGGTCGGCGATATAGAGAGGGTCGCCGTCGATGGCACGGTAGTAGACCATGGATGCGCCGTCGGGAGACCACGACGGAACAGCGGCATTACGAGTCAGGAACGGCCGTGGCTCGCCGCCGATGAGAGGGAGGCGTGTCTGATTCCCCGTCCACACTTCCGTGCCGTCGCCTGAGAACCCTACTCTCCTCACCGCGTAGTCGTAGGCGATCGAGGGCAGGGCCCTGGTCAGATCGGTAAACTGTCCGCTGCCCACCTGCGTCAACCAGACGTGCATCGGCCCGTCGCGGTCCGACAGAAACGCGACGAACCTGCCGTCTGGCGAAATCGAGGCATGCGTCTCCGTGCCAGGGAAATCCGTGATGCGGGTGAACTGCGCATTGGCGAGCGGATTGACCCAGGCCTCGATCTGCGTTGAGTGTGGCCATACGGTGTAGGCGAGTCCGCCCAATATGGCAAGTACGACTGCGGCCACGGCAACACGCCGGGCGACGGATTCGGCACGGGGCTGCGACGACGCGCCGACTACTGATTCGGACACCGGGTCTTTCAACTCGAAGCGCACGTCGCCGATGTCACGCTGGCGATCCCGCGGGTCCTTCGTCAGACACCGCTGCAACAGGGCGACCACTCGAGGCGGGGTCGTCGCTGGCACTCGGCTCCAGTCGGGTTCATCGGTCAACACCGACGCGAGGATGTCGGAGACGGTGTCTCCTCTCATCGCGCGCAAACCCGTCAGCAATTCGTAGAGGACGCAACCGAAGGCCCAGATGTCGGCGCGCTTGTCGACGACCTGGCCGCGCGCCTGCTCGGGGCTCATGTAGGCCGCGGTCCCGAGAATCACGCCGGCGCGCGTCGCGCCCGCGGTAATCGTCGGTGAGTCGGCGAGATCGCGAACCTCCGGCTCGTCTGAGATCGCTTTCGCCAGGCCGAAATCCAGCACCTTCACGACGCCTTCGGGTGTGACCTTGATGTTCGACGGCTTCAAGTCCCGATGGACGATCCCGCGCTCGTGCGCGGCGTCGAGCGCGTCGGCGAGTTGTCGCGTGATGGCGAGCACTTCGTTCAGCGGGAGCGAGCCCTGTGCAATCCGGTCCGCCAGCGTGGGGCCCTCGACCAGTTCGAGGACGAGCGCCAGCGCACCACCGGATTCCTCGAGCCCATGGATATGCGCGATGTTCTGATGGTTCAAGGTGGCAAGGAGCTCGGCTTCGCGCTGGAACCTGGCAACCCGACTGCGATCGCTGATGAACGAGTCCGGCAGGACTTTGATGGCGACGTCCCGCTTCAAACGGGTGTCACGAGCCCGGTAGACCTCACCCATGCCGCCGGCGCCGATAGCGGTGAGGATCTCGAACGGCCCGAGGCGGGTTCCGTTTCCGAGAGGCATCGCGGGGTAATTCTCCATTTTTTCAGCCGCGCGACCGAGACTTTATTGCTTCGCAAAGTCGCGCAGGTGTGTTGAACTTGTGCCCGCGAAGGACGGCATGTGTGGAAGACCGCCATCCATGTCCGTCTCCTGGAGATCGAGATATGACGTTCAGTTGGCGTCTCGTCGCGTCCGCGCTGGCAGTCCTGGCCGTCCCCGTGGCGGCGCAGCAGGAGGTGCCGATGCGCAACAACACGCCCGTCGCACCGCAGGGCATCAAAGTGCCGCCGCTGCCCGACGCGCCGGTTCGCTACGAGACCGCGGAAGGACAGAACATCCGCGTCAGCGTTTTCGCCCGTGGCTTCACCAACGGGTGGAGCATGGCGTTCGTCTCGGACGACACCATTCTCGTGGCCGAGCGAGGGGGACAGATCAAAGCCGTGCGCAACGGCGTGGTCGATCCCCAGCCGGTGCCGGGCGCGCCCATGGCTCGCGGGCAGGGGCTCTCGGGAATGGATCTGGCGCTGCACCCAGAATTCGAACGCAACCGGGCGGTGTACATCAGCTACACCAAACCGCTCGACGAGAAGCGGACCACGTTGGCGGTCGCGCGAGCCATCTGGGACGGCAAGGGGCTCAAAGAAGCGACCGACATCTTCGTCGGCGAGGGCGGAGGCGGTGGCCCGATCGTGTTCGGCGGCGACGGCATGCTGTATGTCGCGAGCGGCGGAGGCGGCGGCGGAGGCGCAGCCGGACAGAGCGCCACGCAGACGCTGAACAGCATCGGCGGGAAGATTCTGCGCCTCACCGATACCGGCACGGTGCCGAAGGACAACCCCTTCGTCGGTCGCGCCGACGCGAGACCCGAGGTTTTCACGATGGGCCATCGCAACACGCTGCGCATGGCGAAGCATCCCGGCACCGGCGCGATCTGGCAGATCGAGAACGGGCCGAACGGCGGCGACGAGGTGAACATCCTGGTGCCCGGCGCCAATTACGGCTGGCCGATCGTCAGCCTCGGGCGCACCTACGCTGGTCCATGGCAGGGGCCGTTCTCGAAGGAAGGCTATCGAGATGCGACGGTCCTCTGGGTGCCGTCAATCGCGGTGTCGAGCATCGCGTTCTATACCGGTGATCGTCTGCCCAAGTGGAAGGGAGACGTCTTCGTCAGCGGCATGCGCTACGGCGAGATTCCGGGCACGGGGCAGTTGCACCGGATCCTGATCAACAAGAACCTCGAGGAGTTGCGCCGTGAACCGCTGCTGGTCGACCTGCGCCGCCGCATTCGCGACGTGAAGCAAGGACGCGACGGTCTGCTGTATGTGCTCACCGACGGCGAGGAGGGGGCGATCCTGCGGATCGAGCCGGCAGACTGAAAGTCCTTGGGCCTTGGTACTTAGGGCTTGGTCCGTCCCTGGTCCTTGGTCCGTCCTTAGTCCATGGTCCCTGGTCCACCGTTCGGCGCCTTCTCCAATGCATCGATGGAATTGGGCCGGACCACGGACTCCGGACCCAGGACCAAGGACGGACTAAGAACCAAGCACCAAGGCCCAAGGACTACAACGGCTCTCAACGGTCGCCGAGCTGCGTGCGTGCCTGTGTGATCGATGGCACCGTCGATCGGATGATGTTCCAGCCTTCTTTGACGCGGCGCACGATGTCGTTGGGATTACCGGCGGTGATTGCACAGGCGACCTTGTGCGCCTTGCACGCTTTGAGCACGCGCTGAAAGCCGGCTTCGACCTCTGGCGAGTTGAGCGGCACGCCAATCGAGCGCGATAGATCGGAGCCGGCACCGAGGAACAACGCACCGACACCAGGGACGCTCGCGATCTGATCGAGGTTCTCGAGGCCTTCGACCGATTCGATCATGATCACCGCCAGCAGATCGCCGTCGGGATTCAGCGGCCACACGTCCGCATGCCGCTCGTATTCCTCCGCGCTCACACCCCAGGCATAGCTCGCGGCCGCGGTCGAGACGCCACGGACGCCGACCGGCTCGCGCCGCGTCGACCCGCGCATCGGCGGATAGCGCATGGTCTTCACCGCGGTGAGCGCCTGATCTTTCGTGTCGACGCCGTTGAAGATCACGCCCATCAGCCCGATGTCGAGCGCCTGCTTCACGACCCACTGCGACTGATCGGCCTCTGGCGGAAAGCGCGCCATCAGCGCGACGTTCGGCTGCGCGCTCTTCTTGGCGACGATGGCGGCCTTGTCGGTGAGACCGGCCAGGAAGATCGCCAGCCCGGGAAAGTCGAGCGGGCTGTGCTCCATGTCCGCGTAGACGAAGTCCACCGGTGCGCGCGCCGTCTCGCGGGCGTTGGCCAGCGAGAGATCGCCGGTGTTGATCAACCCGTAGACGGTTTTGCCGGCAGCCAGCTTCGCCACGACCGGATTCAGGTGGGCCGAGGAATCCTGTGCGTGCGCGCGTGGCAGGAGCAGTAACGCAGCCACCAACAGAACGGCGGACGTCTGTCGCATGCGGCGAATCCTAGCACGCGCCCCGCCCGCTACTTCACCGGCGCGCCGATCCACCAGGTAATGCCGTTCTGGTCGACGACCCCGCCGTTGCGGTGACCGTACGGCTTGTCCTCGGGTTCGCTTTCCGACCGCGCGCCGGCGCGAAGCGCTCTCCCGTACGTCGCGTCGACGTCATCGACCCAGAGATACAAGGCAGCGGAGAGTGGTTTCCACTGACCGCCTGCCTGCCCGAGCATCACCAGCGAGTCGCCGATCGTGATCTCGGCGTGCGCCACCGTGTTGTCGGGGTTCCGCTGACACATGACCTCAGTCGCCCCGAAGGCTGCCTTCAGGAACGTGAGCTCCGCGTCGGCATCGGTCACGATCAGATAGGGCGTGACCGTGTGATAGGTGTTCGTCGAATCTGCCATGGCCCGATCGTCTCAAGTCTCGCCGTCGTCGGATTGTAGAAATTTGACGTGGTTTTGAAACGGGGTTCGAGCGGCCTGATAGCTGAGCGGAGTCAGGCCGGAGAACGACCGGAAGTCGTGGATGAAGTGCGCCTGGTCGAAGTAGCCGCAGTCGAGCGCCACGCGAGCCCAATCGACACGCTGACCTCGATGTGCGATGGCGAGCGTCCGTTGAAACCGGCGTATCCGACAGTAGCGTTTCGGCGTCACTCCGATCTCGGTTTTGAAACGTTCGATGAATCGCTTCGCGCTCAGGCCGATGGCATCTGTCACCGACGCGATGCTGGTTATCTGGGGCCGCCGATCGAATGCCGTCAACGCGAACGCCACGGCGGGATGCACGCTCGCGTGTCGGTACATCTCGTGAAGCGTGGCCTCGATGACGTCGAGCTTTGCGTCGGGGCTGGGAGCCTCGAGCAGGCGATCGCGAAGAGCCGCGGTACGACTCCGGCCCCACAGGGCCTCCAGTGGAACGTCGGCATCACTGGTTTCGTGCGCCGGCGTTCTGAAGAATGGCACGGTGCCACCGGACCTGAAGACCACGCCGGCAACGTATTCCTGTTCCGACGTATCGATGACCTGATAGCGGGAGGACACGCCAGAGAGCACGGTTCCGGCTGTGGTGACGCAGCGATTCGGAGATTCCGGATCGTACATGCGCGTCTGGTCCTCGGTGAGATTGACAATCAGTTGTGCGGCACCAGTCGGAAGGATTCGCTCGAGCGCCAGCGGTCGCGGGTCAGTCTGGAACAGCCAGATGGACTCGACGTGTGTGTCGAGCGGTGGGTGCGGGACACGGTAGCGATAGAGCATGGCCACGGATTGCGCGCGACGACACGGGTCGCACGTGGCAGCTTAGACCGAAAATTGATCGCCTTCACGCAGCAGCGATCTCTCGCAGCCTGCGAGCGGTATCCCCCCCAAAAAGGGTATCCGCACGCCCATCAAACGCCGCGAATCGGCTCGTTTTCGCTGAGCGGAAATGCTTTCGGCCTGCGAGATCCAGGTATCATCACTGAAAGCGTTTCGGCGGGGACTGTACAGGATCAAGGAGAAGTGTCGCTGATGACTCGGGTCCTGCAGATGTGTGCGGCCGCCCTCGTGGCAGCCGCTGTGTTCGTGACGGTTGCTGGTGCGAACGGCGACGCGCCGCTCACGAAGGCGGTCAAGGCGGGCGACGTGCAAGCCGTGCATGCGCTCCTCAAGTCCGGCGCCGAGGTCAACATCCGTTCGGGCGACGGATCGACGCCGCTGCTCTGGGCCGTCGCCGGCTCCGCACACGAGATCGCTCGCACCCTCATCGCTGCCAGAGCTGCCGTCGACGTGGCCAACGACTTCGGCGTGACCCCGTTGCTGCACGCGAGCCGGATCGGCGACGCGACGATGGTGGATGTGCTGCTGCGCGCAGGCGCCAATCCCTCGCATGCCCATCCGGAAGGCGAGACGCCATTGATGGCGGCATCGCGCGCGGGCAGCGTCGCCGCCGTGCGTGCGCTGCTGGCCCGTGGCGCCGACGTGAACGCCGCGGAAACCTTTCAGAACACCACCGCGCTGATGTGGGCCGCCAACGAAGGCCACATCGACGTCGTCGACGTGCTCATCGAAGCTGGGGCCGCGATCAATCGACAGGCGCACGTGACGGCGCTGAACGACCGGCACAACGCCGATCATCCGACCGGTGGCTTCACCGCGCTGATGTGGGCGGCGCGGAACGGCAACGAGGCGCTCGTGCGGCGGCTGGTCGCGCGCGGCGCGGACCTCAATCTGAAGAACGGCGACGCGGCGTCGGCGGCGATGATCGCGATGTACAACGACCGTTTCGATCTGGCGAAAACGCTGATCGAGCTCGGCTCGGACGTCAACGACGGATCGCTCTACGTCGCCGTCGAGATGCGCGATGCGACGACCGACCAGTTCGCCTTCGACGGCTCGCGCCGCCGGCCCGACTTTCCGAACAAGCTGACGGCGCTCGATCTGATGCGGATCCTGCTCGAGCGCGGCGCCGATCCCAACAAGACGTTCGCGGGTCAGTTCCATTCGACGTCGATGCCCAACACGGACCGTTTCGACAACACGCCGTTCTTCCGCGCGGCGATTGCCTCTGACGTCGAGGCGCTGAAGCTGCTCGCCAAGCACGGCGCTAATCTCGAACAGTCGCCTGCCGTCACGAAAGGCGCGAACGACAAGGAAGATCCGGCGGCACCCGGTCGAGGACGGGGAAACCCGAATGCCGGCCGCACTGCCGCCATGGTGACGATGACCGGAGGGCGCGGCCCGGCGATGACCGGAGGACCGGCCTACATCCGCGACGGCCCAGCACCATACCGCGAGCCAGGTAGTAGAAAGCCGGAAGATGCGCTGGCAGTGCTGCTCACGGCCGGTGCCAACCCCAATGCGAAAAATCCCGATGGGGCGTCGCTGCTCCACCAGGCGGTGAATCTGCGCAATCTCGACATGATCCGCGCGCTCGCCGCGGCGAAGGTCGACTTCACTCAGAAGAACAACGACGGCTTTACCGCGCTCGACGTCGCCGAAGGCAAGCAGCCCGCAACAGGACGAGCGGCACGAGGTGGCGGACCTCCCGGCGGTGGCCGAGGTCGCGGCCGCGGCGCGAGCCCGCAGGACGTCGCGAAGTTGCTGCGCGAGCTGATGGGCCTGCCGCCGGCGCTGGAAGCGCCGGCCTCTGCGCCGGAAGCGCCGACAGCAGCCGAGGATGCGAAGTGAGACGGATTCTGTTCGCCGCTGCGGCATTCTTCACAGCAGCGATCGTGACGACAACCGCGCAGGTAACGGTTGGTACGAAGGGACCGGTTGTACAGAACGTAGACAAACCGATCGCGTACCAAGCGATGGTGACGAAGTACTGCGTCGGCTGTCACAACACGCGCAACCCGCTCCCTGCAGGCGCGCCGCTCGCGCTCGATAACGCCAACTTCGCCGATCCCGCTGCCGACGCCGCGACATGGGAGCGCGTCGTCAAGAAGCTTGGCGTCGGCGCAATGCCACCGCAGGGTGCCCCCACGCCCGGGCATGAGGAGTTGGGGAAATTCAGGGCGTCGCTCATTGCCAGCCTCGACGCGGCTGCCACGAAGAAGAACAACCCTGGCAAGTACGTGCTGCATCGCCTGAACCGCACCGAGTACGCCAATGCGGTGCGCGATCTCGTGGGCGTCACGGTCGACGTTACCGACCTGCTCCCGAGCGATGGCGGCGAGTTCGGATTCGACAACATCGCGACGGCGCTCAATACCTCGCCGTTGCTGCTCGAAGGCTACTTGTCGGCCGGCCTCCGGATCGCTGAGCTCGCCGTGGGCGACTCCGGCGCCGAACCGGGGACTCACACTGTCACGATCAGCACGGTCGTCACGCAGAATCAGCACGTTGACGGGCTGCCGCTCGGCACGCGCGGCGGCATCCTCGTGCGTCATCCGTTTCCCGCCGACGGCGAATACGTGTTCTCGGGCCGATTGCTGAAGACCGTCGCCGAAGGGCTCGCCGGCGTCGAGGGGCACGAGACGCCGCATCGCTTCGTCGTCACTATCGACGGCAAGCAGGTGTTCTCGGCGCCGATTGGCGGCAAAGAGGATCACGATCGCGCGACCGAGAACAAGCCGGTTGCGCGCGAAGAGTTCGACAAGCGCATGATGTCGCCGCGTATCAAAGTATCGGCGGGTCTGCACGAGGTGGGCTTCACGTTCGTCGAGCGGCCGGCGCAGGAACAGAACATGTGGCAGCCGTCGCTGCGCGCGACCCAGGAGGCGCACAACCCCTCCGGGATGCCACGGCTCCGCAACGCCATTATCGAGGGGCCCTACGGAGTGAGCGGCGTCAGCAGCACCGAATCGCGGCAGCGCCTGTTCGTCTGTGCTCCGCGGACCGCGGCTCAAGAGGCGCCCTGCGCCACGCAGATCCTCACGACGGTTGCGCGCCGCGCGTTCCGCCGACCGGTCACGAAGGCTGACATCGACGCGCCGATGGCGATCTATCGCGAAGAGCGCGGCGCTGGCGGCGACTTCAATGCCGGCATCCGCGTCGCGCTGGCGAGGATTCTCACCAGTCCCGCGTTCCTGTTCCGCTCCGAGAGCGATCCGGCGGCGCTTCCGATTGGCGCGCCGCATCCGGTGTCCGATCTCGAGCTGGCGAGCCGTCTGTCGTTCTTCCTCTGGAGCAGCATCCCGGACGACGAGCTGTTGAATCTGGCGATCGCGGGCCGGCTCCGTGCGCCGGGTGTGCTCGAGGCGCAGACGCGCCGCATGATCGCGGATTCGCGCGCCGACGCGTTGATGAATGCGTTCACGGGGCAGTGGCTGCAGCTGCGCAACCTGGACAAGGTCACGCCGGACGTGCTGCTGTACCCCGACTTCGACGACAACGTCCGCCAGGCACTCCGGCGCGAGACCGAGCTCCTGTTCGCGAGTATCGTCCGCGAGAACCGCAGCGTGCTCCAGCTGCTCGATGCCGACTACACGTTCGTCAACGAGCGGCTGGCGCGTCACTACGGCATCACGGGCGTCTACGGATCGCGCTTCCGCCGTGTGCCGGTGACCGACCCGAATCGTCGAGGGCTGCTCGGCCACGGCAGCATCCTCGCGATGACCGCCGTTGCGACGCGGACGTCGCCGGTGCTGCGCGGGAAGTACATCATCTCGAATCTGATGAACACGCCGCCGCTTCCTCCGCCGGCAGTCGTCCCCGATCTCGAGGAGAGCGCGACCAAGGATCGGCCGTCGACCGTTCGGGAGCAGCTCGAACGCCATCGCGCCAACGCTGTCTGCGGGTCGTGCCATCGCAACATCGATCCGGTCGGCTTCGCGCTGGAGAACTTCGACGCGGTCGGGCAGTGGCGCACGGCCACGAAAGAAGGACTCGCGATCGACGCCGCGGGTGTGCTGTCCGATGGGACGAAGGTCGACGGCCCTGTGGCGCTGCGGAAGGCCTTGCTCTCGAGGCCCGATATCTTCGCCGGGACCGTTGCGGAGAAGCTGTTGATTTACGCCCTCGGCCGCGGGCTCGAGCCGGTGGACATGCCGGTCGTCAGGGATGTCGTCCGGAAGTCCGCAGCGAAAAGCTATCCGTTGCAGGAAATCCTGATGGGAATCGTGAAGAGCGCCCCGTTCCAAATGCGCACGAAGATGAACGATACTGTCACGACGCCGACGACCAGCCGGGCGGCGGCGACCCGTCCCGCCGAAGCCGCGGAGCGGCAAAGGCGGAAGGAGTAGTCATGATCGTCACGAAGAAGCACCTGCCTCGGCGGACGTTTCTCCGCGGCGCCCTGGGAGCAGTCGTTGCGATGCCCTTCCTGGACGCGATGGTGCCCGCGCTGTCGGCGCAGACCGCCAAGCGGCCGTTCCGGTTCGGCGCGATCTACGTCCCGAACGGAATCTATCCGCAGCTGTGGCATCCGGAGACGACCGGCAGCGACTTCCAGTTGAAGCAGATCATGCAGCCGCTCGAGCCGTATCGCAGCCATCTGGTGACGATCAGCGGCATGAAGGCGCCTGACGGCAACCCCGACATGGGCGGCGTGCACATGGGCGCGAGCGCCGCCTGGCTCAACGGCACCGGTCCGGTCACGGTCATGGCGAAGTTCGTGGTCCAGTCGAAGAAGAGCATCGATCAGTTCATCGCCGACAAGATCGCCGAGGACACACCGCTGCGCTCGCTGGAAGTCGGCACCGAGGACATGGGAACGTCGGCCGGCGCGTGCGACGGCTATCCCTGCGTCTTCTTCAACGCGATCTCCTGGCGCGACGACAAGAGCCCATTGCCCGTCGCCGTCAACCCGCGCGTCACCTTCGAGCGCATCTTTGGCGAGGCGGGATCGACCGCACGACGGCGGGCGAACATGCGCCGCAAACAGAGCCTGCTCGACTCGATCGCCGAGGAAGCGGGCCGCATGCGCCGCACCCTCGGCCCGGCTGACAACGCCATCGTCGACGAGTATCTGACCAACATCCGCGACGTCGAGCAGCAGCTCAATCGCATGGACAGCCGCGCCGCCGCGACGCCGGAAGGCGCCGTCGCGCCGCTCGGCATTCCCGACAACATCGACGACCACCTCACGGTGACCTACAACCTGATGCTGCTGGCGTATCAGGCCGACATCTCGCGTGTCTTCACCTTCATGGTCGGCCACGAAGGCAGCGGCCGCAGCTACGCGCACATCGGCATCCCCGAGCCGCACCACCCGGTATCGCACCACGGCGACACGGCAGAGGGCATCGCGAAATACGCCAAGTTGACGACGTACCACGTCGCGAAACTGTCGGAGTTCATCGGGAAGCTCCAGGAGACGCGCGACGGCGACGGGACGCTGCTCGACCGCTCGCTGATCTACTTCGGCAGCGGCATGGGCAACGGCAACGCCCACGATCGCAACAACCCGCCGGTGCTGATGATGGGCGGCGCCAACGGGCGCCTGAAGGGCAATCGCCACATCGCGGTGGAGAAGAAGGAACCGACCGCGAACCTGTTGCTGGCGATGGCCGATCTGGCCGGAGCCGAGGTCGAGAAGATCGGGTTGAGTACGGGCAAGTTGAGCCTGTGATGATCGGCGGGTCTTCAGACCCGCCGATCGGTTGGGCGGGCGCGCGTCGTTAACGCTTGGACCCGAGCAACGCAGCCTTGAGGGCCTGGCGATCGATTTCCTTGCCTCGCAGAAAGACGCGGGAGAGACGACGCGTGTTGGTGATGTTCTCGAGGGGATTGCCGTCGAGCACGTTGAAGCTGGCCTCCTTCCCCACCTTGATGGTCCCGAGCTGGTCGAGATGAAGGATTTTCGCGTTGGTTCCTGTGCCGGCGACGAGAGCTTCCATGGGAGTCATGCCGCAGCGGGTATACGCCTCGATTTGCTCGTGGGCGCCAAAGCCGTCGCCGGTGCCGTCCGTTCCCAGTCCAATCACCATCCCTGCAATGTGAACCTTGCGCAGGTTGCGGCAGTGCAGCTCGAACAGCTCGTTGGGCGGGTTGCCTTTGGCTTCGAGCTGGGCCAACTGCGCGCGCATCGCGTCGATCTGAGTCGCCGGCAGCGTCTCTGACAGCGCCGCGATCGTGTCCTTCGTCGCCGGCACCGGTATGTTGGGACCGGTCCACACCTTCGGGTGCGCTCTCACGACCTCGAGATACCCGGCGTCGACGTCTCGATCGCGCACGAGGTGCACGAATCCGTCGATGCCCGCCTGAAACAGCGCCTTCGCATCCTCCATGCCCGACGTTCGGCCGAGGTGCGCCAGCACCTCCATGCCGTTCGCGTGCGCTTCGGCCATGATCGCGCGGTAGACGTTCGGCTGCAGCTTCGGCACATCGCCGTTGCGATCGTCCACCCAGATCTTCACGAAGCGGACGCCACGCGCGTGCAGCGCGCGGACGCGTTCGCGTCCTTCCTTCTCTGTGCGCGCGCCAGACGGAATGCCCAGCCGAGGCTCGCCGGGAGGGCCGGCGATCGGCGTCGCCGCAATGCCCTTCCCAACGGTGAGGAATCGCGCGGCATTCGGGATCACCTCGTCGCGGAGCTGGTACGCCAGCTCCTCGTCGGCCTCGAGTCCCATGCTCATCGCGGCCGAGACGCCGTAGTAGGCGTAGCGCTGCAATTGATCGATCAGGTTGGTGCGCCGGTAATTGGCCTTGCTGTTGCTGCCATCGCGTTCGTTGACGAGGCCGATGTGATTGTGCCCGTCGATGAGGGACGGCATCACCGTCTTGCCTGACAGGTCGATGCGGGTCGCGCCTGCGGGCGGCTGCCGCTGCCCCGCTGTGCCGACCCACGTGAACGCGCCACCCTGCACCAGGAACGCAGCCCGTTCGACCGGCGGGCTGCCGTCGCCGACGATGAGGCGTGCCCCTTCGAACCAGAGTGCGCCGTCCGTTCCGCGCTGTGCGCCCGCGTCGATCAGCGAAGCAAAGACGACGAGCAGAATGCCAATCAGGAATCGCGCCACTGACACGCCGGGATCGTAACATCAGTAGGAATCAGGGCTATGTCTCCTTTCGATCTCCGTGGCCACGTCGCCCTCATCACCGGCGCGAACCATGGCATCGGCGCGGCGACGGCGCGAACGCTCGCGGCTTGCGGAGCATCGGTGCTCGTGTCCTATCTGAGGATCCCGGATCCTGGGAATGCCGCCGTTCCCGAGACCTACCGTCGCAACCGCGCCATGGACGCCAGCGATGTCGTCGCGGCGATCGCGGCACGAGGCGGGCGCGCGGTGGCCATCGAAGCAGACCTCGCTGAAGCAGAGACACCGGGGCGGCTGTTCGATGCCGCTGAAGCGGCCTTTGGTCCCGTCGACATCCTCGTCAACAACGCCACGGGTTGGATCGCCGACACGTTCGCGCCGACGCCTGGCGACCGATTCGGCCACGAGCAGAGCCGGGTCACCGCGGAGACGATCGATCGCCAGTTCGTCGTCGATGCACGAGCGTCGGCACTGCTCATCGCCGAATTCGCCCGTCGCCACGCGGCGCGGGGCGCCACGTGGGGACGGATCGTCGGGTTGACGTCAGGTGGGCCGCTGGGTTTTCCGAACGAAGTCTCCTACGGCGCGGCGAAAGCTGCGCTCGAGAATTACACGATGGCGGCCGCGTTCGAGCTCGCGCCGCTTGGCATCACGGCAAACGTGGTACAGCCGCCGGTCACCGATACCGGCTGGGTCACCGATGAAGTCCGCAGACACGTGGCGGAACGGACTGATCTGATTCACATCGCCAGTCCAGATGACGTCGCCCAGGTCGTGGCGTTTCTCGTGTCAGATCTCGCGCGGCTGATTACGGCGAACAGAATCCATTTGCGCTAACGAGTCAGAAGAGTTGTGATTCACTTGTTTTCGAGCACCTCACACAGCGTGTTCACATGTGCTGGCTGACAGCTGCGTGCGCGGCGGCCGGGCCAGCCTCCGCCAAAGGCTCCGGCGAGGTCGGCCGTAGCTTTGCGAAGGCCGAAACGCGACTTGCGCTCGTAATCGATCGCTGCCGCGTCGACTAGCGGCTGACTCGTCACGACATCCGTCTCGCGGCTCAAAACGAGAGTGGTGCCTCGCTGCAACCAGAACGCGTTGACGGAAGTCGACGCGTGGAATCGCTCCAGCCGCGTTCCGGCTCCCAGCCTTCGCACCGTCGCCCGCAGGCGGCCTTGCTTACGCAGCCGTCAACCAGCACACGTGAACACGGTGTCAATCGGATGCTCTCGACGAACGTCTCTTGAAACATCACCCTCCTGAAGGCGGCGGCATCCATACTGGTTCGCGCATTCAGGCTGATACGTCCTGGAGCGCGGCGTGAGCGAGTCCCGATGGGCGTTAGAACGCCAACGGCTTCGCAGGCGCCGCGAGGCGCGGAGGGAGGAGCAACATCGTCAGACTCTTGCGACGGGGGAGCGCCGACGGACCGGCAGGCCAGCGCCGGAGATGCCGTTGGCCGGGCGAGCGATCCGCCGCGCGGAAGGACGTGTCAGCCTGACCCGCGCGAACGCTGATTGTTCGCTGCTGACCACGCCGGACCCCGCTGGAACTATCGACGAGCGCTGGGTACCATGGTGTCTCATGCGCGCTTCGATGTTCCTCCTGCTCGCTCTCGTGCTGGCGCCGGCGGCGGCGTTTTCGCATCACTCGTTCGCGGCGGAGTTCGACGGCACGCAGCCGGTCACGCTGCGCGGCACGGTGACGCAGGTGGAATGGGTGAATCCGCATGGCTGGATTCACATCGACGTGAAAGGCAGCGATGGTCGCGTCGTGAACTGGGCGATCGAGACCGCCGGGCCGAACGCGTTGGCGCGGCGCGGCGTCCGGAAGTCCGACTTCCCGGTGGGCGTCGAGGTCGTCGTCAAGGGTTATCGGGCCAAGAACGGTACGCCAACGGCCAACGCGAGCACGCTCACGCTGCCTGATGGACGCGAGTTGATCGCGCAATCGTCCGGCACCGGCGCACCTGGCGCGCCCGCTGACAACGAGAAGACCGGCAAATGACCGTGGACGCGCGCGTGGAATGGGTGGGCGCGCTGCTGCTCGTCGCGACCGTGTGTGATACGTCCGCGCTGGCCGGTCAGGCAGCCACGGGCGCTGGAGTGGCGCGCACGGCGGACGGCCGTCCCGACCTCTCGGGCTTCTGGCAGGTGCTCAACACCGCAGCATGGGACATTCAGGATCACAGCGCTCAGCCGGGCGTCCCGGCCGGGCAGGGTGTGGTCGACGGCAACGAGATTCCCTATCAGCCCTGGGCGGCCGAGAAGCAGAAGGAGAACTTCGCGAATCGCGCGACCGCCGACCCTGCATCGAAGTGTTACCTGCCGGGCGTGCCGCGACTGACCTACCTGCCGTTTCCATTGCAGATCGTCCAGACCACGAGAGATGTGATCGTGCTGTCCGAGTACGCGCACGCGGTGCGCACGATCCACATGGACGGTCGTCCGCACCCGGCCGACGTGGTCGAATCCTGGCTGGGCGATTCGCGAGGCCGCTGGGACGGGGACACACTGGTGGTCGACGTCACCCACTTCAACGGGAAGACCTGGTTCGATCGGGCGGGCAACTTCCACAGCGACGCGCTTCACGTGATCGAACGCTACACTCCCGCTGGCCCCGATCACATCGACTATGCCGTCACGATCGAGGACGGCAAGGTGTTCACGCGACCCTGGACGATGAGGATGACGCTGTATCGCCGGAAGGAAAAGAACTTCCAGTTGCTGGAGTACGAGTGCTACGGATTCGCCGTCGAGAAGTTGTACCCATGAGCCGCGTCTGCGCCCTGGCAGCGGTGGTGGTCGCGCTCCTGGTGTCGTGGTCGATCGACGTGGACGGCCAGTCGCCGCGCAACGCGCCGGCGTGGACCGCGCCGCGAACCGCGGACGGCCAGCCGGATCTCCAAGGCTTCTGGACCGCGGTGGTGGCGGGTACATACGACCTCACCGATCCGCGTGGCGGCGAGATCCGCGTCGAAGAAGTTGCACAAGCGGCTCGCGGCGTCGCGCGGAAGCCGAACGCCAGCCGTGTGATCGATCCACCCGATGGTCAGATTCCTTATCAGCCGTGGTCGAAGGCCAGGCACACCGAGCTTCGCGCCAACGCCGACAATCCGACGAAGCCCGAGCACATCGATACACAGAATCGCTGTCTGCCCGATGGCGCGATGCGTGACCTGCTGCACGGTGCCTTCCGCATCGTACAAACGCCAGGCCACGTCGTCATTCTCGGTGAAGAGAACTACGGGTTCCGCGTCATTCCTCTGGACGGGCGGCCGCACCTCGGTCGCGATCTGAAGCTCTGGATGGGCGATTCACGCGGCCGCTGGGAAGGGAACACGCTCGTCGTCGACGTCACCAATTCCAACGGCAAGCCCAGGCTCGACATGGTCGGCAACTTCTATGGAGCCGGTGTCCACTTCGTCGAGCGCTTCACCCGGGTTGGCCCGGACGCGTTCGACTACCAGGTGACCGTCACCGATGCGGCGGTCTATACCAGGCCGTGGACGCTCGCGGCGCGGTTCAGGCGCGCGTATCCCGACGACTACGAGTTCCTCGAAGACGCCTGTCACGAGGGCGAACAGAGCGCCGACAAGATGCTCATCCGCGCTCCAGGCCCCGACTCTCCCAAACCCTGAGCGCACCCGAGGGCCGAATCAGATCCGCCGAGCCGTTTGCCCTCAACGCGCAATCGGAGCAAGATTCAGGTCGTGAGTCCAGGCGCAGTGGATGTCGCTGAGACGCTCGCCGAGGTCGGACGCCGATTTGATGCGCGCAACTGGGTGCTCGGGACGAGCGGCAACTTCAGCATCGTCCTCGGGCGCGATCCCCTTCGGCTGGCGATGACGCGCAGCGGTACGTCCAAGGGTGCGTTGACGGCGGATGGCATCGTGGAGATTGATGCGGACGGCAGGCCGATTCAGCCGGAGGCCGGCAAGCCATCCGCTGAAGCGCTGCTGCACCTCGAGATCGCACGCGCGCGTAGCGCAGATGCCGTGCTGCATACGCACTCGATCTGGAGCACTGTGCTGTCCGATCGTCATGCGGATGCCGGTGGTCTCGCGATTGCCGAGTACGAGATGCTCAAGGGGCTCGAGGGTGTGGCGACACACGAACACCGTGAGTGGATTCCCATCCTCGAGAACGATCAGGACATGACGCGTCTTGCCGGGCGGGTTCGACACGTGCTGGCGGAGCACGAGGGCTGTCATGCGTTCCTGCTGCGCCGGCATGGCCTCTACACCTGGGGCGAGACGCTGCCGCAGGCCGTCCGTCACGTGGAGATCCTGGAGTTTCTTCTCGAGGCGGTCGGCCGGATGGAAAGATGAGGGGGACATCATGGCCGTCGTGAGAGTGCCGGCAGAGCAGATCGTGCTGCGAGAGTCCGAGGCCGTCGGCGCCTTTCTCGCGCGACACGGGATCGATTACGAGCGGTGGACGCCGAGCCAGCCACTTGCCGCGGACGCGCCGCCCGACGCCGTCCTCACCGCGTATGCCAGTGAGGTCGACGGCTTGAAGGCACGGGGCGGCTATGTCACTGCCGACGTGATCGACGTCAAGCCCGACACGCCGAATCTCGATGTGATGCTCGCCAAGTTCAATCGCGAGCACTGGCACGACGAAGACGAGGTCCGCTTCATCGTCGAGGGACGCGGTCTGTTCCACGTCCATCCGCCGGACGGCCCGGTCTTCGCGATCGAAGTCGAATCCGGCGACCTCATTCGAGTGCCCCGCGGCACGCACCACTGGTTCGACCTCTGCGCCGATCGCCGCATCCGCGCGATCCGGCTCTTCCAGGATCCGTCGGGATGGACGCCGCACTACACCGACAGCGGCGTCGACCAGGGATTCCAGCCGGTCTGCTTCGGTCCGATGTTCGTGTCGCCTGCGACACACGCGTGACCCCGGCGGCGGCGCGGGCGATTCTGCTGGATATCGAAGGCACGACCACGCCGGTGTCGTTCGTGACGGGCGTGCTCTTCCCGTATGCGCGCAGGCACCTGCGGTCCCATCTCGAGATGCATGGCGAGTCGTACGAGCCGCTCGTCGCGCGCGACGAGCCGCTCGTCGCGCGCTTCCGCGACGAGCATGTCGCCGACTGCAGCCGGGGCGAGACGGTCCCCGCGTGGGAAGAGGAGCCTCGGTCCGCGCGATGGGCTGCCGTGGCGGCCTACGCCGAGTGGCTGATGGATCGCGATCGGAAATCGTCCGCGCTCAAGGAGCTGCAAGGGAAGATCTGGGAGGACGGGTATCGACGCGGCGAGCTCGTGGGCGACCTGTTCCCCGACGTTCGTCCGGCGCTCGAGCGGTGGCATGAACGCGACAGGCCGGTCGGGATTTTTTCGTCGGGCAGCGTGCTGGCGCAGCAGCTCCTGTTCCGCCATTCGATTTCGGGCGACCTGACCGGATTCCTGCGCTGGTATTTCGACACGCGCGTTGGAACGAAAGTCGACCCGGCCAGCTACCGTCGAATCGCGACCGCTGCGGAGACGCCGGCGGAGTCGTTTCTGTTTCTGTCCGACGTCCCGAATGAACTGACCGCCGCCAAGGCTGCGGGCATGCAGGTGCGCCTCGTAGTCCGACCGGGCAATGCTCCCGTGTTGCAAGAGCACTCATTTGAGGTGATACACAGCCTCGACGAGGTCATCTGAAAGGTCACGGAGTGACCGTCGCCGTTGAAGGGAGGGACAGCCGCAGTGCGTTCACGTGTGCTGGCTGGCTGCCGCGTGCGCTACGGCCGGGAACGTGTCCTGCGCTCCTACTCTGCCGCTCCCGCGTCGACTACTTGCTTAGTCGATGCGACATCTGTCACGCGGCTCAAGACGTCCCGGTATCCCGATGCAACCAGAACGCGTAGACGGAAGTCGACGCGATGAATCGCTCCGGCCACGTTCCCGCTCCGTGCACAACTTCGTCGCCGTGAAGTCGGCCTAGCTTACGCGGCTGCCATCCAGCACACGTGAACGCAGAAGGACCGTTTCGCTGCTCGGGAAGCCCACACACGTCGAAATTCGAAACTCGATTTCCCCGAACGTGCGTTCGGGCGGTCGTTGAAATGCTGCCAGCCAGCACACGTGAACACGCTGTGGACGGCGTTCGAAGCGGATAGCAGCCATCACATCCTTTTAATGCGGCAAGTGCCGGGTCTGCGACCGGCGATTGACAGCGCTGCCGCCACGGACGGATAGTGTCGGCCACGAAGGAGGCGGGCCATGCGAGTCGTCTTAGGGATGGCGATTGCCGCGATCACGTCGGGCGCGATTGCGGTACTGGCGGCGCAAGGACCGGGCGGGATTCACGACAGTCAGTATCCAGACGTGGATATCGCGCATGGCGCCACCCTCTATGCGGCGCGATGTGTCACCTGTCATGGCGCGCAGGGCGATGCGATCGGCGGGGTCAACCTGCGCAGCGGAAAATTCCGCAACGCGATCACCGATACCGACCTCGCCCGGTTCATCAGAGCCGGCTCTCAGGCCGCGGGCATGCCGCCGTTCCCGCTCGACAATGCCGACATGGCGGGCATCGTCGCCTATCTCCGTAACATGAACCGATTCGACGCCGCCACGGTGAAAGGGGGCGATGCCGCGCGCGGCCGGGCGATCTTCGACGGCAAAGGCACCTGCCGCACGTGCCATCGGGTTGGCGCTGATGGTTCCCGCGTGGGTCCCGATCTCAGCGACATCGGATCGATTCGCAGCCCGGGCTCGATTCAGCGGTCGCTGCTCGATCCGAGCAGTCAGATGATGCCGATCAATCGTCCGGTGCGGGTGACCAAGAAGGACGGAACGGTGATCAACGGCCGGCGGCTCAACGAGGACACCTACAGCGTGCAGCTGATCGACGATCGCGAGCGCCTCCATTCGATCCTGAAGGCCGACGTCCGCGAGTACACGATCGCGAAGACGTCGCCGATGCCGTCGTACAAGGGAACTCTCACGTCGGACGAACTGGCCGATCTGCTTGGCTACCTGGTTTCGTTGAAAGGGCAGTAACGATGGCTTCCACGACCCGACGCGTCGCCGCCTGCGGTATTGCGGCGTTGATCTCGCTGCTGTCGATTCACCTGCATGCTCAGGTCACGTCCCAGCGCCTGACCTCCGCATCTACCGAGCCGCAAAACTGGCTGACGTATTCCGGCGGCTACTACAGTCAGCGGTTCAGCCTGCTCGATCAGATCACGCCGGCCAACGTGAAGAACCTGGAGCTGCAGTGGGTGTATCAGGCGCCGGTCGCCGGCAACTGGCAGACGACGCCGATCGTGGTCGACGGCATGATGTACATCACGCAGCGGCCCAACGACATCGTCGCGCTCGATGCCGTGACCGGCCGTGCGTTCTGGATCTACCGCTACACGCCCAACCCCGATCGCATCGTCTGCTGCGGCGCCAACAATCGCGGTGTCGCCATCCTTGGCGACACGCTGTTCATGGGAACGCTCGACGCCAATCTGATTGCCGTCGATGCCAAGACGGGCCGGCAGCTCTGGAAGACAGAAGTCGCCACCACCACTTCGGGTTATTCGATCACGCACGCACCGCTGGTCGTGAAGGACAAGGTGATCGTCGGCGTCGGTGGCGGTGAATATGGGATCCGCGGCTTCCTCGCCGCCTACAACGCGGCCACCGGCAAAGAAGCGTGGCGCTTCTATACGATTCCCGGACCTGGTGAAAAGGGGCACGAGACGTGGGAGAGGTGTCCGCCGAAGTCGGACAGCTTCTGCGATCCCGATGCGTGGACGCACGGCGGCGGATCGATCTGGCTGACCGGCTCGTACGATTCGCGGCTCAATCTGACCTATTGGGGCGTGGGCAACGTCGGGCCCGATTACGCCGGCGCGCAGCGGCCTGGCGACAACCTGTACACCGCGTCGGTCGTCGCGCTGGACGCGGACACCGGGACTCTCCGGTGGCACTACCAGTTCACACCGCACGACGTCTACGACTACGACTCGGTGCAGATTCCAGTGCTCGTCGACAATTGGGGCCGCACCGGCATCGACGCGCTTGTCTGGGCGAATCGCAACGGCAACTACTACGCACTCGATCGCGCGACTGGAAAGTTCCTGCTCGGACGACCGTTCGTGAAGGTGAACTGGATGAGCGACTTCGACGAGCGAGGCAAGCCGCAACAAACACCGCAGCCTCCCGGCCAGCCGACGTATCCAGGCAATCAGGGCGGGACGAACTGGTATTCGCCGTCGTTCAGTCCTCGCACCGGTCTGTTTTACGTGTCCGCTTGGGAAGACTACGCCAGCCTCTACGGACCGAACCCCGTGGAATACAAGCAGGGCACGAACTTCACCGGAGGAGGTCCGCGGCCGTTCGGCCCGGTGCCAGGGGCACCGTCGTTCCAGCGCGCCCCGATCAACACGTGGACCGAATCAGCGGGGCACGGCGCGGTGATCGCGCTCGACGTGGCGACCGGCGATCAGAAGTGGAAATTCAACATGACCGACGTGACCGACAGCGGCATCCTGACGACCGCGTCGCACGTGCTGTTCACGGGAGGACGGGAAGGCTACTTTCAGGCGCTCGATGCCCGTACTGGCGCACTGCTCTGGAAGACGCAACTCGGAGCCGCGATCAACAGCGGACCGATGACGTACCGCATCGGCAACAAGCAGTACGTCGCGACGGTGTCTGGACTGTCGCTGTTCGTGTTCGCTCTCAAAGAGTGATTGTCCTTGGGCCTTGGTACTTGGTTCTTGGTCCGTCCCGGGTCCCTGGTCCGTCCTTGGTGCTTGGTCCTTGGTCCCCGTTCGGTACGGCCGGGTGACGAAGAACGGACTGAGGACCAAGGACGGACCGAGGACCTAGGACGGACCGAGGACCTAGGACGGACCAAGGCCTAAGTACTAAGCACCAAGGACCTCAGTTCGTTGGCGCCAACAGTTCGAGCATCGCCGACGACACCGCATCGGGCCGTTCGCGCGGCATGAAATGACCCACGCCCGGCACCACGCGCCGGGCGACCAGCTTCTCGAACGCGGCCTGTTCCGCCGGTGGTGATTCGGCCGGCGGCCGCGCGATTCCATCCTCCGCGCCATAGAGCGTGATCGACGGAGCGTGAATCTTCGGTCGCGTCGCGAGGCGCGCCTCGACCTCCTTGAAACGCGGCTCCCCTGGCGCGTTCATGATCCGATGCCGGTACGAGTGAATGACGACGTCGACGAAGTCCGGGTTGTCGAACGAGGGTGCGGTGCGATCGTAGGTCTCGTCGGTGAAATGCCAGCTCGGTGACCAGGCCTGCCACAAGTAGCGGCAGATCGCTCGGCGATTGGCCTCGAGACCGGCTCGTCCGCGTTCGGTGTTGAAGTAGTACTGATACCAGAGGCGATGCTCGGCCGCCGGCGCGGCCGGCGGCTGCGCGGCGACGGTGTTCTGAATCGTGTAGCCGCCGATGAGCACTGTCGCGCGCACGCGCTCGGGATTTAGCGCGGCCGCGATCGCCGCGGCGCGGCCGCCCCAGTCGTATCCGGCCACCGCGAACCGCGTCAGCTTCAAGGCATCAGCGAAGTCGATAACGTCCTGGCCGATCGCTGCCTGCTCCGCCAGGCGCGGGGCGGCGGCATCGCGGAATCGCGTTGCGCCATAGCCGCGGATGTACGGCACGAGCGCCCGATAACCAGCCTTCGTGAGCGGCGGCACGACCTCGTCGTAGGCGCGGGCATCGTCGGGAAACCCGTGAAGCAGAATCACGGGGAAGCCGCGCGGGTCGCCGCTGTCTTCGTACGCGATCGACAAGACCGGCGTTTGCACCGTCGCGACGGTGGGTCGCACCGGTAGCTGCCCAAACGCTTCTCGTCCAGTCATATCCGCCAGGATACCTGCACCCGTGAGCTTCAGAAACGTGCGCCGAGACGTGGTGCTCATGGCGCGGATGCTATCACCGCTTGAAACGTGCGCTCTCGCATGCCGTGTGAAACAATCGCCGTCGAGGCTCTCGACGCCATGAAGAAACTCTCGATTCTTCTCGTTCTGTTCGCGGTTCTCGTTGGGTCTGCTCAGCAGCGTCCGACCGTCGGCGAATTCTTCGACGCGTTCACCGCCGAATGGATGCGGGCCAATCCGAACCTGGCCGCGTCGACGCGCTTCTTCTCCGGCGCCGAGCAGGACGCGTTCGAGCGTCAGCTTTCTCCCGAGACGCCGGCGTTCCGTCACGCCCGCGCCGTGCTCGCGCAGAAAGGGCTGAAGGAGCTGGCCACGTTCGATCGCGCGCGGATGACCGACACCGAGCGAGTGTCCGCCGATCTGATGCAGTGGCAGCTCGCCAGTGTCGTGGAGGGTGACAAGTACGGTGACTTCTTCTTTCCGCTGGAACAGTTCGGCGGCGTCAACGTGTCGCTGCCAAACATCCTTGTCGTCAACCATCCGCTGAACACCGAGAAGGACGCAGTGAACTACCTCGCGCGGCTCGGGCAGGTCAGCACCCGCATGGAGGAAGCGGTCGCAGAAGCACGCACCCTCCTCGAGAAGGAGATGGTCCCGCCGCGATTCATCGTCCGCTCGACGATCACGCAGATGGAGCAGTTCATCGGTGGTGCTCCAGCGATGAATCCGCTCGTGACGACATTCGCCGAGCGTCTGGCGGCATCGAAGGCAGTGTCCGAGACGCGGCGCGAGGAGTTGCGCGCACAGGCCGAGAAGATCGTCGCGGCGCAGATCTATCCCGCCTGGAAGAGCGCGATCGCGCTGCTGCAGCCGCTCGTCTCGAAGGCCAAGGACGATGCCGGGCTGTGGAGATTCAAGGGCGGCGCCGAGGCATACGCGTACACGCTGCGACGATACACAACGACCAACCTCACCGCGGATCAGATTCACGACATCGGTCTCAAGCGGGTCGCCGAGATCGAAAAACAGATGGAGGACGTGTTCCGGCAGATCGGCCGCACGGAGGGCTCGAGCAAAGTGCGGGTCGCGGCGCTCAAGAAAGAGCAGGCGTATCCGCTGACTGAGGAGGGCCGCGCGAAGATCATGGCCGACGCCGAGGCGATGATTCGCGACGCGGAGAAGCGCGCGGCGCAGCAGTTCAACCGTACGCCGAAAGCACCGGTGATCGCTCGCCCCTATCCGCGCTTCCGTGAAGCCAATGCGGCCGCCAGCTATGGAGCCCCGGCGCCGGACGGATCGCGTCCAGGGACCGTGCAGGTTCCGCTGCGGCCCGAACGCATGACGCTCTTCGGTCTGCGGACGCTGATGTACCACGAGGGCGTTCCGGGTCATCACTTCCAGATCGCGCTCGAGCTCGAGAACACCGCCCAACCGCGGTTCCGTCGCGTGCGGGCGCTCGGAGGGATCTCGGCGCTGTCGGAAGGCTGGGGACTGTACGCCGAGCGCCTGGCGGCAGAGTCCGGCTGGTACAACGGCGATCCGATCGGACTGCTCGGACAGCTCGAGAGCGAGCTGTTCCGCGCGCGCCGGTTGGTTGTCGACACGGGTCTCCACGCGAAGCGCTGGACGCGTCAGCAGGCGATCGATTACGGCATCGAGGCGAGCGAGGTGGAGCGGTACGTCGTCAATCCGGGGCAGGCCTGCTCGTACATGATTGGTGAACTGAAGCTGATAGAACTGCGAGACAAAGCGAAGAAGACGCTCGGAGGGAAGTTCGATATTCGTGAGTACCACGACGTCGTCTTGAGTGCGGGAAGCGTTCCGCTGGAGCAGCTCGAGCGCATCGTCAACGCGTATCTGCAGCGCGCCGCCGTCAACGTTCGCTGAGCCGCTCACACGAAAATGTCGTCATGCCGGAGCGTTCATCGCGCCGCACGGTGCTCGTCGTCGAAGACGATTCCGCGATTCGCGAACTGCTGCACCTGCACCTGGATCTCGCCGGATTCACGATCGATGAAGCGGACGACGGTCGCCGCGGCCTCGAGCGGGCGCGTTCGACGCGGTTCGACGTCATCCTGCTCGACGTGATGCTGCCGGGGCTCGACGGCGTGAGCGTGTGCCGGGCCGTTCGCAGCGCCGGCCAGAACGTCAACACACCAATCCTGATGATCACGGCACGCGACGGCGAGTCCGACAAGGTGCTCGGCCTCGAGAGCGGCGCAGACGACTACCTCACCAAGCCGTTCGGCGTGCGCGAGCTGATGGCCCGTGTCGGCGCGCTGCTGCGGCGTCATCAACGGCAGACCGCGGAAGACGCACCGCAAACGGTCGTGAACGCCGGCGACCTGTCGCTCGATCGCGATCGTCGCCAAGCCACGGTGCGCGGCGAGCGAATCGAGCTGACGAAGCAGGAATTCGATCTGCTCTACATGCTCGCATCACGACCCGGGACCGTCTTCACGCGGGCGGCGCTGCTCGAGTCGGTCTGGAGCGACGACACCTATGTCACCGATCGCACGGTCGACACCGTGATCAGCCGCCTGCGCCGGAAGATCGAGCGCGATCCACAAGATCCCGAAATGCTGCTCACCGCCTGGGGCGTGGGCTACAAATTCGCCGAGCCTGTCACGTAGAGCGCAGGCTTTAGCCTGCGCGTTCACTTCGCCTGCGCGTTCACGCGGGCCTCAAGCCCTCGCTCTACGTTGCCCGGTTCCGGCAGCACGATCACGAACTCGGTCCGGCCCGGCCGGCTCGTGACTGAAATCGATCCGCCGTGTCGTTCGACGATGGCCTTCACGATCGAGAGCCCGAGCCCACTTCCGCCCGCGCCGGACGTCCTCGATGCATCGCCTTTGTAGAAGCGCTCGAAGACGTGTGCCAGGTGCTCGGGCGCGATACCGGTGCCCGTATCGATGACGGTCAGTCGATAGCCGTTCTCAGTGGCCGTGGCGGCGAGGTCGATCGTGCCTGCCGGCGGTGTGTGACGCAGCGCGTTGGCGACGAGGTTGCCGATCGCCTGCTCGAGTCGATCGGGATCGGCGACGATTTGATCGGCGGACGGATCGACGGAAGCTCGGATGGTGACGTTCGCTGCCGCCGCGTCGCGCTCGTACCGGCGAGCCACGTTGGTGAACACACGCTCGATCGCGATCACCCGCGACTCGAGCGCCGACACGCCGTTCTCGAATCGCGCCAGCTCCAGGAGGTCGCCGACGATGCGTTCGAGACGAAGCGTTTCGCGGCGCGTCGTCTCGATGTAGCGGCGGCGCCGTTCTTCGTCGAGCACGATCTCGGGCATGTCGAGCGTATCGAGGTAGCCGCGCATCGTCGTCAGCGGCGTGCGCAGCTCGTGTGAGATGTCGGCCAGCATCTGCCGGCGCAGCTGGTCCGAGATCCGCAGCGCGTCGGTGCGCTGTTGGAGATCGGCGGCCATCTGATTGAACGCCGCGGCCACCCGTGCGATCTCATCGCGGCCGTTGGCTGGTGCGCGGGTCTCGAGCTGCCCGGCGCCGAGCTGCTGTGCCGCCAGCTCGAGACCGCGAAGACGGTGGCGCGCGGGAGCGAAAATGACGATCGTTGCGATTGCGGCAATGACCACCAGCGCGAGCGTACCGGGCAGCGTCAGCAGCTCACCGACGTTGGCGAGGAGTCCGCGCGGTGGCGGCGGGGGCAGCACGACCAGGCCAGTGAGCCGGTTCGCCACCTGAATCGGTGCGGTGACGACAGGACCGGTCGGGGAGTCGCCTGGTGCGGCCACAGGGGCGGCGCCGGCAATTGTGGCCCGCGCCTGCCGCTCGATCTCGCCGCGCATTGGCCGATCAGACGTCGAGAACACGGGCCGCTCCGCGAGAACGATGTAGACGGGTGGTCCCGCGTTCGGCACCGTGTCGGTCAGGAATCGCGACACATCGAGGTGCGGCTCGTTCGTCAGAGCGGCGCCCAACTGAGCCGCGACCGCGGCCGCCGTCGCGTTGGGATTGCCGGGGGCGAAGGCGCCGTTCGAGCGTGCGTAGCCCACCATGAGGCTCTGGGCCACCAGCACCACGACGACGAAGACGACGAAGCTGATGCCGATGCGCCAGTAGAAGCTGCTGTACCACCGCACGAGCGGCCGAGGGGCCATAGACGGCGATCATGCCCGTCAAATGTTGCAGAAGTATGGGGGCGGCCGCCGCATTCGTTTCACGCCGCTGACAAAGTTTCCCAACATCTGGGCCTCACAGTGGAGCCACCAGCGCGTAGGCGCGTAGGGAGGAAGGCAAGTGGAAGCAGAACGACAGACATCAGGAACGCAGCTCAGCCGCCGCGCGGCGTTCGGCGCGATTGGAGCTGCTGCGGCGGCGGTCGCGGCGGCGTGCGGCGATTCACAGACGAGTCCTTCGTCCGTCGATACCACGTCAGGGTCGACGACGACGAGCACCAACGCCACGTGCGCGGTCACGCCGAGCGAGACCGCCGGACCATATCCGTCTCGCACCGACATGTTCCGCAGCGACATCCGCGAGAACAGGAGCGGCACCGCGCTCACCCTGACGATCAAGGTGGTCAACGTCAACAACGGGTGTGCGGCCGTGTCGGGCGCCGACGTCGAGATCTGGCATTGCGACGCGGCCGGCGATTACTCGCAGTACGGCTCACAGACCGCCGCCACGTTTCTGCGCGGCATTCAGACGACCAACGCCTCCGGCGAAGTGACCTTCACCACGATCTATCCCGGCTGGTATCAGGGTCGGGCGACGCACATCCATGCGGAAGTGACGATGAGCGGTCGTTCGATCAAGGTCACGCAGATGGCGTTCCCCGAATCGGTGAACAACACCGTTCACACGACCGGGGTGTACGCGTCGCGAGGCTCGAACCCGACGAATAACGCGTCCGATGGCATCTTCGCCGACAGCCTCGCCTCCGAGCTCGTCACGCCGACCGGCAGTCCGTCGGGCGGCTATGCAGCGACGTTCCAAATCGGCATCGCGGTCTGACGGATCGAAGGAGACTCATCATGCACAACGACGATCGACCCGTTGGGACGTTCTTGAGCCGTCGTCAGGCGCTCGCGCTGTTCGGCGCGGCCGCAAGCGCGTCTGTCGCGCACCGCTCTGGCGCGCAGTCAACGAATTCGGCAGAAAAGACGACGCTGCCCGATTGCATCGCACAGCCCGAACAGACAGAAGGCCCGTACTTCGTCGACGAGGCGCTCGAGCGATCGGATATCAGACGCGACCCGTCCACGGGACGGATCAGCCCGGGAGCACCGCTGGCGCTGCAGTTCGTCCTCTCGCGGATCACGCCCGCGGGCGCCTGCGAGGTGCTGCCCGATGCGCGTGTGGACATCTGGCACTGCGATGCGCTCGGCGTCTACTCCGACGTCGAGGACCGCTACGTGAACACGGTGGGGCGACAGTTTCTGCGTGGGTATCAGACCAGCGACAAGAACGGGGTCGTTCGCTTCAGCACGATCTATCCCGGCTGGTATCGCGGCCGGGCGGTTCACATCCACTTCAAGATCCGTGTACCGACCGAGCCCGCTGGCCCTTCCCTGAGCGAGCGAAGCGAGTCGAAGGGAGTGACCGACGAGTTCACGTCGCAGTTGTACTTCCCGGACGAGCTCACCGATCGCGTGCACGCGGCGGCGCCATATTCGGCACACACGGGACAGCGTCTGCTCAATTCGCGCGACATGGTCTTCCGCGAGGGAGCGACGCAGCTCGTTCTACCGATCGGCGAAACGGAAGCGGCTTATGCCGCGACGTATCGGATCGCGATGCGTCCCGCCGTGTCGCGCAGAAGATTGTAGTGTCCGGCTTCAGCCGGACCAGCAAAGCGCTATTCGGCGCGCAGCGCGTCCAATGGACTGAGACGCGCCGCGCGGCGTGCGGGCAGCCAGCACGCCACGAACGCGACGCCGAGCAGCAACACTGTCGTGGCCACGAACACGGCGGGATCGCGCGGGCTGATGCCGAACAGCAGCGATTGAATCAGCTGGGTCCCCGCGAACGCCGCGACGAGACCGACCGTGATTCCAGCCACGATCACGACTGC
>Ga0111539_10001545_pt1 | contig 30641 bp, 34 predicted proteins | sample RhiMethybrSRZTD1_FD_79667 | JGI IMG/M metagenome (GOLD analysis project Ga0111539, IMG submission 79667) | Populus rhizosphere microbial communities from Tennessee, USA - Rhizosphere MetaG P. TD hybrid SRZTD1 (version 2) (version 2) | ecosystem: Host-associated > Plants > Roots > Rhizosphere >...
CGGGAGTGACTTCGCGGCATCGCCCTCGAAGATTCGCGGGAAAAGCTTTCGATCCAGTTTGGCCACGTTCGCGACCTACTCGAGGTGCGAACCAGCGACTGGGGTCTGATAGTTCAAGCCGATTGCTGGCCGACCGTGCGCAACGCCTGAAGGAGGAGTTGCGCGCAAACGCGGACGATTGCGCCGAGGAATTCAAGGCCCAGGCGCTGGAGCGCCAAGACGCAGCTACTTCGCAAACCGGGACGCGTCGAAATAGCTCGCGATGGTCTCGTCCGGGTCCGGCGTCGATGCGGGATTACGACGGCCTCGTGCAGTCGCTTCGCGCTGCAGATCGGCTTCATTCCGCCGGCCGGCCACGGCGTCGGCGGCCGCCTGCCGCTGTTCCTGCTCCGGGACGGCAAATCCCCTCGCGATGCTCAGCATGAAATCGAAATGGCGCATGGCGGTGACCTCCTCGGGCGATGAGGGCCAGCATCGCGCCGAATCAGGTCGATTCCCGCCCTGATTCGCGCCTAAACTTCAGCCATGACCCAGCCGACCGTCCGCGTCCTTGCGGTGCTGGAAGTGCTCCAATCCCAAGGCCGGGTGAGCGGCCCGGAGCTCGCGCGACGGGTCGGCGTCGACGGCCGGACGCTCCGCCGCTACATCGCGATGCTCGAGGAACTCGGCATTCCAATCGTCGCCGAGCGCGGCCGCTTCGGCGGTTACGCGCTCATCGCGGGATTCAAGCTTCCGCCGCTCGTCTTCACCAACGACGAGGCGCTCGCCCTCGGAGTCGGTCTTCTCGCCGCGCGCGGCCTCGGCCTTGCTGACGCCGCGCCGGCAGTCGCGGGAGCTCAGGCAAAGCTCCAGCGCGTCATGCCGCAGTCACTCAAGCGTCGGCTGCGCGCGATCGACGAAACCGTGGCGCTCGACCTGTCGCGGAGGAACGTCACGCCGGAGGACAACGCCGCGCTCGTCACCCTGAGTGCCGCGGCACAGGCACGTCAGCGCGTGCACCTGCGGTATCGCAGCCGCGAGAGCCAGGACACCGCGCGCGACTTCGATCCCTACGGCCTCGTGTGGCACGGGGGCCGGTGGTACGCCGTCGGACACTGCCACCTCCGCCGGGACGTGCGCTCCTTCCGGCTCGACCGCGTGGTCGAAGTGACGGCGCTGTCGGCGAGCTTCGGAAAGCCGGAGGACTTCGACGCCCTCGGCCATCTCTCACGCTCGGTCGCGACGATTCCACGCGCGCATGCGGTTGAAGTACTCCTGCACACCGACCTCGAGCAGGCGCGCCGCGAGACCTTCGATACCATGGGCATATTCACGCCTGAAGGCGCCAACGTGCGCGTGTCGGGTCAGACCGACGACCTCGACTGGTTCGCGCGCGAGCTGGCGCGAATGCCTTTCGACTTCGAGGTGCTGAAGCCCGTCGCGTTGAAGACGGCGGTGCGCAGGCAGGCCCTGCGCCTGCAGCGCCTGGTCGAATAGCTGTTAACTGGCCCGTCAGGTCGCCGGACAGGGCGTATCGAGTGAGCCCGTGATGGACTCGCCCGAGCCCGGCGGCGGGAACAGCTTTCCGAACGTGAACGCGTCCTCGCTTGGCCCGCGGCCGCGCAGTAGATTGAGCCGCGCAACACCTTCCTCCGGCGTCGGCCGATGGCCGCGCGGCACCCACCACAGCACCAGGTAGAGGTCCATCTTCTCGAACCACTCACGCCGTCGCCGCATCACGCCGATGTGGTCACTGCGATAGACGAAGGCCTGCAGCGACTCGGCGTCCTGCCACACCGACATGTTGACGATGATGTCCTCGCCCATCGGGTGCAGCGCCGTTGCATTGCCCGAGTCGTCCTGCAGCCGCCACATGAAGCCGGGCGCGGCGTCGGCGACCGCATTGATGCGGTCGAGAGCGCCCACGAAATCGGCGAGTTGCGGGGAATTGAGCGGCGCCCTGAGGCGCGCCACGTTCATCTGTGCCAGCTCGAACTTTGCCATGCGAGTCCCTGACTGGCCGACGCGAGGGGGTACTCTAGCTCCAACCAAAGGAAGGGCCAATTGGCTTGACCGCGCACCCGTCGCGGCGAAATGCCTGGCTCGCGAGTCCTACGAAAAAGTGTCGAACTTGTCCGCCTGCGGGCGACGGCGAAAAGGGCCATAGTCCGGGGATCAATCACATAAAGGTCGCCGAAACATGAAATACCGCAAGCTCGGGCGTCACGGCCCCGAAGTCTCCGCCATCGGTCTCGGCTGCATGAGCATGGGCATCGCGGGCACGTACACGAGCAGCGTGAAGAGCGACGACGACGCCGTCGCGCTGATCCACCGCGCGCTCGACCTCGGCATCACGCTGCTCGACACCGCGGACGTGTACGGCGACTCGGAGCGGCAGGTCGGCAAGGCCATACAGGGGCGGCGCAACAAGGTCGTGCTCGCCACGAAGTTCGGGTTCACGTCGGGCGCCGACTCGGCGACGCGCGCAATCGACGGCAGTCCTGCCTATGTGCGCAAGTCCTGCGAAGCATCGCTCGAGCGGCTGGGCGTCGACTCGATCGATCTCTACTACCTCCATCGCGTTGACGCGTCCGTGCCGATCGAGGAAACCGTCGGCGCCATGGCCGAGCTCGTGCGCGAAGGAAAGGTGAAGCACCTGGGCCTGTCCGAGCCCTCCGTCGACAGCCTGCGCCGCGCGTACAAGGTCCATCCGATCGTCGCGGTGCAGTCCGAGTACTCGCTGTTCACGCGCGATCCCGAAGATGCGCTCATTCCTGCGCTGGCGGACCTCGGCATCGCGCTCGTCGCGTACAGCCCGCTCGGCCGCGGATTCCTGGCCGGCCGTTTCGCGAAGCTGGAGGATCTCACCCCGACTGACTGGCGCCGGAACAATCCGCGATTCCAGGGCGAGAACTTCGGTCGGAATCTCGAGCTCGCGGATCACCTGAAGAAGATGGCCGAGGAGACGGGACACACGCCGGCACAGCTCGCTCTCGCCTGGTTACTCAGCCGGCAGGACAACGTGGTTCCGATCCCGGGTACGAGCAGCGCGAGGCGCCTGGAAGAGAACGCCGCCGCCGCGGACATCCGATTGAGCCAGGCGGACCTCGACCAGATTGAGGAAATCTCGCCCAGGGGCGCCGCTGCCGGGCAACGCTACAACCCGGCGATGCTGGGGCTGGTGAACCGATGAAAGCTACAACCCGGAGATCGCCAAATACCGCGACACGCCGCGCGCAACATTCGCGGCGCGACCCCGCCGCCTCGCCGTTTGCCCATGTCCTGCACTCGCCCGGCCCGGATCCTGAGCGCAAGGAAAAACTGGCGCTCTACGGCTGGCTCGTCGGGCAGTGGGAACTGGACGTGACCACCACCCCCGAGGACGGATCGACGCATTCAGGGAGCGGCGAAATCTATGCGGGATGGGTACTCCGGGGACGTGCCATCCAGGATGTCTGGATGATTCCGCGCCTCGCGGATCGCAAGCCCGGCATCGCGCAGATGCCGGGCGCCGGCAACTGGTTCGGGACGACGCTCCGGCTCTACGACCCGAATCTCGACGCCTGGCGCATTCTCTGGTGCGACCCGGCGACCAGTATCTTCACGCGCCAGATCGGCCGGGCGAGCGGTCGCGACATCGTGCAGGAAGGTCCCGATCCCCGCGGCGGGCACATGCGCTGGACCTTCACCGACATCAAGCCGACTTCCTTTCATTGGATGGCCGAGCGCTCGCTCGACTTGATCCACTGGCGCAAGGAAGTCGTGGTGCGCGCGCGCCGCATCTGACTCATGCGAGAATCGGCAGACTTTCCCGGAGAGTCTGCCGCCATGAGCTTTCTCTACGATCTTCCGCTGTGGCTGGTCGGCGTCGTGCTGGTCGTCGTCATGTGCGGCCTCGCCATTCTCGGCCTGCAGGTCACGCAACGCCGGATCCATGCGCGCTTCCAGATCACGGAGGAGGACGGACATTTCATCAGCACCATGGTGCATTCGTTCATGGTGTTCTACGCACTGACCGTCGCCATGATCGCCATCACTGTCTGGGAAACCTATGACGCGGCGGGCAGGGTCGCTTCTGGCGAAGCGACGGCGCTCGGGACGCTGTATCGCGACGTGAGCGCCTATCCATCACCCACGCAGGCACAGCTGCAGGCCGCCCTGCGGGAATATACGGAGCACGTGATCGAGGTGGCCTGGCCCGAGCAACACCGAGGGGTCGTGCCGCAGGGCGGGATCGATCGTATCGATGCGTTCCTGAAGTTGCTGACGAGCTTCGAGCCGACGACCGAAGGAGAGAAAATCCTTCACGCCGAGGCCCTGCGCGCATTCAACCAGTTGAGCGACTCACGGCGGATGCGTCTGGATGCCGTCCAGACGGCCCTGCCAGGTCTGCTCTGGACCGTTATTTTCCTGGGCGCTGCGCTCGGCGTCGCGGGCTCCTATTTCTTCCGGGTCAGGGACGCCCGCCTGCACCGGTACCTGGTCGTGATGTTGACGACGTTCATCGCCATGGTGATCTTCGTCGTCTTCGCGTTCGATCGGCCATTCCGCGGAGACATGGGCATCAAGGCTGAGCCTTACGAGCTCGTCTACGATCAGTTGATGAGGCGGTGAGGCGGCAACGCGTCGACAAGCTGCTTGAGCGCACCGTGAGCGCTCGCAAGTCCGGCGCTTTTTTGTAGCAGCGGCCGATAGCGTTGCAGGAATGCTTCGTCGCGCGACTCACCGACCCCGAAGACCAGGGCGCGGACCTTGCCCGCTGCCGCTTCGGCTTCTTCCGATGTCGGTTCCTCGTCCTCGTCGAGCGACTCGTCGAGATCGGCGATCAACTTCGAAAGCGCGCGCAGCCAGGCCCAATCGGGGTCATTGAGCAGGCTGTCCAGCAGCGCAACCCGTTCCCGGCTGCTGCCATAGGGACGCTCCGCCTCGACGATCTGCTTGTGAACCTCCTGCAAGGCACGACTGACGGCCTCCAGGTCGCGATGGAGCTGGTTCACGGCAGGTCGAAGAGCAGCACCTCGGCGTCGCGGCCGCTGCCCACGGTCACCTTCTGAGTGTCGCTCAGCTTGAGCCCATCGCCCGCTTGCAGGGTCACGCCGTTCACCGCGATGGCGCCGCGCGCGACGTGCACGTATGCGCGCCGTCCGGGACCGATCGCGAGATCGGCGGTCTCGGCGTCGTCGAAGAGTCCCGCGTAGACGCGCACGTCCTGCCGGATCAGCACCGAGCCCTCCGCCTGGTCCGGCGAGGCGATGAGGCGCAGCCGGCCGCGCTTCTCCGCCTCGGAGAAGCGCTTTTCCTCGTAGCTCGGCGGGATGCCACGCACGTTCGGCTGGATCCAGATCTGCAGGAAATGCACGCCTTCATTCGATGACGGATTGAATTCGCTGTGCTGAACGCCGTGCCCCGCGCTCATGCGCTGCACGTCGCCGGGGCGGATCGTGGACGAGCTGCCGGTCGAGTCCTTGTGCGCGAGTGCGCCCTCCAGCACGTAGCTGATGATCTCCATGTCACGGTGACCGTGCGTGCCGAAGCCCTGCCCCGGCTGCACGCGGTCCTCGTTGATCACGCGCAGCGGCCCGAACTCCACGTGCTCCGGATCGTAGTAGTCGGCGAAAGAGAAGCTGTGGAAGGACTTCAGCCAACCGTGGTCGGCGTAGCCCCGCTCGTCCGCGCGTCGAATTTCCTGCATAGATGCCCCTTCCAAGGCCCAGCGACTTCGCCTATGTGGGAGTCCTATCGATACTAATCAAGCACGATAACGCCCTGACGCACCACGAGCGCGCTCAATTGGCGCGATGGCCAGCAGCCCGGTTGGGCTAGCTGCGGATCTGCAGCGAACCGATACGGTCGTCGACGAGCGCGAAGTGGAAATTCGCCGTGGTCGGGCTGCCCGGGAAATCCCCCGTGAGCCGGGCCTTTAGGGTTGCGGTCCCATCCGTCGTGCTGATCTCAAGGGGCGTCACCGTGTAGTTGTATTTCTTCCTGGCCCTGGCCTGCCACGCCTTGATCGCCGGCAGGCCCTCGTAGTAGCGGCCTTCATCACGCACGGTCGCATTCGGCACGAAGCAGTCCGAAATCGATTCGACGTCGCCTGCATTCCCGGCGCGCACGAAGTTCTCGATCGGCTTGGGTAGTTGAAGGCTCATTGCTTACCCCGTCTCTCGTTCAGGGTCGTCAGTCTAGTCCTGCTGTTGCCATAATTCTGCCCCCTGACGTCCGCCAATCGCGACCGTCGCGAAAAATGCATTCCCCTTCAATGCCCTGCGGGATGAATCGAATTTTCGGGACATGGACCACGCCCAATGTCCTGATTCCTTAGCTCGCGGTACCGAGGCGTCACGATGTAACTTCCTCAGGCAATGGCGGGCGACAAAGACTACGAACTGAGCCATTCCGAGCCCGATGCGCACGGCATCAGCGGCATCGCTCTGCGCAGGATTGCGAAGGCGATCGATTCGCTGCAGGCGACGAAACTCTCCGACAAGCGAGTGCACGAGGCGCGGAAGCAGCTGAAGAGAGCCCGGGCAACCCTGCGCCTACTCCGAGACTCGATCTCCGACGCCGCATACCGACGCGAGAACGCGGATCTACGTGACGCGGCCCGGCCTCTCAGCGAGGTACGCGATGGCAAGGCGCTGCTCGAGGCACTGGACGGCTTGGTGGAAACCTTCGGTGCGCCGGCGCGCGCCCTGCCGGTGGACGGCCTGAAGCGCGCCTTGCGACGCCAGCGCTCCGAAGCGCGAAGCCGGGTACTCCACGGGTCGGGCAAAGTGAGGTCGCAGCGTGCTGCGCTACGGAAGTGCCGTGCGCGCATGGCCCGCAATACCAACGACGATCGCGGCTGGAAAGTCATCGGTGCGGGAATCAAGCGCACTTACCGATGCGGTTACAAGGCGCTTGCCGCCGCGCAGTCCAACAGCTCGATGGAACGCCTGCATGAATGGCGCAAGCAGGCCAAGTATTTTCGATACCAGTTGCAGATCCTGCAGCCCTTGTGGCCGGCGATCATCGGCGAGCTCGGCGAACAGGCGCACAAGCTGACCAACGCCCTCGGCAAGAACCACGACCTGGCCGTTTTGCGCGACAAGGTCATGGAAAGCGAGGATGAGGCGTTAAACGACGCCACGCGCGACGCGCTGATCGCCTTGATCGACCGTCGCCGCGCGGAGTTGCGCGACAGGGCCTTCCTCCTCGGCCAGCGAATTTATGAAGAGACGCCGAAGGTGTTTGCGGCGCGCCTCAGGAAATACTGGCGGGACTGGAAATCACAGCCCGACTCGGTGAGAAGGCCTCAGGCGATCTTGCGCCGTGGCAGCACCCAGTCCGGCCGGATGAAGTGGCAGGTGTAGCCGCCGGGATTGCGCAGCAGGTAGTCCTGGTGCTCCGGCTCGGCCTCCCAGAAGTCATGGGCCGCCACGACTTCGGTCACGACCTTGCCCGGCCATAGCCCCGAGGCTTCTACGTCCGCGATCGTGTCCTCGGCGACGCGACGCTGCTCGTCGGTCGTGTAGAAAATCGCCGAGCGGTAACTCGTGCCCATGTCGTTACCCTGGCGATTCTTCGTCGTCGGATCGTGGATCTGGAAGAAGAACTCGAGGAGCTTCCGGTAGCTGATCTTCGCCGGGTCGAATTGAATTTCGACCGCCTCGGCGTGGTAGCCGTGATTGCGGTATGTCGCGTTCGGCGTGTTGCCGCCCGTGTACCCGACGCGCGTCGAGATGACGCCCGGATACTTGCGCAGCAGGTCCTGCACGCCCCAGAAGCAACCTCCGGCCAGCACTGCACGCTCTGTCGTCATGACTTGTCTCCTACCTGGTTCAGGTACGCCCCGTAGCCTTCTTTCTCCATGTCCTTCTTGTGCACAAACCGCAGGGACGCCGAGTTGATGCAATAGCGCAGGCCGCCGCGGTCGCGTGGACCATCGTTGAATACGTGGCCCAGGTGGCTGTCGCCATTCGCCGAGCGCACCTCCGTGCGGACCATGCCGTGCGTGGCATCGTCCAGCTCCTTCACGTTGGCCGGCTCGATCGGCTTCGTGAAGCTCGGCCAGCCCGAGCCGGAATCGTACTTGTCCGTCGAGGCGAAGAGCGGCTCGCCCGAGACGACGTCGACGTAGATGCCCGGCTCCTTGTTATGGAGGAGCGCCCCGCTCCCTGGCATTTCGGTGCCGCATTGCTGGGTGACCCGGAACTGCTCCGGTGTGAGCTTGGCGACGGCTGCGGGATCCTTGGCGAACGTGGCCATGTGTCTTACCTCGGCACAGGAGGCTGGCGGGTGATTAGACCGCGCCATTGCTGTGGATATTGCACTATTGGGCCGATCCTGGCCGTTGCAACCGACCCGGGCGCCAGGGCCGAGTCCTACGCGGCAACCGGCAATGCCACGTGGACCCGGTTACGCCCCGCCTTCTTCGCCTTATAGACCGCGGCATCGGCATGCGCGATCAAGTGCTCGCCCCAGACCCCGAGCGCGTCGCTCGCTGCGACGCCGATGCTGCAAGTCAGGCGGATGAGCGGGCCGTAACCCTCCACCTCGAGCTCCGCCACGCGCTCACGGATGCGATGGGCGATCGTGTGCCCCGCGTTCGCGTCCGCGCTGCTCAGGACTACGACGAATTCCTCGCCGCCGTAGCGCCCGATGACGTCGGACATGCGCAGCTCCTTCTGGATCTGTCCGATTACGCCGAGCAGGCAGGCATCGCCCGCGATGTGGCCGTGCGTATCGTTGATCGTCTTGAAGTGATCGAGGTCGATGAACAGGAGCGCAATCGGCAGGCCGCGCGCCTGTGCGCGATCGCAGGCCGCGTGCAGGCGCTCGATCAGCGAGCGGCGGTTCAGGACACCGGTGAGCGGATCCGTTTGCGCGCGGCGCTCCGCGTCCGAGAGCCGGGCGCGTTGCTCGCGGATCTTGTCCGCGATGCCGAGCGCCACGAGCATGGCAGCCAGGATCATCGAGAGCGGCGTTCCGTAGAACATGAGGGGCTCGGCGTCGCCCATGAGCATCCTTCCGGCCGTCCAGATGGTCATGACTTCGAGGAGTCCCCAGGCGACCAGGAACCAGCCCGCCGGCCGGCTGCCGCGAAGCCAGGCCGTGAATGCAACGATCAACGTGTAGGCGGCCGTACCGACGAAGATCCAATTGCCGGCGGCCGCGACGAACGGGCCGACCCCGAGCGGGCGCGCGAAGTTTGCGAGCGCGAGCACCACGAAAACGATCGCAAGCCAGCCGAAGACCCGGTAGTTGCGCGGCGAGTAGCGGCGCATGTCGGTGATCTCGCGCACGAAAAGGCACGCAGCAGCGCCCGACAGCGCAGCCGGCACGTTCCAGGCATGGGGCGCGAGCGGCAGCGCCGCGCTCAGGACCGGCCATTCGAATCCCTGGCCGGAAACGTATGCGATGTAAAGCCCCTGCAGCGAAAAGAGCGTCGCGTAGTAGACGAAGATCGGGCTTGGCATGACGAACCAGATCAGGAGGGCGGTCATCGACATGGCCGTCAGTGCGCCGAATGCGAGCGCGATCATGCGCGCCTGCTCGCGGCCCCAGATCAGGGACGCCGCGAGCGACGGCAATGAAAAGCTGAGGCGCTCGGCGCCGCTGCCGTTCGGCTGGACGCGCAGGTAGATCGCATCCTGCGCCGACCGGAAGGCCGGCATCACATACAACAAGGTCTGCTCCGCGCGGTATTCCGGCAGCGTCGCGATCGGCGCAATCGCCTTGCCGGCGCCCGCGGCGACGTCGTAGGCGCGGATGTCGAGATGCCGGCCCCTGCGCACGGCAAGCGCCGCGTCTCCGGAGACCCTGGCGCCGGGCCGCAGCTCGAGCTTCAGCCAGAAGGGTGCGTTGCGGCCCCGCACTTCCTGGAAGTCGAATTGCGTGAATTCGTGGTCGAGCCGGCCGCTCGTAACCGACGCGACCGCTGCGTTCCCGGCAGAAGCCGGCAGGGCCGTGACCGTGAACGGGCTATCGTCCGCCCGTGCAGACGCCAGGGCGGGTACCAGGAACAGGCACAAAATCAGGAGGCGAACCGACATCCTTGTCCTGCCACTCCCAGGGCTCGGCGATCAGTTTGACCCAGCCGGCACATACGCGGCCATAGAACCTTGTGCCTATGGTCGTTCTGGCTCTTTCCCCGAGCTCATCGCAATATGACAATCCTGCGTCCGTCGGAGCATTCCGGCCGACGTCTGCGGTCGAACCAACTGCACTGAACAATTGCCAGACCTTATCGTCGAAACCAGTCCTGATGGGTGGAGACCTGCAATGACCAACCAGAAACTGATCAACTGCCTTTGGTTCGACAAGGGCGAGGCCCGTAAAGCCGCAGAGTTTTACGCCGCGACCTTTCCGGACAGCAGCGTCGGCGCAAAGCATGCGGCTGCGACTGATTTCCCCGGCGGCAAGCAGGGCGAGGAGCTGACAGTCGAGTTCACGGTCCTCGGCCGCCCGTTCGTCGGACTCAACGGCGGCCCGATCTTCAAAGCCAACGAAGCCATCAGCTTCATGGTCCTCACCGATGACCAGGCGGAGACCGACCGCTACTGGAATGCGATCGTGCGCAGCGGCGGCGAAGAAAGCGCATGCGGCTGGTGCAGGGACAAGTGGGGCTTCTCGTGGCAGATCACGCCGCGCGCGCTGCTCGAAGCGGTGAACAGTCCCGACAAGGCGGCGGCAAAGCGCGCCATGGACGAGATGATGAAGATGAAGAAGATCGACATCGCCGCGATCAGGCGCGCAGCGGCTGGCGAGAAATCAGCGGCCTGAGCGCGCGTGGGCACGGATTGAGCCCAGTCCACCCGGGTTGAGGCATCCGCCTACGGCGCGATGGCCGCGGGGCCGACGGCCCGCGGCCAGCCGTTCATGAGATCGACTTGAAATGACCGCTCGCGTCCCAGCGGGTGTCCGGCGCATCGGGGCCGCGATCGCCGATTACGCGCTCATCGGCGATTGCCGCACCGCGGCCCTCGTCTCGCGCGGCGGCAGCATCGAGTGGCTCTGCCTGCCGTACTTCTCCTCGCCGGCCATCTTCGGCGGCCTGCTCGATCCGCACGGCGGCCGGTTCTCGGTGAGGATCGAGCGGCCGCGCTCGACGTCGCGCCGCTACGTCGGCGAAACGAACGTCCTCGAAACCACGTTCCAGGCAAGGAACGGCGTCGCCCGCCTCACCGACTGCATGCCGTTGCCGGAAGGCGAGGACCTCGGACCCATGCGCGAGCTCCTGCGACGCGTCGAGTGCGTGACGGGCGAAGTTCGCCTGCGCATCGACGTCTCGCCGCGGCCCGACTACGGCCGCGAGACGGCAAGGCTCGAGCGGCGCGGCCCGAAAACGTGGGCGTGGTGCTGGGGCAATGAGTGGCTGTGCCTCACGTCGGATTGCAGGCTGAAGCGCAGCCGCGATGCCCTCACTGGCGATTTCACGCTGCGCGCCGGGCAACAGCTCTGGCTGTCGCTCACCTACGCCAAGGGCGAGATCGGAACACACGTGCCGCTCGGCGATGCGGCGCATGAGCGGCTGCAGTCCACGCTGCGATGGTGGCGCGCCTGGAGCGGCCGCGCCCGGTATCGCGGCCCGCACCGCAAGGAAGTCGTCCGGAGCGCGCTGGTCCTCAAGCTGCTGACCCATTGCCTCTCCGGCGCCGTAGTAGCTGCGCCATCCACCTCGTTGCCCGAGGCCATTGGCGCTGACCGCAACTGGGATTACCGGTACTGCTGGCTGCGCGACGCAGCGCTCACGATGCGCGCACTCACCTGTCTCGGGTATCACGCCGAGGCACGCAGCTTCCTCGACTGGCTGCTGCACGCAACGCGACTGACCTGGCCGCGACTCCAGGTGCTGTACGACGTGTACGGCAGGCCCGAGACAGACGAGATGGCCCTGCCACACTGGCATGGATTCCACGGATCCCGGCCAGTCCGCATTGGCAATGCCGCCGAGGAGCAGCTCCAGCTCGACGTGTATGGGGCGGTGTGCTTTGCTGCCCGCGAATTCTGGCGGGCCACCGGCGAGCTGTCCCCGCAGGAAGCACGCCTGATCCGTGGCTTCGGCGAAACAGCCTGCTGCCTGTGGCGCGAGCCTGACCACGGCATCTGGGAGATTCGCGGCGCGCCCCGCCACCACACGTTCTCGAAAGTGATGTGCTGGGTGGCGCTCGACGTGGTGGCGGACCTGCGAGAAGCCGGCCTCATCAGGCGATCGTCGCGCTGCGCGAGCGGCCTCATGGCGATCCGCGACGTGGTCGAGGATCGCGGATACAACGAGCAGCTCCAGAGCTACGTCGCGACGCTCGACGGCGATCGCACGGACGCCAGCCTCCTCCTGATGGGCTCGCTCGGCTTCCTCGATGTGCGCAACCCGCGTATTTGCTCGACGTTCGACCGCGTGCAGGGCGAGCTCGGGCGAAACGGCCTCCTGATGCGCTATGGCGACGGCACGGACGGATTTCCCTCGCACGAAGGCGCGTTCGCCATCTGCAGTTTCTGGGCCGCCGAACACCTCGCGAGGCGCGGTGAGGCGGCAGCGGCGCACCGGACCTTCGACCACCTGATCGGATTCTCCAACGACCTCGGCCTGCTGTCCGAGGAGATCGATCCGGATACCGGCGCGCAGCTCGGCAATTTCCCGCAGGCCTACACCCACGTCGGCCTCATCAATGCCGCGAAGGCCATCGCTGCCGCGGAGAAGGCGTCATGACGGACGTCTTCGACAGCAACCTGCCAAGCCTCCTCTTCTGGGGCCTGATCGCGACGACCGCGATGACGACGATCCTCCAGGCGAGCCAGGGCCTCGGGCTCTCGCGCCTCAGCCTGCCGTTCCTGTTCGGAACGTTCTTCACCGGCAACCGCAATCGCGCCATCGTCATCGGCTTCATCGCCTACGTGATCGGCGGCTGGGTCTTCGCATTCTTCTACTTCCTGTTCTTCGCCAGTATCCAGCGCGCAACCTGGTGGATCGGCGCCATCCTTGGCATCTTGCACGGCATTTTCCTGCTCGTCTGCGCGCTGCCGCTGCTCGCGCACGTGCACCCGCGCATGGCCTCGGAGCACGACGGCCCGCGGCGCAAGTTCATGCTCGAGCCGCCCGGTTTCCTCGGGCTCAACTACGGCTATCGCACTCCGTTCACGACGCTCCTCGCACAGGCCGTCTATGGGGCGACGCTCGGAGGCCTCGCCCAGCTCGGCAACGTGCTCGGAGGGAGCGCATGACCGCTCCTGTCGCCGTCGTCACGGGCGCCTCGGCCGGGGTGGGGCGCGCGACGGCCGTCGCGTTGGCCCATGCCGGCTACGACGTCGCCCTCATCTCGCGCAATTCATTGCGGCTGTACGACGCGGCGATCGAGGCGCGACGAGCCGGGGGGCGTGTTCATGCGTTCCTCGCCGACGTCGCGGACCCCGTCCGGCTCGACGACGTCGCGATCGAGATCGAGGAAACGCTCGGCCCGATCGAGGTCTGGGTCAACAACGCGATGGTGACCGTGTTCGCGCGCTTCGAGGACATGACCGCGGAAGAATTCGCGCGGGTCACCGCCGTCACCTATCTCGGCGCGGTCAATGGCACGCGCGCGGCGCTGAAGCGCATGTTGCCGCGCGACCGGGGAAGCATAGTCCAGGTGGGCTCCGCGCTCGCATATCGCTCGATTCCCCTGCAATCCGCGTACTGCGGCGCGAAGGCCGGCATCCGCGGCTTCACGGACTCGATCCGGTCCGAGCTGATCCACGCGCGTTCGCACGTGCGGATCAGCATGGTGCAGCTCTCCGCCTTCAACACGCCGCAGTTCGACTGGGCGCGCAGTCGCCTGCCTCGCAAGCTCCAGCCGGTGCCACCGATTTTCCAGCCCGAGCTCGCGGCCCGGGCCATCGTCTTTGCCGCCCGGAGCAGGCGGCGGGAAGTGTGGGTCGGATGGCCCGCCATCCAGGCCATCCTTTCGACGCGAATCATCCCGGGCCTCGGCGACCGCCTCGCCGCCCGCGGTGCCTGGGACGAGCAGGAGACCGACGAGTCTGCGCGTTCGCGGCCGGACAACCTGTTCGAGCCGGTGCCCGGCCACTTCGGGGCGCACGGTCGTTTCGACGATCGCGCGAAATCGCGCATGGTCGCGCTGTGGATGGTCGAAAACCGCTACCTCATCCTCGTGGTGCTGACTGCACTCTTCCTCTGGGCTCTGTTTACGAAGCTGCTGTGAAAGCGCAACTCGGCATCGTCGGTCTCGGACGCATCGGGGCGAACCTCGCACGCCTGGGCCTCCGCCGGAAGATTCGCATGGCCGGATACACGCGCGGCCAGGTGCCACGCATCGGCCGAGGCTTCACGGCCGCGCGCGACCTCAGAGCGCTCTGCGACCGGCTCGAGAGGCCGCGGCGCCTGATCGTGTATGTGCCTGCCGGGCCCGCGGTGGATGCGCTCATCGATTCGCTCGCGAAGATATTGGAGCCCGGCGACGTTATTGCGGACGGCGGAAACTCCTACTGGGGCGATTCGATCCGCCGCCAGCAGCGGCTTCGCGCGCTCGGCATCGACTTTGTCGACGTCGGCACCTCCGGCGGTGTGCCGGGCGCGAGTGCGGGCGCCTGTTTCATGGTGGGCGGAGAGCGCAGCGCGGTCGCGAAGATCGCGCCGCTCCTGAAGCGTCTCGCCGTGAAGGGTGGCTTTGTCCATGCCGGCGGCCCCGGCGCCGGCCATTTCGCCAAGCTCGTGCACAACGGCATCGAGTTCGGGATGCTGCAGGCGATCGGCGAAGGCATGGCTCTCCTCCGCCGCCATCGCAGCGTGCGCATCGCCGAGACGCTCGCGTGCTGGCAGCACGGCTCGGTGATCCGTTCCTGGCTGATCGACCTCATGCACGGGCAGTATGTGAAGACGCGCGATTTCGAGTCGATCCCCGACCTCGTCGAAGACACCGGCGAAGTGAACTGGCTCGTCGACGACGCGCTCCGGCTCGAGGTGCCGGTGCCGGTGATCGCCCAGTCCGTCATGGCGCTCCTCGGCTCCCGCCTGCGCGATGACGACGCGGCGCGCGCCGTGGCGATGATGCGAAACGCCTTTGGCGGCCATCGCTACGGCCGGAGCCCCGCCATCGCGCGCGAACGGCAGACGAGCCGGATTGGCCCGTTCGTGCCACCGGAAATGGAACAGCCTGGATGACCTCAGCTATCGGATCGAGAGTCTGGGCGATCGCCGAAGGCTACATCCCGCCGGGCAGTACCGGCGCAGGACGCGAGCTCGAGAGCCACGAGACCGTGTGCATCCTGAACTGCGGCGACCAGGATGCCGAAGTCGAGATCACGGTGTACTTCGCCGACCGCCAGCCGGCCGGACCGTATCGGTTCCGCGTGCCGGCGCGCCGGACGCGTCACCTGCGATTCAACGACATGGCCGAGCCGGAGCCGATTCCAAGCGGTACGGATTTCGCGAGCGTCATCCGTTCGGATGTCCCCATCGTCGTGCAGCATACGCGGCTGGATTCGCGCCAGCCGGCGCTGGCGCTCATGAGCACGATCGCATTTCCAGGCTCGCATACCTCGCCCGACACCCAGTAGGCCTTCCGCATGAATTCCTTTCGCCTGCACGACATCGAAACACGCGACCGCCGTTCAAAGCGCGTCAACGTCGTCATCGACACGCCCAAGGGCAGCCAGAACAAGTTCAAGTTCGACGAGAAGCTGGGGCTCTTCCGGCTGAGCCGCATCCTGCCGGCCGGCATGCGGTTTCCGTTCGATTTCGGCTCCGTGCCGCGCACTCGCGCCGAGGACGGCGACGCGCTCGACGTCCTCGTGCTCATGGATGCGCCGACGTTTCCCGGCTGTCTCGTCACGGTGCGTCTCCTCGGCGTGCTCCGGGCGAAGCAGACCGAGAAGCGGAAGACGATCCGCAATAACCGGCTGATCGCGATGGCCGAAACACCGGTGAACCGGCCCGACATCGACAGTATCGACGAGCTCGGCGACGACCAGCTCGAGGAGATCGAAGATTTCTTTGTCGCCTATAACCACGCACACGGCCGGGAATTCAAGCCGACGGGACGGCTGGGACCCGCCGACGCCGAAAAGCAGCTGACCAAGGCCATGCGCGCCTTCGCGCCAGAGGCCAAACGCAAGCGTTAGCGGCGGGCGGAACCCGGCCGGCTCAGCGGCGGCGATTCAGGGCCGCGCGGCGCGCTTCGGCTTCGCGAGCGCGACGCGCTCGTCGCGTTGGCCAGGACCCTGGGCACGCGGGCGAAGGCTGGCGACCTTGCCAGCCGAGCTCGCGGTCGGGCGTGGCGCAAAGCCGCTCGCAAGTGTCAGCATGAACTCGTAGTTACTCATGGCGTGAGTATCTGCCCATCGCGGCGCCCGGACATTTAGCAAACATGAAGATGGATTAAGAAGAAGTCGGGGACGGCGGGCTCCGGGCGACGTAATTTTCTTCCGATGGCCGTCGCCAGCAGGCAGATCGTCAAAGCGCCAGCCAGGCCGGTGCCTCAACGCGAGGCCGTGCGAGCGCGCGTGCGATACGTGATCCCGCCTGCGGCGAAGCCGTACTCCTACGAGTACGAGCCTGCGCCGGGGACGCCTCGCCGCTCGGCCACGTTCTGCGAGTATCCCGTCCTGATCCGCGACGCGCGCCGCCTTGCGGCGCCGCCATCGCTGGAGGTGCACGGGTTCTCCCTCCGGCAGCATCGCACGCGGGTCCGCAATTTCTACGACCGCGCCGAGGTCGAATCGGTCTATTACGGCGAAATCGAACGACTGCTCAAGGCTGCCACCGGCGCGCGCTCGATCCTCATCTTCGATCACACGGTACGCGGCGAGTCAGCCTTGAGCCTCAACGGCACGAATGTCCACGAGCCTGTCCATCGCGTGCACAACGACTACACGCCGAGGTCGGGACTGCGCCGCATCCACGACTTGCTGCCGAGCCGCACTGCCGACCGCCTGCTGCGGCATCGCGTGCTGGAAGTCAACGTCTGGCGCGCGATCCGCGGGCCGCTCCAGTCCTGGCCGCTCGCCATCTGCGACGCGAGCAGCATGCGGCCCGACGATCTCGTGGCCTGCGACCTCTATTACCGCGATCGCGTGGGGGAGATCTTCTACGTGAAGTATCGGGAGCGTCACCGCTGGTACTACTACCCCGACATGCGGCCTGACGAGGCCTTGCTGCTCAAGTGCTTCGACTCGGACCCGGCCCGCGGCGGTACGGGGGCCCATGCGGCCTTCGACCACCCGCATACCCCGGCGGGCGCCGTTCCTCGCGCTAGCATCGAAGCTCGCGCGTTCGTATTCTTCGCGCCATGAGCGGGCGCCTCCCGGCACTGGCGAGCGCTCTTGCGCTCGCGCTCGTGGCCGGACGCGCTTCGGCCGCGATCAGGGTCGACGGGCGGCTCGACGAGCCGGAATGGGGCGCGGCCCGCGTCTTCACCGAATTTCGCGTCACACAGCCTTACACCCTCGGCTCGCCGCGCCATCCGACCGAGGTCCGGCTGCTTGGCACCCCGCAGGGCATCGCCATCGCATTTCGCTGCGTGCAGCCCGCGAGCACGCCGCGGATCAAGGAGCAGACGCCGCGCGACACGGACAACAACGGCGACCGCGTCAACATCTACATCGACCTCGATGCGGACGCGAAGGTCGCGTACAACGTGACGATCGCGCTCGCCGGCTCGCTCCAGGACGCGACCATCACCAACGAGAATGTCTACAGCACCGACTGGGACGGCGACTACGAGTACGCGGTGCGTGACCTCGGGGACGAGTGGTTCGTTGAGGTGCTGCTGCCGTGGACGCTCGCGAGCATGAAGAATCCCGGCGCGCCGAAGCGCACTGTCGGCATCCTGTTCGACCGGGTGATCGCCGAGACGGCGGAGCGCGGCGCCCTGCAAGGCAAGAGCTTCACGCAAGCCCGCTATCTCTCCGAGTTCCCGAAGGTCGAGATCGACCAGTACCAGAGCTCGCTCTTCCACGTATTCCCTTACGCCTCGGCCGCGAGCGACTTCGTGGGGAGCCAAAACGACCTGAAGGCCGGGGCCGACATCCTGTGGAAGCCATCCGGGAGCTTCCAGCTCACGGCCGCACTCAACCCGGATTTCGGCCAGGTCGAAGCCGACGAGCTGGTCGTCAATTTCGATGCGATCGAGGTCCTGTTCAGCGACAAGCGGCCGTTCTTCGCGGAAAACCAGGCGCTGTTCGACGTGCGTCTCGCCGGCAACGACCGGTTGATCTATACGCGCCGGGTCGGAGGCCCGCGCGACGACGACCCGGCCCGCGCGGCGGAGATCGACGCGGCGGTGAAGCTGAACGGGACGGCCGGCGGCCTGGACTACGGGCTGCTGTCCGCCGTCGAGAGAGACTATGGCGACGACATCGGCCGCGCCTTCGCAGCGCCGCGGGTACGCTGGAGCGCCGGCCCATGGACCGTCGGTTATCTCGGCGCGTTCACCGACCGGCCGTTCCTCGACCGGACCGCGCGGGTGCATGCGAGCGACTTGATCTGGCGGCCTGACGCGCGGCTCTCGGTCCAGGCGCTGCTGCTTGCGAGCCAGATCGAGGAAGCCGGTCTCGACAGCCGCGGTGACGGAGCGCTGCTCCAGGCCAGTGTGACGCCCTCGCCCGATTGGCAGCACCAGGCCTTGCTTCTGCACTTCAGCGGCGATCTCGACTTCAATGACATGGGATTCCAGGAGCGCCACAGCCTGAATCGCGCGTACTACTCGGCCACGCGCCGCTATCGCGAGTTTCCCGAGGTTGACCGGCGGGCCGGCGTGCTGTGGCGTGCCGAGGCCGAAGTCAACCACAACGACTCCGGGGACCGGCTGCCTGCCTATCTCCTCCTGTATCGCGAGGCCCAGCAGCGCTCGGGCGCCGTGTTGACCAGCAAGCTCGAGCTCGCAAGTGAAGGGGTCGACGACCTGATCTCCCGCGGCAACGGCAACGTCAACGTGGACGCCCGCCTCAATGTTCTCGAACAGACCTACCAGAGCGCTCGCGTCGGCAAGTGGCGCGTCTTCGGACGCGCGTCGCTGCTGCAGGAGGGCTACGACGACTTTGCCTTCCGGGCCGAGAGCAAGCTCGAGTATTTCGCGCGTGATGACCTGAGCGCCGCACTGCGTCTCGACATGCTGTGGAGCCGCGACTGGCTCATCTGGCTGGAGGACGACCTGCTCGCAAGCTTTCATCGGCAGCAGGCGACGCTCGCCGGCGATCTCAACTGGTTCCCGGCGCCGAACCAGGAGTTGCGCCTCAAGCTCCAGTGGCTCGCCATCGACGCCCACGATGCGACGCCGTTTCGCATCGCGCCATCGGGCGACCTGGTCGAGAGCGCCGACGTGGTCAGCGATTTCCAGGTGAACAATTTCGGGCTGCAGATCCGGTATCGCTGGACGTTCGCGCCGCAGTCGGATTTCTACGTCGTCTACGGCCGGGGCGGGCTCGAATTCGTGGACGACCCGGCCGAGCCGGGCCTCGGCCACCTGTTTTCGTCCGCTTTCGAACTGCGCGACAGCGACCAGCTGATCGTCAAAGTCCGTTATCGATTCTGAAGCACAATAGGGTCCGTGGTCGACCCGAAGGGCGGCAGGCGCCCCGTCATCTTCATCTTCATCACCGTGCTGATCGACTCGGTCGGCTTTGGCCTCATCCTGCCGGTGCTGCCGCAGCTGATCGTCGAGCTCACCGGCCGCAATATGGGCGGCGCGGCTGCATACGGCGGGTGGCTCGCCTTCTCCTACGCGCTCGTGCAGTTCTTCGCCGCACCCGTGCTCGGCGGCCTCAGCGACCGCTTCGGCCGGCGCCCGGTGCTGCTCGCTTCGCTGTTCGCGCTCGGCGTCGATTACCTCGTGATGGGCGTCGCTCCGACGATCGGCTGGCTGTTCCTCGGCCGCGTGGTCGCGGGACTGGCGGGGGCGTCGTTCACGACGGCCTACGCCTACCTCGCCGACGTGAGCACTCCCGATCGCCGCGCCCAGAACTTCGGCCTGGTGGGCGCCGCCTTCGGCATGGGCTTCATCATCGGGCCAGCGATCGGCGGGTTGATCGGCACGCTCGGCCCGCGTGCGCCCTTCTTTGCCGCGGCGACGCTCGCGTTGCTCAACACGGCGTTCGGGCTCTTCGCACTCCCCGAGTCCCTGCCGCCCGCCGCACGCCGGACATTCGAATGGTCACGCGCCAATCCGCTCGGCACGCTGCTCCATCTGTCGAAGTATCCCGCGGTCATCTGGTTGCTCGCAGCCGCCTTCTTCTGGCAGCTCGGCCACCAGGTGCTGCCGAATGTCTGGTCGTACTACACCATCTACAAGTTTCATTGGTCGACGGCGGCGGTCGGCGCCTCGCTGGCTGTCGCGGGCATCGTCATGGTGCTCGGGCAGGGCGTGCTGATCCGCTGGCTCATTCCGCGGCTGGGCGGCGACCGTCCCGCGGCGGTCCTCGGCATGCTATTCGGCGCTATCACTTACCTGGGATATGCATTTTCGACGCAGGGCTGGATGATGTACGTCTCGTTGCTCGCCTGGCTTCCCGCCGCAGTTGCCTATCCTTCGTTGAACTCGCTGATGTCACGCGAGATTCCGCCGAGCGCCCAGGGGGAGTTGCAGGGCGGCGTCGCGAGCCTCTACGGCTTGAGCTCCATCCTCGGCCCTCCTTTGATGACCGGGCTTTTCGGCTATTTCACAAGCGATCGGACTGCCTATATTTTTCCGGGAGCGCCGTTTGTCGCCGCTGCGCTCCTGGTCATCGTGAGCGTCCTGCTGCTGAATCGAGGCCTGCGGCCGGCGGCTGCGCTCGACCCGAGAGCCTCCACTCCACTGACCACTGTTTCGAAGGAGTCGCTATGACGACGAATTCACAAGCTCCTGCCTGGCCATCGGTCGCCGTGCTTGCAGCACGATGGATCTTCGCCGCAGCCTTTCTCATATCGCTCGTGTTCAAGCTGAAGGATATCGACGGTACCGCGGCCTACATTGCGTCCGCCGGCCTCCCGTTTCCGATGTTACTGACGTGGCTTTCCGTGCTATTCGAGCTGGCATTGGTCGCATGCTTCGTCACCGGCGCATTCTTCACTGAAGCCGCGCTGCTCGCGGCGGCCTTCGTCCTCCTGCTCGCTTTCCTGTTTCACGGCCCATCGCATTGGCCGGGAAACAAGGTGGAGTTCGGTTTCTTCGTCGATCACTGCACGTTCATTGCCGGGCTCTTGTACGCCGCCGCACATGGGCCGGGCCCGCTGTTGGCAAGCGGGCGGCGATTCCTGGGAGCACGAACGAAGTCGTAGCAGCCGTGCGCTAGGTGCAGCCGCGCAGCAGGTAGATGAAGAACAGGATCGGGATCGGCACGCCGAGCAGCCACAGCAGGATGTATCCGATCTTGCCGGCCTGGACGATCAGGCTGTTACGGTCAGGCAATTTCATGCCCCCATTTCATGGGACGCGGGCGCACCGGCGCGACCGGCTGGCATGACATTGGCGGGACAATCCGCCGCAGTCGGGTGTCGGTCCTATCCGACTGCGGCGATGTCAGTCGAGGATGTTCTCAGGGAGCGGCCGACGCAGTCTCCATGACATGGTGCGCGCAGCTCACGGCCGGATTGAACGGCTTGAACACGCCGTTGGGATTCTCGCGGTACAGCCACACGTGGCGATCGTAATGCGGCTCGAACATGTGGGCCTCGTCGGTGGCCGTCGCGGGGTCGTCCTGCATGGTGTCGTACGGGACGCCGTGGAAGGTCGGCGGCTTGTCGTGACCTGCGGCCGCCCATGACGCCTGGAACACGAGATTTTCGACCGCCACCAGTTGCATGTTGCCGTCGGCTTGCGGCTCATAGATGAGGATCGCCGGCGTGTGAAAATCGGTATGCGTGCCATTTCCGTTCACGCGCGGGTTCGGCGGCGCGGTGATGCCGAGCAGGTCCGGACGGAAGTAATGAACGCCCATGGCGCCGTCGGCAACCGGCCGTCCCATCATGTCTGCGGTTTCGCACATGTTGGACGGGTCGCGGATAAATCCTTCAGCCAGCGCGACCTTCACGTCCTGGTACTTCTCGGTCGCCGTACGCACTTCCGCGAGGGTCGGCTCGCCAGGACCCGGCGAATCATCTGCGGCGGCGGGAAGAACCAAAGTAGCCGTGGCGGCGGCCGTCGCAAGGACGATGGCCCGCAATGTCGTTTTCATGAATCCCCCCTGGCTAGAGGGCGCCATTGAAGCAGAGGCGCGCGGGGTTGAACAGGGCGTCGTAAATCGGAAAAACCGGTTACGCCGGCGCGAGGACCGGTGGCTTTTTCGGGAAAGGCTTGAACGTCATGCCGATCAGGAACGCGCCGATTCCCAGGCAGAAGCAGGTGATGAAGAGCCAGGAATAGCTGTTGTAGGCATCGTAGATCATGCCGCCCACCACCGGCCCGGTCGACATGCCGAGCCCGCCCGCCATCGCCATGCCGCCGATCACCATGCCCATCATCGGCAGCGGAAAATTCTCGCGCGCGATGACGGAATAGAGCGGCATGACGCCCGCGTAGATGAAGCCGAACATCGCGGCGACGGTGTAGAACGTCGCGAGCTCGCGTGCCATGAGGTAGGCGAGCGTGCCGAACGCCTGGACGAGCAGCCCGATGACCAGGACGCGCTTCGCTCCAAAGCGGTCGCCAAGCAGGCCAAACGCGACGCGGCCGCCGAGGCCCGCGAGTCCCTCCACGCTATATATAGACACCGCCAGCATCAGCGGTATGCCGCAGGTCACCGCGTAGCTCACGGTGTGGAAGATCGGGCCGGAGTGCGCGGCGCAACAGAAGAAATTCGTGATCATGAGGATCAGGAACTGCGGCGAGCGCAACGCTTGCCCGCGCGTCATATCCGGCGCCGAATCCTGCTGCGGCACGCTCGCGGCGGCATGGCTTTCCAGCGCCGGTGGCCGCCGCACGAGGAACGAGACGGGAATCATGACGGCTGCCACCAGGGCGGCGATGATCAGCATCGACATCCGCCAGCTCTGGTGCGTCACGAGCCAGGCCGCCAGCGGTGACATGGTCATCGGCGCCATGCCCATGCCCGCGGAGACGAGCGACACCGCGAGGCTCCGGCGCGTCTCGAACCAGCCGGTGACGCAGGCCATCATCGGGGCAAAGATCGCCGAGGTGCTCGCGCCGATGAGAAGGCCAAAGAAAAGCTGAAACGCGAGGAGCGACCGGGTGCGGCTCGCGAGTGCGAGGCCGGCAGCCAGGAGAACCGAGCCTGCGAGGACGACGATCCGGGGCCCCAGCCTGTCCGACAGACTGCCCCAGGCGATGCTGCCGACGGCCATCGTCACGAAGGCGATCGTCATCGCGCTCGAGACGCCCGTGATCGACCAGCCCGTGTCCTGCGCGATCGACCGCAGGAACACCGGCAGCGAAAACATGGCGCCGAACGCGACGCAGCCCAAGAGGCCGCCTGCCGCGACGATGACCCAGCGATATGGGGATTGGCTCATCGCTCCTTACCTTAATGGATAGTCGATCGGGGACCGTCCGGATCGACACCCCGCTCACCGGGGCTACAAAAGCCTTTCCTACGCGGTCGACTCCCCGATCTGTGAGCCCGTTCCAACCATTTTGACGTATGCGGGATCACAGTAACCAACGGCGACCCGAAAAGAGGACCCCCCTCATGTACAGCAGGAAATTCGGGATTCATGGAATGATCAGCGCCCTCGTCGCATTCGCGATCCTCGGCGTCACCGCGCTCGTGATGGATCGCGAGTACCTGTTCGCGGCGCCCGGCGGCGTCGTCGAAGTCGGCCCGATCACCCCCGTCACGACGCTCGACGAAATCGTCGTCATCGCGATGCGCTAGGCCGCAAGGCCTGCCGCTGCCGGAGCCGGCTCAGTCGCCGGCATCCGCCAGCGGCGCATTCAGCAGCGATTTCTGGCGTTCGCGCCCGGCTGCCCGTTGCAGCCGGTCGACCTCGATCAGGTACTCGGCGATATCCCGATTCGGCACAACGCGCCGCGTTTCGAGCCGTACGTCCGGGCCAAGGTCCATGCGATTGACATCGCTGGTGTCGACGCCGACCGCGATGACCCAGGCGATGGCGCTGATCACGATCGTTGAGGCACCCGCGAACGCGAGTGCGATGTGGCGTCCATACCGGGTCGCCTCGCGCAGATGCAGGTACAAGGCAACGAAGGCGGTCGCCCCGACCACGACGACGCCGACCTGCGCGAGCACTGACCACTGCGCCGCATAGGCCACGAGCCCGCCTACCCAATAGCCCCAGGCGCAGAAAGCCGCTCCCATCGAGGCGATCGTCAGGTGGACGCGCACCTCCCATCGACCCTTGTTCAGCTTCGTCATCAACGACCAGATGGCGGTCCACAGCGACAGCACGCCGAGCGTGATCAGCGTCCCCGTGATGAGGCTTCGGGAAAGCGACGACGGCGCATTGAGCCACTGGCGGAAGCCGGCATACGCGATGCACGCTGCCACACCACCTGCAGCGAGCGGCGTGCGGTACTTCTGCACGAACTCACGGCGGAAAACGCGCTCCTGCCCGATCGGCGTGTGGCGGGTGCGCACATGCAGGCGCGTGTGCCCGACGATGATCTCGCCCTGCTCGATGACCGTGCCGTCCGCGGGTACCCGCTTGCCGCCGACGCGCGTTCCGTTGTGCGTGCCGAGGTCCTGCACCCGGACGCGACCGTCCTCGAGCAGCGTCAGCAGCGCATGCTGCGCCGCTGCGTGCTCATCGTCGACGACGATATCGCAGTCGAGATCCTGGCCCACCCGGCATTCAGCGCCCGCACCGCTGAAGCGCTGCCGCAGGATCGGGTGCCCGAGCGCCCCGACCTGCTCGATCAGCATCACGGCTTCCATTGCAGGGCTCCGAGATAACGCTTCAGGATCCGCTCGCCGGAATCGAAGGCGACGCCCTGGAGCGAAAGCCGGCTCACAAGGGCCTGGGTCTCGTCGTCGATGCTCACGACCGTCACGCTGAAGTCGTAGAGCTCCGCGAACAGCCGGTACTGGCGCACGCAAGTCGAGATGCGCGCATCGAAGCCGTCGAGCGATACGAGCCCATCGTGACAGGCGAATGGAGCCACGTGGGCCGGCTGACCCGTGCGCGGCGTCTCAGCTGCGACGTCGTTGACCTGGCGTTCGAACTGCAGCGGACTCAGGCCTGCCGAGCGCACGATCCGGTGCTGCATGGTGAGGCCGGCGACCGGCACGCCGCTCTGGACCGAGAGCTGCGACGGAACGCGGCAGCTGATGACCTCCACGCGCACCCGCACGTGAGGCCCACGCTCGTCGAACGTGCTGCACTCGACATAGGGCGTGATCTCGGTCGGCAACACAAAGCCGCGCACCGGCTGCGTATCGGCGCCGCTCGGCTCCGCTTCCAGCACCTCGGATTCGTAGGCCAGTACCTGCGTGGTCACGCGCTGGCGCAGCTGCAGCGCGCTGAACTGCTTCTCGAGCGGCTCGCCCGCACGCGCGAGCAGTGCCGGAATGTGCTTGGCCGGCACGATGAAGCCCACGAGCTGCCGGTTCGTGACCACCGACACGTTGACGCCGTAGACGCGGCCGCGCCGGTCGAGCGCCGGACCGCCCGACATGCCGCCGTTGATCGCGCCCGTGTAGTGGATGCGCTCTGCGATCCGGTTTTCGACGAGGCCGTTCGCGACTCCTTCGGTGATGGTCAGGCCGAGATTCAGCGGGAAGCCGATCGACCAGGCACGCTCGCCCTGCGCCGGAATGTCCGGGCGCAGCTTCAGCGGCGGCAGCTCGAGGTCGTCCGCGGCGACGATGGCGAGGTCGTTGCGCACGTCGATCGCGAGCACGTGCAACGGACCCTCGCGCCCATCGCTCGCGAGGTACTTCAGCCGGTACTGCTGCGGGTACATCACCGCCTGGGCGACGACGTGGTAGTTCGTGACGATCCGGCGCCCGTCCTCGACCGCAAACCCGCTCCCGTGGAACGCGCTCGACTCGGAGCCTTCGAAGAAACCCTGGATCTGTACGACGGAATCGCGAGCGGCGTCCAGCCGGACCTGCGCCTCGCCCGACAGCTCCTGGGCGGCGATTTCGGCCTCGATCGCAGCCTCGTCGATCGTCTCTTCGCCCGGCGGGCGCTGCTGCTCGTCGGTCGGGGAAGGCACGGCAGGCGTTTCCGCTGGCGGCGGGAGCCTTTCGGCCCGGTCTGCAGCGCCGGCGGTCTGCGCCGCGGCGCCGGTTGCCACCGTGCACAGCCATGCGGCGGCGATGAAGAGGCCGTATGTCCTCATGCGGGAAGTGTAAGCCAGTGCGGCGTGCGATCTGCCAGGAGATCCCGAAAGGACTATTCTTGCCAGTGCCACTGGGGGAGGCAGCGCCCGCGATTGCGGCCGAGGTGGGCAGGTGATTCATTCCCGCGCGGCAGAGCGCCGCTTCTATCTCGCGTTCGTGTTTCTCATTTTCGGCGCGGTCCTGCTCGGTTTCGGGCGGACCTTCTTCCTGCGCGCCTGGTTCCCGGAATGGGTGGACTTGCATGCCCCGAAGGAGCCGTATTTCCTGCTGCACGGCACGGTTGCGACCGCGTGGTTCATCACACTGATTGCGCAGTCGTCGCTCGTCACTGCGGGACGTGTCGATGTACATCGGCGGCTCGGCAAGCTGTCCATGGGCCTCGCGGCCGCCGTGGTCGTGACCGGCGTCGCGGCCGCCATGATTGCCGCGCGGCGGCCGACCGGCTTCATCGACATCATGGATCCGCCACAGGTCTTTCTCGCGATCCCGCTCCTGGGGCTCCTGCAGTACGCGGTCTTCGTGATCCTTGCTTACCGGCAGCGCGGCAATGCACAGGCGCACAAGCGGCTCATGCTCCTCGCGACGCTCAGCATCATCAGCGCGGCGGTCATCCGCTGGCCGTTCGACTTCATGTTCGGGATGTCGCCCGTGCCGGGCTACGCGAACTTCGACCTCGTGGCGCTGGCGTTCCTCCTGCCGCTCGTGGCCTGGGACCTGACGACACGCAAGCGCTTGCACCCAGTGACCTTGTATGGCGGGCTCGCACTGATCGCGATGGTGCCCATCATCGGCTTCGTGTCGCGGACCGACGGGTGGTACGCGTTCGGGGACTGGGTCATCGGGGCCTGAGCGCGCCGCGCTGACGCGGCGCGCTCGTATCAGCGACAGGAATTTCCCGGCTCGTCACATCGGGTGTGACCGGACTTCCATGATCTCAATCGAGGCCTGCGGGATCTGCAGGTGCGGATGGTCCTTGAACAGCTTGGCCGCCTCATCGTGAGAATCCGCCTCGACCGTCGCATACAACATGACTTCATTGCGCGAGTCGGAAACTCCCTGCGGGTTTACGACCTTGGTCTTTCCGACGCCGGCGTCCTCGTCGTCGAAAATCTTGGCGTGATCACGGCTCCACTGCTGCCACTCCTGCTGCATCTTCTTTTCGGCCGCCTCGCGCTCTTTCGGGTCTTTCTTCATCCAGTCGTCCAGGACCGTCGTCGGCGCGAGATATAGAACGAGGAACTTGCTCATGGCGATCTCCTCCGGTGGATTATTCGCGCATCTTGTAGGCCGCCGCCACGGAGAGAATCGGAGAAGCGGCGGTTTGTCTGTCGGGCATGACTGACGAAGTCCGATCAGCCCAAGTTAGCTCGCAGCGGCTCCCAGTACATCTTGTGCCAGCCGGCATCAAGGTGCTCGGCCGCTCCGTCGGGGTAACCGGTGTGGTCAAGCGTCAGCTTCGTTTGGTCACCCTCCTCCTCGAGGGTGATCCTCACGATCGAATAGACACCGCTCGGCCAGGCGCCCACACGCCAGGCTTGCACCAGGCTCTTGTCCGGGACGAGCTCGATGTTGCGCCCCGTAATCTGGCCGCCGAACAGCGAGATGGGCTGTCCCTCGACGGCCGTGACCTCCGCCGGAGCGCCCGTGATCTGGCCGAACTCCTTGCCGCTCGTGAGTGCGGCATAGATCTTTTCCGGGGATGCCTTGAACCGGACTTCCTGGTGAATGGCCATGGCTTTGTCTCCGTTTGCTGCCGGGCGATGGATACTATCGCCCGAAGCCGCGCAACCGTCGACTCGAGCGAGCAAATGCCATGCCTACGCAATCCGGTCAACAGCGAGTGCACGTCGTGGGTGCCGGTCCCGTGGGCCTCCTGCTCGCGGCGCTGCTGCAGCCCATGGAAGAATTCTCCGTCTACCTCTATGAGAAGCGGCGCGAATACACGCGTACGCGCATGGTCAGGATCGCCCCCTACCTCGTAGCGGATTCGGTCGCGAGCTACTGCACGGATTACATCGACGAAGAGAGCGTCGCAGCGATCTTCGATCCAGGGGAACTGGACGCGGGACTTGCGTTTCGCGACTCCATTCCTCCGGACCTGATGTCCCTGCTGCGTACCTGGGCCCTGGGATTCTGTCCGCTCAACACCATCGAGCACGCGCTCAGCGAGCTGATCGACTCGCGCCAGTCCACGCCGGTGCAGCGCAAGACGGCTGCCGTCACGCTCGACGACGCAAAGGCCGTGCTTGAGCCCGGCGACATCCTGATCGACTGTACGGGCAGCAAGTCACTGCTTCGGGATTGCCTACTCCCCGGCGCGAGCGCAATAGACACTGCTGCGAATACCTTCCAGATTCGTCTCGAATATGCGCTGGTCGTTACCTTCCTGTACGGCCAGCCGTACGACTGCAACGAGTACTGCAAGTACTACAAAAACGTCAACAACGCTCACTACAAGTTCATTCCGGCGGTCAGCCGCACGTGTTTCGACGGCAGCATCAGCCATGTAACGGGCATCGTGAACATCACTGCCGAAGATTTTCAGGCAATGCCGCCGCAGTTCGACGGCTCATGGCTGCGCGAGCACTTCCCAGAAGTCGCCCAGTCGATGGACCGCTTCATCGACAAAATCAAGGAGGAAACCCACGGGGAGATCCTCGGCGAACTGCAGATCATCCGGATACCACTAGACCTGTACCGAGCCCGCAATTCAACCAACCGCGCGCTGAGCCGGGCGGGTAGCAGCAGCCAGGCGTTCGCCGGAAATGCGGTGTTCCTGGTAGGCGATGCGGCGATGGGCTCGCCCTACTTCCAGTCGATTTCGCTCGGCTTCGAGTGCGCGATGTTCCTGGCGGGACTGCTCGAGCAGCGCGACCTGCCGCTACCGGACCTTCTCGATCGCTATGAGCTGTTCACGTACAAAGAGTGGCTGCGCGTGTACGCGCGCAGCAAGATGATCAAGCACAACAAGGACCTGCTCCAGTGCGTCGGGGACAATATGGCCCTGCTAGAGAAGCTACACGTCTATTGATTCGCGCTTTGACGTTCATGGTTAAGCCTTGAGAAGGCGCGGTTAACGAACCGGCCAACGGTGCTCGCTCATGTACGCGCACCTGGCGGGCGGGCGCGCAGTGGCCGTCTTCAGAATCCAGGCGGATGGCAAGTTGACTCGCCTGCAGACGATTGGCGGCTTGCCGCGCGGCGCGCAGGGAATCGCCGCCCGCTGAATGCCCCGCTCGGCTACGCGGTGGATTTGAAGCCGATCTTGGCGTGGGTGTTGTCGCAGAACGGCTTGTTCGCGCTGCCGCCGCAGCGACAGAGGCGCGCCTTGGTGACGCGCGCCACAACGCGGCCCGTGCCGCTGATGATCTCGAGGTTCCCGCGCACGACGAGCGGGCCGTTGAGCTCCGGATCGATGGCGAGCGGGCCGTCACGCACCGGCAACATGTCGGTCTTCCCGGTGGGCGGCTCGCCCGTGGCGTTGAACGGCAGCTCCTTGTGCGAGCTGTCGCAGTAAGGCTTGTTCTTGGATGCGCCGCAGCGGCAGAGCGTCGCACGGAATCCATCTGGCTTCCCGTCGATCATGAGCGGCGCGCGAATCGCGTACGGCCCTGCCTCCCGCACGCTCAGCAGGTTGACGGGTGGAGCCTTCTCGTTCTCCGCGCCGTCGCGGCGCCGATAGCGGATCGCCCCGGACGGGCAGGCGTGCGCGACTTCGACGATCGCCTCCACCTCCATCGCGTCCGGGTGGAGCCACGGCCCTTTGACGTTGGCGAGAAACACCTTCGGCGCGCCCGTGACGCAGAATCGGGAGTGGATGCAGCGCTTCGCTTCGAAGAGGATCTCTAACTTCTCGCCCGCAACGGATTCGACCCCGCCGGTGATCGTCGGCTCGGGCGCTGCATCGGTGACTGCGGCCGGCGCAGCGGCCACCGGAGCGATCGTCGGTCCGGCGTCGGCCTCGGGCACACTCAAGTCGAATCCGCGCCGGGTCCGGCTCGCCAGTGACGTCAGTTGCTCGGCGGCGGCCTGGACACGGGCGTTTCCTTCCACCGCCAGCTCCGCACCGACGGCAGCAAGCTCATCGAATCGCTCGACGAAAAACCGGCGCGCCCCGCGGCCCGGCGGGAACGCGGCGGAATCGCGCAGCACCGTGAACGACACTCCAGCATTGCAACCGGGATTTGACGCACCTGCGGGCAGCCGCGCGGCGTGCTCGGCCAACGGCGCGATGGCGCGCATCAGGCTGATCCCGACGTCGACGACCAAGGACTTCTCGTCGCTCGGCGACTGCAACGAATATGCGTACGCGAACAGCCGCAGCATCAGGGTGTATGCGGCATTAGCGAGGTCGACGACGCGGCTGGCCTGTAGGTCTTCGAGCCACACACGTCCCTCCGGACGGGGCGGACGCCGCAGCACGGGGTTCGTCGCCGCGGGAAATCCAG
>Ga0111539_10001547_pt1 | contig 30636 bp, 31 predicted proteins | sample RhiMethybrSRZTD1_FD_79667 | JGI IMG/M metagenome (GOLD analysis project Ga0111539, IMG submission 79667) | Populus rhizosphere microbial communities from Tennessee, USA - Rhizosphere MetaG P. TD hybrid SRZTD1 (version 2) (version 2) | ecosystem: Host-associated > Plants > Roots > Rhizosphere >...
AATGCAACAAGCCGCAATTTCCGAGATAAGTGATCGTTCCGCACAAAACGGATCAAATAAAGGGCACAATGATAAATCCAAAGTAAGTTTAATTATTCCAACGCTTGATGAGGCGGAGAATCTCAAATTTGTTTTGCCCGCAATTCCGAAAATTATAGACGAGCTGATTATTGTCGACGGCGGTTCGACAGACGGAACGCTCGACGTTGTGAATGAATTACGGCCTAGCGCCAAGATCATCGTTGATACAGTCCCTGGCAAGGGTCATGCGCTAAGAAGGGGTTTCGAGGCCGCTGCCGGCGACATCCTGGTGATGATGGATGCGGACGGATCAATGGACCCGGCGGACATCGGGACCTTCATCGCTGCCCTCGAGGCAGGTGCCGACGTCGCCAAAGGGTCGCGCTTCCTGCAGGGCGGTGGGAGTGCTGATATGACGATCGTTCGGCGGCTGGGCAATCGGGCGCTCACTCGTGCGGTTCGGCTGGCCTTCGGCGGGCGATACTCCGATCTGTGCTATGGATATATGGCCTTCTGGCGGCACGTACTACCAATGTTCGACAGCCATGTTCGAGGCTTTGAAGTAGAGACATTCCTCAATGTTCGAGCGCTTGCTGCGGGGCTGCGCGTCGTGGAGGTGGCGTCTTTCGAGAGTGCTCGCTTGTCCGGCGAAAGTCATTTGCGGACGTTCCGCGACGGCTCACGCGCGTTGCTCACCATCGGGCGGGAGCGTCGCTGGCTCTCCAAGGCGCGCGCCGGGCTCGGAATTCCTCGCCCCGGAGAAGCTCACCTGATTCCGGTGGGTGGGGCGAATCTGATTCCGGTGGATGGGGCGAATCCGATTCCGGTGGATGGGGCGAATGAAGATGTCCTGTCAGTGCAAGATCCTGGTAAAGGTTCAGCGCCGGTCGCCGACATCTTCTCAGACCCGGCGGTGCCTTTTGCCAATGAGGCTTGAGGGCAATGAGCATCACTACTTCGGTGATCATCTGCGCATACACAGAATTTCGCTGGCAACAACTGCTCTGCGCTGCTGAGTCGATCCGGAAGCAGACCGCATCAGTCGACGAGCTGCTGATCGTCATCGACCACAACGAGGAGCTGAGACATCGAGCGAAACAGGCAATGCCGTGGGCGCAGGTGATCGCCAGTAACGGCCGTCCTGGTCTTTCCGGAGCGAGAAACAGCGGCATAGCAGCCTCGACAGGTGAAGTCGTCCTATTTCTCGATGACGACGCGGTCGCCGAACCCGATTGGGTCAGCCAGTTGCTCACCCACTATTCCGATCCACACGTTCTAGGAGCCGGTGGTGCCGCCGAGCCAGTGTGGGAGCGACCGGCTCCTCGCTGGTGGCCCGCCGAGTTCGGTTGGGTCGTCGGATGTAGCTATCGAGGGCAACCGCACACGACCGCGGCGGTGCGCAACTTGATGGGATGCAATATGTCCCTGCGCCGCACCGTCATCGCGGCCGTGGGTGGGTTCGACGACCTATTGGGCCGCGAAGCGGACAACGCGTTTGGCTGCGAGGAAACTGAGCTCTGCATCAGAGCCCGGCAAGTTATTCCCCACGGCCAGTTCATCTTCGAGCCCAAGGCCGTGGTACATCACTGGGTGCCGCGGTCGCGTTCGTCGTGGAGCTATTTTCGAGCACGGTGCCGGGCCGAAGGCGCCTCGAAGGCACGAGTCGCTCGCACCGTTGGCCGTTCTGCCGCCTTGTCGGCGGAGAAGGTCTACACGCGGCGGGTGCTCCCGGCGGGAGTCGCTAGAAACATCCGGGACGGTCTTACAGGCGATATGGCCGGGTTCGCTCGCGCTGGAGCCATCGCCACGGGTCTGTCGATTACCGCTTTCAGTTTTTTGAGTGCGAAAACTGCCCGAGCCGCTCGAGTCTCATCCGGAGCCGCCTCCCGATCCAAGCACGAGGGAGATGGCTCTTCGGCAAATTCAGGGCCCAGCCCTTCGTCACGCGCAGAGCGCCCAGGCTCAGATCGCGTTGACGCCTTGCCGGCGGGTGCTCACGGACCACCGCCGATCGTGAACCTAAACGAGCCACTACCGAGGATCGAGGCTCCTGAGCCGCCGGGACGCTCGTCGAATGCATTGGACGGAGCATGAGGCCAGCAATTCCGATCCTGCTGTACCACTCGGTGAGTGACACACCTACCGGTGATTTCGGCCCCTTCACGGTGTCCCGCGCGCAGTTCGCGGCTCACTTGGATCGGCTCCTAGCTCGGGGTTTTGCCACGCTCACTATTGGCCAGCTGCTCGCAGGCGTTCGGGCTCACGGGCCGCTTCCGGAGCGGACCGCGGTCGTCACCGTGGATGACGGCTTCGCCGACTTCCAGGCGAACGCTTGGCCAGAGCTTCAAAAGCGCGGAATCAATCCCACGCTGTATATGACGGCAGGAGTCATCGGAGGTCGGCCGAGCTGGTTGGCACCGCTGCGCGCAGGGCAGCTACCTATGCTCAATCAGCGCCAGCTTGTCGCTCTTGCAGCTCAAGGCTGCGAAATCGGCGCTCACAGCATGAGCCATCCGCAACTCGACTGCTTGACAAGCGATCAGGCCGCACAAGAGATCCGCCAGTGCAAAGAGGTTCTTGAGCATGTCTTGGGCCAGTCGGTGGATTCCTTTGCCTATCCACACGGCCATTACAATCGTGAAGTCCGCCAAATGGTGGTGGACGCCGGTTACTCATCTGCCAGCGCCGTTAAGGATGCGCTAAGCCACCTCGATGACGACCAATTCGCACTGGCGCGGATAACGGTCAAGTCCAAGTTCGACGAAACAAAGATCGATCAGGTGTTATCCGGCGAAGCTTTCCCTCGCGCATGGCGGCGAGAGAGATTGCGCACCCGAGGCTGGCGCCAAGTGCGCCGTTGGCAGTACCGGCAACGACGGAGCGGGATGGCGGCGTGATCCAGGTCGCTCCGCCAGCGCGATACGTTGCGCGGCGTTCGCAATTAGCTCCGAGGATGTTTGAGACTGACCGAATCGCATCACCAAATTCGAGCTGAAATGACGACGACCACTGGACTCGCAGCAAGTTTGGCGACGCACCTTCGAGAGCCGATGCGCCGCAGCGCGTATGCGCTCATCGTCGGAACAGGGCTGACGTCCATTCTCGGCATGATCTTTTGGGTATTCGCCGCACGCTTGCTGACCTCTGAAGCAGTCGGCACCGGGACAGCGCTTACTTCAGCGATGATCTTCCTCGCAACTGTCTCGACCCTGGGTTTGGGTAACACCCTGGTACGTTTCCTCGCCCCGGCAGGTGCCAAGGCCCGGCGAGTCATACTCGCTTGCTATGGGCTGTGCGCGTCGACGGCGGTCCTCGCCGCGCTGATCTTCATCGCCGGGCAACCGTGGTGGGCTTCCGGGCTCGGCTTCCTCCGCCACAGCGTAGTTTTCGCCGGTGTCTTTGTTCTCGCCACCGCCGGCTGGGTGATCTTTGTGCTCGAGGACCGCGTCCTGGTCGGACTTCGGCGAGCGAGCTGGGTGCCACTGACCAATGGGATCCATTCAGTTGTCAAGATCGCTCTTCTGCCACTTCTCACAGCGACCGCCGGCTATGCGCTCTTCGCGACGTTTGCCCTGCCCGCTTTGCCGATTGTGCTAGTTGTCACAGTGTTCATACTTCGAATGCCAGGCCCATCGAGCAATGCGCCAGATCAAGTCGAAAACCTCCGGATTTCGCATCTTTTCCGATTTGCTGTGACTGATTACTTCTCCAGCCTCCTTTGGTTAGCGACGACCGACCTGATGACGCTCGTCGTTCTGGATCAGCTGGGCTCGCAGCAGAGCGCCTACTACTTCATGTCGTTCACGATTGCGTACTCGCTCTATCTCGTCGCCAGCAACGTTGGCAGTGCATTTGTCGCAGAGGCCGCACAATTCCCGGGCCGATCGAGCGTGCTCGCCCGCAACGCGCTGCGCCATGCAGCCCTTCTGGTCGTGCCGTTGGCTTTGGTCGGCGTCGTTGTCGCTCCACTTGGCCTCCGCACACTGGGCCGGGAGTATGCAACCAACGGAACCACCCTGCTCCGTCTGCTGCTGTTGTCCGCGATCGCGCAGGTGATCATTGAGATTGCCATAAGTGCCGCTCGGCTGCGTCGCGACAACCGTATGGTTCTAACTGTCTACGGCGCCCAAGCCCTCGGCATCTTCGGCGGCACAGCCCTCATGATCGGTCATTGGGGACTGACAGGGGTCGGCCTGAGCTGGGTTCTTACCCAGATGGCGATCGCTTTGGCTCTCGTCGCGACCCGTCGGGTCGGATGGAATGCCATTGCACAGGACAGCACCCGGGTCATGGGCTTTGCCGGCAGGTTGGTTTCCCGAGTGGGTCGAAGCCGCACTGATGGCACAGGCACACCACAGGCTGAACACGTTGACTAACTGGGTGCCGATTTTCACTGTGATGAAGGGAGCTAGCGCGGGGCCACGATGGCCACGTGGAGCAGCTGTCTTGATGCTAGCCCTCACGCTGGGGCTAGCTGCCTGCACCGACGGTGCCGCAGCGCACTCCCTCCGAAGTCCAGGTTCCAGTCCATCACCGGCTGCCACTCAAGCCACGCCGCCGACCGGTGAAGTCGACAAGATTCTCCTCATTGTTGAGGAGAACCGGAGCAGCGAGGATGTTGAAGCGCATATGCCGCTCCTGATGTCTCAGGCCCGCACCTATGGCACCGCCACGAACTTCTGTGCCATCACGCATCCATCACTGCCCAACTATCTGGTGCTTGCGGGCGGGTCGACGCATAACAGATGACGACAACCCCACCGTCCACCAGCTCCAAGGTCCATCGCTGTTCGGACAGCTTGTTTCAGCTGGTCGCACGGCTAAGACGTACGCGGAAGCGATGCAGACCAATTGTGCGCGGGAAAACCACCAGACCTATGCTGTCCGGCACAATCCTTGGAGCTACTTCGACGATCCAACCGAGCGATCCAGCTGTGAACAATTCGATGTTCCTTCCGGATCGCCGACCGCCGGAGCTCTCGTCGATGACATCACCGCCGGAAACCTGCCAACGTTCGGTCTGCTGGTCCCCGACCTCTGCCATGACGGCCACGACTGCTCCGCCGCGATCACTGACGACTGGCTTCAGTCATGGCTACTTACGATCAAGAAGGGCAGCGACTTCACATCAGGCCGATTGGCAATTGTCATTACCTGGGACGAAGACGACGATCATTCCGGCAATCAGGTACCGATGGTGGTAATCCATCCGTCCTTGAAAGCTAGACAAGTGACAACCCGACTCGACCACTACGGAATTTCGGCGAGTATCTCCCGAATCGGCGGCATTCCGTCGCTGCGGGATGCCCACAATCGATCCGATGCCCTGGCCGTGTTCGGCCTTTGATCATGCACAAGCTGGACATTTCTGGGGTTGGAAGACCGCGTGATCAATACCGGCTCCGCCGATGTTGATGAGCTGGAGCGGGTCGCGCGTTTTGCTACGGGGGCAGTAAGTGATCTCCGTACGCGGGGGGATCGGAGAACGCCAGAGCGGCCTCCTCGATTGCTTGATCAGTGGCGGTTAGGCGGCCTTCGTGCTGGCGCAGATGTTCCTCCCAGGAGGGTACGCGGAAGGTCTCCACGAATTGATTCGGTCGTTCCCCATCTCGATACAGCTCCCAACGCGTCGCCCCGGTTCGCAGTCGGGACCGGCGGAGCTCCTGCATCGCTTCCAGGAAGTCCGCCTGTCGTTCCGGCGCGACGGTGAAGTGCACCGCGACCATAACTGGTCCGGTTTTGGGTTCGGGTTCGAAGGCCAGCTGCGGATCACCCCAGTAGACGGCTGGCTGGGGGTCAAGGTGGCCGGTCTCAGGCAGCCGCCACAACAGACCTGCGGCGACACCCAGTAGTACCAGGACTCCTGATGCAAGAACGGCTGGTTGCAGGCCGACCCGGTTGGCGAAGATTCCCCAGACCAGCGCGCCGACGGTTTGGGAGCCCATAAAGATCACCGTGTAAAGCGCCATGCCGCGGGCTCGCACCCAACCCGGCAGCACCAGCTGCATCTCCGCTTGCAGAGTCGACGTCATCGCCATCCAACCAACACCACTGAGGACCAAGGTTGCCAATGCGATCGGGAAGCTGGGGACCAAAATGATCACAGCCAGCGCTGCGGCGTAAAGCACTCCGCCGGCAGTGAGAATCGTATTCGTGGAGACGCTGTTTTTGAGCCGCCCCAGCAGCACGGCGCCGACGATGGCCCCAGTCCCTAGAGCAGCAAACAGCGCGCCGAAACCGTCTGCACCTACCTGCAAATGCTGGCTGGCGATAACTGGCAGCAATGCCCACAGACCCATTGCCGGTGCGACAAACATGATCGCCCGCAGCATGATGCGCCGCACCACCGGTTCGTGCCAGACATAGCGGCCGCCGGCCCGCAGCGCAGGTACAAACCGCTCCCGGCTCAAGGGCTCCATCGACCGGCGGCGCCACAGGAGCAGTGCAACTGCGAGAAAGACGACAGAAGCCGCATTCAAGGCAAAGACCACCGGTACGCCGCCCAAATGGGCGATGACCACGCCAGCCAGTGCGGGGCCAACCGCACGCGACACGTTGACGCTAACCAAATCGAGCCGGGAGGCTGCCCGGAGCTGTGTCCTAGGGACAAGCTCTGGGACCGTGGCTGCCCAGGTTGGCAGCTGCACGGCCGCGCCGGCGCCGAGAAGGAAGGTGAAGGCGATCAACAAGGCGGGCGGCATCTGCCCAGCGGCGGTGAGTACAGCGAGCAGGATGCCAACGCCGAAGAAATAGACCTGGATCGCGAACAGCAGCCAGCGTCGATCGAAGGAATCGGCCAGCACGCCGCCCGGGAGCGCGAGCATCATGATGGGCAGCGTGGTGGCCGCCTGCACCAACGAGACGAGCGTGGCGGCATTGGGTGCGTCGACCACCAGCCACTGGGCGCCGACGGTCTGCATCCACGTACCTGTCCAGCTGATCAGTACGCCGATCCAGAGCCAGCGGAATGCCCGATTCTGGAATGGCGCGAAGGCCGGAGCCTCAGACGCCACGGTGTCAGTCGTTGAAAGACCTCCTTGGCGACGAGCGGCGGACATCGTGCTGAGCTTCGACGCCCAGGCACAGGGTGAGCTGAACACGAGTTGATCAAGGCTTAGCGCAGTAGAGATTACAGCGCCGCTGGTGCCCTTCGCCCACCAGCGTCGCGTAGTCGAAGCTCGGCGCACTGCTCATCCGCAGCACACCTCTCGTCGAAACCTCAGCCGATGATGGTCCTGCCGATTACGCCGAAAACCGCCAGCAATCCGATGCTCGTCAGCACGGCAATCGCAGCTACGGCGGTGCCAATCCACCACCGGCGTGCGGGCGAGGGCCGAAGGTTGATCCAAGCGAGAATTCCCCACAAGATCCCTTCGATCAGGAACCACGTCTCATTGAAGAACAGGTCCTGAAGATCGGCGAGACGCTCGTTCACCGTGAGAAACAACGGATATTCCAGATGCAGTACGCCGGCCAGGCTCAGCACCCGCTGTATGTCATCGATGATCGCATGCATGATGAAGCCGACTGCAAGCAGCCAGCACAATCCCAGCAAGATCGGTCGCACGCGTGGCCTCTTCCACAGCGGAAGCATGGCGATCGGCAGTGCCGCGACCACCAGCAAGATCGCCGTACCGGTGAGATTGATGACCTGCCATTGGCTTTCAGACCTAGGTACGCCGAACATGCCGACTGCGCCGCCCAAGCCGTAGTAGGCGCGGTACATCGCATACCAGAAACCCCAGCCAGCGGTTATCAGGCTCACGATGATCAAGCGGGAGCGGTGCCGCTCGGTGTCTGCAATTGGTCATCTACTTCAGCCGCGTACGAGGCCTTCATTAGCTGACCTAGCGCCTTCGCGGTGAGGAGGCTGACCTCGGTGCACGTCGGTAAGCCATTCCGGTTTCCTCCGCGACCATGTTGCGAATGATCTTGCGTACCTGCAGGGCCGCGGCATCCGCGCTGACATTGATCTCCATGCGAGGCCCGTCGGCATCCAGCACGTCCTGCATAGTTTCGAGTATCTGCTTCACACGTTTGTAGTAGTCGGTGAAGATCGGCAGCAGCACCTTCCCTGCCTGCTCCCCAAACGCGAAATTCCGGCTCACGCGCCAGGCGTGCCGCGTCCTGCCGGGAGCGATTGGCGTAATGGCGTGGGTAAAGCGGAACGTGTGGATCTGACTCTCGTTGGCTCCCGTATCGACATAGACATCCCACCGATCGACCCACAGACCAGGCGTGACGAAGGCGCCCTGCTCGTGCTGGACATGCTCGGCGTCGGCAGACAGTCCGAGCAGCTCGGCTTGCCACTCCGGGATTGGCGCAGGTTGGTACGTACGCGAGAACGACACCGTCGTCTCAGTGACTTCTACCTCGAGCGGCGGAGGCGAGCTTCGAAGTACCGGTGGTGCGATGTAGGGATCTACGACGGCGACGTGAGTGATATCGCCGAAGTTCTCATGCAGCAGCAGCAGATCGGCTTCGGTTTCCCATTCATCCCCAAGAGTTGCCCAGCCGGGATCATTGAGCCACGGCGTTGCGGTCGGTGGATGTAGTCGGGCCAATGCCGGCTCACCGGGCCAGACCCAGACGAAGTGCCCATCCTCATGAACCGGGAAGGCAGGCACTCGGGCACCAACTGGGATTTCGCTCTGAGTTGGCACGTGGACGCAGTAGCCGCGAGCGTCATAGACGAAGCCGGTGTAGCCGGAGACAATGCGGTCGCCATCGACACGGCCGAGACTCAGCGGATATGGCCGGTGCGCGCAACGATCCTCGAGCGCGACCGCAGTTCCGTCGGTGGTACGGAACAAGACGACGCCGGTTTCGAGGACACGGCGACCCAGCGGTTCGCGTCCGACTTCTTGGCTGGTGGCCACCGAATACCAACAATTATGCGGATGGACCTGCGTCCGTGGGCTGCGGCTTGACGCTTGCTGGTTCATAGTCACCTCAGCTTCACAGGTCGAGGGTCAGTCGCGGTGAGCGGCAGCGGGAAACGCAAACCATCATGTACTCGTTCGAGGCCTGTTCCTCCTCGTCGAGTATGGAGTCGCGGTGATCAACATCTCCGTCAACGACCTCGGTTTCGCAGGTTCCGCACACGCCCTCCAGGCACGATGCCAAGACACTGACGCCAGCCTCGCGGATAACGGTAAGCACTGACTTGTCCGGTGGCACGTGCAAGGTCAGACCTGAGCGTTGCAAGACCAGTTCAAACGCGGAATCAGCCTCCGGGGATGGTTCCTGCGGCTTGGCACTGAATCGTTCGAGGTGGAGTGAGCCGGGTGGCCAGTTCTCGCAGAACTTCTCGACCGCAGCAAGCAGACCCTCGGGCCCGCAGCAGTAGACCAATGTGTCTGATCGCGGCCTACCGAGTACGGATTCCAAATCCAGCATTCCTTGTTCGTCCTGCGGAACAATCACCACGCGATCGCCGTATTCAGCGAGTTCCTCGAGGAAGGCCATCGAGTTGCGCTCGCGCCCGCCATAGAGCAGCCGCCAATCGGCGTCGGCCGCATTGGCCTCGGCGATCATGGGCAGCAGCGGCGTAATCCCGATGCCGCCGGCAATGAACAGATATCGCGGGCTGGCGACTAGAGGAAAATGATTACGCGGTCCTCTAACCCGCACGATGGCGCCTGCGGTGAGGAGGTCGTGCACGCGCTCGGAGCCGCCCCGACTGTCCGGCGCACGCAGTACGCCAACCCGCCAAACGTCGGGTCTCGATGGGCTGCTGCACAGCGAATATTGGCGAATCAAATCGTCGTTGAGAACGAAGTCAATATGTGCGCCCGGCGTCCAGGCCGGTAGTTCGGTGCCATCCGAAGTGCCAAGCGTGATTGCCACGACACCGTCAGCGACTGTCCGCGCCTCGTGTACCACCAGGTCGGCCTCATGCTCTCGGACGATGGTTTGAGTGATCGTCATTGTCCTCATCCCGTCCCGCGTACGCTGCCCATAGCCATTTGTTTGGATACGAACGATAGCGTCCAGGTGCTTCCGGCGACAACCGGTCAAGTACCTAGCTTTTTCACGCAGCGGTGGGGATGTTGACGACTGAGCGGGTCTAATCATTCGGATCCAAACTAGACTCAGCGGGATGCGCGTCCTGCTCATCCAGCATGATCACATCTGCACTCCAGGCTATGTCGGCGAGCGGCTGACCGACCGCGGACTGGACCTCGTCGCCCACCAGGTTGTCGAGGAAGACCGTTTCCTATCGCCCAATGTCGACATCGAGTTTCCACAGCCAACTGACTTCGACATGATCGTCCCGATGGGCGCACCCTGGTCTGTCTACGACCATGAAGCGATCGGAACGTGGGTGCCAGTCGAGCTCAAGATGCTGCGAGATGCACATGATCATCATGTACCGGTGCTGGGCATTTGTTTTGGTGGACAGATGCTCGCGGCGGCTCACGGCGGATCGGTATCTCGCTCCGCGGCACCCGAAATCGGCTGGGCCGACATCGAATCCGACGACGAGGCTCTCGTGCCGTCGGGGTCGTGGTTCCAGTGGCACTACGACCAGTGGCAGTTGCCCCAGGACGCGCAAGAGGTGGCGCGCAACGCCAAGTCGTCGCAAGCCTTCGCGCTGGACCGCAACCTGGCAGTGCAATTCCATCCCGAGATGACCTCGGAAATCCTGGCCTCCTGGATGTCGATGGGCGGCGCGGAGGAGATCGACAAGTTCGGACTCGATCTTGAAGACCTGGTACGCCAGACCGCTGAGCGCGATAGCACCAACCGGGAAAGGGCACATCGACTGGTCGACCAATTTCTGGATCGTATGGCCGTCGGGCAAGAGCCGAGCGCTAAGTGATCCAGGATTCTGGCCATGCATTCCGACAAGCTGCCGGACGCTTCGCTTCCGGAGTGACGGTCGTAACGACCAGCGCTTCGGAAGGTGCGTACGGCGTAACGGTGTCGTCCTTTGCTTCGCTTTCCTTGAATCCGCTCCTGGTCACCGTGTCCATCAATCGATCAAGCCGACTGGTTGAGCACGTACGCACAGTTCAAGCTTTTGCCGTCAGCGTGCTAGCCAGTGATCAACAGCACGTTGCGAGTTATTTCGCTGCGTCTGGTCGAAGGCCCGAGCCTGCTGGTTTCTCGACTGTCTCGACGATCCTGCAACAGACCGGCGCACCGATCATCGAGGGCTGCCTCAGCTGGTTTGACTGCACGCTGGAGGACATCCTGCCGGGTGGTGATCATGAGATCCTTGTTGGTCGGGTGTCTGCGGCCGGGGGTCGCACTGGCGAACCCTTGGTTTATTGGGCTGGCGAATATCGAGGACTGACGGCGGCCGGTACGCGCCCTGAGTTTGTCGGAGGGCGCGCTTCGACAGGCTCAGCGCACATCTCGGACCAGTTGGCGAACGCATCCGACGGGCTTGCGGTCGCGTACCACGTCCTCGATATCGGTCCTGCCGAGATGCTTGACGCTCAGAATTCCATCGAGCCGGCCATTGCGGCGCTGGCCGCTGCGCGTATCCCCGCCGAGGAATGGGACCAGGTAGAGCAGCTTGTTGATCAATCAGAGCTGGTTGTCGACCAGCCAGAGGCATTCAATCGACTTGCGCTCGACTTCCACAGCGCCATCGCCGACGCCTCGGGAAATCGCGTCCTGCAGGCCACCCTGGCGAGCTTGGGCTACGTGCAATCCGTCCACTACCGCGTCCGCGGCAGCCCCGAATCGGCTCGCGCCGCCGTCGAAGGACACCGGCGGCTGCTTGCCGTGCTTCGCCAGGGCGATGCTGAGGCCGCTCGTGAGGAGATGCGAACGCACCTCGATGCGATACGTCAGCAGCTCCAAATCGGCTAGCCCGCAGCAGCCCAAGCGACGCGCTCAGCGCACATGTCCACCGATGATCTCATCACGGCCCCGCCAGATGATCACTTCACTTGCACTCGGACCGGAAACTTCTTGATCCCGTTGATGAAGTTGCTACGTACTCGCGTCAAGTCGCCGTTCAGCTCAACCGAGGTGAGCCGTGGGAGGAGCTCGGTGAACATCAGCCGGATCTCCATCCGCGCCAATGCGTTACCCATGCACAGGTGCGGGCTGCCCTTGCCAAAGGTCAGATGATCAACATTTGTCCGAGTCACATCGAACCGATAGGGATCGGTGAAGACATCGTCATCCCGGTTTCCCGACGCAAACCACATCACGACCTTGTCGCCGGCCTTGATCTGCTTTCCGCGTAACTCGACATCCTGGGTCGCCGTACGCCGGAAGTGATAGACCGGCGAGGCCCAGCGCAGGAACTCCTCCACCGCCCCGGGAATGAGTTCGGGCTGCTCCTGAAGCAGCTTCAATTGATCTTGGTTTTCGATCAACGCCAGCATTGACTGGCTGATCGCGTGCCGCGTGGTCTCGTTGCCAGCTATCACCAGCAACAGGAAGTAATTGTCGAAGTCGCTCGGCGACAACGGTTCGCCATCCTCGGGAACCTTGTTCACCAGAGTAGTGATCAAGTCGGTGCCGTTACCGCCCTTGCGCCGTCTCGCCAGCTCGCGGCCGTACTCGAACACCTCGAGTGCAGCCGGTGACCGGAACGGTAGATGCCGGTACTGATCGCTGTCAGGATCAGTGATCAAATGCTCGGTGTAATCGGGATCGGTGTTGGCGACCATCTGGTTGCCCCAGTTGATCAACATTCCGGTGTCGCCGACTGGCACGTCGAGGAGCCGCACTAGAACGTTGATCGGGAAGTCAGCGCTGACCTTCTCCACAAAGTCGAATTCGCTGTTCTGCAAAGCATTGTCGATAGTGACGTTGGTCAAATCGCGCAGGAAACTTTCGTAGTTTCGGGCCAGCGGACCTGGACTGAACTCACGCTGAATCAGCTTGCGCAGCGCGCGATGACGCGGTCCATCGGTCTCCAGCATGGAGCGCCGCAGATCCATCAAGTCGTCATCGACTTCCTCGAGATTGACATATCGAGTTGACGTAAACGTCTCGGGATCCCGATCCACCGTCCAGATGTCGTCATACCTAGTCACTGCCCAGAAGCCTGAGTTCGGCGCAGCCTCGGGATTCCAGTGCACCGGATCCTCGGCGCGCAACGTGTCAAACATCGCCCAGCCCTCATTGCGGGCGAAAGCATCAAGATCAGTGAGATCGACTTGATCAAGAGGTACGGCTGTCGGCTGCGACACGATCTCTCCTTGTCAGAGGTGGTAGGCGTATTCGCGGAATTCCCAGTCCGTCACCCAATGGTTGAAGCGTTCGAGCTCATTCCGCTTGTACGTAAGGAACGTCTTGACAAATGGTTCCCCGAGCAGCTCCGCCAACTCAGTGTCCTTTTCGAGGGCATGCAGCGCAGTCTCAAGATCACCTGGCAGCTTCTCCGCCTTGCTGGGGTCGTATCCATACCCCTCGAGCGGTTTGGGAGGCTCCAGTTCGTCGCGGATGCCGAGATAGGCAGCTGCCAGCAGGCCGGCGATTGCCAGATAGGGATTGGCGCTGGCGTCGCCCAGTCGCAGTTCCATTCGAGACGCTCGGCCGCGTTCCGGTGGGATCCGCACCATCGCGCTTCTGTTGTCAAAGCCCCAATCGATCAGCCATGGAGCCAGCGTGTCTGGGCCGAAACGCTTGAAGGAGTTGATCGTGGGATTGCTTATTGCCGACAGCGCCGGAGCATGAGCGAGTACACCCGCGATTGCCGATTTGCCCGTCTTCGATAGGCCATCTTCGGTCGTGGAGTCGTCGAACAATGGCTGGCCTTGGTCACCCCAGGTCGAGAAGTGAATGTGGAAGCCGGACCCACCCTCGTCGTTGAACGGCTTGGCCATAAAAGTGGCCAACTTGCCTTCTTGCCGAGCGAGTTCCTGGATAGCGCTCTTGAAACGGAAGGCCCGGTCAGCAGCATCGAGGGCTTCGGAGTGCCAGAGGTTGATCTCGAACTGTCCGCTGGAGAACTCGTGGTTGGCAGCTACAACCTCCAGCCCGAAGCTGGACAGGTGGCGCAGCGTACGCAGCAGCACATTCTCGGGATCACCCTTCAAGCCAGCCACGTACACATTGCCGGTTGCTTCGCCGTACCGCCGCCACCCGTTGGGATTCTCATCAGTGGGCTCCAGGACGTAAAACTCCAGCTCGGGTCCAACCATGGGCCGCATGCCAAGATCGGCAAACCGACCGATCACCCGCTTGAGCACCGTTCGTGGACTTTCCGCAGAGGGCGAACCATCTGGGTTGAAGACATCGGCAATAACGTGCGCGACGCCTTTCTCCCAGGGCACAAGCTGAACAGTGCTGATGTCTGGAAAGGCCAAGACATCCGGCAGGCCGGCTTCGAGCCCACCTTCAATGTCGACCACATCACCCATTGGTGTGGTGCCATAAACGGATCTGCAGAAGGCCACGCCGTCACCCACTGTGCGGGCGAACCGGTTGACCAGCACGTCCCGTCCGCGCTCGGTACCAATGAGATCCGAGTAGCCGACGCGTACCACGTCGATGTCCTGCGTCACGAGTTCGGCTGCGAAGTCCTCTAGACCTGTCGTATCGAAATGAGCCATTCCGAACCTCCGCGCGCCAATCGTTCAGAAGCTGCGTTCGCCGCTCGAAACCTACGTGAACGTAGGTTTCCTGCGGTGTGCACGGGTTGCAACCTATGCAGACCGTTAGAAACCTACGGACACGTAGGTTTTCAACAGTCATTTGGGCCCGAACAGTATCGCGTGACCAAGCCTATGGCAAGGCTGGTCACCATTCATTAACGAGGACTTGGAGATCCGGCCGATCAGCGTTGCTAATTGATCTCGCGACCCGCTACCGTACGGATCCAAACGATCTCGCTTCCTCGGCCCTCAGGAGTGCTGCATGACCGACGTCAAAGGCTTCTTCTACCCACGTACCGCGAGCGGCCGCTCCTCACTGCTTCCTACACCTCCGTGGTATTACTCCGGTGATCTTCTGACGGTCGAGTACCGGACAGACCCCGCACGAGTGGCTGAATTGCTGCCAGCCCCACTCTCGCTGGCCGATGAGGATCCGGGGGCTGTGGCCCTCATCTGGGCGGACTGGCAGTCCTGCTCGTCCTCGCGTGAAGAGTTGCTGGACCCTGTGCGGTCGCAATACAAGGAGGCCTTCGTAGTTGTTCGTTGTGGTTTTGAGGGGCAGACCTTCTCGCGTTGTGTCTACATATGGGTCGACAAGGACTTCGCCATTGCCCGCGGCATTCATCAGGGCTATCCGAAAAAGCTGGGTTCTATGTGGCAGACCAGGCCGCATCCATTCCCCCAAGGTGCGCCGCAGATCGCGGTTGGTGGTGTGTTCGGTGCCACCCTCGCGGCCGGTGACCGGCGGCTAGCCGAGGCGGTGCTGACATTACGCCAGCAGTCGGAGACCAACGGCTTCGTCAATTCGCACAAGATGGCCCACCATCGGATCCTGCCCGGCATAGCGTCGGGAGCGCCTGATGCGTTTTCGGAACTGATCGAATCAGGTTCGAGCGAATTTGAAGGCGGTCAGTCCTGGACCGGTGATGCGGAGCTGCGCCTTTTCGATTCACCAACCGAGGAGTTGTCGCGCCTTAGTGTCGAAGAGATCATCGGCGGTTACTACCGGCAAGTCGGTGTGGTCTGGAATGGAGGCCGATCATTAGCGACCCTCTAGCATTGCCGTCATGCCTGATCGGCACACACTCATCGAGACGGAGAGGGCGATGACTGCCCACGTCAGCGATCTGCCACTGAACTTCCCTGCGGCGGCGGCGGTGTCGAGCCTCTACCGCGCTGCCAACGCGGTACGCGTGTATCTCACCAATTCGGTGCTCCGCAAGCACGGCCTGACCTGGACCGGCTTCGTTGTGCTGTGGGTGGTGTGGATCTGGGACGGCCTCGAGACGCGCCGTGCCGCAGAGAGTGCCGCCATCTCCAAAGCGACTCTCACCGGCGTCGTCAAGACGCTGGAAGCCCGCGGACTGATGACTCGGCAGGTCAGCGGCACTGACCGGCGGTTGGTGAACCTCGAGCTCACGCCAGCAGGCGCCGTTTTGATGAACGAGCTTTATCCGATCTTCAATGCAGCTGAGGCCGAAGTCATGGCGGGTCTATCACCCAAAAGCCTGACCCAGTTGACCAACAGTCTGCGATCAATCGTCACCGACCTTGAAACCAAGCCCAACGCCCTGGCGGCCGACGTCCAGGCGAGCTGAGCCGGCGCCCCACGAGCACAGCTGATCAAACGCTGGTTGGAACGACTGACGCCTGCGCGCGGACAGCGCAGGCATCGACAAAGTGCCGAAAGACCTCGGCCTGCACCATATCGGTAGCAGCCGTATCCTCTGGGTGCCATTGGACCCCGAGATACCAGCCTTGATGATCTTGTAATGTCACCGCCTCGATCACACCGTCGGCGGAGTACGCGGCCGGAGTCAAACCAGCTCCCAGCGTGGCAATGCATTGGTGATGGGAACAAGAGATGGCGGTCCGACTCCCGACGATCTCACCCAGTGGCGAATCCTCGTCGACATCAAGATCATGAATGTGATTCCGGTGGTTGCCGACCGTGTCATCCATGTCCTGAACAAGATCGCCGCCGAGTGCGACATTGACGATCTGAGTGCCCCGGCAGATCGCCAGCAGTGGAAGATGATCATCGAGTGCGACGCGCGCTAGAGCAAGATCAAATGCATCTTGTTCCTCGTCGACTCCATACTGGCTCGGGTGCGGCTGCTGGCCGAACCATCGAGCTGCTACGTCACCGCCTCCAGGTAACAGCACACCATCGGCGAACCAGATCCGCTCTCGGGCGGCCGCGACGTCAACCTCCAGGCTCGGCGCGTACGGATGAATAGTCAGCGGCTCTCCACCCGCTGCGAATACCGCGTGGACGAGCGCGCGCGCGTTCACCTCAGCTTCGTAGCGGAGCGCGGTCGCTTCCGGTGAAAAGCGCGCCGGGATGGCGATCAGGGGCCTGCGGGCATCCAAGGCATTAGTCATATCGGATCCATGTCGTTTTCAGATAGGTGTATTCCTCGAGCGCGTGCCGAGACTTGTCGCGTCCGAAGCCGGACAACTTGACCCCGCCGAATGGCACAGCCATGTCGCCCTCCTCGTAGCAGTTCACCCATACGGTCCCGGCTCGCAGCGCACGTGATACCCGATGCGCAGTGCCCAAATCGGCGGTCCAAAGGGCGGCGGCCAATCCGTACGGCGTATCCCCCGCAACTCGTACCGCCTCGGTCTCGTCTTGCACGACTTGTACGGCAAGCACGGGCCCGAAGATCTCCTCGCGAACGATCGGGTTGTCAGGTGCCGCTCCGGTGATCACCGTGGGTTCCAGATAGCTACCACCTGTCTCGGCAAGCACTCGGTGCCCACCAACCTTCAGCGCGGCGCCCTTGGCAAGACCTCTATCGAGATGTTGCAGTACGCGCTGCAGGCACTGCTCATCGACCAGCGGTCCCATTCTTGTCTCGGGAAGCAGCGGATCGGCCGGGAACCAGTGGGCCGATGTCTCGACGATCCGCTCCACCACCCGGTCTGCCACATCCGCATGAACCACTAACCGCGAACCGGCGGTACACATCTCACCTGAGTTGAAGAAGATCGCCCATGCAGCCGTATCGGCAGCTGCGTCAAGATCAGGGGCGTCCGGCAGGATGATGTTGGGCGACTTGCCACCGAGCTCGAGATAGACCCGTTTCAGATTGCTGTCCGCCGAGTAGCGCATGAAGTGCCGGCCCACCTCGGTGGATCCGGTAAAGGTGAGTACGTCAACGTCTGAATGCTCGCCCAGATGCCGACCAACGACAGTCCCGTCTCCACTCAGCACGTTGAAGACGCCTGGCGGCAGACCTGCCATAACGCCCAACTCGGCGATCCGCTGCATCGAAAGCGGGGACTGCTCGGCGGTCTTCAGCACTACGGCACAGCCAGCAGCGAGGGCAGGGGCGAACTTCCAGCCGCCAAGCGTCAAGGGAAAGTTCCATGGCACAACCGCCGCGACGACGCCTGCCGGCTCGCGGCTGACGAGAGCTAGTTCGCCCTCTTCAGTGGGCGAGATTTCACCGTGTTCTTTGTCCGCCAGCTGACCGTAGAAGCGAAGGCAGCGGATGATCGCCCGCAGTTCTATCTCGTACGCGGCCCGAATTGGCTTGCCCATCTCGAGGCTGATCAGCAAGGCGATCTCCTTGCGATGTTGCTCGACGAGGTCGGCGAAATGCTGCAAAATCTCACCGCGGGCTCGAGGATGCAGGCGAGGCCAGGCACCATGATCAAAAGCTTCCCGAGCCGCAGCTACAGCAGCATCGGCGTCCGCCGGTTGCGCCCAGGCGAGCTTCACCAGCGTCGAGCCATCTCTCGGAGAATTTACGGCGCGGCTGGAGCCGTCGATCGCCGGCCGCCGCTCGCCGCCAATGAATAGGGTTTCCGGAATGCTGGTATCGGCAGCGAGTTGTCGCCAATCAGTGGTCGCGACCAGGTCCGAAACCATGCTCATATCCGCATCTTGAGGGCTTGACCAATCCATAGAACTTAAATACGTTTGGGCCCTAACGATAGCTGGTCGGAGCTGCGGCGCGCCAACCGCTGTCGATGCACCGACCTCCTTCAGCGACAGACACGCATTGCCAGCGTGGGGCGCACAAGCAGTGTCAGAAAGGGCGCGGATGACGACTGCGACGGTCGAGGGTGTGGAGGTAGACACTCGGCATTGGATCGGCGGCGAGCGGATCCCGTCGCAGATGACTTTCACCGACATCTCGCCAATCGATGAGCAGCCGCTCGCCGAGATTTCGGCAGGTTCCGCCCCAGAGGTCGACGCCGCGGTCCAGGCTGCGCAGCGCGCCTTTCCTGACTGGGCCGCCATCTCCAGAGGCGAGCGCGCTTACCTGCTACGCAAGGTTGCCGACGGAATCGACGCCCGGGCCGAGGAACTGGCCAGGGTGGAGACCCGAGACAACGGTTCGCTGCTGCGGTCTCACCGGCGGAGCGTCATGCCTCGGGTCGGCATGAACTTCCGATTTTTCGCTGACTACGCCGAAAAGCTGGAGCATCCTGGCGGCGAGATTCGCGGGCATCGGGAACGCGTCAGCTATGACCCGGCCGGCGTGACCGCGATCATCACTCCCTGGAACGCGCCCCTGATGCTTGCCACCTGGCGTATCGGTCCTGCACTCGCCGCCGGTAACACAGTGGTCGCCAAGCCGCCCGAATGGGCACCTTTGACGGCATCGCTGTTGGCAGAGATCACTCAGGAGGCTGGACTGCCGCCGGGGGTCTTCAATGTGGTCCAGGGAACCGGCGTCCACGCAGGCGCACCGCTCACGGCCCACCCTGGGATCCGACGGTTGGCATTCACCGGCTCTGTTCCCACTGCAGGAGTGATCGCCCAAGCAGCGGCACCCAATATCGTGCCGTTGTCCTTTGAGCTCGGCGGCAAGTCGCCCCTGGTGATCTTTGCCGACTCAGACTTCGATCTGGCCGTCAGTCTGGCGGTGGAACAATTCGACAATTCGGGGCAGGTCTGCCTGGGTGCTTTCCGCATACTGGTCGAAGATTCGATTGCCGACCGATTCATCGAAGCGGTGCTGGAAAAGGCGAAGACGATCAAGCAGGGCGATCCGCGCGATGAGTCAACCGACATGTCGTGCTTGATCAGCCGGCAGCACTTCTCCAGAGTCGACGGCTTCGTACGGCGTGCTCTCGCCGCCGGCGCCAGGCCAATCCTGGGCGGTTCACCCAATGAAGAGCTCGGTCACCTCTACTACCGGCCGACGATCTTGGTCGATGCCGAACCAGGTAGCGAGATCTTGACTGAGGAGGTCTTCGGTCCCGTTCTGACCATCCAAGCCTTCTCCGGCGAAGAGCAAGCGATTGAGATGGCGAACAACACACGGTTCGGGCTCGCGGCAACTTTGGTCACTGGCGATCCAGATCGTGCCGAGCGGGTCAGCGCAGTGATCAACGCCGGAACCGTCTGGGTCAACTGCTTCTTCGTACGCGACCTCGGCGCCCCGTTCGGCGGAAACGGCAGGTCGGGGATCGGCCGTGAAGGCGGGATCTACTCCTTCGATTTCTACTCCGACATCAAGAACACCGTGTTCTCGCCGACCGGCTGGACCAGGAACGACTAGATACCTGAACCGACGACGCACGAACATCGACTTTGAGCGAAAGGAACATGATCATGGGCGAGGTGGTGGGGGCGGGTCTGATCGCGCACGTACCGACGATCGTGCTGCCGGAAGCGACACGCCGGGAGTTGAACAATGGTCAGGACACCACACTGGTAGCGGGTCTCGAGCAGCTCCGAAAGGAGATCTTCAACAGCCTGGACTACGACACTGTCGTCGTACTGGACTCGCACTGGGCAACGACCGTTGAGTTCGTCGTTACCGCCCATGATCAGCGGAAAGGCCTGTTCACCTCAGAGGAACTACCGCGCGGCATGAGCCAGCGCCCGTACGAGTTCCTGGGCGATCCCGAACTGGCTGAGTTGATCGCGTCCAAGGCCAAAGATCACGCGACCTGGATTACCGCGATCTCCGATGATCACTTGCCGATCTTCTACGCCACCACCAATTTGTGGGAGTTCCTGGGGCAGGGACTTCCGGACAAGAGGTGGATCTCCATCGGCGTCTGCCAGACCGCCGATACCGAGGACAATTTGCGGCTGGGACGAGCGCTGGGCGATGCAATCGCGGAGAGTGATCGAAAGGTGGTGCTGCTGGCTTCCGGCGCACTTAGCCACACCTTCTGGCCGTTACGGGAACTACGCAAGCACGAGGCTGCCGGGATCGAACATATCTTTACGCCCGAGGCCGCCGCAGCAGATGCTCAGCGGATGCAGTGGTTCGAGGCTGGTGATCATGCCCGGGTCCTGGAGACGATGCCCGAGTTCTACCGGTACAAGCCAGAGGCGCGATTCGGGCACTACCTGATGATGATCGGGGCCATCGGTGAGGGTAATTGCACGGCCACCGGGCGCCGCTACGGGGAGTACGAGAACTCTGTCGGCACGGGTCAGGTGCACTACTGGTTCGAGCGGCCAGAGGGCGGCTTTCCTCGGCCGCGGCGTACGCGCGAAGATACCGAGTACCGGCGGCTGGTCTCCGGCCCTGACTTGCCCGCGGCGGGCTAAGTCATCCCGGCAGAAACACACGGAACACTTATGTCTCTACGTGAAACGCGGCGGATCCTGCTGGACGGCAACGTCGTCGATGTCGAGCGCCATGGCGACGACTTGGTCGCGGGGGACGGTCGCAAGATCGGCATTCAAGATGCCGTCCACCTCCCGCCAACAATGCCATCGAAGATCATCTGTGTGCATCTCAACTACTCCTCCCGAGTCGCGGAGATGATGGTGTCACTGCCGCAAGCACCGACCTACTTTCACAAACCGGTGTCTGCACTCAACGCACACGAGGCGGCAGTCGTCCGGCCCCTCGGCTGCAAGTGGCTGAATTACGAAGGCGAGATCGCCATCGTGATCGGTCGGACGATCAGGAACATCTCGCCAGCGGACGCCGGAGATTACATCCGGGGCTATTCGATCGCGAACGACTACGGCTTGCATGACTTCCGTGATACCGATTCCGGGTCGATGCTTCGGGTGAAGGGCGCCGACACCCTGTGTCCGGTAGGCCCGGGCCTGGTCGAGGGATGGGACTTCCACAACAAGCAGATCCGCACTCTGGTTAACGGGCATGTCCGCCAGGACGGCAATACCAGCGAGATGAAGTGGGACATGCATTACCTGGTGGCAGACATCGCGCGCACGATCACTTTGCAGCCAGGCGACCTCCTGCTGTCAGGAACACCGGCGATCTCCCGCACCGTCTATCCGGGGGACGTCGTGGACGTAGAGGTAGAGGGTCTCGGGACGCTGCGCAACCACATTGTCGAGGGACCTACACCGATCCGGACCGACGTAGGCGCGCAACCAACCGAATCCGAAGAGGTGCTGTCCACCGCGAAAGGCGGCGATTGGGAGTTTCGCGGTATCCGGAAGCCACAACCCTCCGGAACGCATTAATTGGGCAAGGGAATGGAGCTTTCGTGAGTCACCCACCGTCTATTCCACCCGCAGATCCCTCTGCGACAACTCCCGACATTGCGCAACGCGACTCTCACCAGCTGCGCCACGGTCGGCTTGGGGTGTTCGCCGTTGCCTTCTTCGTGATCTCGGCCGCCGCGCCGCTGACCGCCATGGCCGGCGGCGCCCCGGTCGCCATGCTGCTCGGGAATGGCCCGGGGGATTCCTCTGGCGTACGTTGTGGTCAGCCTGATCTTGCTGATCTTCGCGGTCGGCTATACCGCGATGGCGCGCCACCACACCAGTACCGGAGCCTTCTATAGCTTTGTGTCGCGCGGCCTGAGGCAGCCTGCCGGAGGGGCCGCCGCCATGATCGCGTTACTCGGTTACAACGCCATGCAGATCGGTCTGTGTGGCTTGTTCGCCGCCGCCGCCGCTGGATTCTTCAGTGACAACCTCGGGATCACTCTGCCCTGGTGGGTCTATGCGTTCATAGCCATGGCGATCATCGCAGTGCTCGGCTATCGGCAAGTTGATCTCTCGGTTAAAGTGCTGGCGATCTTGGTCAGTCTGGAGTTCCTGATCGTGCTCATCCTCGATGCGGCGATCTTGCTCAACGGCGGCCAGGGAGGCTCGACGCCCCTAACCCTTACGCCCTGTACCTGGGCGAGCTTCACCTCCGGTTCGGTGGCCATCGCCCTGCTGTTCAACTTCGCTTCATTCATCGGCTTTGAGGCCACCACGATCTACAGCGAGGAAGCCAAGGATCCCCAGCGCACGGTCCCGCGGGCAACGTACGTCGCTGTCCTGACGATCGGGATCTTCTACACACTCACCACATATCTCATGGTCGAGGGCCAAGGGGCTGCAGGTCTGCAGCAATATCTCGGCGGCCTCCAGCCCGACCCGACTGCCTTTTGTTCGTGCTTGGCGACACCTACATCGGTGCGGCACTCACTACGGTGATGTCGCTGTTGTTCATCTCAAGTGTTTTCGCAGCCCTACTGGCGTTTCACAACGCCGTGGCGCGCTACTTGTACGCTCTCGGGCGGGAGGGTCTGGTTCCGGCTCAGCTCGGACGCACGCACGTCAAACACCTCAGCCCGCATGTGGGATCCCTCAACCAGTCGGTCCTCGCCTTTGTCGTAGTTCTCATCTTCGTGATCACCGGCCAAGACCCGGTGCTAGCGCTGTTCACCTGGCTCACTCAGCTCGGCACTTTGGCGATCATCGTGCTGATGGCGCTGGCCTCATTCGCGGTAGTGGCATTCTTCGCCCGCCATCGGGACTTCGATCGCAACGTGGCTCGTACCACCATCGCGCCAATCGTTGGCGGCGTAGCCTTGTCTGCCGTTGCGGTCTATGCGGCGTCTCAGTTTGGGCTGCTGATCGGCAACCCGGAGAGTCCGCTGCGCTGGATCCTGCCTGCCTTGATCATCGTCGCCGCTGTTGCTGGAGTCATTGCGGCGCTCAATCTCAAGCGACGTTCGCCAGAGTTGTACGCCCAAATGGGTCGGCATCGCGACATCGAACTGCTACCAGACGTCTGAGCTCGGCGCCTGCCGACACAAGGGTGCGTTTCCCCGCACACCCGTCGAAATGGCCAGCCCCCAGGCGAGACGGTCCCTAGCTTTGGAGCACGCTCGGGATGGCAAACGAGTCGAACAGTTCAGTCCCGCAACCCACGCATACCCTTTTCGCCTCGGCGGTCGAGCCTGAGATCGCGAAAGTGTTTGAGGAAATGAATCACTACCGCATGATCAACATGCAGACGTACGCGAAGTGGATCGCGGCGCGCGGACCGCTGCGTGTCGGCAGACGACGAGCAGGAGCGATTATCTGGGCGCTGGCTAGCCCGGATGTCGCCCGGATGCTCTGCGAAGAAATTAGCTGGACCGAGTCGCCGCACGCCCGTTGGCTGGCCGACACCCTCATCCGGACATTGCTCTCCGACGGCTAGTGCCGTCGGCGTGTCTAGTTGCCGTTCCAGGTCATGAATGTGGGCTCAGCGGAGGAGGATAGGACACGTGTTCACGTTGACCTCACCCACTTTTGATGACGGCCAGGAGATGGCCCAGAGGTATGGAAAAAAGGTGCAGAACGTCTCACCTCCGTTGGAGTGGGACGAGGTGCCGGAGGGCACTAGGTCGTTCGCCCTGGAATTCGTCGACATTCACCCAATCGCCACAGACTTTGTACATTGGCTGGTCGCCGATATCAGCCCGCAGCTCAGCGCCCTCCCAGAAGGAGCGGCGGGCGACAGGAATCCAGGCTTCACCGAAATCGAGCCGTACGCTGGCCCATTTCCGCCGTCAGGAACACACGATTACCAGTTCACGCTGTATGCGCTGAGGACTGAGCGACTTGCTGTCCGGCCTGGAGCCAGCCTGCCGGAATTCCGGAAAGCGGCCGAACGGAACTTGCTGGCCAAAACGGCGCTGACCGGAAAGTTCACCAAGATCAAATAGTCACTCGCCGTAATCGAGAACAGCTCTCAGGCACTCCACTTCTCGCCGGTGAGCTGCTCGAAGATCTCCACATAGCGAGCCCGCGTTTCAGCCACTACATCCGCCGGCACGGGCGGCCCTGGATATGTGCGATCCCAATCACTCAACGACGAAGACCAGTCCCTCAAATACTGCTTGTCGTACGACCACTGTGGCCGGCCAGGCTGGTAATCAGCTACCTTCCAGAAACGCGAGGAGTCCGGCGTCAGAATCTCATCGGCCAAGATCAACGACCCGACTTCGTCCCGGCCGAACTCAAACTTCGTGTCTGCGATGATCACGCCACGCTCCCGGGCGATCTCCGCACCTCGTGAGTAGGTCGCCAATGTCAACCGTTCAAGATCATCCGCAGTCTCCGCGCCAACCAGGTCGCTGACCTCGGCCATGGTCATGAATTCGTCATGCCCGACTTCAGCTTTGGTCGTGGGTGTGAAGACCGGTTCGGGAAGCCGGTCAGCTTCGACCAGGCCAAGTGGAAACTGAATACCCGAGATCGAGCCGGTCGCCCGATAGCTCTCCAAACCCAATCCAGCCAGGTAGCCGCGGGCAATGCACTCCACCGGCACCATGTCGAGGCGGCGACAACGAATCGCCCGGCCCTTCCATTCCGGCGGGACGTCCTCGCTCAGCACATGATTCGGCACCAGATCCGCCATCTGGCCGAACCACCACAGCGACAACTGCGTCAAGATTGCGCCCTTATCAGGAATCTGTGTTGGCAACACCACGTCATAAACCGACACCCGATCGGAGGCAACCAAGATCAGATCGTCGCCATCGGCGTAGACATCGCGGACTTTGCCCTGACGAATAAGCTCCACACGCAGCGTTCTAGCACACGGTTCACCACACCGGTCCAAGGAAGCGAATATCGACAACGCGCTGTGAACAGCGGGAATCGCGGGGATTCCACGCGCGATGTCGGAGCATCGCACAGAAAACGGGGACCTGAACGTCCCAACTGAGCGAGTTTGAGACGTTCGGGTCCCCTGTGTGTCCAGGTCAGCTAGCGCGTGGTGTCCCTGTCATCAAACTTTGTGGCACCACTGGCCGAACGGAGGGCGTCGGCGACATTATCGCCGCTGTCGCTCACGTCGTCGCGAGCCTGCTTGACGTCGGCCTCAGCTTCCTGCATGCGGCCTTCAGTCTCGAGATCCGGGTTGTCAGTGGCGTCGCCCATCGCTGCCTTGGCTTTGCCGGCGAGCTCCTCGGCCTTGTCCTTTGCCTTGTCACCGATACCCATAAGAACCTCCTTTGTTTTGATCGCCTCGGTTGCGTCCCGCCTAGTGGAGCAGAACGATCAATCCAGCCCTTACCCAATCTCGCTCCAGGCCAACATCTCAACGTGGTGGGAGCGACATCTCCGAGCTGACCACCGCCACTGGGACTCTTTGGATGGTGTTGTTGGCGAAGCCGCCACGACTCCAACGCTGCCCGAGCGGCTGAGTGCGGCCGCTGGCGTCTGTTGCCCGCGCGGATAGCAGGTAACTGCCCGGCTCTGCCTTCCACGTCCAGCTCCAGTGCGCCCAGCCATGAGAGTCCGGCGCCGGCTCGAGGTCGGCGACCTCCCAGCTGTCTCCTCCATCGACACTGACTTGGACCATGCTGACCGGCGCCCAACCAGACCATGCACGGCCCTCAATCGTCACCACGCCGGTCCTCACCACGCGCCGTCGCGACATGAAATCGGGGAACCCGGGAGGGATCAGCAGAGCTCGTGGTTCCATGCGCGTCAACGGAATCCCGGGCTCATCAGGCGCATCGCGCAAGCGGTACGCCCGCATCTGGAATCCGTCGAACTTCTCCGGAACAACCGTTATGCGACGCAGCCACTTCACGTGCGCCATGCCGTACCAGCCGGGAACGATGAGCCGCAGCGGAGCCCCGTGCTGCGGTGGCAGCGGTGCCCCGTTCATCTCGTACGCCAGCATGACGTTTTCACTCATCGCCTCGGAGATCGGGAGCCCTCGTTGGTAGTCCTGCTCCACGCCTCGCTCGATACCATGATCAGCGCCGGTAAAAACCACATCGACGACGCCTTCACGAATTCCTGCCTCTCGCAACAACCCGGCAAGCGGCGTTCCGGTCCAGCGGGCAGTGCCAACCGCCTCGGACAGCCACGGTTGGCTGACTGGACGTGGCAGCAATTGGGCCCGACCGTTACCTGCACATTCGAGCGTAACGACCGAGGAGACCTGCGGCCGGCTCTTGATCGCCTCCAGGCTGAGCGACAAGCGGCTCTCGACAAGGCCGTCAATGACCAGCTCAAAGGTGCTCGGATCGATGGCGGGAATGTCGTAGTGAATGAGTAGATAGTGCAAACCCGCCGGGGTGATGTCCCACCGTAGGGACTCCAACGGCATCCCGTGGTTTCGGGCCGCTAGCTGCAGCTCGTCGGCGGAGATACCCTCCTCGGGATTGGCGACTCGGGCAGGCGAACTAACGCTCTCGAGGTCAATGGTCACCGGCGGATCCTTTCGCCAGTCACAATCTAACTCCGAGCAAGCATCGCCATGGGCCCGCTAACCCCGGCTGAGCAGCGCCCGGCCCTCCCGCCAGAATGCGACCAGATCCTCAATGGAGAAGAATTCCCCCGCATCTCTCAGAGCCCCGAACGGCACATTCCAGAACGGGTCATCATCATGATCGTATTCACTGACATAGGCGTACGGTGTCGGATGGAAATCGTCTCCTGGCGATGATCCGTACGAGCGGTCGTCTAACAGAATCGCTACATCGAAGTGCTCCGGCCACAGGGTCGGCTGCTGATCAGGATCGAGTATGCGCAAGGCGTCGTTGCTCAGTGCATACCAGTCGACGATGAGTCGCACAGCTGCTGGATCAAGATCAACAATGTCACTCGGCTGAACCCTGCTCCCGTCGGAATACAGCATTGCCGGTGCTCCGAAGTCCACGCCGAGCCGATCAGCAAGATCGCTGAAGGATCCGGCGGCTGCAACCCGCTGATTGCCCCGAACGAGCTCTAGACCATCGAGCCGGATTTCGAGTCCGGCAGTGGTACTGAATCCGCCTGGGGTGATCCGAAGCGCGATTTCACCGGTTGCTCGGTGCTCGGGTCCTGCGAGCAGACACTCGGCGATGCCATGCAGCTGATGCCGGGTGGCGATCAGCGTGGCGCTGGCCGGTTCTGAATCGGCGTGATTCATGTGACTCCCTCAGGTAAGTGCTGGTCAATTGCGTGCCACAGCGCGAGCAATATGCAACGTGTCAGCAGTTTTCCAGGAGCACAACTCGTGGGCCACCCCGTGGTCTCGGCTATGCCGCAGCGGCGGCCTCCAAGTCGGCGATCATGATCTTCCTCATCTGGAACAGCGCCCGGGTCACACGCTCGGCTTGCCCGGCATCGAGACTCGAAATCAGCTGCTCTAGTCGAGTCGGCACGACCTGCCAGGAGACGCCGAATCTATCCTTCAGCCAGCCACACATCGATTCCTGGCCGCCGCCCTCAAGCAGCGCTGTCCAGTAATGATCCACCTCATCCTGATCTTCACACGGCACCTGAAAAGAGATCGACTCGTTGAAGGTGAACTCCGGGCCACCGTTGAGTGCGACGAACTTGGTGCCGTTCAGCACGAAGTCGGCTGTCATCGTCTGACCAGCGCGCTCGGTGCCAGCCGGATATGGCGTTACGTTGCCGACACTGGAGTTCGAAAAGATCGACGTGTAGAACTTTGCCGCCTCTTCGCCCTGGGTGTCGAACCACAGACATGTCGTAAATGCGTCCATCACTTCACTCCTTATGTCATTGATCCCTAGAGCGATGACATAACTGTCGTCGTCGCTAAGCAGGTGGACTCGACAAGCCGGCCAAACTCATCGGTCGGGACAGCCAATGTGTATGGCACTAGGTTGAGGCAATGCACATCAGCTTCGTGCAAGGCGACATCACCGAACAAGACGTCGATGCCATTGTCAACGCAGCCAATCACACGCTGTTGGGCGGTGGCGGCGTGGACGGGGCAATTCATCGTCGAGGAGGGCCGGAGATCCTGGCTGAATGCGAGAAGCTCCGGCATGACAAATACCCAGACGGTCTACCCACCGGCCAGGCTGCTGCAACCACTGCCGGGCGGCTCAAGGCGCGCTGGGTGATCCACACGGTCGGGCCGACGTACGCGAAGTCCAAGGACAAGTCACAGCTGCTTGCAGACTGCTTTCGCAACTCACTTGCCGTCGCTGACGAGCTTGGGGCTCGGACAATCGCGTTTCCTGCCATCTCGACAGGCGTCTATCGCTGGCCGGTTGAGGACGCGGCCCGGATAGCGGTTGAAACAGTGCGGGCCTCCCGGAGCCAAGCGGAGGAGGTCAGATTCGTGCTGTTCGATCGGCGCGCATACGACGCGTTCACCGCTCAAGCATCAAGCGAGGGATAGCTCCGGGAACCGCCCTATTGCCGCATCGCGCGCCGGGGTGGGAACCTGGACAGGTGCGAACTTTGCTCAACATCATTTGGTTCGTCTTCAGTGGCTTCTGGCTCTGGCTCGCGTACATGCTGGCCGGGATCATCTGCTGCGTGCTGATCATCACGATCCCATGGGGCATCGCCTCCTTCCGCATGGCAAATTACGCCGCCTGGCCATTCGGCCGTGAGTTGGTGGACAAGCCAAACGCCGGGATCTGGTCCTTCTTGGGCAACGTGATCTGGGTCATCGTCGCTGGTTGGTGGCTTGCCTTGACTCACATTGCGACTGGCATCCTGCTGTGCGTCACGATCATCGGAATTCCGTTGGCGATCGCTAACTTCAAGCTGATCGGGGTTTCCCTGATGCCCTTGGGCAAGCAGATCGTCCGCAAGCCGACGTACTCACTTCAGGTGCCGGCAGAGCGCCCAACACCAACTACCGGCGAACCTTTTCAAACGCCGTAATCGCCTGATCAAGATCGTCACTGGAGTGCGCGGCGGACATCTGGGTTCTGATTCTGGCCTTTCCTCGCGGTACGACGGGGAACGAGAACGCACGTACGTAAATGCCCTCGTCTAGCAGCCGGTCTGCCATAGCGGCGGCCTCGACTGCGTCCCCGATCATGATCGGCACGATTGGATGATCAGATTCGGGAATGTCGAAGCCACGACCAACCATCTCTGAGCGGAAGTGCGCAGTGTTCTCTCGTAACCGCTGCAACAGCTCGCCCGATGTCTCCAACAGGTCCAGCATGGCAATGCCGGCAGCCGCTATAGATGGCGCGAGGGAATTGGAGAACAGGTACGGCCTGGACCGCTGCCGAAGCATCTCGACGATCTCCTTGTGGGCTGCGGTATAGCCGCCACTCGCCCCACCCAGCGCCTTCCCGAGGGTCCCCGTCACAATGTCGATCCGATCCTGGACACCAAACAGCTCCGGCGTACCGGCACCAGTTGGGCCCATGAAACCCACGGCGTGGGAATCGTCCACCATGACGAGGGCGTTGTAGCGCTCGGCCAGCTGCACGATTTCATCAAGTGGCGCGACATAGCCATCCATGGAGAACACCCCATCGGTTGCGATGAGCCGATGTCGCGCACCTTGCGACTCGCGCAATTTCGCTTCAAGGTCGGCCATGTCCCTGTTGGCATAGCGCAGCCGGGTGGCTTTGCAGAGTCGTACACCATCGATGATGCTCGCGTGGTTGAGTTCGTCGGAGATGACGGCGTCTTCAGGGCTTAGCAGAGTCTCAAAGAGGCCACCATTGGCGTCGAAGCAGGAGGAGTACAAGATCGCGTCCTCGGCGCCGAGGAAGTGCGCGAGACGGCTCTCAAGCTCTTTGTGGATCTCGGCGGTACCGCAGATGAAGCGTACCGACGCCATGCCAAAGCCCCAGCGCTCCAGTGCCTGCCGGGCGGCGCTGATCATGGCTGGATGATCGGCCAGGCCGAGGTAATTGTTGGCACAGAAGTTGAGCAGCGACTGGTCGCCGACCGCGATGTGTGCCGACTGCGGCGTACTGATCGCTGCCTCAGCTTTGTAAAGGCCTTCGGCCTTGAGCGTGGCGAGATCATCAGCGAGTTGATCTTTCATGGTGGCGTACATAACGATTCTGCCTACCCTTCCCAGTTCATGATCACCTTGCCACCCGAGCAGGACCGGGCGACCGCGAACGCCAGCTCGTATTCGGT
>Ga0111539_10001548_pt1 | contig 30629 bp, 24 predicted proteins | sample RhiMethybrSRZTD1_FD_79667 | JGI IMG/M metagenome (GOLD analysis project Ga0111539, IMG submission 79667) | Populus rhizosphere microbial communities from Tennessee, USA - Rhizosphere MetaG P. TD hybrid SRZTD1 (version 2) (version 2) | ecosystem: Host-associated > Plants > Roots > Rhizosphere >...
CTCCTGTCAACGACACCGCGATGAGCCGTCCGTCGGGCGACAGCCTCGCTTCGTTGACCCCACGCTTCAGCCCCTCGACCGGAGTCGCCTCGCCGCGCCGATTCACCCAGACGACCTCGCGGTCCGACATCGACGTCGGCCCGGTGGCGTAGACGAGGTGACCAGTGCGTGACACGTCGTACTGGGCGACGCCTCCCGTGCCGCCGAACATCACGCCTTCCAGCACTGCCGCCGCAGGTCCCGTCGCCTCGAGGCGCGCTGCGTCGAACGGAATCGTCAGCAACGTTCCGGCGCGCGCGACGACCAGGTGACCAGACGCGAGGTAGCGAGGCTGATTCGCGCCCGTGAACACGACGCGCTGTTCGCCGGTGTCGAGCTGCCTGGCCACGATGGAGGCGTTGTCGGCCTCGCCCGCGAGGCGCGATGCCGCGGCGAAGACGATCGCCTTTCCGCCCGGAAGAAATGATGGGAACGTGTGGCGGCCGCCTGGCTCCGGTGTGGTGAGGCGCTGTGGCGTGCCTCCAGCGGCAGAGACTCGCAGAAGCCCGGCGAAATCGACGTCGGAGGTGGCGAACACAATCGTGTCATCCGGTCCCCACGTTCCGCCATAGGCGGTCGACACCACGTCGCAGATCACGAGCGGCACGCCGCCGTTCGCCGGCACCTTCTTGAGTTTGGCCCCACTGAAGAACGCGATCCATTGCCCATCGGGCGAGAAGAAGGGCGTCTCGGGAAGCTCGGTGCCGCGAAGCGGCATCGCCGTTTCGTTATCGAGGCTCCGCACATACAACATCGGGCTGGAGCGTTCTCCTCCCGCGCGATACACGATGCGCGTGCCGTCGGGCGAGATCGCAATCGCCTGCTCGAAGAGCGCGAGCGGCGTGGTCGGCGGCAACGCGACCGACAGACGCGCGATCTGCGGTCGTGACTCCGGTTCACGCGGTCGCAGGACGATCGCCGTCGCGACGACCGCAACCAGAATGGCACCCGCCCACGCGACACGCTCCAGCGTGCGCGGCGACTTCGGCACGGCCGCAGTCGCTGGTCCGACCGGGCTCACGGTCGCAATCCATCGCAAGTGCGTTTCGACGTCGCGGATGCTCTGCCATCGCCTCTCGCGATCTTTCGCGAGACACAGCGTCACGACATGTTCGACTGCAACCGGTGCGACGGGCTGCAGCGTCGTCACGCGTTCCGGGTCGCGTTCGAGGATCGCCGCCATCACGCTGGCCTGCGAGCGCCCCTCGAATGCCTTGCGGCCGGTGATCATCTCGTAGAGCAGCGCGCCGAACGCGAAGATGTCGGTCCGTGCGTCCGCTTCGAGCCCTTCGATCTGCTCGGGCGCCATGTACTGGACGGTCCCGAGAATCGTTCCCTGACCCGTCAACGGTGCGGCTGCCGTCACAGCCGGTGTGGTGGGAAGCACCGACGCGACGGACACGGACGTTGACGAGCCGGTCTTCGCCAGCCCGAAGTCGAGCAGCTTCGCGCCAGATTTGGTGAGGATGATGTTGCCTGGCTTCAGGTCACGGTGGACCACGCCGATGCGGTGCGCGGCGTCGAGCGCCGAGGCGATCTCGATCGCCGTCTTCAGCGCGTCGGGCAGCGGCATGGCACCCCGTTGCAACCGGGCGGCAAGCGTCTCCCCCTCGACGAGCTCCATCACGAGGAACGCGGTGCCGTTCTGATCGCCGACGTCGTGGAGCGTACAGATGTGCGGATGGTTCAGTGCGGCGATGGCGCGCGCTTCGCGGTCGAATCGCTCGCGGAATTGCGGGTCCGCCGCGAGCGTATCCGGGAGGACTTTGATGGCGACGTCGCGGTGCAGCCGCGGGTCGCGCGCGCGATAGACCTCGCCCATTCCTCCCGCGCCAAGCGCGGAGACGATCTCGTAGACGCCGAGCCGGGCGCCGGGAGTGAGCAGCATGTCGCTGGGAGCTCGACGATTCTACCGGATGTGACCCGACGGCTGTCGCGTCCACGAGCCAGCGCGCGCGTCGGGGGCGAAATACTCCGAAGGCGAGCCATGGAGGAATTGGAATGGCGGTCGAGGCTGGCGTACACGACTGGCGGGCGCCGAAGCGCCCGCCAGTCGGATCAAGAGGCGATTGCGAGCGGACCGTGGGGTCCGCACGTCTTACGGCAGCATCACGCTGCCGGTCGCGGTGATGCCCGCCGCCGGCACGTATTGCATCTGGAACTGGAACGTCTGGGCGCCCGTGGGCACGGAACTGAGCGTGACCTCCAGCACCCCGGGCATGATCTGCGCAACCGTCGCGACTCCGGTGACGTCGAAGACTGTCGCGGCCCCGGTCGTCTTGGGAACGACCGCCAGCGCTTTCACCAGGGTTCCGTTTGCCAGCGCGCCTTCATACATCGTCGTCACCAGCCACACCTTCTTGGTGTCGGTTCGGTACTCCTTGTAGGCCGTGACGTCGAGCGTGTTCAGAAGGCCCGACAACGCTGTCTGCAGCCCTGACAAGGTGGTGTTGGCATTCCCGATCTGCTGCACCGCGGCGGCGAGGTTGGCCGCCAGGTCCGGCGGCAGCTGGCTGCTCAACGTCGCGAGCTGCGCGGTGACGCCGCCGAGTGCGAGCGACAGGTTCGTCAGATTGGTCTGGACGATCCCCGAATCGACTTTCAGCTGGTTGACGTCGGTCTTGATGGTGGTGACGTCGGTCTGGATCGTATCGAGCTGCGTCCCGCCGCTGCTCGCCGCCGTGTAGTAGAAGCCGACCTGGACCTGCGTCAGCGCCGGACCCGATGCGGGGGACGGATTTGCGGCCGGCGTTGCCACCGCATCGTAGAAATCCAGTATAGGTTTCCACTGCGCGCCGTCGAACGCCTCGAACAGGAGGTTGACCTTGAACGTCGTCGTCGTCAGCGCGTCGATGCCGGGGCTGACGTTGCCGTTGATGAACGTCAGCGTCACGGGAACGTTGTTGGACGTCACCGTCATGGTGAAACGCGTCTGAACAGGGCCCGTCAGGCCGCCGCCGGATAACGGCACGACCCCCGATCCGACGAAACGCGCGACACCGCCCGCCAGGTCCGAACTGCCGCCGTCGAAGGTGAAGACTTCTGGTGTGTTGCCGCTGATGCTGTTGTCGAACGCCGCACCCGGCGACGTGCCGTTGACGAGGCCCCATCGCAGCGCGCTGAAATTGGCGGGGTTGTTCACCGAGTAATTGAAGTTTCGGCCGCCAGGGCGCCCCCACTTCTGGCCGCCGACGTTGTCGTCATCGGTGAAGCTGACGCCGCCGGGTATCGTCGCGACGGGCCCGTCCGCCCACGCCTTCGACGCGCCAAGCACACACAGGATGGATGCGAGCACGAGGCACTGAAGACGTCTCGACGTCACCAGCGACTGCGCCAGACTGGAAACCATCACGCCCTCCATTCGCCGTTTACCAGGATCCGTGGGACCCATGGGAACCATGCGATCCATGCGATCCATGAGAGCCGTGGCTCCCATGCGATCCATGCGACCCGTGCGACCCGTGCGAGAAGTGCTGCGCCAGGTTCATCTCGGGATCGCCGCTGCCCGGCTCGAGCTCCAGATCGGAGACCATCTCGCTCTCGTCCGGCTTCAACATGCCGGCTGGAGTGCGCTCGAATTTGGGTAAGTTCGCCACCGTGGCTACCTCACTCTAAAAAAACTGTTTCCCTATTCTGGCTGCCGCTGTTGCGCGTGCACCGACGCGCCCAGCACGTAATTCGCGAATGCTCCGGCCAGCGCCTCTTCATCGCCGCGATCCACCGCAGCAAGGTGCACGATCACGTGGTCACCGCTCGAATCGTCGATCTGCACCTGACCGTGCTCCGCGAACACGGCAATCGCCTCGGAGACGGCAGCCGGCGCGTAGAGCGAACGGTGGAAGCGCAGCGTCCTCATTCCTTCGCCCCGCCGGGGGCGTCCTCCGGAGTCTTCTTCCCGTATTTCTGTTCCCACGACATCGCAATGCCGAGCGGATCGTCGAACGGCTCGTCTTCCACGTCGAACGAATCGAGCTCGGGGAGCGGCGGCGCGGCCGCCGTGCCACCGCGGGCGCCGGCACCGGCCAGCGTGCGCGACACGATCGCCTGAACGAGATCCCGATTCGCGGCAAACACCATCGCCCGCGTCGACTGCGCGAGCAGCTCGTTGGAAAAGTCGCCGGCGAGCGCCTCCACCGACTCCGCGTCGCTGCGCGGCGTCAGCTCGATCGCCAGCCGACCGTCGACATCCTTGTCGAGCCACACGTAGCAGCGATCGATGAACGAATACGCCGCGCCGAAGATCGCTTCACGCGAGTGCAGGTCGAGGTCGACGCGCAGCCGCGCACAGCGGCCGCTTCCAGTCGGCTTGGTCGGGAACTCGACGTTCACAGAGTGCTCCGATGGCTCAGCGGGATACCTACGCCCGGGCCGGTTTGTAGCCGGTGGCCGCCCAGAACTCCGACCGCGATGCGAGCTGAAGGGCCGACGTCGCGTCCTCGTTTCTCTTCACGTTGCGTGCGATGGCCAGCACCGCGCGGCCGACGTGCTGGTCGGTCGGCGTGCTGCCGCTGCCGCCATTTCGCAGATAGACGCTGTAGTTTCTCGAGAGCGCGATCGGATTGAGGCCTTCGTCATCGCTCGTGCGACGCGCGAGCTCGGCATGCCAGTGCTGCCCCTGCGCGTCGACCACGGTCACGACACCGATCCCCCGGCGATCGACGCCAATCGCGGCCACGCTCACCCCACCGAGCCGCGTGCCGACGGCCACGGGCGACACGAGCTGCAGCAGCGCTGCATCGCGCGCCTGATCGATCGCTGCGTTGTTGTGAGCAGGCGTCGTGCGCTGCCGCCGCGGCAATCTGGTCAGCCGCTCACCTGCGACACCGAGCGGAATCGCGGCTCCAAGTCCAGTTGCGCCAAGCCGCACGAAAGACCGCCGTGAAATTCGCTGCTTCATAAGCCTCCCAGCCGACGAACTGGACAGTTTCTGCCAGCGGGACGGTAACTCGCGGCGTTGGAGTCCGTCAATACCCAAAATTGTCAGTCGAAAGATCGAGGCAGAGCTCGTGTGCTCTGGTAATCTAGCGCGCGAACCCCGACCATTCCGTCGTGACCAAGCAACTTGATCGCGAAGCGGCCGCGCACGAGAAGCGCAACTGGGTACGCCTGACCCGGTTGTGCAACAACAAGTGCACCTTCTGCCTGGATGCGCTTGCGCACAACGAGACCGTCGTCTCTGACGACGAGGTGAAACGGCGCATTCTCGACGGGCGGAGGAACGGCGCGACGCGGCTGATTCTGTCCGGCGGCGAGCCCACGATTCATCCCGGCTACATCACGTTCATCAAATACGGCCGCGCGGCCGGATACCGCCGCATCCAGACTGTCACGAACGGGAGGATGTTCTCGTACCCGGAATTCCTGAAACGCTGCCTGGATGCCGGGCTGCAGGAGATCACCTTCTCGATCCACGGCCATGACGCCAGGGTCCACGACGCCCTGGTCGGCGTGCCGGGGGCCTTCGACGAGGAGATCGAGGGACTCCGCCTGGCTCTGGCCGACGGTCGACCCATCGTCAACATCGATGTGTGTCTCAATCGCGGGAACATCCGGCGTCTTCCGGAACTGCTCGATCGGTTCATCGCGATGGGTGTTCGCGAGTTCGACCTGTTGCACATCATCCCGTTCGGCAACGCATGGGAGCGTGCGAATCGCGACGCCCTCATCTACGACATCGACGAGGCGATGCCATACATTCAGGCCGCCCTCACTTACAGCGAACGCCCGGACATCCACATCTGGTTCAATCGGTTTCCCGCGCCGTATCTCGAACATTACGAGCACCTGATTCAGGATCCGTACAAGCTGGTCGACGAAGTGCGTGGGCGGTTCGAAGAGTACGAACTGTGGCTCACGCGCGGCATGCCATTGAGCTGTCGCGGGAAAGAACGCTGCAGCCGCTGCTACCTGCAGAACGTCTGCGACACGCTCGACGACACCCTCGGACGCGTTGCCGCCGATCGGTTCGATGCGTTTCGCGTCCACGTCAACGGCAGCGTGCCACCATCCCCGCCGGCCGAGTACGGCAGCCTCTGGATCCGCGCGGCGGACACGCGCACGGCGATCGCCTTCGCCGGACAGTCTTCGCAGCGCCTGATCCTCGAGCTCGAGAGCTGTGATGGACTGCTTCCCGCGCTCGAGTCGAACGCGCTGCCCGCTCGTCGTGTGGCACGTGTGATTGTCGAACGGACGGCGGATCTCGACATGCTGCTCGCCGCGCCATTCGAGTTCGAGGTCCAGCTCCGGCTCACGACTGCCAATGCGGCGCACGTGATGGAGCACTATCCGGACGGCCATCCGCGGCTGTCGCTCGACGTGCCGAACTACGAGCTTGCGAGTGACGCGGGAGCGAGCATTCCAGACCTCGCACAGTTTTTTGCCGCCTATACGGCGGCCGTGCCGGTCGAGAACGTGCCCGCGTGCATCCTCGGTCGACCGCCGCGGCCGCGGACGCGCGTACTCGACGCGTCCATGCTGCGCTCGCCGAACGCACCGAAGCCGGCGATCAGCCCGGGCGACACCGGCTCCGGCAAGCCGATCGTCGACATGATCGAACAGACGGGAGACCCCGCGGCCCGCGACGTGCTGTTGCTCGGCGCGCTCGCCCGCCTCAAACCCAAGGTCGACAAGGCCGTCGTCGACGCGTTCGGCTTCGTTCGTGAGTACATCCGCGACGGGTACTACACGCGCAGCAGACGGTGCGAGTCGTGCGCGGCGAAAGACGGCTGCGAAGGGCTGCACGTCAACACGGTGCGTGCGCATGGTTACCGGTGGATGAAACCCATCCCCGGCGCTGGTGATCTCGATCAGCCTGCCTCGCCGGCCGCATGAGCGACCCGGGTTTCGTCTGCACCGATCTGACGGTTCCCTCGCAAGGCTCGCAGACTGTTCGTACGCTGTTCTCTCGATACCTTGGGCGGCAGTACCGCGACTTCCTGAAGCTGCGACTCGCCGGAGCGACCCACGAAGCGCTCGCGCTGGGAGCGCTGCAGCGCCACTGCCGTGGTCTCGCGACGACGACTCCGGGACCGCTATTCAGCGCAATCCAGCACACGACGGTCGGCGGGCTGATCCGCTATCTCGCTGACGGCGCGATCGCGTCTCCCGAAGGCCTGCGATGGACAGGGCATCTCGTGGCGTCGCTGTACGCCGAATTGGCACTGGGCGGAGCGGCTCCTCCGCCAATCCTCGTGCCCGCGCCACTGTCTCGCCTGATCGTCGGCGGCGTGGGCGTGTGCATCCAATTCCCCGATCGAACGTCGACGTTGCGCCTGCACCCCGACGGATTGACACTGGCCGGGCCGACGGGCGTGACGACCCTCACGTGGGACGACGTGCGAAGCGGCGATTCACCGCTGATTGTTCCAGCCGTCGTTCCTCTGAAGGGCCGATGCACCTTCGCACTTGTCGACGACAGTCCGGTGGCGCAGTTCGAAACGCACCCCGACAAGTCGGGCAACGGGCTCGACCTCGGGGGACGGACGTCGGCCGAATGGGTCGCGTCGCTGCAGGAGGCGCTCGATCTCGTGCGGCTCGGCGTGCCGGCGATCGCCGACGAAATCGAGCTGCTCATTGAGCAGGTCATTCCCGTCGGTTACGACCGCGAGCGTCATCTGTCCGCGTCGTATGGGGAATACGTCGGGACGATCTATCTGTCGCTGCACCCGGACAGCCTGACGCTCGCCGAAGCACTGATTCACGAGCATTCGCACAACAAGATCAACATGCTGTGGACGCTCGCGCCGGTGCTGCACAACGCGTTCACCCCGCTCTACACGTCGCCGTTCCGACCCGATCCGCGTCCGTTGCACGGCGTGCTGCTCGGCGTTCACGCGTTCCTGCCAATCGAGGGGATGTACGAGGAACTGCTGGCGCGCGATCATCCGGCCATCCGCGGCAGCGGCTTCGAGGAGCGTCGACGACGCGTACGCGAACGCAACGCGCAGGCGTGCGAAATGCTCGATTCGCACGCACAGCCGACGGACACGGGTCGTGGTGTGCTCGACGAAATCGCGCGGTGGAACGCGCACTACTCCTCCGCGAGTGTTCTCCTTCACGGATGAAAAAAGACGCCAAACCCATGTCGACCAGCGGCTCTTTCGTCGTGCTGACGCGAAGAATTGTTCAGGGATTCTCGACGCCGGCGTGTGCTGTCGCGGGCCCGTTTCTTGCTCAGGCCGAGAGGCTCGATTCGACAAAAGGACGCGTGATGCTGAAGCGATTGGGCCCCCTGGTCGCGCTCGCACTTCTGGTCTTTGCCACCGAGGCGCGGGCGTCACTGTTCGTGAATCCGAGTTTCGAAACCGGGGACTTCACCGGCTGGATCACGTCCGACCTCACGAATTCGCTGCCGCTGTCGGTCTTCAACAGCTACCCTGACCCGTTCATCGTCAGCCCGTCATGGATTCCGACCGACGGAGAGTTCGCGGCGTTCTCGGGCTTCGACGGCGAGAGCCCGGGTGTGATCTCGATCGCGCAGGACATCGTGCTTCCGTCGGGGAGCACCACGCTGCTGTTCGACTACCGCGCCGCGTGGAATCTGTTCCTTGCCAGCCAGGACCGCCTGTTCAACGTGGTCGTCCAGCCTTCAGGCGGCGGATCCGATCTGTTGACGCAGACGATCCTGACCGTCCAGGCACAGACGGCCAACGACACGTTCTACCAGACCGGGAGCGTGGACCTGAGCGCGTACGGCGGCCAGTCCATTCGCGTGCTGTTCGAGTTGCTGGTGCCCGAATCGTTTACTGGCCCGGCCCAATTCGAGCTCGATAACCTCCGCGTGGAAGCGGTACCGGAGCCTGCGACGCTCTTGCTCCTGGGATGCGGCCTCGCCGTTGCCGGCGCGCGGCGACTGCGAAAACGCAGGACGCAGCCTTAAATCGCGTCTGGATTCTCTCGTTCCATCTCCACGCCACGTTCGGCGGCGCGACGACCTTCCGACGCGCGCTTCGATCGATACAACCGCAGGCCATATTCACTGATCGTTCCGACCTGCACCGATTCCGTCGCACGACCCGTTGACGCCGCCGCATCCGCATTGTGCGCCTCGAACGCGGCGCGCCACTCCTCCACATTGGCAAACCGCGTCGTCGGATCGCCCGGATCGGTGAGGATCCGCTCGACGATCGACTCGAGCGGGACGAACACCGGGTAGAGCTCCGCCGGGTCGTAGCCGTTGCCGCGGTTGAACAGGCCGCCGCAAATCGGGCGCAACGTGCAGCTCGCGCACGTCTCGGCATACAGATGGTCCCAACTGGTCTGACGCACGGTCTGCTTCTCGTCGAGGAAATGCACGACACGTTCTTCGAGCTTGACGATCTTGCGCGTTTCGGTACTCGCCCATGCGAAGTCCGTCATGTAGCAGAGCGGCACTTTCTCGACGCGAAACGACCGGCCGGATCGCTCGAGCATCGTGAGCGCGCGGTGCAGCGACAACTCGAAGTCGCTGAGCCGCGGGGTATAGGTCGCCTGATTCACCTCCGCACGACCCATCGACGGGTCGAGGTTGTTCCAGACGAAGTGGCGGATGTACGGATGGTGCGCGATCCAGTAGGCGATGTTCTCGTCCAGATGATCGGCGTTGAACGCGTTGATCACGCAGTTGATATTGATTTCGATTCCCGCCGCGTGCGCCGCCTCGATGCCGCGGACGGCCCGTTCGATCGATCCCGCCACGCCACGCAGCTGTTCCTCGACGTCAGGCCGGACCGAATAGACGGAGACGTGGACGATCTGCAGGCCGGCATCCGCCATGGCCTGCGCGAAACCCGGGTTACCGAGGTTGTGACCGTTGGTGATCATCCGTACGTGAAGACCGGACTCGCGCGCATAGCGGCAGATGCGTGGCAGATCCGGGTGCAGCGTCGGCTCGCCGCCGGTGAGGATGACCCCGAAGTACTCGCGCGCCACGAGATCGTCGACGAGCACCTTCATCGACTCGAAGTCGTGTGTGTACGGCGAGGTGGGATTCGAGCAGAACCCGCACAGGTGATTGCAGTGGCGGACGACCTGGATGTAACCGATGTTGGCCACGGGTGGCGGTGATCCTACACGAACGGGTTCGCTTCTTCGTGTAGTACGCTGCCGGCGTGCGAGCGCTGGTCGACAGCGATCACCACCAGGACCCCGTCGCGGCGGCAGCGCGTGCCGTGGCCGGAGGCGCCGACGATGTGCTCGTTCTGGGCGCGTCGAACGGTGTGCTCGATACGGCATCGCTTCGCGCGCTGCGGGCGCTGAAGCGCGTGCGCCTTCGCGTCTCGGTGGCCACGTTCGACCACGCGACGCACGCGCGCCTGGTCGGTATCGGCGATCCGGGAACAATCGTGCGCGGCATTGCCCGCGCCGGCACGCTGGGCCTGCGCGTCGAAGTGGTGCTCCCGATCGCGGAGGGACTCGGCCCGGTTGCCGGTCGGCTGCATGGTCTCGCACGCGCCACGCCACGCGTGTCACGGTATCTGCTCTCGCGTCTCCCCGAGGCACTGCCGCCACTCGAACCCTCCGCCATCGCCGCCGAAGTCGAATCGGCCTCATGCGCTGCGCATCAACTGGGTCTGTGCGTCGAGGAAGACTCGGACGGACGCCTGGACACGGAGCTGCACGCCGTGCTCGCCGGGATCAAGCCGGCGATGCGGGTCAGCACCGTTGACGACGACGAAGACCAGGTGCGAAGCCGGTATGAGCACTACGGTCTTGCCACGTGCGCAGGCTCCGGGACGGTTGTCGGTGACGAGGGCCGCCCGCGCCCGCTTCGGCTGATCTACGTCGCACGGTCGCTCGACGCGGCCGAACAGGTGCGCGTCGTCGAAGCGGAGGCGCTCGCCTCCACGACGCGTCACCAGCGCGCGGTGCGGTTCCGTGATGTGGGCCTCGCGCTCGGCTATCCGCCGTGCTGCGTGGACGCGTACGTGAATCTGGCGATCGCCTCGCCGGCCGCTCCACGCGAGCCGTGCTCCGAAGAGTTTCGCACCGCAGTAGCGGCCTACGACGCGTCGCCGCTGTGGCAGCTCAATCACCTGCTGCTCGAGAGCGGCGCGCTGGCGACCTTCATGCCGTGCAGCTACCGGTGTGCTGCAGCGCTCGACTATGCGACGCGCGTCCTGGCGATCGTCGACGCGGCCGTCCCGGTCGCGGCGGCGCGGTTACGGCGGCGCCTCGCCACCGCGATGGCGCTCGACGAGGATGGCGGACGCGCGCTCCTGGCATTCAAGGACGGCGCGGTCGTGTCGGCGCGGACGCCACGAGCGCCGAGCGGTGAGTACACGAATCCTCGTGACGCCGAACTCGTGAAGCGGCTGATCGCCGGCGCGCACGCATCGGCCCGAGAGCGAGACGATCGGGCGCCGATCGTGCTTCGTTTCGACCAGACGGCATGACACCCGGGACCGGTCGACTGGACGTGCGGTGGCTCGAGCTGGCGCTCGACTATCACTGCAATCTGCGCTGTCTGGGCTGCATGGCATGTCACGGAGGTGACGAAGCCCTGGACGGAACGGCCGTTCGCGCGCTGCTCGAAGGCGGCCGACGCCGGAACATTCCCAATCTGTGGATTGGCGGCGGCGAACCGACGCTGCGCACCGATCTCCTGCGGGTGATCGCCACGGCGAAGCGGCTCGGGTTCGCGCGCATTCTGCTCCAGACCAACGGGATGCGGCTGGCATACGGCCCATACGTCGACGCGTTGGCCGCCGCCGGCGTGACCGAGGTGAGCCTCAACGTGAAGAGCCACCGCGCGGAGCTGCACGATGCGCTTTCGAGGCGCGAGGGCACGCACGCCCTGCTGATCGCCGCGCTTCGGGAGCTGTCACGCACATCGCTCGGCCGCTTCGCCGATGTGCTGGTCACGAAATCAACCGCGCCCGATCTTCCCGACACCGTGCGCGTGTTCGCGGGCCACGGTGTGAGCCGCTTCACGTTGTGGCTCCTCTCGGCCGCGGATGTCGATGATGCGTCCGTGCAGTCGGAAATTCCGAAAATCAGCGAGCTGCACCCCCATCTGCGCGCCGCCGCCGCCGCCGCCGACGCTGCCGGGGTCGAGCTCGTCACGCTGCACACCCCGCCCTGTACGCTGCCCGAAGACCTGCGTGCGGGGTGGCAAAGCGTGCGCGACCTGCGCCTCGAAGTCGTCGATCCCAGCGGCCACGCGTTCCCGCTGGAGGCGTCGCCATTCGAGGGCTCGCGCTACGCGCCGTGTGAGTCGTGCGCCGTTCACGCGCGTTGCGCCGGTCCGCGCGTGGACTACATGCGGATCCACGGCAACAGCGAGTTCGTTCCGCTGACGAACGGTTAGATCACGGCTGGGCGGCCGACCCGTCCGACAAACGAGGTCGATTCCGCGCTCGCGGCGTCGAGCGCGCGCGCCGGTGTTGCGATCGAGAACGGCTGCAGTTCGGCAGCACCGTACATCGCGAGGTAACCGGGGTCGACTCCGGGGCACGTCTCGCGCAACGCGCAGCCGCCGCACCGCATCGACAGTTGCACGGGAAGATCCGGATCCACCCAGCGAGGCAGCGTGGGAACGATGCACGGCGGCAGGCCGACGACGCGCATGCGACAGGCGTTCGCCGATGCAACCCGGTGCGCCTCCGCGAGGAAACGCGCGGCGGCCGTCCAGCGCGGCACGATCCGTCGCGCATCGTCGACGACCCGGCCAACGTGTTGCGCGATCGCGACGCGCCACTGCGTCACGCCCAGCGCGGTGACCACGCCCGCGAGCGTGGACATGAGGTGCACGTTCGAGCGCGTGACCACGGTCGTGATCGCCGTCTCGAGACCCGCCGCCCGCGCTCTCCGGACCCCGGCGACGGTCTGCTGAAAGCTCCCTTCGACCGTCGTGTGGAACTCGTGGACCGGCGCGGTTGGGCCATGCAGCGACACATCGACGTGAGTCAGGCCTGCCGTGACGAGCAGTTCTGTGTATGAACGGTAAGCGAGCCGCCGGCCGTTGGTCTGCAACCCGATTCTCTCGAAGCCGATGCGACGGGCCAGACCGATGGCCTCCTGCAGTTCGTCGTGAATGGTCGGTTCCCCGCCGACGAAATCCACACGACGGCATCCGGCTGCATAGGCTTGCTCGAGTTGCGCCGCCACATCGGACGCCGGTCGCTCGAGCGCGAGATCGGCCTGGCTGCAAAACCGGCAGCGGTTATTGCACCGGCGGTCGAGCGAGACGATAATGGCGGACTCCGACATCAAATTTCAGGCTACTGGACCCGGGGGAGAAGTGGATTCTCTGCTTCCATTCAACGTTCGCCGCTTCGCGGACTTCTCGTTCCTGAGCAACGATCTCGGCGAGATCGCGTTTGTCGACACGGCCGATTCACGCCGCCTGCTCGCAGGTGAGGCGCCGGTCGATGCCGCGACGGTCCAGGAGCTTCGCGAAAAGGGATTCCTCGCCGGCGGCCTGACGCATGACGCGTACGCAGACCGCTACTGGAACCGCCGCGCTTTCCTCGACTCGGGTCCCATTCTGCACGGCTTCGTTCTCACCGAGCGCTGCAATCTCGGATGTCAGTACTGCCACTCGTCGGTGGTCGGTATGGAGCGCACCGACACGGACATGTCGCCGGCGATTGCCGAAAAATGCGTCGACTTCGCGCTGCAGACGACGAGCCCCGCGCTGACGATCGAGTTCCAGGGTGGCGAGCCGATGGCCAACTGGCCGGTGCTTCAGCACATCGTCGAGTACGCGAAGAAGGCCAACGCCGCGGCGCACAAGTCTCTCAGCTTTACGCTGGTGACGAACATGACGCTCATGGACGAAGAGCGTCTCGACTATCTGATCGAGAACCGCGTCCAGATCTGCACCAGCATCGACGGTCCCGCCGATCTGCACGATCGCGTTCGCGTCATTCGCAAGGGCGGCGGCAGTTCGTTCGAGCACGCGTCCAGGTGGGTACGACGCGTCAACGAACGATACGAGCAGCTTGGCCTCGATCGCAATCTGTATCACGCCGAGGCGCTGCCGACGATCACGCGCCACTCGCTGAGCCGGTGGAAGGATATCATCGACACCTACGTCGAGCTGGGGTGCCGCGCGGTGTTCCTGCGCATCCTCGATCCCTTCGGCTTCGCGGCGATGTCCAATCGCACGCTCGGCTACACGATCGACGAATATCTCGAGTTCTACCAGCACGCCTTCGATTACATCTGCGCGTTGAACGCACAGGGCGTGCAGATCATGGAGCGGCTCGCCGCAATCATGCTGAGCAAGATGCTCGCCGGATACGAGCCGAACTATCTCGATCTCCGCTCACCAGGCGGATGCGTGGTCGGTCAGCTTGCCTATCATCCGAGCGGCGACATCTATTCGAGCGATGAAGGTCGCATGGTCGCGGCGATGGGCGACCCGTTCTTCCGCCTCGGGAACGTGCGCGAGATCACCTACCCGGATCTCTTGGCGGGTGAGACCGCGCGGGCACTGGTGCTCGCAAGCGCGAACGATCAGCAGCCTGGGTGCGTGTCCTGCGCGTACAAGCCGTTCTGCGGTCAGCAGCCGGAGTACAACTACGTCACGCAGGGATCGATTCAGGGACGGATGCTCGAATCGACCTGGTGTCGCAAGCACATGGGCGTCTTCGACCTCCTGGTACGCCGCCTGCGTGCCGCCGGACCGGAGGAGCGCGCCATGTTCGAGCGCTGGACGATCAATCGCCATCTCGATCGATTCATTCAACCGCTCGGTACTGCATGAGGATGGTGTCCGCGCCATCCGGCGCATGAAAGCCCTCATCAAGGTGGGCTATGCGTGCAACGACCATTGCACGTTCTGCCATACCTACGACGTCCGTCACATCGACGACACCGCCGACCGCGTGGCGCAGAAGATCTGCCGCGCCGCCGCGCTCGGCCACTCGATGGTCGTCTTCAGCGGCGGCGAACCGACGATCCGCCGCGAGATGTTCGCGTGGGCGGCGCTCGCCGCACGGCAGGGCCTCGCCATCGGACTGGTGACGAACGGGCGCATGCTGAGTTATCCGGCGTATCTCGAGAAGATGCTCGGCTACGGCCTGAAATACGTGTACCTCTCGCTGCACGGTGGCGACGCGAGAGTGCACGACGCGAACGTCCGCTCGCAGGCATTCGACGAGACGTGGGGCGGCCTGCGGAACTGCTCCGGCCGCGGCCTCGATCTCACCGCCAACTGCGTCGTCACGCGCGCCAACGTCGATCACCTCAACGCCATCGTCGATCTGATCGCGACGCTGCCGGACGCACGTCTCAACTTCTCGATGACCGAGCCGAAGGGCGGGGCGGTCCATCTGCTCGACCAGGTCGTGCCCAAGCTGTCGTACGCAGCGGAGCGTGTTCACGCGGCGCTGCGCTACGCGCGCGAGATCGGCCTGGGAGATCGCGTGGGTCACGGCGGCTTCCCGTTGTGCCTCATGCCCGGATTCGAGCGCGCGTTCGGCGATCTGAAGAGTCACGGCTTCGCCACGATGACCGAGGTGTGGGAGGAGGACTTCTTCCCCGTCGACGATCGCAACAAGGTTCATCCTGAGGTCTGCAACGGCTGCGCGCTGCGCGGCCCCTGTCCGGGGCTGTATCGCGGGTACGAGGCGCGCTTCGGCGTGGGCGAGCTGCGCCCGGCCACCGGCGTGCGTTCCAACTCGTTCAATTACGTCGAGCAGCGTCGGATCGCGTGGCCGGCTGGCACGCCCTGCCCGCTCCTGAGCGACGGCACGACGCCGTACGACGCGGGGCGTTCGCTGCTGGTTCGCGGCGGCGAGCAGATTCGCGTCTACCGCACGTCGACGCGTGACTTCTCCGACGTCGAGATCGAGGAGACGAAGCGGCGGCTGGAACAGGTGTATGTGGACATCAGCGACAAGAACGCGCCCGACGATTTCGCGCGCGATCTTCGCAAGCTGGCACTGGTCCCCGAATGCGCGACCTGCCCTGCGTACGAGAAATGCACGCGCTGCTATCGGATCGTCGATGAGGACATCTTCACGCGCGACGATGCGGAGCTGATGACGCTGCTGCAGGAGCTGCGTGGCGACGTGCTCGACGTCGGCTGCGGCGACACGCGCTATGGACATGTCCTCGAGCCACTCGTCCGGAACGGTCTCGTTCGGTATCGGGGAGTCGAGCCGAATGCAGATGCCGCGGCCCGCGTCCGCGCGCGCTGGCCCTGGGCCGCTGTCGACGTGAGTCCCGTCGAGAGCCTCGCCTTGGATCGCGCGTCTTACGATCACATCCTCGTGCTGAGAAGCTACAACCACCTTCGCGATCCCGGAGATGCGCTCGCGCGACTGACCCACTCGCTGCGCCCCGGCGGCACGCTGCTTGTCGCGGACAACGTCGCCTTCGGCCTCGTTCGCCAACACGACCATGCGCGGCGCGCCGAAGCCGGATCGGCCGTCTTCGAGCACTATCGGAACGACGCGTCCGATCGGGCGGCGCATACACTCGCGGACCTGCCTTTGGAATTGATCGGACGCGCGGACGTCGGCGCGGGAACCAGCAATCAGTGGTATCTGCAGTATCGACGGCGAGGCGAGACCGCGTCCTAGACTGGCTGCAGCAGCGCAGTGACGCGAGCCGCGATCGTGCGCGCGGAGTCTTCGTCGCAATCCGCTGACGGCTCGAATACCAGTCCGACCTGCGATCGGCCATTCGCGGCAGTGACCGAGAAGGCGAGACTCACGGACGCACGACTGACGCTGCGCACTTCGATCTCCGCGCGATCCGACGCGGACCACCGCGGCGCACCCAGCGACCACCCCGGCGCGTCGAAGGCCGCAAGCCGTCTGATCATCTGCGCTACGCGCGCGCGGCCACGAACGAGCAACGCGCCGTGCCGCGCCCGGTCGACGGCATCGGCGGCGAGCGGCGGCAGCATGGGATCGGTCTCGGCCAGCGTCGCGTGAATCCACGACAGCAACTCGCGCACCGCGGCCGCTGGTACCCCAAGATCCGCTTCTGCGTCGAGGCCATAGTCCGCCGTCGTCAGCATGAGATGACCGGCGTTCGTCGGGCGCACCCATCGGATCTTCATCCGGCCGGAGATCCGATGCGCGAAGGTCCATTCGACGGCTTGACGTCGGTGCTCGCTGATCTCCGCCGTCAGATGCCACGACGCAGGGAACGAATCGTCCGCCATTGCTGCCTTCAGCGACGCCAGCTCGGGCTCGATCAGCCGCACGAGATTCCGGCGCTCCGGATCGAGCGCCGCGAGCGCCTCCCGTGAGACGGGGGTGAACTCGTCGCCGCCGTGAACAGCCAGATAGGCGCGGAAGATGCCGGTGCAGCTCGATCGAAAGACGCAGTCCGCGCAGCCCGGCAGATGCGTGCGCAACGATTCGTGCCAGTCGTACTTGTCGAACGTCTTCTGGCTCCCGTCTCCGTCGGTCGCTCTGGTGACGGTCGTCTCACCGCCGTGATGAATGTGCGAACCCCACGCCGGCAGAATGCAGTACGGAAGGTTCCCGATGTTGACGTCGAAATCCGGATTCGTGCGCTCGAAACCCTCCAGCATCGCCGCGTAATACGGCGCCATGTCCGAATACCGCGGCATGATCTCGCGCAGATAGACCTCGTCGCGATCGCCGATGCTGTCGGGACGAACGATATCGACGTGCAGCTGGCGGACGCCGTACTTCGCGAGCAGGTCGGGATACTCCGGGAGCGAGCGGTAGCTGAGCGTGTTCACGCACATGTTGGCCGTGACCGTCTGGCCGCGTCGCTGCAGCTCCGCCAGGCCGTGCAGAATGCGTCGGAACGAGTCGGGCCGACCGGTCGTCGCCACGTGCGCGTCCTCGTTCGCCCCCTGAATCGACACGCGCCACTCGAACTGGCCGAGCGCGGTGATCGAGTCGATGAATCCGGGATGCGGGAACATCACGCCGTTGGTGAAGATGACGATGTGCTCGAAGCCCAGCTCACGCGCCTTGGCAACGGCTTCGACGAACCGCTTGTGAATCGTCGGCTCGCCGCCCAGGAAGGTCAGATGGCGTGCCCCTGCCGCACGGGCCTCTTCGAGCGCCTCGAACACCGGCTCCATCGGGACCGGCTTCGCGATCTTGTCCGCGCTCATCTTCCCGCTCGAGCAGAAGTTGCAGCGGTTGTTGCAGAGATTTCCGAGCTGGATCTCGAACTTGTGGCCCACGCGCGACGTGGTCACACTGACAGCCGCACGGCGGTCGGCCTCGGTCAGCGTCAGGCGGATGGCCATCGCGGTCAGTGCGCCGGTTTGCCGCACATCGCGGCAAGGCGCTCCAGATCCACCGGCGCGTAGACGTCCGCCGCTTCGAACACCCAGGGCGGCTCCGGCACGTTCTCGAGCTCGTAGAACCCGCCGCAGAAAATCTTGTGCGGGCAGCTCTCGCAGACTTCCTTGTAGACGCGCCTCTCCTTCAGGTACTGAAAGAGATTCACTTCCTCGTTGTTGACGAACACCATGTGCCGCTCGAGCTTGAGCAGGTCGCCCATCAAGTACCGCTCTTTGCCTGGCATGAAGCAGAACGGCAGGTTGATCACCTGGAACTTGATGCGGTCCTCCCATCGCGAGATCACCTCGCTGGCGATGCGCGCGGCTTCCGCCGTATCCGGATTGACGCGCTGCGTGGCGCGTCCGAACGGCGTCAGGAACTGGATGTTGAACCAGCGCAGCCCGAGGTCCCACGCCAGCTGCACGACATCGTTCAGCCGGGCGAGGTTGGTCTTCGTCAGCGTGATGTTCATCCCGAGCTCGACCTGCTTCGGGGCCACTCGCACGCAATTGCGAATACCCGTGACCGTCTGCTCGAACGCTTCGGGCACGCCGACCTGAATGCCGTGCGTCCGCGCGTCAGGGCCGTGGAGCGAGAACAGGAGCGTGGTGATTCCCGATCGTGTCAACGCACGCGCGAAGTCGTCATAGACGGCCATACGGCCGTTCGTGGTGACGTTGACCTTCTCGTAGCCGAGCTGACGCGCATGGCGAATCAGCGGGATCAGATCCGAGTAGAGCGTCGGTTCGCCGCCGTCGAAGTCGGCGAGGCGCACGCCGTGATTGAAATAGTGCGCGAGCAGCTCCTTCTGCCGCTCGAGCGATCCATCGAGCTGCGTCCGCGTCCCGACCGCGCAGAACGTGCACCGGTTGTTGCACTTGTAGGTGACGTTCATGATGATCTTGCGCGGACCGCGCCCGGCGGCGAGGCGCTGATCGAACGTCCACTTGAACCAGGTCAGATCCTCGGGCGTGAAGTCCTCGCCCGACGTCACCGGCCGCTGCTGAAACAGCGGACCGAAATCGTCGACCACGGGAAAATGTCCGGCTGCCGCCACTCGTTCCGCGAGCACGGTACCTGGCAGCGGCGTCGCGAACTGGACGCTCGGCCAGACCCCGTGACGGTCGTGCAGCCGCAGCGCGTAGTCGAGCGTCCCGTTGATGTCGCGTCTGGTCTCACCCGGATTGCCGATGATGAAGTGCACCAGCGTCGGGATGCCCGCCTTCGCCGCCATCTCCACGGCTCGTTCGATCGACGGCAGGTCCAGCTGCTTGCCGACGACGCGATCGACGATCCCCTGCACACCGCTCTCGGCCGACACCGACAGCGTGGCGATGCGGCCGGCCATGCGATCGACGTGATGCTGCTCCAGATAATCCGCGCGCATGCCGTTCGGAAAATCGAACGCGATGTCGCGCGACCGTGCCGCATCGAGCACCGCGTCGAGGTGACCCGGCGCGACGTTCACCATCTCGTCGAGAAAATCGATGCGTGTGACACCGTGCGTGTCGACCAGTTGACCGGCGAGCTGCGCGAGGTATGCGGCGCCGTGCCGGCGCTGGGTCTTGGGCGCACTCAGCGACGGGCGCCCTGGATTGCTGGAGCAATGCGCGCAGCGGAACGGACACCCGCGGCTCGTCACCGCGGGCAATGTACGGCCGTCGATCGGAAACGCCCACGCCGCGCGACCCAGTTCACGGACGACGCGAGCCAGACATGCGTCGCGCGCCGCGAGATCGACGAGATCCCATGCCGGCAGCGGCAGCGTGTCGAGATCGCCGACCTCTGGTCCGTGCACAATCCGCGGCACAGGCGGGCGGCCATCGGCAAGTTGCGCGATCACCGATGCGATTACGGCTTCCGCTTCGTACTTCAGCAGGACGTCGATTTCGGGATACGCGGCAACGATGTCCGCCGCGGCGGCCTCGACGTAGTGCTGGCCGCTTTGATAGAGCTCCGCGAGCACGATCGGAACTGACGGATACCGCGAACGCAGCGTCGCGAGCAGCTCGCCAAGAACGCCATCGCGCGCTGGCGGTCGATGAAACGGCGTGTACGAGACCACGATCGCGTGCGGCCCTGCCTCCCCTGCCGCGTCCGCGACCGCCGCGACCACCCCGCCCGCCGATGCGCCCAGCAGAACACGACCGCTCGCCAGCGGAAGCAGACCCGCGTTGGCCATCGCGAATGCGTCGACCACGTGAACGGGAACGCCCTCGCGACGGAGGACTGCTGCAGCTTGAACGACGCCCAGATCGCAGTGATACGGGTAGTCGATGAAGTCTCGACTGAGCGAAAGCGGCGGCTGGACCAGGAGAACGGGGCGCCGGATCACGCCGTATTCTCTCCGCAAAGCTCTACCGGAAACAAGCGGCGGTTCGCTGCGCAGATCCGCACGCATCGTCGCGACCTCGTGCTAGCCTGACCGTCTTGCACCCGGCGAATCCCCTCGAATACCCAATCACGAGCGTCGGCATTCTCGGCGGCGGCACCGCTGGCTACTTCGCCGCGCTCTCGCTCAAGAAGCGCTTCCCGACGCTTGCGGTCACGGTCGTCGAGTCGTCCGCCATTCCGATCATCGGCGTGGGCGAGGCGACCACGACGCTCATGCCGCCCTTCCTCCACAAGCAGCTCGGGATCGACATCGTCGAGTTGTATCAGGACGTGCGCCCGACGTGGAAGCTCGGAATCAAGTTCGACTGGGGACAGCCGGGCGATTACTTCTTCACCTATCCGTTCGGCGATGCGTCTCCCGTGGACGCGTACGTCCACGACGGCGACATTCGCACACAGAGTCTGGCATCACTGTTGATGGCGGCGAACCGAAGCCCCATTCTGCGCGATGCGTCAGGCGATGTGCAGTCGCTCCTGCCGACGATGAAGTTCGCCTATCATCTGCACAACGCGCCGTTCGTCGCGTTCCTTGCCAAGGTGGCCGCGCGCGCCGGTATCGAGCACGTCGACGCGATCGTCGACGGCGTCGTCACGTGCGAGGATCGCGTGACCTCGCTGCGCACGCGCGATGGACGCGAGCTCCGTTTCGATCTCTATGTCGACGCCAGCGGCTTTCGCTCGCGCCTGATGGGCGAGGCGCTCGGGTCGCCCTTCCACAGCTATTCCTCGAGCCTGTTCTGTGACACGGCCATCGTTGCCGAGGTGCCGCACGCCAACGGCATGATGCAGCCGTACACCCTGGCCGAGACGATGAATCACGGCTGGTGCTGGAGGATTCCCGTCGAGGGGGTCGATCATCGCGGCTATGTCCACGCGTCCGCCTTCGTCAGCGAGGAAGACGCGATCGCCGAAATGCGGGCGAAGAACCCCGATATGGGACGGCCGCGGACCATCCGCTTCCAGTGCGGCCGCTACGAGGCGTTCTGGAAAGGCAACGTTGTCGCGCTCGGCAACTCCTACGGCTTCGTCGAACCGCTGGAATCGACGGCGCTGCACATGGTGATCATCGAGCTGGCGTACGTGACGGCGATCGTCGATCCGGATGCGAAGCACGCGGTCAGTCCGAACGAAATCAACCGTCGCGTCGCCGATCACTGGGACTACCTGCGATGGTTTCTCGCACTGCACTACAAGTTCAATCGCAGGCTCGACACCGCGTTCTGGCGCGCCTGCCGGGCCGACGTCGACGTGTCGGGGCTGGTTTCGGCCATCACGCGATTTCAGGAGCAGGGCCCGTGGGACGGCTCCGTCGAGCTCGATAACCTGGTCGGAGATCCCGCGTTCGGGAGTCACGGCCTGCTGATGATGCTGCTCGGACAGAAAGTCGACTGCCCATCGCCATCGACGCAGATGTCGGCCGCTGTGTGGGCCCGACGGGTGGCCAGCCAGCGTGCCGATGTCGAGCGTGCGGTTCCGCAAGCCGAAGCGCTGCAGCTGCTCCGCGATCGGCCCGACCTGCTCTATGCAGTCACTGAATCCACGGCGTCATGGTGCTGGAACGACGCGGAAATCATTCGCGGTCTGGATGCGACGGGGAACGCGCGGCTTCCCCACTTGCGCTGACCTCGAGCGCGAGCGGCGCGATCAGGCCACTGAGCGTGCGCGCGATCCTCGCGTGGCCGTCGGCATTCGGGTGCGTGATGTCGCCTGGCGCGTCTTGTTTGAGGAAGCGGCGGTAATCGAGACCGGCGAATGCATCGACCATTCGGAACGTCGAGAACCGCTGCTGACGGGCGACGTCGATGACCCGGTCGTACTGCGCCAGACAGGTCGCGTCGTCGAATCGCTCCACGATCGGCAGCGGCGTGACGAGCACGGTGAAGGGCGAGCGCTCCGACAGCAGACGCAGCCGCTCGAACGACGCGCGCACGACGAGATCGAACGTGTAGCTCGAATGAAGCGGCGCAAACAGCGAGCAGGAACTGCCGCCGCGCATCCGCTCGAACCACGGCGCCAGCTGGAACGCGAAGAAACTGTTGCCGACCCGCCGATACGCGCCGTTCTGCAGGAACGGATCGTTCAGTACGTACGTCACCACGATGAGATCGGGCTGGTACTTCAAGCCGACTTTCTCCAACAGCCTGACCTCCTGAATCGTGTTGTACCCCTCGCACGACACGTTGATGACCTCCACCTTGACCCCGGGTGGAGCGTCACGCGCGAGCTGCGCCTCGAGCATGCTGGGAAAGCGCTTCGCATACGGAATCGACGGATCGTTGGGAACGGAGTCGCCAAGAATGACGACGCGATAGACGCCAGCGGGCTTGGGCACCACGTGCGGCCGGTCCCACAGACCGTCGTCGGTGATTCTCATCTCGCCGCCGGCATCGCGAACCGTCGCGCCGGGCCGGTACGTGTAGCGGAGCAGCCGATCGTCAGACGTCGCGATGCGCGCTGCGGCAATCGAGCGGTCGCGTTCGGCCAGATAGATTTCCATCGCGAGCACGAGCACCGGAACCGCGAACACCAGTGTCAGCAGCGAGCGGCGCACCTGCGGCCATTTGACAAAGCCGGCAGTCACATACACGACGAGCAATAGAGCGACGAGACCGTGAAACGGGTCCGGAGAGTAGAAGTCGGGGTCGGCGCTGCGAATCGCCCACAACGAAAGCGCTGTAATCAGGACGGCCGTCGCGATGAGCGACCCGTGCGAGTTGTGCCAGACCTGTCCGCCGTAGCCTCGGCGAAGGCGAACACGCACATCAGCGCCCGGCTGACTCGAACGCGCGCGGCGCCGGCGAAGAACGATGACGAGGGCGACAACTGCTGCGAGGCTGACCGTCGTCAACGCAGCAACCGCCAGCCATCCGCGAGGGGACACGGAGTCTGTACTGCCCGAGCGCGGCTCCTGCTCTGCAGCCGTTTGATCCCATCGCCATGTCGTCTCGTGCGAACGGATCGTGGCCAGAACCTCGGACACGAACGCGTCGGTCACAGCTGACGCCGGACCGAACGCGACCTTGAACCGCTCTGTCCGATACGGCGCCGCCATCCGATCGTCCGGATGACGCAGATCGACCGACACCGGCCCTCCTGCGCAACGGTAGGTCGCGTGAATCGAACTGGTCTGAACGGCGACGGAAACCAATGGACACCCGCCGGGGGTTGCGTCGCGCCCGCCGATCACGGCCAGCACGTCGGCCTCGCGGTTGGGAGCGATGACCCAGTCGGCCTGGACTCCGGTGGCGGCGACCGCCAGCCAGGTGAACCACAACACCGATCGCATCTTCATGGCGGACGGCGAGGACATTCAGCGCGGCATGCGCTCGACGAATGCTACGAACCCGTCCGTGAACGTCCGGACACGATTGCGGACGGCATCGTCCACGATGGCGCCGGTCGTGTCGAACACGGTCGCCGCGCTTGAAATCTGCAGTCGGCCGGCGAACCACGGAAGCATGCCGAGGGTGCGAATCACCGGGAGCCACGCGGCCTGCGAAAGCAGGGTTCCGCCCGGCCCCGGCGTGGCACCGGCGATCGCGACGGGCTTATTCCTGAACACTCGCGGGATGTCGGCTGGCGGACGCGACATCCAATCGATCGTGTTCTTCAGGACGCCCGGGATCGAGTTGTTGTACTCGGGCGTCACGAGCAGAAGGCCGTCCGCCGCGGCCAGACGATCCTTCAACTGCTGCACCGGCAAAGGGACACCGTGAGCCGCTTCCCAATCGCCGTCATACAGCGGCACCTCGCGGATTGACACGATATCGACGGTGGCACGCGGTGCGGCGGCCGCCGCAAGCGCCCGCAGCAGCATGGAGTTGAACGACGCCGTGCGAACGCTTCCGGAAATTCCCATGATGGTCGCCATGATGGTAGCTCCCTCAACGCTGACCTCGGAGTGCTTCCCCCTCGCTCCGCGGTGCATCGCCACGCGGGACCGTGTGTCCGGAGAAATGCCGTAGCAAGTGTATTGGCATACCCGGTTGATTGGCGGCGGAGCTGAAGGGCCTGGATCACGTCGGTTTCGGAGCGACACACGGTCCCGCACTGCAGCACGCTCGACAGCATCAATCATGACGCCCCGGGTCGACGCACTAGAATCGACCGATGGCGCAACGCTTCGAACCGAGTCCTCTCGCTCCCCGGAGGACGCCCGATGAAACCGCCCGCGACTACGACCTGGGGTTCGGCTCGATCGTCAGTCGCGAAAGCCGTCAGCGCCTGCTCAATCGGGATGGCTCGTTCAACGTCATTCGATCCGGACTCGGCCGACTCGAAAGCTTCGCGCCGTATCACCAACTGCTCACGGTCTCGTGGACGGCGTTTCTCGGCGTCGCCGCCGCGTTCTACCTGCTGCTGAACGTGGTCTTCGCGTTCGCGTACATGGTGTCCGGGGAAACCGCACTGGTTGGCACCGGCGGCTCGATGCTCGGCGGCTCGTTCGGTCGCGCGTTCTTCTTCAGCGTGCAGACGTTCGCGACGATTGGCTATGGACAGCTCGCGCCGAACGGTGTCGTCGCCAACCTGATCGTGACCGTCGAAGCGCTCGTCGGGCTCATGTATCAGGCGCTGGCGACCGGCCTGTTGTTCGCCAGATTCGCGAGGCCAACGGCGTCCGTGATCTTCAGCAGGCACGCCATCGTCGCCCCGTACAACGACGGACAGGCGCTGATGTTCCGCATCGCGAACAAGCGCAGGAACGAGATCCTCGAGCTCGAGGCGCAGGTGCTGTTCACGGAGATGCTTCCCGATGGACGTGGCGGCGTGACACGACGATATGCCCTGCTGCCACTGGAACGGAACAGGGTGACGTTCTTTCCGCTGTCGTGGACGATCGTTCATCCGATCGATGCCAGCAGTCCACTCGCGGGGAGGTCGGCGGAGGATTTACGGCAAACCGAGGCGGAGATCCTGGTTCTGCTCTCCGCGACCGACGAAACGTTCGAGCAGACCGTCCATGCCCGATCCTCATATCGCGCGGGCGAGATCGTCTGGAACGCGCGATTCCGATCCATGTTCGTCAAGGCCGACGCGCAGTCGAGCGTGACGGTCGACGTCAGCCGGATTCACGACATCGAAATCGTGTAGCGAATCACTCCCAGATGGTGTCTGCCGCCAGCTCCTCGATCAACATGGTGAAGTCCTCCGATCCCTCGATCACCAGACGGAACTCCTTGCCGGTTCGCACGTGGCGTGCAATGGCATCGCGGAGCTCGCGCTCGGAATTCGCGATGAGCGCGGTCGACGCGATCGAGTAGCCTTCCTTCAGCAGCTCCGCCGAGCTCTCGCAGAACGGCTGGTAGATCGCGCTGTCGTGCGTGAAGATGAAAATCAGATGCCCGTGTTTCGTGTCGAGGCCGAACGGTCGGCTGAATCCGTCCGGACCCACCACCCACGGGCATGAGTAGGCGGTCCCGCTCACTCGCATCTCGAGCGGTGTCGACGGATGCTTCGCGGCGTCACGCATCGAATCGAAGACCTGGGACGACTTCCCCAGGGATGCCGCCAGCGCACAGAACTGCTCGATGGCGATGACGTCGACGGCGTCGACCTTCTCGGTGGCATGGGCGGATCGCCACTGCTCGAGAACATCGAGAAATGATCCGCGCCGCTCGCGATCGAGTGAGACCGTCATCGCCGCCGCGAGTCCCTTCTCCGCTGCCTCGATGGCAGGATGCAGGTTCTCCATGACTTCATCCAGCGCCTGCGACACCTGCTGACGCTGTTGTTGTGTCGGATGATCGCCAAAAACGTACTGCACGGCCGCGACTTCCAGGTACCAACGGACGAACGTCAGCCGTGTTCCGACAGCAACCGGATGCAGCAGGGTCTCGATGGCGTGCTCGCGTTTCGGCACCGGCTCGCAGGCGTGTCGGGCCGTACGGCGACAGCGCTCGAGCATTGCAATGATGTTGAGCGACAGCGCCATCTCGGACATGAACGCGACGATGTTGAAACGACGTTCGGAGTCGCCTTCGTTCGGGGCATCGGCAATCATTCTGGCGATTCGAACCGTCGTCTCGAACAGCAGGCTCGTCGCAAACAGGTCCGCGCGCACTTCGTCGCGCAGGGTGTCCGGCGCGAGGATATAACCCCTCCGATTCGAGCGGGCTGACGTTCGCGCCTCGTCGACGACGCTCGCGGGAAGACTGCTGCGATCGAGCGCTGAATCGACACCAGCGAGAACGTCGTCGTCCGACATGCCTTTCGACGCAGTCGCGTCCGCTCGCGAGCCGACGAAGTGCCCGAGCTCGTGGGCCAGTCCGTAGAACCAGCACGCCATGTACGGCGTGCCGATCGGCTCCTGCTCCAGACTGGCGATTGAATTCGGCAGGAAACTCACTCCCTCTCCCGCCATGGACGACCGTAGCATCGTCGACGCCGCAAACTCGGGATCGTTCTCTTTGAGCGAGAACTCGGCGATCAGACGCAGCGCGAGCTGCTCGATCGGTCGTGGCGCAAGCTCCGGCCCCAACACGTCCGTGGTCAACGCTCCTCGTACATCCGCCCAGAGCTCGACGTAGCGCGTGCTGAATGCGACGACCGGTGTCGAGAAACCCTGCAGGCAGAAGATCTCCGGCAGCCCGTCTTCGCCCCAGTACACCGTGAACGGCGTGCCGAGGTGCGCTTCCGCGGCCGCCAGCACGATGTTCATCGGCGAGTCGAGCTCACGGTCGTACGCGCGCCACCGTGCCGTTCGTCCGAGCTGGGCGCGCAGCACTTCCTCGACAACGGCCCGCTCGTCAGGTGTCATGGGACGGCTGCGCGCATCCGCGCCCGCAGGAGCTCGAGATCTTCCGCGGAGGGATTTTCGATCTCGATGTCGCCGATTTTGATGCGCTTGACGCGCGTCAGGCCGCGCCACTGGGCGAGGAAGGTCAGCAGCGGCGAAATCGACTGCACGGCAAGCGTGGCCACGACGATCCAGGTTGCCACGTCGCCGGACAGATTGCGCCTCTCGATGAACTGCGGCTTGTCTTCGGGGGTCAGCGCCGTGCGCAGCTCGTCGACTCCATCTCCCTCGCAATCAATGACGACGGTCAGGGCGTCTGGCGCCATGGCTCACCTCCCACCGCGAAACCGGGCCTCGAGACGCGCCCATTATGACCGCGGCCGGCGCCCATAACTTTCCGTGGGGCCTGCCGGTTATTAGGATCGAGACGCGCGGTTCAAATTGACGCCAACCACCGAGGACGACCGGCTCCTGATAGAGGCGGCACAGGCCGATCCTGCTCGATTTGTCGACATTTACGAGCGGTATTTCGATCGGATCCATGCGTTCGTCAGCCGCCGGACCGGCAACCGGGCAGTCGCCGAAGACATCACGTCCCAGGTGTTCGAACAGGCGCTCCGCACAGTGGGACGGTTCGAATGGCGCGGCGTGCCGCTGGCGGCGTGGCTCTACCGGATCGCCGCCAACGCCCTCGCGGACTACTGGCACGATCGCGGGCGCGAGGCGAACGAACCGCCGCCCGATGTGCCGGATGCGCGCGAGCGCGGCGAACTCGATCGGCGGATCGCGTTGTATCAGCAGGTCGATCAGCTCCCGGATCTGCAGCGGCGAGTCATCCGGATGCGTTTCGTCGAGGAGAAGAGCATTCGCGACGTCGCCGCTGCACTCGAGCGGTCCGAAGGCGCCATCAAGCAGCTCCAGCTCCGCGCGCTGGAGAACCTGCGGAAGAGCATGGGTGGCCATGGTTGAACGCGCGCTCGTCGATCGGCTGAACGAAGTTGTCGACGCGATCATCGCGCGTGGCGATGCCACGGCGGCGTTGCGCGACAAGGAGTTGGCGCCGCTCGCGCGCATCGCAGCGGATCTTCGCCACTATCCCAGTCCGGAGTTCAAGGCGAGGCTCAGGACGCAACTCGAACGGAGAACGACCATGACAGCAGTGATGACCGCACCGACCGTTCGCGAGGGGTTCACCACGGTGACTCCGTATATCCGTGTGCCCGATGCCGGGCTCTTCGACTTCCTCAGGAAGGTGTTCGACGCAGAGGAAACCTTGAGCGGACACGGCGGCGGCGGTGGCCTGCATCGCGAAGTACGGATCGGCAATTCGATGCTGATGATCGGCGAAGGCGGCGGTACCGGCGGTGTGATGCCGATTCGGCCAATGGCCTTCCACGTGTTCGTGGACGACGTCGACGCCACCTTCAGCCGCGCGCTCGCCGCTGGCGCCATGTCAATGGGCGAACCAGAGGACCGGCATTACGGCGAGCGCTCCGGGTTCGTGCACGATCAGTTCGGTAATCATTGGTACATCGCCACGCCGCTGCGCGCGGAGTCGCTTGCCGCCGCGGCGGGGACCGTCACGCCGGTGCTGCATACGGCCGGCGCGGCCGAGTACGGCGATTTCCTGAAACGCGCCCTCGGCGCGACCGTCGAGATCCATGTGCCGGGCCCGTCCGGAGAGCTCCGCTACGGTCGCATGCGTATCGGCGATGCGGCGATCGAGCTCGGCGAAGGCGACCCGATGCCTGGATCGTTCATGCTCTACGTCAGCGATCCCGATGCGATGTATCACCAGGCGATCGCCGCTGGCGCAACGTCAGTCATGCCGCTCAGCGATCAGCCGTACGGCCGCGTGGGTGGCGTCCAGGATTCGGTTGGAAATCACTGGTTTTTCTCGCGGCCGCAGGCCACGACTCCGTAGGCGGGCGCTCAGCGCCGCGCGAGCCGCTGGTCGAGCAGTTCCACGGAGAGCAGGATCGTACGTCCGACGATCTCGAGGCTCTGCTGCGAGACCTTGTCGAGCGTGTCGGTGTTCGCGTGGTGGAACTCGCCCATGCCGTCGACGCTTGGACCCATGCGTCCGAACTCGGCATCGACAACGTCCACCGCGGGGATGCCGACGCTCAGGAACGGGACGTGATCGTCGATGATCTGCGTCTCGTACTGGAAGAAGTAGCGTGAGTATCCGAGCTGCGCCGCTGCTTCTGCAATGACATCCTGCAGCGAGCGCGTGGACGATATTTCGCGGGCGACATTCAGGTTCTTGTCGCCGATCATGTCGAGCAGGAACAGTCCCTTGACGCGTGGCGCCATGCCGGCGGCTTTGAGCTTCTGCGCCAGATGCCGACTCCCGTAGAGGCCGTCGTCGCCTTCGAACGATTCGATCGCCTCCTCGAGATCGGTCCACACGAGCCAGATCTGCATCCGCGTCGATCGCCCGGCGAGCGCCTCGGCAAAGGCGAGCAGAATCGCGGCACTCGAGCCGCCGTCGTTGGCGCCGATGAAGCCCTTCTTGAACAGCGTGTCGTAGTGGCCCGCGAGGATGAAGATCGGCTGGTTGCGATCGGCGGTGACGTTGTACTTGCCGATGATGTTGTGGACCGCGATCGGTCCGCGCGGTGTCGTCGCGGTGAAGTCGTCGGATTCGATCGTCGCGCGGGTGGTCTTCAGGACCTCGCGAATCAGGCTCTGGGTCTTCTGATGGCCCGGTGAGCCCGGCGGACGTTCACCGAAGCCGGCGATTTGCGCCGTGTACGCATACGCCTTCGCGGCGTTGAATGCCTCGTGGAGCGTGCCCGACGCTCCATCCAACACGACAACGCACGAGAGCACGACGATGGCTGCACGGGCACGGGACCGGATCATGCTGCTGGCGCGAGATCCTATCCTATTGAAGCGGACCATGAAGGTCCGCGCCGCATCCAACGGACTGCCTCGCCTTTCTAGTCCAGGCCGACCGTTCGGCCGCGGGTTCCGGCAACGTCGAAGTAGCGTGCGGATCCGATGGTCTGATAGTGGAGTTCGGTCCGCACCGCGCCGGTCGCCGCGCGCGCGCGAACGACGTGGCGGTCTGCCGTTGGCGTCGAGCCCGCCGGGAATGTCTCGGTCAATACGCGACCGAGGCGTGTCCCGCGATGGCGCGGTGTGAGTCGGAGCAGAGCGCCGATCGTCCGGCCAACGTCTGCGTTGCTGACTGGCAATGGATCGACAAAGCCGCTCTTGAAGTCCGGCCCGATCGCCGCCATGAA
>Ga0111539_10001549_pt1 | contig 30596 bp, 18 predicted proteins | sample RhiMethybrSRZTD1_FD_79667 | JGI IMG/M metagenome (GOLD analysis project Ga0111539, IMG submission 79667) | Populus rhizosphere microbial communities from Tennessee, USA - Rhizosphere MetaG P. TD hybrid SRZTD1 (version 2) (version 2) | ecosystem: Host-associated > Plants > Roots > Rhizosphere >...
TACCAGGAGCGTCAGGAGGCGCTCCAAAGCAGTGTTGCTTTCACCCTCAAGGATCGTCGCGGCCTCCAGCAACAGCTCCTCCAGGCGTCCGGTCTCCTCGCCGACGCGGGCCAACTGAATCGCGTGCGCTGGGAACACAGCCGCAGCGTTGAGCGCGGCGCTGGTACTTTGACCGGCCTTAATCCGCTGCGCAGCTTCATCCAATCCCTTACGGAGACGCGTGTTAGACAGAGTCGCGCGGGCAATACGCATTGCGCTCCCGATCTGCACGCCGTTCGCAAGCAATGTGCTGAGTGTCCGCAGCAGTCGCGCGGTTTCAATCGCGGCGGGGAGACCGAGGGTCAGTCGCGAATGCAGCAGCCAGCTGTCGAGTCGTTCGCGACCGCGGGGGGTTCTCAGCGCCGCCATTGATCCAATGACCGCCGCAGCGATCAGGAGCGCGAGAAGCCACCAGTAGTGCTGAACGAGCCCGCCGATCGCGAGCACTGCGCTCGTCGCCCACGGTAGTGGAGCCTCGGACTCGGCGAAGAGCGTTTGGAATCGCGGCAGGACGAAGGTGAGGAGCAGGATGATCGTGAGGAAGACAACGCAACCGAGCAAAGTCGGATAGATCAAGGCAGAGCGGATGCGTTCGCGAACGTCGTGTTGTTTACGCAGCAGCTCGGCGAGGCGTGACAAGGTTTGCGCGAGGCTGCCGCCGGCCTCGCCTGCCTGGACCATGCCGATGTAATAAGGAGGGAGCGTCAGTTTGGTCTCGATCAGCGCGTCGGCGAACGAGCGGCCGGCGCGGACGGATTTGCCCAGGTCCGCGAGCAGCGAGCGCGTTTGTGGGTGGCGTTCGAGGCTGGAAGTGATGAAGAGTGCGCGGTCGATTGTCAGGCCTGCCCGCAGCAGCGCAGCTAGAGAGTGTGTGAGCGAGACCAGTTCCTTCGGGCCGAGGGCGCGGCTGCGCGATGTCGGCCACAGCTGTCTGATTTGATCTGAGAATGAAGGAGCCGTGGTTGTCGTCGATCCATCGCTGAGCGCGAGCGGCGTCAGACCGCGGCGTTGCAGGAGCTCGAGCGCGCTGGATCGGCTGCCGGATTCGAGCTCGCCGGTGTGCGATGCGCCATTCGCATCCACCGCTTGGTATTTGAAGTGAGCCATCACCTCAGCTCAGGTTCGTCACTCGGAGCACTTCTTCTGCTGTCGTCAATCCAGCGTGTACGCGCTCGATGCCGTGCGCGAACATCGTTCGCATGCCCTCGGCGATCGCGGTTTGTTCAATTTGATGCGCGTCGGAGCGTGCGAGCACCTTGGTGCGGATTGCGTCCGTCATCGGCAGCGCTTCGATGATGGTGGTTCGGCCTTTGTAGCCGCCCTGGCAGGCTGGGCATCCGACGGGGCGGTACCAGGTGAGAGGACGGTTCTCGTCCACGTTGAATCGGCGGCGCGCGTCCTCGGTGGGCTCGTAAGGCTCGCGACAGTGCTGGCAAAGTTTGCGGACGAGACGTTGGCCGAGGATGAGATGGAGTGTCGACGTGAGCAGATAGTCGTCTATGCCCATATCGAGAAGGCGCGTGACTGCTGCGGCGGCTGTGTTCGTGTGAAGGGTCGAGAGGAGCAAGTGACCGGTGAGCGCGGCTTGAATCGCGATCTCGGCTGTTTCGCGGTCGCGGATTTCGCCTACCATCATGACGTCTGGGTCTTGACGGAGGAAAGAGCGCAGAGAGTTAGCGAATGTGAGGCCGATCTGCGGTTTGATTGGGACTTGATTGATGCCGTTGAGGACGTACTCGACAGGATCCTCGACGGTGAGGATCTTCTTGTCAGGCGTGTTGATCTCTTTGAGCGCGGCGTAGAGCGTGGTCGTTTTGCCGCTGCCGGTTGGGCCGGTGACGAGCACGATGCCGTGCGGGCGTGAGATCGCGCTTCGCAGATGAGACTTGAGGTGTGCGTCGAACCCGAGAGCGTCGAAGTCGAGCGCGACGTCCTGGCGATCGAGAATTCGGAGCACGACGCTTTCACCGTGCAGGGTTGGCGAGGTCGCGACGCGGAAGTCGATTTCTTTGCCTTGTACTGTTACGCGAATGCGGCCGTCTTGCGGCAGGCGGCGTTCGGCAATGTTAAGGCCTGCCATCACTTTGATGCGGGAGACGACCGAGGACGCGAGTTCTTTGGAATGGTATTCGACTTCGCGCAGCAGGCCGTCGACACGGAAGCGAACGTGTAACGCGCTTTCGGAGGTCTCGAGGTGGATGTCGGAGGCCTTTTGACGGACAGCGTCGTCGATCACGCGTTGGACCAAGCGGATGACGGGGGCTTCGCTGGCCAGGTCTTTGAGGCGATCGATTTCTTCGTCTTCGAAGACCGCTGCACCGGGAGCGGCGTCCGCGACCGCGACCTGTTCGGTAACAGCAAGCGCCTGCTGGATTTGCGAGCGAGTCGCAATCTTCCAAATGATCGGCCAGTCGCAAGCAAACGCCAGTGCCTTCGCTGCATATTCGTCGAGCGCATCCCAACAAGCGACGGTAACTGCTTTCTCGTCGGCGTTCAGCGCCACGAGTTCGTGGGCTCGTAGGAACGAGTCTGGGATGTCAAGATTGTCTTTCTCGGCGCGGCGCAGCGATTCGGTCGCGCCCACCTGCTGCAAGCCGGTAAAGGTTCCCAGCTCCGATGCCAAATCCATTTCAGAGAGTAGACCGAGTTTTAGCAACACGGCCGCGAGACGATCGACTGTTTCCAGCTGTAAGCGACGCACGCGCTCGGCCGAGGCATCGGCGAGCCGGTTCCGCGCGCTTAGGTGAACGAGGAAGCGCTCACTCGAGGGAGTGTTACGCGAGGTGCTCATGATTCAGGGGCGTCGATCGACAAGCGCTTTCGGTCTATCACCAGACACCAGCTGCCTATCCTGGCCGACTTCGCGGACGCCAGACGACCCAGAAATACAACAATCCCCCTATGCTGTTTCCCAGGAGCAAGATCCAGCCCCACAGTACAGGATTGCGCGCCGGCCGCTCCCGGAAAAAGTCAACGAGCATGCGAACCCACAGCCAGAGCACCGCAAGAACACCGACCCCAAGAAACACCCGGACAAATCCGGGTGCGTTGACCGCATTCAGGGAAGCCACTCTGAGATAGAGCGCTAGGGAGAAAAGCGCGACGAGCGTAGCGAATGCAACGGCCGCGAGCGCGTGCACGAAGTACCACTCGCTCGCAGACCTGGCTTTCTCTGCACTCATACCTTGTCCCCTATTTCGGCGGACCGGCATAGTCATTGTAATTGAGTATCCGGCTGAGGTTTACCTTCACGCCCACACTGCCGATGCCGGCGTGCACCTTTACTCCAATTCGTGACTTGTCGTCACTGCCCGGCAAGCTACTGTTGATTCCGGCGTCGGCGCCTGGCCCCCCGAGCTGAGGCGCGAACTCGAAGCTGCCATAGCTCTTCTCCGTCGTGCTAGGTACATTGGGGGACAGCGACGACATTTCTTGGGTTTCCCCGTTGTCCGCGCTCAGGATAGTAAGCGGACCAAGCTTGATGGTCGCGCTGTTTCGCACTATGTTGCCGTCCTGCGGTGACGACACAGTCCCCCGTACATCTGCCTGGAAAAACGCCGCTGCCGTAGTACTCACCGCAACTTCACTCCCGGGGGAGACGTCCACGCTAAGTTCCCCTAGCGGTCCCCCGTCAAGTGAGGCTCCAACTCCTAGCCCCAATGAGCCCTTGACTTCGACCGAGTCGACAGCTGCGTACCCGAGCGCTAGGGCGTTCTCCACGAATCCTGACACGTAGCTCTGCGAACCGTCGGGGCAATCACCGATGAAGCATTTCCCAGTGGGATCCTGATTATTGAAAGGATCGTTGTTGACGTAGACATACAAGTTGAGATCGTCCTTGTACCCGATTGGATCCGTTTGCAGGAACCTGCCGATCCCAGGATCGTAGACTCGCGCCTTGTAGTGATACAACTGGACCTCGGGCAACATGATCTGGCCGGTGTAGCGGAAGCGCGAACCCGTCCAGCTCGACGGATCTCCGATGGTTTGCTCACCATATGGGCCGTACTTGTAAGGTGTCGCAGTTCCAGTTCCATCCGAGTAGCCGATAGTCGAGCTGCGCTCATCCTGATGCAGCCAGCGACGATCAGTCAGCCCGGAGCCTTCGTACCAGACGATCGGCTCATCGATTCCACCGCCGTGTACGTATCGACGCATGAGCACTCCTGAGCCGTTGTACTCCGCGATCAATTGATCACCCTCGTAGAGGAACTGCGTGGTTGTCGAGCCTGCAACCGTCTGCCTGAGCCTGCCGAGAGGATCGTAGGTCAGCGTCATGCTCGCCGAGCCCGAGACGCTCGTTAGGCGATTTTCGACGTCGTACACGAACGTGCGCGAGCCGTCGGAAGTGAGATTGCCTCTCGTGTCGTACGTATACGCCGTGCCGTTGACGTTCGTATAGCGGTTCAGACCATCCGCCGTGTATGCCTGCACCTTCGAAGGCGGAGCCCACCAACCGAAAGAGTCGTTCGTCGTGCTGCGCGAATTGAGTTGGCTTGCGAGGGTATATCCCAAGGTTACGGTTGCATCGAGCGTAGTGCCCGCGACGTTGTGACCCAAAGTCGTAAGGCGCGATGCCGCGTCGTAACCATAGCTCGTCGTAGTGCTATTGCCGCGGCTCATTGGTGTCGTCGCGGACCTGCGCGATAGTGTGTCCCACGCATATGTCACCAACACACCTGCACCCGATGTCGCACCGTTCTCTCGCACAACAGTCATGCGATTGAGGGCATCGTAGTCATAGGACACGTAGTTGGTGTCTGGATGGGTGATACGGGTGCGATTGCTGTTTGCGTCGTATAGGAATGTCAGCGCGCGGCCGAAGGTGGTCTCAGCCGTCATGCGCTTTGCAGTATCCCCGTATGTATAGTCGATTCCCTGCCCGCCGGTGCTTCCGAAGCGCTTGTAGACAGGCCGACCTGCGAGGTCGTAGTCCGAGTACACGTCATCGGCCGTACCCCCAGGAATGTCCTTCAGCGTCTCCCGATTGAGGTTGTCGTACGTGAAGTTGATCGTCTGACCATCGCGCTTGCGCACGCTCGTACGATTGCCGTTCGGGTCGTAGGTGTACTGCTCGTAGTCCGTTGTGCTCGACGCGTTGGCGCCGAGCGTCGACAATGGCATGCGTAGCTTGGTCAGTCGATCGAACCCATCGTACTCCATCGTGCTGAGGTTGTTGTTTGCATCCTTCACCGTCGCTCGCAGGCCATTGAGCGTGTAAGTGTACGTGCCGTAGTCCTGTTGCAACGCTGTGCCGTACGCACGGATCTCTCGCAGCGTCTCACCCGCTAGGTTGTACTCGAAGCGCGTGTGCCGATGCATGGGATCGTCGACATCGAACACGCGATCCATCGGATCATACGTGTACGTCGTTGTGTTGCCTGCGCCGTTGGCTTCGGTCAACACCTTGCTGGTCTTGGTGTACGTCCTGGTCTTCCGCGTCTGCCACGTCGTCACGTTGCATCCGGAAAATGCGGTTGCGCCGTACTCTAACGTGACTCGTCCGAGTAGGTCGTAGTCGCTCTTCTCTGCCGCGAGCAGCTGACAGCCCGCGACGCTGCCATTGTAGTGCTTAGTCTGTGTTTTGCGCCGATTGACGTCGTAGACGAACTCAACTGCGTTCAGCCGCGGGTCGGTCACAGTGCTCGTGTTGCCCAGCGTGTCATACGTATATGTCGTGACCGCAGCGATATGCGGCGATGCGCCCGGATCCAACGTCGATGTGAGCAAGTCCTGGGTGGTTGGATCGTACGAGTTCGTCACCCCAAGGCCGGTCGGGTCGGTCGTCGTCAGGACCTTGCCGCGGTTGTTGTACGTGAAGCTGTAAACCGGCCGCGTTCCGCCTCCGGTCGCCGCAGGTCGCGTTGCGGTCTGAATTAGCGACGCGCCGTTGCCGCTCGCGTAGTACGCGAAATCTGTTCGGTTGCCCTTAGCGTCGTTGATCCAGTTCGGCTTGTTCCAGGTCGTATGCCAATCGGCCGTTATCTTAACTGCCGCAGGCGAGCACGGCTCCGCCGTGCAACCCTTTGGCCACTTTGACAGTTCGGTCGTGTTGTTGCGAGCGTCGTACTTGAAGACTTCGCGATCGCCCTCCGGATAAACGTACTGCGTCACGCGCCCACGGCCGTCATACGCGACAGTTGTGGTACGCCCCAACTCATCCATATATCCGAACGGCTGCCTGCGCTTGTCGTAGAAAAGAGTGTACGTGCCACCGGCCGGATCGACACGCTCACCGCGCACACCGTCGGCGAGGAAGAACTGATACGGGTTGCGGCCGCCGACCTGTAACGCGACTGCGTCACGCGCTTCTTTCACGCGTCGCAGCGTGTCGTAGTCATACTGAGTCGCCGCAGTCGTGCCGTTCTCGGCGTTGAAGATCTGCGTGAGAAGATACTTCTCACCCACGATCGTGACGTTGTACTTGTTCACCGAGGTCCCATTCGGCTCGGTGTGCGTGATCATTCCCGCCCCTGCAGTGTCGCCGCCGGTGACCGCGACCGAACGCAGATTCCCAGCCGTCAGACCATTGTTGAATCCTTCACGTCCGCTCTTCACGAAGACAATCTTGCGCCCGAGCGAGTTGTTGACCTCTGCGAGCTCCGGCACCGCGCCAGGTGTGATGGTGTCAAACGTGTAGACGAGATTGATCGTGACGTTCTGCGGGAACGTCTAACTGCTCATGCGGAAACCGTGCAGATCCGCGCAGTAGCTGCCACCGTCACTGAAAGGAGCGGTCCAGTACTGGAAGTTCTGGACGTCGCCGTTCGCGTTCGTGACCGCGAACGACATGCCGGCGTAATTCCATCCGCGCGTCGTCACGAAGGTAACGATACCGCCACCGCACGACGCTTGTTCGTAAACCGCGCGGCTCCCTGTTTGCGTCAGCGTCGCATGCGGGCCGGGACCCGTTGCAATCCAGCTGCCATTTATCAGCTTCACAAACTGCCGCGTGTTCGCTCCAACGTTGACGGTCACGACTGATCCTGTCAGCTGCTTGACCCACCATGCGTTGATGAGCGCACCCGCAACCTCTCGTTGCGGTGTGACTGCCGCCTTGTACGCATCCTGTGCGGCAAGGAACGCTGCGATCGTGCCAGCGGTGGCACGAATGTCCCCCTCGCCCATCATCTCGAGCCCGCTGCCGGAAACAGTCAGCGTGTTGTTCCAGTTCGTCGTCCACGGTTGCTGCGGCTCGCTGTGAGCGACAGGTCCCAACTTCAGGGATCGCTGATTTCCCCCCACCCAAATGAGACCCGCGCTCAGCTCGTAGGGGAAACCACCGTTCCCGACAGTGATCGAGGACGGGCTCTCGGCGGTGACGCCGCCGTTGAGCATGTCGACGCCCAACATATTCGAGCGATCGACGAACCGAGTTTTCAGCACATCCGCCGCTACCGACGGGTCGTACTGCGCTTGATGACTGGTCTGCGCGCCGCCGCCACCACCCTTCGAATAGACGTCCGGGCCAACCGTCACGTGCGCGATGTCGAGCGGATCTAAGCCGTTCGCCGCGTACCGCGTGGCGACGAACGCGCCGCTGCGCTGCTTTGACGGCGCGTGGTTGTAGACGGTTTCAGATCCACCTGTGTTGTCAAACGAACCGGCGCGCTGCCCCGGACCCAGGAACATTTCCTCCGACGCGACGACCTTGTAGCCACCACCGGTGTACGCAGTGATCGCGCTCGTCAGCCTGTTCTTGCGCAGGCTGAATTCACTGGCGCCGATCTCCGGAACGTCTGGACCATGCCAACCGTCATCGGTCGTGCTGGTCTTCGTCTCCAAGCGGACAAGGTTCGTCGCCTGCGACGCGTTGGTCGAACTGAAGTCATAGAACTTTCTGGGAGTGCCCGAGTTTGGAGAAGGTGCCGGATCTTCCGCTGCCGGCGGACGATTGCCCCATTCGAACTTGGTCGCCGTCGATGTGGTATCGGGCAGATCCGAAGACTGTGCCGAGGTGCTGGCTTCCAGCGCATCAATCGTCGCCGCGATCGCGTGCACGCCGGCGCGACGCGCGACTGCATCGTTGGTCTTGCTCGTGAGACTGATGCCCGACTCGATATCGAGCCGATCGAAATTGTCGGAAATCGTGAACAGGAAATCGGGCGTGCCCCCGTTGGGAGCCTTGTTCACGGCCTCGATTTCAGTTTCGCCCTCGACCACTCCAATCGAGTGGTGATGCTGATAAAGCGATTTTGCGATCGCTGCATGCAGGCGTGCTGCCGTCGAGGATTGCGCCAACCAGCTTGCCGCCAGCTGCTCACGACGCGACGCGCCGGTCTGCGCGTGGAACTGGGTATTGCACAACTCACAGCCATCGGTGATCAGCGGCCGCAAAGTCTCATCCATGCGCGTGCCGATCTTGTCGATGAGGCCCCGACCGGCGTCGCCCCAGCCGTGCACGATCGTGAGCCGGGCCGCGTACTTGATGCTCTTCGACGTCGTCGTATCCATGTACGTGCCGGCGGTGCCAGCCACGTAATCGGCCGAGGCCGGGTACGGGTGGTTCACCGTGAGCGTGAGGTTGCCGACGTTGAATCCGGGGTTGCAGTCGTAGAGCTGCGAGTACAGGTCGACGCCCAGATCCTGTTCGTCGCGCAGCTCCACCGTGACGAGCGACTTCGTGCCCCCGTTTTGAAAGGTACCGCCGATCGTCAACTTGTAACCGTAGATGTCATCGGCGTACAGCGTCGTGTTGACGATCTGCGGGAAGTTTCCGACGCAGTCGCTCTTCGTCGCGACGACTGTCAGCGCTGTCCGGTACGCGTTCGGGATGTCACCCGTCCAGGTGTATTGAGCACTGCTCGCCGTGTACCCGGCGAGAGACGTCTGCCGCAGACCGCCGGGCGGCGCATCGTAACGAGTAATCTGCGCGCCGCCGACGATGTCCTCGACCTCCGCGGCAGGGTAGTTCGTGTTGATCTCCGTGAGGATGTTGTTCGCGTAGCTCTGAAGCGTCGTGTTGAGCGCTTCACTGCCAAGGTTCACGACGTACGGCACGGCCGGCGTGGTCGCAGAATTACCACTCGTCATGCCGGTCCCGACCTGCGTCATCGCCTGACCGCTGGTCATCGACGCGGCAGTCGCCAGATTGATTCCGGCCTTGAACGTATGCGGCTTATAGCTCGGATCGAATACGTACGTCGTCGAGCCGTTGTCCGGAATCTTGACCGCAACCCACGCATGCACGAGCTGCACGCTGCTCAACGTTCCGCTGAGTGAGGCGCAGTCGGTGACCGCTGCTGTCGATCCATTCACGCTTGCGGGTATGCCGCCGCTCGCGAGCAACTGGCACGCCGCCACTGCCGCGTTTGTTCCTGTAGCACTGATACCGGTCCATGCCTCGAACTGAGCACCGGTTATCGTGATCGTTCCGATCTTGTAGGCGGCCGATGTGTAGCCCGCCTGGCGCAGGAGTTGGAACATCAACTCCGCCTGATCGAAGGACGTGCCGCTCTTGTCGATGATCGCTCCGACCGCGCCCTTCTGCAGGCCATACATCCATGCGGTCTCGACGTTGTTGCGAACGTAGTCGTAGATCAGGTCGGGGTTGTTACGCAGTGCCCGCGCCAGCTCCACGATTTCCTTCGGCGGGCTGCTGCCAAACACGCTCGCTGTAGGCGCCGTCCACGCCGGAAACAGCGTCGTGTTCGTCATGTCCGGCTTGACCAACTGCGCGGTGCCGATCTTCACCGATGGCACTGCGCTCGCAGCGAGCGGCAGCAGCGTCGTCAACGCAGCAGCAACGGCGGCAATCAAGGAGGTCTTGTTGTTCATTGGCAGGGTCCATTGCAAACGGTTTTGCTGATGGTGGCGGTGTAGGCCGAGCAATTGTTCGTCGCGCTGCAGGCTTTCACCTTGTAGGTGTACGTGCCCGAGGGCTTGTTGTTGTACGACTTCGTCACGGTCGGCGCGTTGATCTGGACCGTCAGGCCGTCTTCATCGAGCACGTAATAGGAGACCGGTCCGGTCGAGGCGTCCCACCAGATCGAGTAGTCAGGTGAAGTCGGACCGCCGCTGCTCTGCTTGCGCAGGTTCGTAGGCATCGTCGGCGCAGGCACATCGATGTCTGCAATTATTCCCTGCGCCTGCGCATCGGTGATCGTGGCGCCATTCGAGCTGCCGTTGGTCGTGAGATTCACGAACAACGTTTCATTCCCGGACTCCACGACGCCATCTGTCAGGTATTGCACCTGGATGCTCTTCTGCGTATCACCCGATGCAAAGCTGATGGTGCCGCTAGCCGCGGTGTAGTCGGTGCCGGCGATAGCAGTGCCGTTCGCCGTCGCCCACGAAATGCTGTGCGTGAGGGCGGTGTTCGTGTTGCCCACGTTCGAGACGATGTACGTCTTGAGAACGCCTTCGTTCGCTGCAGTCGCGTCGCCGATGACGATCTGCGGCGCGGCATCGTTGTTGGAGATCGTGCTGTTCGCCGAAGCCGTACTGATCGTGGCACCGTTCGTCGCGCTGCTCAGATTCAGAGCTACGGTTTCATTGGTCTCGTACTTGCCGTCGCTCGTAGTGCTCACAGATACGGACTTGCTCGTCTGACCGCTCGTGAACGTCGTCGCGGTCGTGCCGATGGCGGTGTAATCGCTGTCCGCAGTGGTTGCAGTTCCGTTTGCTGTCGCATAGCTGACGTTGTGGCTGAGCTCAGTGAGGCCGGTCTTTGTGATCGTGAAGGTGACTGCCGCTCCTTCGCCGTTCGATGAACCAGCAACCGCGAAGGACGGCGGCGCCGTAGCATCCAGGATCGTGCCAGTAGCTATTCCTGGCGGCTGGATGACGGTCCCCGCGGTCGAGTCGAGCAGTACGACCGAAATCGTCTGGCTCCCCTCGTAATACGAATCCGTTTTCGTGGCGATCGTGCAGTTCTTTGTTGTCGGCGACGGATCAGTCACCAGGAATGTCACGGTCTGCTTCGTTGTCACGTAGTCATCGTAGGGCGCGACGCCGCCGTTGCCGGCCTGTGCGGTACCATTCTGCGGCCCGCACTTCACCGTCACAGTCCCAGTCGTCGTTCCTGTGCGCGTCACCGGGAACGACAAGCTCGTGCCTTCGCTGACGCTGGTGGCGTTGCCGATCGACACCGTCGACGTATTGCCAGAACCAACGGCCGTGCGATTGCCAGCAGCGTCGTATTGGTAGTCGACCTTGATGCCGGCGCCGAGATCGCCAGTTCTCAAGCGCCCGAGATCGTCATACGTGTATGTCACGCTTGCAGGCTGACCGGCTTGCGACAGCGGCGCGAAACAACACAAGACGACGAACAACGAGCCGAAGCCCGACCGGAATCGATGCCATGCCCAGCGGAACATTTCTCTTGTCCTTTTTCGTGGCGTGCGCGAGCCGACCACCGCATCGTGATGCGGCTACACGCGTGAGAGCTTGAGGGGACTGAGAGCGCGGAGCGCTACGTGACGAGCGCTAAAAGCTGCAGCGACAAACGCAGAGCCCGATGAGTCGAGTTCGGATGGATCCGTCGCACGATTGAATCCTCCCCACGTCTGTCCGTTCGGCCGCTCACGTTTCGTTGATTCGTATCCTGAGCGGGTCGGTACTCTGCTCACGCGTCACTGTCGCGTCAAGTGGCCGTAAACGAAAATCGGGCAAAGGAGTAAGTAAAAAAATATTTCGCTGCTCGTGAGTGTGCATCACGCACTCATCATCGAATGCAAATTCAGTTGTTCCCACACTTGACTCGATGCGCGCTCGTGCTCACAGTACGGCCGCGCTCATCGAATCAACGACAACATGAGCGCGATGGCTTGATGGACTTGGGAGGAACCCACCGTGCAACGGAACCATCACATCTCGCCTCAGCGGGCAGCGCATCTCGGCGTTCTTCTCGTCGCGCTCGTCACGTAGCGCTTCATCTCGTCTCTGCAACTCCCTGATCGTGTAGCCGCATCGCGATGCGGCGGTCGACTTGCGCGCGCAACGAAAGGACACAGCGATGACTCGCAGAGCATGGCGTCGATTGCAATGGGGACTGGCTCGCACGCTGCTGGTTTCGAGCACAGCAATTGCGTTGGCCGCGTCAGCAGCCGAACCCACGACCGCTGAATACGGCTACGACGACGCGGGCCGGCTCAGGTCTGTCGTCATGCCGGAGATGGACGCTGCGTACGGATTGGACGCCGCGGGCAACCGAACGACGGTGACGTCGACGACCGGTCACGGTTGGCCGAGTTTCGTCCAGGTGCCCCCGCTCAACTACACCAGGAACTACTCCATCTCGTGGGGTGCGGCGACGCCCGCTCCTCACCACTACGAAGTGTTCGAAGCGACGAATCCCGGCTTGACGGGCGAATCGAGCTACAGCAGCAGCACGCTCAACGTGTCGTTCACGTCGAAGCCTTACAACACCTACTACTACCGCGTTCGCGCGTGTGACGCTGCAGGGAATTGCGGGCCGCGCCGCATCGGTCCGAATCCGATCGTCGTTCAACCGCCGCCGCCGCCCGGCGTGCCGGGTGTGATGACGCTCACTTCGCCCGACCTGGACGGCTGGTACCCGATATCGTGGGTTGCCTCGAACGGCGCCATTCCGGACTTCGACCTGACCTACCAGTTGTTCGAAGCGACCGCGTCGAATTTCTCGAACGAGACACAGGTCTACACGGGCACGACTCCGAGCACGAATCTCACCAACCGCGCGACCGGCACGTACTACTACCGCGTTCGCGGATGCAACGGACCTTCGTGCAGCGGCTACAGCACCGGCACCATGTCCGTGGTGTTGACGCCGGACACGCCAGGCGCAGCCACCGTTCCCGCCCCGTACACGAACGTCGGCAGCTACACGGTGAGCTGGACTGCACCCGGCGGCATCGTCCCGGCCACACGCTACGAACTACTCGAGAAACTGACGTTCGGGAGCGAGACGCTCATCTACAGCGGCCCCAACACGAGCTTCCCCGTCACTGGAAAAGGCGACGGCACGTACAGCTACAGGCTGCGAGGCTGCAACGCCGGATGCAGCGCGTACACGGCTGCGGCGGGAGGCGGCCCGGTGGTGATGGTCGATACGATCGCTCCGACGCCGCCCGCGTCGCTCAGCAGAACGCAGCAGACATTCCTGAACTGGAGCGGCGGATCGACCGATAGCGGCGGCGGTGGATCGGGTTCGCTTGTCGATCGCTGGCGTGTTTATCGCAACGGCTCACTCATCGCAACGGTGCTGTACCCGACGGTGGCGTACAACGACACCGCGGCGCCTTCGAATCAGACTCACACATGGACGGTGCGGTCTGTCGATCGAGCGGGCAACGAGTCGGTCAACTCGCCGCCGTTGACGGCCTATGTCGATACGATTCCGCCCAACGCGCCGACAGGCGTATCCGCAGTCGGAGTCACCACGCAGTCGATCCAGATCACATGGAACGCTGCTGTCGATCCGAACGGCGGCACGGTCAGCGGGTACCTCGTCTATCGCAACGGCGTCAACCAGCAGCTTGCATCGGGGACCAGCCTGCTCGACGTCGGCCTCATTCCCGGGACCACCTATACCTACACGGTCGTCGCGTTCGATACCGGCGGCAACGGGAGTCTGCCGTCGGCGCCGGCAAACGGTACGACGCTCACGGATATTCCCACGGTGCCGAACATGCCGTCGGGGCTCAACGTCTCTCCGTCCGGCAGATGGGGCGCTCCCTCATACACGGTCTTCTGGGCCGGCTCCGGGCCGCCGACTTCGTACTACGTACTCGAGGAACAGGGCATTCCGACCAACGTCACCAGCACATCGAAGGCATACAGCAACAAGCCACCAGGCTTCTACAACTACAGGGTCAAAGCCTGCAGTCCAACCAACATCTGCAGCGCGTACACGGATTACGTGAGCTACGAAGTCTGCGGCAGCGGCGGATGCATGTGAGCGGAGCACAACCATGAACAAGAACAGCAGGATCGCTTGGTTCGGGCTCATTGGTGCCTGCATCGCCAGCATCACTGCGCACGCGCAGGATGTGTCGCAGATCAGGGTGGCCACCGATCCGATCGGCGTCACAACCGGCAACGCGAGTGGGTACTACGGGAGCGCCACGCTCAGTACACGCGATCGCTGGGGGCCGAGTCCCTCCAACCGCCCCGTCGAGCTGAAGGAGCTCGCGCGAGCGCTGCGCAACAACGTCGATCTGATCTACGAATACGTCCACGACAATGTCCGCACTGTCTTCATGTACGGACTGCAGAAGGGCGCGCTCGGCGCGATGATCGACCAGTCAGGAACACCGTTCGATCAGGCGCACCTCATGGTGGAGTTGCTGCGCGAATCGGGATACACCGCGAGCTACAAGGAAGGCACCATCACGCTCAGCACTGCGCAGGCTAGCGCGTGGGTCGGCACCAGCAACACGACGGCGCTGCAGAAGATCTTCCGCGACGGCGGAATTCCGCTCGACGTCGGAGCGGGAACGTTCACGATCCGTCACGTGTGGGTGGAAGTCACGATCCCCAACTCCAGCTGCGGCAGCACCTGCTGGTTCGATCCGTCGTACAAGACGTACACGTTCAAGCCGACGTTGAGCGGACTCGACACGCTCATGGGCATGACTTCAACAGAGTTCGACACCACGAACTCCGCGGGATTCTTTGGTCGGGCATGGGTCGGCCTGCAACAGCAGACGACGCCCGTCGATCCAGTGTGGGTTGGCAACATCAACCACACCAACATCCAGACGAAGCTGAACAGCTACGCAACGACGCTGCTCACGAATCTCAAGTCCGCCACTCACAAAGCCAAGGAGATCGAAGACGTCATCGGCGGTCAGGACATCAACAAGACCGGCTCGACGCCCGTGCGCAACAGCGGGACGTTGCCTAACTTGGGAGCGGTGGCGACGTATACGTGGCCGTGCACCGACAACAACAACTGCGGCATTCCGAACCAGTACCGGACCACCCTCACAGTGAAGATGCGCGACGCATTCACTCAGGACCACCTCGTTCGGATCAACAAGCTCTTCTACGTGGACGAGATCTACGGGCGGCGGCTCACGTTCGATACTCCGCAGACCGCCTACTTTCCGGACACGGGAGGGCCTGGATCGTACGAGCGTCTTTGCATCCAGCTCGACGTGGACAACGTCCCGGTGTCGGCAGGCGCCGGCGAGACGACGACACTCGGCTGCCAGTGGCCACCGCCCACCAGCATTCCGTTGGGGCGCTCGTACATCGTGCAGCTGGAAGTCAATCACCCGTATGCGGCGGCGGCGAACGGGCAGCCTGGCAGGTACATGGACCTGGTCGAGGGTGCTCCTTTCAACAACCACATCCAGAAGCTCACTGACTTCCTCACGCCCGTCGTCATCGTCCATGGCTGGGGCGATGTCAGCCCTGCCCTCGCGTCGAAGTTTGCGAGCGAAGCCTACGGCGATCGTCTGCTGCCAGTCGTCGATCCCTACCCGGGCCCGGGCGGTGGCGGCGAACCCGGCGACTACAAGGGCGACTCCGCGATGGATCACACAATGGTCAAGATCGGAGCGTCGTATCTCGCGCAGTACAGCCGCATGGCTGAGATCCAGAAGCGGCTCGGCAATTCAGAACACGTGATGCATCACATGCTTGGCGTGGTCTACACGGAAGTGGACGCCATGAATGGCTGGCCGACGTTGTCCTCGAACACGGACAACGAGTGGCTCATCCGTGACCGCGCAATCGGCATCAACATCGATGCTGCGATCAGCGTCAACAGCAAGTCGGATCTGCCGGCTGAGCGGCAGCAGGTCATTCAGTCGACGCTGGCGGCAGCGGCGATGATCGAGGGCAGCGTCTTCGAGCAGATGCTGGACTCGCCGTTCGTTGCGTCAACCGCGAATCGCTTCCAATGGGGTAACGCGAACGTCACCGGGATGAAGTTCTATCTGTATCGGCCGACGAGTCCCGCACCGACGAACGGTTTCGGATCCGACTTCACGAGATTGAAGTGCACGCAGTTCCAGCAAACGGCAAACCTGCTCCCTGGCTACGTGAACGCGACGCGAAACTTCTGGGCGATCGCCGCTAACGAGCAGTGTCTTGGTCCCGGCAACAAGTACGGCCCTTCCGATGGCAGTGGCATCCCGCCCTATTCGATGCAGCGCGGACCTGCATTCGTCGCGTTCCAGCCAGACAGCAGTTCAGTCGCGCACGTCGTCGGCATCAGCAATCAGGCCGGCGCACAAGGGTTCAAGGGCGGCGGCGCAGGGGTAGCACCGCAGTACGCACGAGAGTTCGACGCAGGTGGCGCAGCGAGTCTCCTCAAGGATAAGTTCGAAGACAAGAGCCGCTTGCACGGGGTGGATCTCCAGAACGGAGACTTCACATATACCGCGCCGCCCGATCTCACCCTCGGCGAGGGCGGATTTCCATACGAGCTTTCCTTCCAGCGAACGTTCAAGGCCAGTGCCTCGGCGAGCCCAGGGTTCCCTGACGGCTGGGCCCACAACCTCGACGTGCGCTTGAACTACTCGGGCGATGGGCTCGCGAAGATGGGCACCGACTCGGCGCAAGCGGATGCCGAGACAATCGCAGCGTTCTACGTCACACAGAAGATCTACAGCGTCGCGCCGACGCTGACCTCGACAACGTCGCCGGCAAATCTACAGAGCCATCTGAAGCGCTGGGTCCTGGCGCCGTTTGTGATGCAATGGCTTGGAACCAAGTTCAACTACAACGTCGTCACGATCAATGCGGGGCACGACGCGCGCCAGTTCACGCGCTTTGCGGATGGCAACTTCTATCCGCCGCGCAACGGGGTCGGCACGCTAACGCAGACGGGGAACAGGGCACTGCACGCTGACCCCTCGATGAACTACGACGAACCCGTGTATGACTACTGGAACTACAGCCCGGTCTCGTTCACATACGCGTCGCCGCAGAAGGACGTCCAGACGTTCCAGTATTTCGAGACGGACACACCGTACAGCTCCCATCAGATGTGGACGGAGCATGCCACCGGCCGCAAGCACGGCTGGCACTTGAGCAGCTGGACCTTTCCGTTCAACGTCCAGCTGACCTACACGTACACCGCAAGCGGACCGATCAACTGGCCGTACGTCGATCACCTCACCAGCGTGACGAACAATCTTGGCCGTACACTCACGCTCAACTATGTGGGGTCACCCGACGTCGACGGAATACTGCTGAGCACGCTCACCGACGGCCAGGGTCGCACGGTCAGCTATTCACAACCTGGCGATAGCTGGTTCTTTCGCGTCCTGACGCAAGTCACCTCTCCGGAAGGCGGCAACGGAGCCGAGGTAACCAACTACGATTACATCGGCGCGGGACAGCACAATGAAGCAGTCCAGCAGGTTGCGCGTCCTCAGCTCTATCCAAAGCTGTGGAAGGTGTTCGCGCCGAGCGATGGCACCAATCCGAAGATGCAGGTCGACTATGACCTCACGTGGCGCACGAAGGAGTACCGTGATGCTGTGGCGCTCAAGCCGCCGGGCGGTCGCCCACCCTGGCAGTTCTTCATCACGGGTACCAGCCGAGGAGAACGCCAGGATCCGCTCAACAGCGTCTATACGGCGTACTACGATTCGCGCGGTCGCGCGATTCAGTTGATCGACGAGGAGAACCGCGCCGTCAATCAAACGTTCGACAACAAGGATCGAGTCGCGCAGCGCACGTATCCGGAGGGCAACAGGAGCCTGTTCGAATACGATGACCTCACGCAGCAGATCACGAAGATCACGCAGAAGGCGAAGTCGACGACGTTCTTTTCGGCGACACCTGCGGACATAGTAGTCCAGGCGACGTACGACACCTCGTGCCGAAAGATCAAGACGGTAACCGACGCTCGCACCAACGTCACGACGTGGAACTACAACACCACGACGTGCACCCTGACCAGTATCGAGCAGCCTCAGGTGCCGAACCCTGAGAATGCCAACGCGCTGACGAAGCCGACGACCAGCTTCCTGTACAACACGCTCGGTCAGATCACGCAGATCACTGACCCGACGAACCGCATCGTCGCTTTCGACTACGACACCAACAAGTACCGCTGGCACCGATACGCAAACCCGGCGGGTCTCAACCTTACGACGACGTATGGCCACAACCTGCAGGGCGACATCATCAGCGTGCAGGACCCGCGCCTCAACGTGACCTCGTACACGTACGACAAGATGCGCCGCCTGAAGCAGATAGATGCCTCAGGCACTGTGACGAAGAACGTGATGGATCTCGACGGCGACGTCTACCTGGTCCGCCGGGCCAAGGACGCCGGCGCAACTCAGTGGCAGGACTGGAGCAAGACTTTTACGCCGACGAAGAAGGTGCTGACAGAAACCTCACCGACCGGAGCCGTGACGACATATTCGTATGACGGGCTCGACCAAATCGATGTCGTCGAAGATCCCGATCATCGCAAGGTGAAGACCCACTACTTCAAGGATGGCAAGACGAAGCAGATCATCAAGGGATACCAGAGCGCAACTTGGCCACAGCTCGTGTATGCAACCTACACTCTGACGCCGAATGGTCAGATCGACACGGTGACCGATGCGAACGGCAACATTACCAACCTCGACTACGACGGGCACGACCGGCTCCATCGAACGTTCTTCCCGGATCCGACCTCGGGCCTGCCGTGTTCGCCCGCCCTTCCTCACTCCAATGCGACGGTGAGCTGCGGCACTAACCAGAAATACGAGCAGCTGGGCTACGATCCGAACGGCAACGTAACGAGCAAGCGAACTCGCTCGGCGGCGACGATCAGCCTTGCATTTGACGCCCTCAACCGCGAGACGACTCGCACCGTACCCAACAATCCACTGGGCCATTTCGCCAGAACGCTGAGCAAGAGCTATGACCTTGCGGGCCGCCAATGGGACGCAACGGCGGATTCTCAGACCATTTCCCAGCGCTACGATGCATTGGGACGGCTCGACTATGTCATCGACAGCGTGCTCGGTGCCGGCGCGCCGATCGACTACACGTACGATGCTGCGAGCAATCGAAGCGGCATGACCTGGCCCGGTGGCGGATCCCTGACGTACACGTACGATTCACTGAATCGCCTCGATCAGGTGATCGACAACAACGGCGCAGTCGTCCTTGCGAATTACGACTACGATCTGCTCTCGCGCAAGGATCTTCTGACGCTCGGCAACTCGGGCACCGCAGCCACCGTCGATTGGAGCTACGGGGACGATGATCGCCTGAGCGGCATCGGGTACAACAATCCGTCACCACTGACGTTTACGATGCTGCGCAACGCGTCGGGCCAGATCACCAGCCTGACTGCAAGCGACGGCACGTTGCTGTCACGTCCCGCCAGCGTTAAGACTGACACGTATGCGGCCAATCGCCTCAACCAGATCGCGACGCTCAACGGTGCAGCCTACACCTACGACTCGAACGGCAATCTCAAGACGGACGGCACGTTCACATTCGAGTACGACGAAGAGAATCGGCTGCGCTCGGCAGTGGGTGCCGGCAAAACGGTCACCTACGAGTACGATCCGCTCGACCGTCGTCGTGCCAAGGTCGTGAATGGAACAGTCACGCGTTTCATCTCAGACGGGCAAGAGGAGATCGAAGAACGCGATGGCTCGAACGTCCTGTTGCGACGCTACGCCTACGGCGCCGGCGTCGACGAGCGCATCGCGATGCTGGATTCTGCATGCAGCGGCGGCCGTTGCTACTACCGGACGAACTGGCAAGGCAGCACCACGCACCTGATCAACCAGGACGGCTCGATCCGCGACACCTACCACTATGGTCCATATGGAGAGAGAGTCGATTGGTCACCGCTCGATCCCGAGACGGGCAATCCGTTCCGATATACCGGCCGCAGGTACGACCCGGAGACCGGTCTGTACTATTACCGCGCGCGGTATTACTCGCCGACGCTAGGGAGATTCCTGCAGACGGATCCAATCGGCACCAAGGACGACCTCAACCTCTATGCGTACGTCAAGAACGATCCTGTCGACGGCATAGATCCAAACGGGACCTGCGAGAAACAGACTGGATCCCTGATTTGTCAGACTGCGAGAGAGGCGCGCAAGGAGTTTAAATATGACCCCGCAAACGGGCATCACCACCCGATTCCCGCATCAGCCCTCAAGGGCAAGAACGTATCGGTCGAGTTCGGCAAGGAAGCAGCCAAAATCAAGTTCAATGTGGGCGTGGGCAACCATGGCCCTCATCCGGAGCTCAACGGCATTGTGGACAAGGAGCTCACCGCATGGGCCAAGTCGGCGGGAATCGACCTGTCGAAGGCGACGGCCGCGGATGCACGAGCGTTTGCCGCGCACCTGAACAATGTGCCCGAGGTGCGCGCATATAATGAGGGTATCATTCGCGCGGCACAGGAGCGTGGCATTGCGCCAAGCAGCCCATTGTCCGGAGCCACCCTTCGAGGGGTCAATGTGCTGAGTCTGGTGTCGCTGATCCCAGGCATCCTGGATCTGAACGAGGCGCTCGAGAAGCATCCGGATCTTCCGTTCGGTACTCAGTTCGCAATCTTTGTGGGTGCTGTCAGCCTTGAACAAGTCGACGCGGGGTATTCGATCGGCCAACCCAACCTGGATCCCATCTGACAGACTTGAGGAACATGCGGCTCCCTGAAGAACAATCTTTCTCACCGGAGACTGAGCGAGAGTTCGACGAGATCTCGGAGGCTGTCGCACAGTTGTTTTCTGCGTTTGCAAAGGAACACGACGATTTCGAGATCTATGAGCACAGCGCGGCGGGTTATTCCATAGATCTCACGATCCTGAACTATCGTGTGATCAAACCCTCCGACGTGGAGGCGCGCCTCGAGGCCATGGTCTCCATGCTGCGTCGATACCAGCAGTTCTGGTGCATTCGATTCTGGCTCTACCGGCCTACCGACGACGTGGTCAATCCGGATCAATGCATCTGGCTCGAGATCACGAAATACGGTGTCGCACCCTACCGCGGTAAGAAAGACATCGAGCTGTTCAGCGACATGGAGAGTCTGTACAAGCACTACTGGGGAGAACAGCTGGCCGCGGCTACTCCACGCCAGTGACCACGCTCGCACGGCGCAGCGTCAACGCCTCCTGCGAATGCCACGTAGCTCGCTGGAGACTCATTTGCAACTTCGACCCGCCGCGAAAATTCACAACGATCTGATCCGCCGCACGCGCCACATCATTGACCGTGCGCCCGACAATCGACGCCAACGCAATCCGCCCCGCCGGCGAATTCGTCAGCCCCTGCCCGTCCAGCTCCACAGGATTGTTCAGCCTCAGCACCAACCCGCCATGGAATCGCACCTGCACGTAGTCGTGAATCAGCTCGGCTTCGCATACGACCCTGTTGATCAGCTCATCGAGCTGCTGCAGATGTCGTACGGCCGGCGCGGCGGTCATGTCATTTTGCTAGTGGCGACGAACTGACGCTGCTCCCTATCCTTCTTCACCTCATCCCCTCTGAACACTCTCCCATTCATCGCTACGTACACGCCCGCCGGCAGCGTCTGCGCAGCCGCGAACGCCATCCCGATATTGAACGTCGCGTCACTTTCCGTGAATCGCGCGGGTGACAACGCGCCTGTCAGCACGATCGTCTTGTCCGGAATCGTGGCCAACACCTTCGCCGAGTCGGTCATCGTATCCGTCCCGTGCGTGATCACGACCCTCTGCGCCTCGAGCGCCGCGACCGTTTCCTTCAACCGAGCGCGATCCTCGTCCGTCAGCTCGAGGCTGTCTTTCCGCAGCAACTCGACGATCCGGTAGGGATAAGTGACGTTGGCACCGTCCAGCAGCTTCTTCACGACCGGCTCGCCGATCTGATAGATGCTCAGGGCGTCGAAGTATGCTTTGTCGATCGTGCCGCCGGTGGTCACGATCACAATGGGCTCGGGTCCGTTCTGCATAGTGCGAAACGATACACGAGGCCGGGCACCCCTGACTAAAGTCAGTGCCCAGACGCTGAACCACCGGACCATGTATCCGGGCGAGCATCGGGCGTACAGTCCGTGCCGATTCACGCATTTTTCACGACTGCGCAGACCGCAGGCTCACGATGCGGCCCTATAACGGGTCGGGTCCTCACTTCCAGTTCAGGGAGAATCCTTATGCGCCATCGACCCTTGTGCCTCGCCGCACTCGTACTGGGTCTGGCAGCCTCGCCGCTGCATGCCCAGGTCCCGGTCCACAAACACTATCAACCTACCGATGAGTTCGATACCGCCGCGGCTTCCGGCGCGCGCGCGCCGCGACTGCAGAAAGTCGGCAATCACGTCTTCAAGGTCACCACTCAATCCGAGCAGGCCCAGCTGTTCATGAACCAGGGCCTGAGCCTGGCCTATGGTTTCAACCATGCCGAGGCCGGCCGTGCCTTCGCGGAGGCGGCGCGCCTCGATCCGAACCTGGCGATGGCCCACTGGGGTATGGCCCTCGTGCTCGGACCGAACATCAACGCGCCGATGGCGCCGGAGGAAGAGCCGAAAGCGCTGGGTCATCTCAAGCAGGCACAGGCGCTCAAGTCGAAGGCTTCGCAGCGTGAGCGTGATTTCATCGATGCGCTCGCCGCCCGCTACACCGGCAAGGCTGAGGATCGCGCTGCTGCGGACCAGGCCTATGCCGGCGCCATGCGGGCGCTGTTCCAGAAGTACCCCAACGATCAGGACGCCGCGACTCTGTACGCCGAGTCGCTGATGGACCTGAGCCCGTGGAACTACTGGAGCCGCGCCGGCGTGCCTTACGAGCGGACCGCGGACATCACCGCGGCACTCGACAAGGCGCTGAAGCTGGAGCCGGATCACACGGGTGCGCTCCACCTCTGGATCCACCTGTGGGAAGCGAGTAACACGCCGGAGCGCGCCGAGGCGGCTGCAGATCGCCTGCTGCCGCTGGCGCCTGCCGCCGGTCACCTGGTCCACATGCCCGGTCACCTGTTCCAGCGCGTCGGCCGCTACAACGATGCGGTGAAAGCCAATCAGCTGGCGGTCGTCGCTGACGAGGACTACATCACGCAGTGCCGGGCGCAGGGCCTGTACCCGATGGCCTACTACCCGCACAACATCCACTTCCTGTGGTTTGCTGCGACCATGGCTGGCGAGAGCAAGCTGGCGATCGACGCTGCCGACAAGACCACCAAGTCGATCCCGGTCGAAGCCCTCAAGGATGTCCCGCTGCTCCAGACGTTCCTGCTGGCGCACGACTACTCGCTGGTGCGCTTCGGCAAGTGGGACGAGATCCTCGCGTTGCCGGCGCCGCGCGCAGACACATTGTTCACACGCGCCACGCGGCACTATGCACGTGGCATGGCGTTCATCCGCAAGAAGGACTTTGCGGCGGCCTCGAGCGAGCTCGAAGCCGTGAAGAAGATCGCGGCCGATCCGGAGCTGATCAAGGCGCCGACTTCGATGTCGTTGAATCTCGCGGACTCCGTGCTGCGCGTCGGCATCGAGGTGCTCCAGGGCGAGCTCGATGCCGCGCAGGGCAAGTTCGACAGCGCCGTTGCACATCTCGATCGCGCCGTGCGCTACGAAGACGCGCTGATCTACACCGAGCCGGACGACTGGCATCAGCCGGTGCGCCACAATCTCGGCGCAGTACTGCTGCAGGCCGGTCGGCCGGTGGAAGCCGAGAGCGTCTATTGGGATGACCTCAAGCGGCATCCGAAGAACGGCTGGGCGCTGTACGGTCTGGCTCAGGCGCTGCGCGCGCAGGGCAAGACGGACCAGGCGAAGCTCATCGACGCCGACTTCAAGAAGGCGTGGGCCGATGCCGACGTGCAGCTGACCGCGTCGCGGTTCTGATGCGACGCTCGCGTCAGTGGCTGGTCGTGATCGCGCTGCTCGGCGCGGTCACGGCCGCCTACGCGGACGGACCCGGCGGCTACCGGCCGAAGGATCGCGGCCCCGTGCCCGTCTCCGAGCAAGGGGCGATCGATGCGTACACGGCAGGGTATGCATCGATCCTCCGCGCCGAGCACGCGGAGAACCTGGCCGCGGCCGCGTCGAACAAGGCCGAGCGCAAGGCTGCGTTGGATGCTGCGCAGAAGGCTTATCAGGCGTCGCTCCCGAACTTCGCGACGGCCGTGCGTCTCGACGAATCGATGCACGAAGCCTACACGTACCTGGGCTACGCGAATCGCAAGCTCGGACGCTACGACGAAGCACTGCGCGCATACGAGCAGGCGTTGAAGATCAACCCCGACACGCCGCACGCGATCGAATACCAGGGCGAAGCGTTCCTCGGGCTGAATCGAATCGACGAGGCCCGCTTCAACTTCCTGCGCCTCTACGCGCTGGATCAGCACCAGGCAGCGAAGCTGCTCCAGGCGATGCGCGCGTGGGTGCAGGCGAACGAAGCGAAACCGCCAGCGGGCATTGATATGTCAGCGCTGACGGCTTGGATCGCGGAGAAGTCCGAAACCCTGAAATCGGTGCCGGGAGAGAATTTGTGGTGAAACTCAGCAGTGCAGCAAATGCTGCGCTGTGCAGTTTCCCCTGTTTTTTTCTCCCGGCACCGATTACTCCGATTACTTCTTCTTCCAGCCGTCCCAGCCCGGGCCGTGCACGACCTGGCCGGGCTTGGCGTTGGTGTGCTCGCCGTCACGCAGCACCTGCACGCCGTTCACGAACACGTCCTTCATGCCGACGGCGTACTGGAACGGTTTGTCGAACGTCGCGAGGTCGTTGATCTTCGCGGGGTCGAACACGACGATGTCGGCGAAGCAGCCCTTATCCAGGCAGCCACGATCTTTCAGCTTGAAGCTCTCGGCCGGCTGGCGTGTCAGGCGGCGAATCGCGTCCTGCAGCGTCGTCACCTTCTGATCGCGCACGTAGCGGCCGAGGAAGCGCGCGAACGTACCGTAGGCGCGCGGATGCGGATTGCTCAGCAGGAACGGGCCTTCCGGCGCCGACGCCTCCGCGTCCGAGCCGATGTTCACCCACGGCTGCGACAGGCCGAGCTTCACGTTCTCTTCCGACATCAGGAAGTACGCCGTGCCGACGCGCGTGTGGTCTTCGATCACGAGGTCGATCGCCGCGTCCTCGGGCGACACGCCGCGCATCTTCGCGACTTCGGCGAGCGTCTTGCCGGTGAGCGGCTTGAGCTTGTCGGTCTTGAAGCCGATCAGCAGCACGCGGTCCGGCGAGCCGGCGGCGAGCAACAGGCTCTCCCAGTTCGCGTTCGGATCGCGCATCTCGGCGATGACTTTCTTGCGAACGTCCGGCTTCTGCAGCTGCGCGACCCAGCCATCGATGCCGCCCTGCTGCACCCACGTCGGCATCGCTGCGTCGAGACCCGTTGCGCCCGCCGTGTATGCGTACATGTCCGCGGTGATCGGCAGGCCCTCTTTGCGTGCGGCATCGATCTTCGCGATCGCCTGCGCCATCTTCGGCCAGTTCTTCTGACCCGCCGCCTTCAGGTGATAAGCCTGCGCGTGCACCTTGGCTTCGCGCGAAATGCGGATCAGCTCGTCGAGCGCTTCGAGAAAGCGATCGCCCTCGCTGCGCATGTGCGAGATGTAGCCACCGCCAAACTCGCTGGCGGCTTTGCACAGCGCGATCAGCTCATCGGTCTTCGCGTACGAAGCCGGCGCGTAGATCAGCGAGCTGCCGACGCCCAGCGCGCCTTCGCGCATCGCCTGACGCACCAGGTCCTGCATCTGCTTCAGCTGCGCGGGCGTGGGCGCGACATCGTCGAAGCCGACGACATTCTCGCGCACCGTGGTGGCGCCGACGAACGATGCCACGTTCGGCGAAACGCCTTTCTTGACCAGGAAGTCGAGATACTCGCCGAGGGTCTTCCAGGTGACGTCGTAGTGGATGTCGCCCTGCGTCTTGATCATCTCCTCGCGCACGCGGTCGTTGACCGGGCCCATGGAGTTGCCTTCGCCGAAGATCTCGAGCGTGACGCCCTGTTTGATCTCGCTCATGCCGCGGCCGTCGTAGATCAGCGATTCGACGGACCACGAGAGCGTGTTGATGAAGCCGGGTGCGACTGCGAGCCCGTTCGCGTTCACTTCGTTGTCGGCCGTGTAGTCCGGCAGCTTGCCGGTTGCGACCACACGGCCGCCTTTGACTGCGACATCGCCGCGAACTGGATTGCCGCCGCGACCGTCGTAGATGACGCCGTTGCGGACGATGAGATCGACGCGTTCAGCGGCGTGTACGGTGCCGGCAAGCACCGCGAACAATAGAAACCAAGTGCGCACTCTTCCCCCTTCGCCTCAGCCTTCGGGTTGGAGCGCGCACTCTATCGTAAAAACTTACTCAAAAACTCAAGCGGCGGCCTTCTCCAGCGCCTTGTCGACGAGGGCGACGAGGTCCGCCTTGCGCGGCAGGCCCACCTTCTGGGCGAAAACTTCGCCGTTCTTGAACAAAACCACCGTCGGCACCGCGCGCACGCCCAGACGGTACACAGTTTGCTGGTTGTCCTCGATGTCCACGGTCGCGACGGTCAGGCGACCGGAATACTCGTTCGCGATCTCGTCGACCATCGGCTTCATCGCCTTGCACGGACCGCACCAGTCAGCCTCGAACTTCACCAGCACGGGCGTCTGCGAGCCGAGCACCTGCTCGGCGAAGGTAGCGTCGGTCACGGGGATCAACTTCGAATCGCTCATTTAAACCTCCGGGTTTGGGTAATGACTACACCATGCCCGCGGCGCGAGGGGCAATCGAACTTCGCGATCCGATCCATTGATGCCGTCGATGGCTGTGTGCGCCCCGCGCCAATGCTAGAGTTCCCGCCGTGAATCTGTGCCGCGCCGACAAAGTCCTCATCGCCGGGGGTGCCGCCGTCCTCGGTTCGACGGCGCTGCTGACCGCAACGCCGCTGGCAGTCACGTCTGCCGCTTTTCTCATGGTGCTCACCGACGGTATCTTCCGGCCGTCATCGAGCGTCCTGTATCCCACCATCTCGCATGGACCGCGCGATCGACCGCTCGTCGCGCTGACGTTCGACGATGGGCCGGATCCGCAGGTCACTCCGTCGATTCTCGAAGCGCTCGCCGGCGCCGGAGCGCGTGCGACGTTCTTCACGATCGGCCGGCATCTGGAAAAGCATCGCGACATCGCCGTCCGCGCACTGCGCGAAGGTCACGAGATCGGCAATCACTCATGGATGCACTCGTACTTCCAGAACTTCTACCGCACCAACCACCAGCGATCCGACCTCGATCGCAGCACGCGGTTGATCCAGGAGCTGTCCGGCTCGAGCGCTGAGCCGCTGTACCGACCGCCGGTCGGACTCAAGAGTCCGGCGCTCGCCCGCGTCGCGCACACACGCAAGCTGCAACTGATCGCGTGGTCACTGCACAGTCGCGACACCTTCACGCGCGACGCGGAGGCAACTGCAGCTCTCGTACTCTCGCGCATTGCGCCCGGCGACATCGTGCTCATGCACGACGGTCACGAGCGCGACGATCTTCATCGCGGTACTGCGGCTGCTGCGCTGCCCGCAATTCTGCGAGGGTTGCGCGAGCGCGGACTGACGTCCGTCACCGTGTCCGAGCTGCTGCGAGCCTAGAGAAATCCCCAGAAAATCCGCTGGAACAACCCACCCTCCTGCTTGCTTGCATTAGTGCAGCTTGTTTTTCATTGACCCTCGAGGAGGTGCCGAATGCTTCTATCACGGAGAAAACCTGAGATCGCCACGACCATCGGCTTGGCCGCCGCAAGCGCCGCTTTCGCGGCCGCCGCCGTCTATTTCCTGGATCCGAGCTCCGGCAAGCGACGCCGCGAGTTCGTGCGCGACCGCACGGCGCGCATCTACAAGCGGTCGCGGCGCCATTTGCACGCCGTTGCCGACCGCTCGCCGTTCTAAGACTACAGCGGGCGCGTCAGTTCGCCTGCACGCGCCCGCTCGCGCCACCTACGTCCTGCATCGCACGCCGGCACGATTCTTCGCAGAGCCGGCACTCCGCCGCGCAGATCTTACAGTGCGGATGCTGCGAGGCGTGCTCCTCGCACTCTTCCGCGCAGAGCTGGCAGACGTTCGCGCAAATCTCCAGTAGCTGCAGAAGAACTTGCTCACTGGTCTCGGTGCGCCGCGACGCGATCGCTCCCGTGGCCATGCAGATATCTGCGCAATCGAGATCGAGCCGCACACAGCGCCGCAGCTTGTCCAGCATGTCTTCGGACAAGCAGGCATCCGCGCATGCGGTGCAGCTCTGTGCGCAGGAGAAGCAGCGCTCGATGCATTCGACCAGCGAGTTGCTGATGCCGCGACCGGCGCGAGGATGAGCCCGCATCAATTCCTGAACATTCATGGGTGACGCCTCCGTAGCTTGTGGAAAGACGTCACGCGGCGCGCGGGTTCCCCGCGGCCGCACGTTGCCCGCAGGCAGTAGTTGCTATTCGTCGTTCAATGGCTCAGCGCGTCGCGAACGGCCTCATGGAATGCGCGGCGAACCTCGGAGAGCTCCTTGCTCTGCGCGCTCGGCCACAAGCCGTGAGTGACGATGACGATGTTCTGCGGCTCGTAGACCTCGATCGACTGACCGAAAATGCCGCGCGCGCCGAAGTCGCCCGGGCCGATGAGCCACCACTGATAGCCATAGCCGGGCATCGAGGCAGACGGTGTCGTCGCGTCCTTCATCCAGGTGTCCGGAAGGATCGAAGTGCCGTCGGCGAGAACGCCCTTACGCAACGCGAGCAGACCGATCCGGCCGTAGTCGCGCAAGGTCGCGCTCAGGCAGCAGCCGGCGTGCTCTGCGCCGTACTCGTCCGCGAGCATCCAGAAGCCGTTCGACTCCATCGCGAACTTCGACCATATTTTCTGGCTGGCGTAGCTCGAGAGATTGTTGCCGACCGCGGCGCGGACGATCGCACCCGCGAGATGCGTTTCGCCGGTGTTGTAATTGAACTTCGAGCCCGGCGGCGCGACGCGCGGCAGCGCGCCCATGTATTTCACGAGCCCTAGCGAGCCGCCCTGCGCCGCGACGGCGCCGATCTGCGCGACGTCCGATTTCGGATCGGTGTAGTCCTCGTTCCAGCCGACGCCGGACGACATCTGCAGCACGTGCTTGATCGACACACCTTCGTACGACGTGCCCTTGAGCACCGGCAGGTACGCGGTCACCAGATCGTCGACGCTCTTGATGTAGCCGTCCTTGATCGCAGCGCCGACCAGCATCGACGTCAGCGACTTCGCGACGGAAAACGACGTCCACTTGCTCGCGGCCGTGTGGCCCAGTGCGTAGTGCTCGTACGCGACCTTGCCGTTGTGGATCACGAGCAGGCCGGCGACGTGGTTGTGCTGGATGTAGTCCGCGACGCTGTAGCGCTTGCCGGCGACCTCGAACGAAACCTTCGAGAGATCTTCGAGCGCGACGGGCAGCGGGTACGCCGGATGGGCCTTGGGATCGCCGCGGCTGATCTCGCGCGTCAGGAAGATCCGGTCCATGTTCGGGTAGCTGGCCTGCTGCTGGGCCGGCGTCCAGAACAACACGCGGTCCGGCGGGCCGAGCGCCAGCGGCGTATCGGCGTGCACCAGCAGCGGCAGGCTCGCAACTGCGAGACAGAGCAGGGATCCACGCATGAGAAGCCCCCTTATTGTTGAGGGCTTATCTTACTTACTTTCTTACTGGGTCAGTTCCGCGGCCGGCAGACCGTTGCGCAGAACACTAGCCTGGAAGCCGCGCTCCGAAAGCAGGTAGCCGCAGGCGGCGCTGCGCCGACCGGTGTCGCAGCAGACGATGTAGTGAACGTTGCGGTCGAGGGCCTTCATCTTCAGTCGCAACGACTGGGCGGGGATGTTGAGCGAGCCCTCGGCACGGTAGTGCTCATATTCCGAAGGCAGGCGCACATCGAGCCATTGGCCACCGCCGGCCACGATGCGCTTCGCCTCCGCCCATTCGACCCAGTGCAGGAGCGGCTCGTGCAGCAGCGTCCGGAAATCCTGCTTCGAGAGCCGCATCAGGCAGCCGTCGCTGAGCATCGTCACGGTCGCGTTGCGCTTCGCCTCGGAGATCAGCGATTCCTCGCCGAACGTGTCGCCCATCTTCAGCTCCGCGAGCTTGACGCCTTCCTTGTTGAGCGGCGTTTCGCGCGCGACGGAGCAGGAGCCCTTCACCACGACGTAGAAATAGTCGCCCGCATCGCCCTGCTTGATGATGACTTCGCCGGCCCGGTAGTCCATGCGCTGCATGCGCATGAAGACCGCCTGGATGTTCGACGGCGGCACCTTGTGGAAGGCCTTGGTCTGCAGCAGCGCCGTCATCCAGTCGTCCGCGCTGGCGCCCTCTTCCACCGTGTCGCGCAGTTCGATGACCTTGTAGCTGCCGGTCTGATCCCAGGTCACGACGACGTCGAGAAACTCGCTGTCGAGGTGCAGGTATTCGATGCGGTCGGAGGTGACCACGGCCGAGTACGGCCGCGGCAGCGCGTGCGCCAGCGGATTCTTGGCCTTCGGCGTGCCGCTGCGCACCTGGCCGATCGTCTCGCCTTCGGCGAGCAGATCGATGGTGCCGCTCAGCAGGTAGTACGTCTGCTTTTCCTCGTCGCCTTCGCTGAACAGCAGGCGGCCTTTCGGCGCCTGCAGCCGGCTGGCCCGCTTGGCAATCGCGGTGAGATTTTCCGGCTTCATGGCGTCGAAGGGCGAGAACCGCCGCAGCAGCGCCAGATCCGA